>ERZ1292623.2913-Hain-H51-01um-R1-2913-length-14945-cov-20_pt1 | contig 14945 bp, 17 predicted proteins | sample MGYA00564398_ERZ1292623 | MGnify/ENA primary metagenome ERZ1292623 (study PRJEB36523, sample SAMEA6512633) | groundwater metagenome | collected 2019-01-07 | study: AquaDiva: Metagenomics assemblies of 32 groundwater samples
TCGTAACAAGGTATCCCTAGCCGAAGCTGGGGATGGATCACCTCCTTTCTAAAAATCCCACGTCGTCCCTTCGGGACTATGCGGGACTGAAAGAGAGAAGGTACGGAACCTTAGCGTCTAGTCCGCCAACTGGCGGCTCTAGTTGACTAAGAGAAGTACACCCAAGTGGTTTGAATAGCACTTGTTCCGATATCAAATCGGGAGAATCCTATTCTTTTCTATTTTTCCTACCACTTCCTGGTTGAAAACATCAGTCCATCCAAAATCTTTTCTTTTAGAAAAGATCGGATGGATTTTTTGTGGCTTGTATGGTAGTATAAATGCGCGGCGCGATGGTGAAGAGGCTCAACACGGCTGTCTGCAGAACAGTTATTCGCCGGTTCAAATCCGGCTCGCGCCTCAAATGGGCATTTATTTCAGCGGGTGGTTGGCTCAGTGGTAGAGCGCGTCTCTGATAAAGACGAGGTCAATGGTCCGATCCCATTACCACCCACAGAAACTCGAATGGAGGAAAAGGTCTCAGTGTCCACTGCTTATTAAAGAAAATGAAATGGTAGAAACAGAGAAATTATTAGTACTAAATAGAGGAGACCCTGCAAGAAGAGTCATTCACACAGCTCGAAAATTAGAAATACCTACAGCAACGGTTTTTACCCCAGATGATGAAAAAAGTCTTCATGTTAAAGATGCAAACGAAGCGCATAAAATAGAGAGTTATTCTGATATCGCAGGCGCTGTAAAGATTGCTAGAAGAATTGGGGCGAAAATGATTCATCCTGGATGGGGTTTTGAATCTGAAAATCCAAAATTCCCAAGGGCATGCGATAAGGCAGGGATTATATTTATTGGTCCTTCAGAAGAGGCAATGAAAAAAGCAGGAGACAAAAAGAGAGCAAAGAATATTGCGAAAAAACTCGAGATACCTGTAATTAAGAGTTCTTTAAGAAAAACACCAGCAGGTATTACAAAGTGGGCTACAAAAAATGGACTTTCAGATGGCGAAGAAAGCTTTCCTATGATGATTAAAGCAGCAAGAGGCGGAGGCGGCTTGGCGAACACAGCGGTTTTTCATCTCGAAGATATAAATGCTGCAATTGAAAGATTGACGGATCGTTCAGGAAAACATTTTGGAAACTCAACGATATTTATAGAACAATATATTCCAAATGCTCGGCATGTTGAAGTGCAGCTGTTGGGGGATCAGCATGGCAATCTTGTTTACCAAGGAACGCGAGACTGCACAATTCAATATCGCAACCAAAAAGTTATAGAAGTGGCTCCTGCATCCTTTCTTACCTTGAATCAGGAAAAGTTGCTACAAGATTACGCGTTGGCAATTGGAAAGGCAATCGAGTATTCAAGCGCAGGTACAGCAGAGTTTTTGATAACACCTGATGGCGAGATCTTTTTTATGGAGTTTAATCCCAGACTGCAAGTAGAGCATGGTATTACAGAGTTAATTACAGGCGATGATTTGGTAGAGGAGCAAATTCGTATTGCGCAAGGAGAACATCTAGTATTTAGCCAGGAAGATATAAAATTTAACGGTGTAGCAATCGAAGCTCGGGTGAATGCCCAAACAATCAATCCAACAGATCCTAAAACACTTATGGCATCAAGTGGAGTAGTTGAGCAAGTGATTTTTCCAAAAGGCAAGGATATTAGAGTAGATCATTCGCTGTACGATGGATACGAACTGAACCTAAACTATAACCCAACTCAGGCTAAAGTGATGGCATGGTCTCCTAGCCGCGAGGAGGCAATTCAGAAGCTTCGGGAAGCGTTGGGGTGCTTTGAAGTTAAGGGCGTTAAAACGAATATTCCGCTTCTTCTTATTGTTCTTTCTCATCCCAGATTTCTTGCGGGCACTCACACAACTACTTTTTTTGAAGAAATGTTAGAAGAAATGGTAAAGGCGGGTGCTATTGGAGGTGCTGTTGCGTTTGCATTGCAAGAGAGGCAAAGAGAAGAGGAGGTTGTGGTATTTCCCAAAACCTATGATCCTTGGCGGCAAGCTGGCCGGATGGAACAAATGAGTAGGGGATCAAACCTTAGAAAAGGATGGAGGTAATTAAATTAGTTTATGTCGCAGATTGGTGAAACTTTTTTTACAACTGTTGGTTGTATGGATGGGAGAGTGCAAGAACCAGTTGCTGATTTTGGTCGGCAGAAGTTTGGTGCAAAATATCCAGATACGATTACAGAAGCAGGATTGGTTGGTAAATTAGCGCAAGAACACCTTGATCAAAATTTATTAGAATCAATTAAATTCAAAGTTGTTGATGTTTCTATTGGCAAACATCGTTCAAAAGGTATTGTTGTTCATGGTCACCAAGAATGCGCGGGAAATCCGGTAGAGGACGAGAGGCATAAAACAGATATTCAAAAATCAGTCGAAGTAATTAAATCGCTCATTAATTCTTCAGTTCCAGTTGTTGGGGTATTTGTAGAACGCTCCCTTCAAGATTCTTTTAAATGGGAAGCGGAAGAAATTTAGGCGCCTCAGATGATATAATTTATTGTTCGAGCTTGTCGAGAACTTTATAAACTTCTCGACTCGCTACGCTCGCTCGAAGAATATGAATATTACCATCTATCAACAAGCGGTAAAGTATTTAGAGAGTTTTATTGGGAAGGTTAGATATAGAATTGACCCTGAGTTTTTAAAGCGTCATGATCCTCTGGAGAGGATGAGAGTTCTTCTTTCTCTTCTTGGTAGTCCGCAAGATAAGTTCTCATCAGTTTTGGTCGGAGGAACTTCTGGGAAAGGCTCAACTACGTACTTAATCTCTCATATTTTAGTTAGTTCCGGTTATAAAACAGGTCTTACAATTTCTCCGCATCTTCAAAAAATTAATGAAAGATTGCAGATAAATGGTAAGTCAATTTCAAACGAAAAGTTTACAGAAATTGTCGGTTCGATAGTCGATACTATCGAACTGATGAAAGGCATGTCGGTTGGAGCGCCGTCGTATTTTGAGATTTTAATCGCGATGGCGTTTTTGTATTTTGCCCAAAACCAAGTTGATATTGCAGTGGTTGAGGTTGGGATGGGTGGAGAATATGATGCGACAAATACATTGTATCCATTAGTTGCTGTTTTAACAAATGTTTCTTTGGATCACACAAATGTTTTAGGAGGGACAGTTCAGAAGATTGCGAAGACAAAGACAGGGATAATAAAAGGGTTCTCTTCGTGTCATCCTGAATTTATTTCAGGATCTCCTGCCCGCAGGCAGGTCTTTTTACAACCAAACGAGATGGTGAAACCGCGTCAGACGCGGCTGAAACAAGTTCAGCATGACAACAGACAAAAGCCAATTGTTATTACAGGAGTAAAACAGCCATCGGTTGTTAAAATAGTTGAGGATAGATGCAAAGAGGTTGGGACAGAGTTGTATAGACTTAGGAAAGATTTTAATTTTGAAATAAAAAAAGAAAGCAGAGAGCGAACAGTTTTTGATTTAACTACTTTCGACGATCGTCAAAAGAAATTAAATGGCCTAATTCTTTCTCTTTTGGGAAAACATCAGGTTGAGAATGCGAGTTTGGCTATTGAGACAGTATTGCAGCTTGAGCAATTTGGTTTTAAAGTTTCGGAAGAACATATTAGAAAAGCTCTTAAAACTGCCTTTTTCCATGGAAGGTTTGAATTGGCTAAATTCATAATTCATAATTCAGAATTCAGACTTATTCTTGACGGTGCGCATAATCCCACAAAAATGAGGGCGTTTTTATCAACACTTAAAAAACTTTATCGCAAACAGAAAAAAATTTTTGTTGTTGGATTTAAATTTGATAAAGATGTAAAAAAAATGCTCAAGCAAATAGTGCAAGTAGCAGACACGCTTATTATTACAAAGTTTAGAGCGAAAACAGATATGAGCGTTTCTGCTTCTACGAAAGCAGAAAGTATTAAGTATCATGTATTTCGTCCAAAGGACGATCAGCCTCTGGCTGAAAGTATCAAGTATAAAGGAAGGATTATTGTAGAGAAGGATTCAAAAAAAGCCCTAGATAAGGCTTTCACAATTGAGCAATATAGCAATTCAACAATTATCGTCGTTACAGGGTCTTTGTATTTGGTAGGAGAAATCAGACAGCATCTTTTTGAGATTGCTTCTCCGCCAGCTGGCGGATCGCAATGACAGTATTTTATGTTATAATCCTTTTATGGTTTTGTCGGATCGTGACTTAAAAAAAGCATTAAAAACTGGCAGTATCAAAATTACTCCTTACCCTGATCTAAAAACCCAACTTGGTTCATGCTCCATTGATCTTAGACTTGGAAATACTTTTAGGGTTTTTGAGCACAGTCGTAGTAGTTTTATTGATCCATCTAAGAAAGATTATTCTCAAGAAATTACTAGAGAAGTCAGAGTCAAAACAGGTGAACATTTTGTAATGCAGCCAGGGGATTTTGTTTTGGCAGTAACTCTTGAGCGCGTTAAAATTGCTAACGATCTTATGGGAAGACTCGAGGGAAGATCATCGCTTGGCAGAGTTGGAATTGTTGTTCATTCAACTGCTTCTGTTTTTGATCCAGGGTGGGATGGTAAATGCGTTTTGGAGCTTGGGAATTTAGGTAGAATGGCGGTTAGCCTAACTGTGGGCATGAGAATTTGCGCTATGACTTTTGAGGAATTATCAAGCAAAGCCCAAGTACCATATTCTATGAATAAACGCTCAAAATACATTAACCAAGATGGTCCAGATGAGAGTAAGATGCACGAGGAAAAATAATGAGTATCATGTATCATGTATCATGTATCATGTATTAAGTAGTATGTATTATGTAGCATGTATTAAGTATATCTTAGAACTGAAATACATAATACAAAATACGTAATACTTAATACAAGTTATGAGGTATCATATTGAATTTGACATATCTTTACGAAAAAATCCCTACAAAGGGTTATATATTGCCTTTGAGGGAGTTGATGGAAGCGGTAAAACAACGCAACTTGAAATTATTGAAAAATTTTTAAAGACAAAAGGCAAAAGTGTTGTTGTAACATCTGAGCCTCGAAAAGAGAATAGTGCAGTAGGGAGACTTATCCATGAGATTTTACAGTCAAAGATTAAAGTTCCACCCCAATCGCTTCAATATCTTTACACTGCCGAGAGGATTATAAACCACAAAGACGTAGTTGAGCCGTCGTTAAAGAAAGGGAAAATTGTCTTGTCGCACAGGAGTCTTTGGTCAAATGTCCCATATGGGCTATTAGACAGAGGTATTACGAATTATGATTCGCCTGATACAAAACTTATTAACGTTACTCAAGGACTTATGTCTTTATACCACCAATTTATTGTGCCTGATATGACGTTTTATCTTCGCATATCTGCCGATACTGCAATTAAAAGACTAACTCTTATGGATAAAGTAAAAGAGGTTATGTATGAGAAAAAAGAAAAAATACAAAGAGTTGCAAGAGGATATGAATGGCAATTGAAGCAATTTCCCAACCAATTCGTTGTAATTGATGGCGAAAAATCAGAACAAAAGATTGCAACAGAGATTGAAAATAAGGTGGAGGAATTACTTAGAAGAAAATGAATTACAATGTCTCATTTAATACGGATTTTCGGCGAAATCCTTACAAAGGAAGATTCATTGTTATTGAGGGAATGGATGGGAGCGGAAAAACAACGCAGGCAAAGCGTCTTGTTGAATATTTAGAAGAAAAGAAAATAGAGAGTGTTTATACAAAAGAACCAACAGATGAGATTACGGGAAAACTTATCAGAAAAATATTATCTGGGAAATTAGCTCTTGCGCCTGTTGCTTTCCAATATTTATTTGCAGCAGATCGAGCAGTGCACCAAGTTGAGATTTCTAGCTATTTAGAAAAGGGGATAACAGTAGTTAGCGATAGATACTTCTGGTCATCTGCGGTTTATGGAATGGTGGATAGAGAAACCTCGAAAGAGAACGATAGAGAGCGTATTCTTGTGGCGCTGAGCATTCTTTCGATGTATCACCGATTTTTACTACCCGATTGCACTTTTTACCTTAAAGTATCAACACAAGAAGCAGTAAGGCGCATTGATAAGAAGGCAGAGGAACTTGAGATTTACGAGGAAAAAGAAAAGCTTGAGAAAATAAGAGAAGGTTACGAGTGGTTGGCTAAGAAGTTTACTAAAGAAATTGCCATTATTGATGGAGAAAAGTCGGTCGAGGAAGTAACACATGCGATAGTAGCAAGTATTAAGTAGCATGTATTATGTATGGAATTCCTTTTTATACTTACTACATAATACTTACTACATAATACTTAATACATGATACAAATATGGTACTAGGGCCAAAACAACTTTTAAAGTTGGTAAGAACTAAAAAGTTGGTAGAAAACCTTTCAGAGCGAGAATTGACCAATCCCGAGGGTGCTGGATTTGATTTAAGACTTGGAGAGGTTTACAAAATTTCAGGATCCGCATTTTTGGGAGAGACCGAGCGTAAGACTCCTAGTGTTGAGTTAGTTGCCAAGTATGACGGAGAATATGAAAACGTAAATCAGCCTCTCAAAAAACAACGCGATCGCGTAAATAAACGAGAGGCTAAATTACAGAAAGTCCTCAAAAAAGGAATTGTTGCGAAAAAAATTATTATTAAGCCGAATGATTTTTATTTAGTAAAGACGATTGAGAGTTTTAATGTGCCGACCAATTTAACAGTTAATTTTAAGCCTCGCACTACTACCTTTCGATCGGGATTATTTCTTCGAACAGGTAATGTTGCTCCCGGGTATAAAGGTCAGGTAACGTTTGCACTAAAAAACGAAGGGCCATGTACAGTTACTATTGAAATGGGCGCTCGATTTGTCCATGCGCAGTTTGAAGAGGTAAAAGGTGGAGGAAGTTTGTATCGCGGACAGTGGCAAGGCGGAAGAGTAACCGCCCGCAAAAAAGAAAAACAAGTATAAAACGGTACCCGTTCAGGAGTTATCAAAGAATTGTCATTTCGAAGCTACGAAGTAGGTGAGAAATCTCAAGGAGATCTCTCGCTACGCTCGAGATGACAGATATTTTGTCAAATCCTGAACGAGTACATAAAACGGTATTGACATTTATGTAACTATTGTATATACTTTAGTTAATATGCAGACTGTAATTTATATAAAAGCTGACAAGGAAGTTAAGGAAAACGCGGCTAAGACCGCTAAAGAACTTGGACTTAGCCTTAGTGATATTATTAATGCTTCGCTTAGAAATTTTATTAGGACTCGGGAAATAACTTTTTCTGACACTCCGCAAATGACTCCGGAGCTTGAAAAGCTTTTAAGTACAGTGGAAAAAGATATTAAGAATAATAAAAACCTGGTAGGGCCTTTTAAGACCGCAAAAGAAGCAAACGATTATCTCAGCTCCTTATGACAATTGATTTCCATAGGAATTTTACAAAAAATTTTAAGAAATTGCCTTCAAAGATAAAGAAAAAATTTCAGGATAGATTAACTCTTTTTGAAAAAGATGAGTTCCATCCAGCACTAAACAATCATTTACTAAGAGGTTCTTATCAAGGATATAGAAGCATAAATGTTACAGGCGATATAAGAGCAATTTACAGGAAGAATGCTGAAGATGTGATTTTTGTTACAATAGATTCTCACAGCAGGCTGTACGGATAAAGTTTATAACTCTTAATGTATTATTCATCACTAGAGAAACTTTGTTATTGTAGAGACGAAACTGTAGCATGTATTAAGTAGTATGTAGTATGTATAAAATAGATTAAATCTATACTTAATACTTAATACGTAATACATAATACAAATATGAAGCACCAAGAATATCAATATTTAAATTTACTGCAGGAAGCGTTGGAGCATGGAATAAGAAAGGTTGACCGTGGTACAGATGTAGTTTTGTACAGCTTATTCGGAAGGCAGACGCGATATGATTTGTCAAAGGGTTTTCCTCTCCTGACAACTAAAAGAGTTTATTGGAAGGGAGTTTTGCATGAGCTTTATTGGTTTTTCAAAGGCGAAACGAATATCAAATACTTGGTTGATAACAATGTTCACATTTGGGACGATTATCCTTATAAATATTACCTTAGAGGAATCAGGAATCATGAATCAGGAATCATGAACTTGACAAAGGAAGAGTTCGTAGAAAAAATTAGGACTGACAGTAAGTTTGCCAAAAAGTGGGGAGAGCTTCCAAGAATTTATGGGGAAATGTGGAGAAAATGGCCGACCCGAAAAAAGGGTAGAACCATAGATCAATTAAAATGGGTATTGCAGGAAATGAAAGATGATCCTGATGCAAAGAACTTGATAGTTAATTCTTGGAATCCGGAATATCTTTATACAATGGCAGAGTATGAAGATGCTTCTCTTTTTCCAATTTGCCACAACATGTATCAGATAAGTAAGCGCGGGGACAAGCTTTCTCTTCAGCTTTACCAAAGAAGTGCCGATCTATTCTTGGGCGTTCCTTTTAATATCGCGTCCTACGCGCTTCTTACAATAATTCTTGCCAAAATTGCAGGACTAACACCTGGCGAATTTATCCATACATTCGGCGACGTGCACATTTATGAAAATCATATAGAGCAGGTGAAAGAACAGCTCAAAAGGACGCCCCGGCCTTTTCCTACAATAAATATTGAAGGAGAAATGAAAAAATTGGAAGATTTTACTCCCGATAAAATAATTCTAGAAAACTACAATCCATATCCGCCTATAAAAGGAGAACTAACAATTGCAGGTGGTTTGTACGAGCCCAGTATCAAGTAGAATGTATTATGTAGTATGTATAAAATTAAGTCGTTTACAGATTTAAATGCTTGGAAAGAGGGTCATAAATTAGTGTTGCAAATTTACAGGATAACAAAATTATTTCCATCAGAAGAAAGATTTTGTTTAATTGATCAGATGAGAAGATGCGTTATTTCTATAACAAGCAATATTGCGGAAGGATTTTCCAGGAGGTCGAAGAAGGAAAAAGCTCAATTTTTTTATATGGCATTAGGTTCGGTAACTGAACTTCAAAACCAACTTTTGATTGCGCGAGATTTAAACTATATTAGTAGTGCTGAATTTAAAAACATAGCGGATCAAACTGTTGTTGTAAGTAAACTTGTAAATGGTTTAATCAAAAGTTCTAAAGCACTTAATAGTTAATTAATCTGTAGTAAGTATCAGGTATTATGTATTAAGTATATTTACGTTTTTATACATAATACGTAATACATTCTACATAATACAATATGAATGATTTAAAAATATCCATAATCGTCGCGATGGACGAAAAAAGGGGAATCGGGAAGGACAACAAGATTCCTTGGCATATAAAAGAGGATCTTGTTAAGCTAAAAAATCTCACAAAAGATCGCGTTGTTATTTTGGGAAGAATTACTTATGATTCAATGGTTTGGTATTACAATAAATCTGGCAATCCAATGCCAGGCAAACTTTATATAGTAGTTACTCACGATAAAAATTATAAACCTGTGCGAGATAATTCTGTAGCAGTAAACTCATTAGAAGATGCTCTAGAAATTGCAAAAGAAAAACAGGGCCACTCGTTTGTCATTGCGAGCGAAGTCCCGCTCAGCGGGGCGAAGCGAAGCAATCTCAAATCGATGGGATTGCCGCGTCGCTACGCTCCTCGCAATGACAATAATAAAGAGATTTTTATTATCGGTGGAGGGCAAATATTCCAACAAGCACTTCCATTGGCAGATAAATTATATCTAACAATTGTTGAGGGCGATTTTGGTTGCGACACCTTTTTCCCTAGCTTTTCGGAGTTTAAAAAAGTCATTTCAGAAGAATCCAAAGAGTCAGACGGTCATAAATATAAGTTTTTGGAGCTTGAAAAATAAGTATCTATTCAGTTCTTCCCAACGAATCTGTCATTGCGATCAGGCTTCGCCTGAGAAGCAATCTCTGGAGATCGCCACGGCTACTTCGTAGCCTCGCGATGACAAGTTTTTGGTAACAACTGAAGACTTACAAAAATAATCCTTGCATAAAGCGTTAGTTTTGCGATATAGTATCATCTATTAATGAGAGAGTTAAAAAAGACTGATCCGCAGATTTATGATCTAATCAAGCAAGAAGAAAAGCGGCAGAGGGATGTTTTGGAAATGATTCCGTCGGAGAATTATACCTCCAGAGCTGTGATGGAGGCGTTGGGTTCAGTTTTGACCAATAAGTACTCAGAAGGATATCCAAAGAGGAGGTATTATCAAGGAAATAAAATAGTTGATGAAGTCGAGATATTAGCCCAAGATCGAGCAAAAAAATTGTTTGGTGTTCCGTATGTCAATGTCCAACCTCTATCAGGCTCACCAGCAAATGTCGCAGTTTACATGGCGCTTTTGGATTATAAAGACAAACTGATGGGACTTTCACTTTCCTTTGGGGGGCATTTAACACATGGGGCGCCGCTAACATTTTCTAGCAAATTTTTTACATCAGTACAATACCAACTTGGAAAAGATGGGTATTTAGACTTTGATGAAATAGAAGGTCTAGCAATAAAAGAGAAGCCAAAACTTATAATCTGCGGTTTTACTGCCTACCCAAGAATTATTGATTTTGAGAAGTTTGGTGCGATTGCAGATAAGGTTGGCGCCTATCTTATGGCAGATGTTGCACACATAGCAGGTCTTATTGTTGCCGGTGTTCACCCAAGTCCTGTTCCTTATGTAGATATTGTTACAACTACAACTCATAAAACCTTGCGGGGTCCTCGGGGGGCTTTGATAATGGTTACAGAAAAGGGGCTAAAGAAAAATCCTGATTTGCCAAAAAAAATTGATAGCGCTATTATTCCTGGTCTTCAAGGAGGTCCGCATGACAATCAAACTGCCGCAATCGCAGTTGCTCTTAAAGAAGCGAGTTTGCCATGGTTCAAACGCTACGCTGAGCAAATTGTTAAGAATGCAAAAGCTCTTGCAAAAGAATTATTGAAATATGATTTCAATTTAGTTAGCGGAGGAACAGACAACCATTTAATATTAATCGACCTTAGGAATAGGAAAGTTAATGGCAGTATTGCAGCAATTGCACTGGAAACAGCAGGAATAGTTGTTAACAAAAATGGAGTTCCGTTCGATACAATGCCGCCATTTTACCCATCGGGAATTCGTCTTGGAACGCCAGCGATTACAACAAGGGGAATGAAAGAAAAGGAGATGGTAAAAGTTGCGCAGTTTATAAATAGGGCAGTAGAAGAAGTAAAAGGTCAGAGCTTGCCAAGCGTAAATGGATTCGACAAGCTCACCACAAGGCAGGAAAGAACTGAGTTTATGAAGAAGTTTCGTTCAGAAGTCGTCAAAAACAAAAAATTACTAGCTATAGCCAAAGAGATAAAAACTCTCTGTTCAAAATTCCCCGTGCCCTGATTTTAAACTCGCGTCCTTATCCCACATCGTCGCATCTGTACCGATCCCATATCGGAGAGGGGGGCTACTTAAGTTTTTTTATTTACTTCAAAACGGCCACCTAATTTATCATGGCGAAACGAGGCTTCCCAACCCCCTTTGCCTACAGTTATACTCCCATCCGGAAAGTGCATGGCGTAAACCATGCGGGTTGCGTAGTAAGGAACTGTTCCTTCGTACCGAGACCCAGGAAGTCTAGAGCTAGTAAGTAGGTCTGGATGCTCGCCTGTTAAAACATGCAGTGCTCTACCAAGGAGAATAAATGTACCCAAGCGTTGTCCGAGATAACTACGATTTTTCCATGTTCTTTAAGTTGATCTTCTGTAGCTCCAAGATTTGGAGCAGCAAGAGTGCCTTCGACTTTAACCCAACCTGACCCATCATAATTATCGACTACTTGTGTTCCTTCTCGGGCAGCCTCGTCGATGAGTGTAATAATCGGATAACGTTTTCCTAGACGAATAAGCCCATCATTTCCTGTAAATACTTGCGGATTATAAACCATTGTAGGAGGAATATCGTTTCCTTTCATATCAAGCATTGGGGTTCGGATTGCTTCTTCTGTCCAATCACACTCAGGAACAACAAGAGATGGATCATCTGCGAACATATCTCTCCAAAACCGCGTTTGAAATTCAGGAGTATGAAATACAAAACTATCCATTGCGCCATCGTATCGCGAACGCAGGGAAAGTAAATAAGCTTCACTTGCGTCTATGGGTATTTGCGGAGTTACTGAAGGAAAATTTTCTGCTCTGGGCGTTGAAGGCCCTTTATGTAGCAATCCTCGCCTTCTTAAGGCGTCTGCCATATTCTTTAGTACATTAACACGTTTTTCTTGTGGGGGTCGTGGGGCTTCATGATAATACATTAGAATTAGTTTATTTTATATCATGCCTATGATACATTTGTCAAATTTTCTTTCCAAATTCCCCGTTCCATAAATCCTATTGACAGTACATTAGTATCATTGTATTATTGTATTGTATGAACTGGATTACTACCAATATCAGATTGCCTGAAGATTTATATATGGATTTAAAAATGAAAGCCGCTTTGGAAAAGAAGAGCATGGCTTCTATTATTAGAGAAAAAATTGCAGGATCAGATAGTAAAGGCGCAATAAGAGGAAAAAAAAGAGTGGATATGTTGTTGAGTAAGCTCAAAAGGCTTGCCGAGCGAAATGCTAAGGAGAATAAAGGAATTAATTTTACAAAAGAAATTATTAAAATGCGTTACGAGCAATGATTGTTGTAGATGCTTCTGTTGTTGTCAAATGGATAAAACAAGATGAGGAAGATGTTAATATTGCTTTATCTCTTTATAGTTCCCACCTTAAGAAGAAAGAAATTATCGTAGTTCCAAGACTTCTTTTTTACGAAGTGGCCAATTTTCTTGCTACAAAACCTCATGCCACACCAACAACAATTAAAGTTAACCTAGAATTCTTATTCAATACAAATTTAAACATCCAGATTGAAGATGACAAGGAATTGAGAGAAGCAGTTCTACTCGCCCAAAAATATCATACCTCAGTCTATGATATGCTTTACGCAGTTATTGCAAAGAACAAAAAGTGTATTTTAATTACAGCGGATGAAAATTTTATAAAAAAGACAAAATTTAAGCATGTAAAGCTGTTGCGAGAGTTAGTAAAAAAGGTTAGCTAACCGTTTCGTCGTATCTATTCCGATCCCGTATCGGAGGGGAAGGTTATCTGTTTTCAGCGTCAAAGATAATCTTTTCCTCCGAACGACCAACACGCAATGCCGATTGGGCAAGATGAGCTAAGTGTTCCTGTTCGTCTTGCAATCCTTTAAAGCGTCTGGTAAATTCTTCTACTGCTTCTGGTGTGGTTCGTCCCTCCGCTATGTCCTCTTTTATGCTCTTGATGTGCTTTATTGATTCTCTTATGCTTACTGGTTTTCCATCTGGTCGTTTTGCGAATGGGCTAGTTTCTCTGTACAAGCGAGCAATCTGTCTGTACATTTCTTCTGGTGGAAGTATTGTTGGTACAACCCAGTGAAAGAAATCATACTTACCAGGATCCTCAGTTGTAAGCTGCCCCTCCTTTTTTGCATTATCATAATCAGGTGTTCCAGGTAGAGGAGTTAGAATAGTAAATTGAGGACATTCAACTCCAAGTTCCTGATTAATTGCAATTGCTCTATCAAAATCTTCAACTGTCCAATTGGGAAACACAATTTGAGCCGCCCAAATTTTTACCCCAATACTTCTTAAAAATTTTACCGCTTCTACATTTTGTTTGACAGTGCTTCCCTTATTTACTCTTTTTAATTCTTTTGGATCAAAAGACTCAAGACCAACTAATACCATGTCAAGACCAGCTTTTGCTAATAACTCAAATGTTTTTTGATGCTCCAAACGCTTTGTTGGATCTTTTGGCCAAACATTGTCTGCTCGAATTTGCGCCCAATAACGGTTTTTTATGCCAAGCAGAAGAAGTTCGTCTGCTGTTTCTTTAGCAGCATCAATATCAGTAAAAGCCAAATCATCGATAAGATTTACATACTTTGCCTTTTCGCCAAGAGATGCTATTTCCTGGACAGTTCTGTTGGATGATTCAACATCGTACTCACCTCCATGAAAATTCCATACAGAACAAAAACTACAGCGAAATCTACAACCCCTTGCGGTTTCGACACTGTACGGGTCTGGATAATATAGAAAGTAATATCCGTCTCGATATGCAGTAACAAGATCTCTTCTTGGGGTAGGTCGCTCATTCATAAATTCTGAGTTGTAGGTAAACTTTGGAGAGATCTCAAGCGGAGGAACGTTGGAAATAAATTCGCCTTCTTTATTTTGATACCAAATATTAGGAACTCTTTCAAGAGAACGTTTTTCGCCCCAAGCTCTAACAACATTCTGAAACGGTATTTCTCCTGGTCCAATAACAACAGCGCTTACTTCTGGAATAAACATATCTTCGGGTCTAAGACTAATATGATGGCCGCCTATAACAATAGGAGTCTCCTTTCCTACCTCGTCTCTAACCGATCTGGCAAGATTTCTTACTGTTGGAACATCAGCGGTATAATTACAGCTAATTCCAATAATATCTGGAGGATTTTTATTTACTTTTTCTTTCCAACCATTTGGTTTTATGCGGTCATCATGGATTTGTACATCTTTAACTAAAGGCGTTATAGCTCCAGCAACGAACTCAAGACCGAGAGGCTCTGTTAGTACAAGACCTTGAAAACCAGTGTAATACCCATTTTGAGGTCCTATAAGAAGTACGTTATTAACAAGTGGTTGATGCCGCAGGAACTCTGGTCTTGCTTCGATGGTCGCCATATTTTTCTTTATTTAATATAGTAACAATAGCATCATACAGCAGAAGAAGTCAAGCATGAAAATAGTATCTATTCAGTTTTTACCAAAATGCATTCCTTGTCATTCCCGACTAGATCGGGAATCTATTTAAAAAAACATTTTGGAGACTGGATTCCCGCTTTCGCGGGAAAAATACACCCTTACGCAGCAAGCTGCGTAGTTGTATTCTAAAGCACTAGTC
>ERZ1292623.2914-Hain-H51-01um-R1-2914-length-14940-cov-7_pt1 | contig 14940 bp, 21 predicted proteins | sample MGYA00564398_ERZ1292623 | MGnify/ENA primary metagenome ERZ1292623 (study PRJEB36523, sample SAMEA6512633) | groundwater metagenome | collected 2019-01-07 | study: AquaDiva: Metagenomics assemblies of 32 groundwater samples
TCGGAACCATTATAGAGATGTTCGATCTTCCACAACCGAGCACAGAGACGCGCTCTAGCCTTTCTCCCTAAGGCAATATACGAACCGTAATCTTTCACGATCCCTGCTTTAAGATAACGTGGGAATGCTCGGAGTGAGTTCCGATTCTGTTCTGGACCCTTAGCAATATATCGACTCATGTCGCGTTCCAGCAGTTCCATTGTTTGGCGGAGGCACTTACGCAGACGCACACCTGGTCGGTGTCGGTGTCGAAGTAGACCAGCTCCCCGACCGAGCAGGGGCGTGAGACGTCCGGGTCCACGCTTACTCGGTCCATCTGGTAGCGCCCATTGAGAACGTTCCAAAATCCGAGCATCAGATTGTTCAACTGGGTAAACGTATTGGTATTCCACTCGTGGAACTCCGGGGGCCGCTCGGTGCGGAGCGCCCAGAGGGGGGGAGCGGCCAGTACCATCCCTACTACAATCCCCACCAGCACCCCCCTAGTTGACATCGCCCATCCACATCACTGCATTCCACCCATAGAAACGGAATGTCTGCTCCGGGTCATCCTCTGCCCACTTCAGGCGCAGGTAGCGGCCCTGCGTGGTCATCTTCCCCTGCCGAAAGATGTTATCGACATCACCCCAGAGGGCCACGCCCCACACGGCGGACCCCCAGATGCTGTCTGTCGTCGAGGAAGAGAGCGCCAGACTGAGGGTCTCGACATCGGTGCTGTAGTCGGTGGCATAGCTCAGACTATGCGTGCTGCTGGTATCGGCCTCGCCCCAGAAGTAGACCTCCCCGAAGTGCTTGAGGCGAGCCGGGTCGCCGAAGTCATACCACTTCGTGGTGTAGAAGCTGTCAATGGCCCCGACCTCATAGGTAGTCGTGGCATCGGGCGTCGTGGTGAAGGTGTCGGTGACCACAAGGCCGGTGACCGTATTGTCAATGATGGTGTTGGTCTGACCAGCCCCCGTCCCTCCGATAAGATCGATGGGCGCTCCCACAAACTGTCCCGTAATGAAGTTGCGCCCGTCGTCATAGAGCACGGTAAGCCCTGAGGCCGAGGCGGTCGTGAAGCCTGAGACGGCATCGACGGTGCCGGTGGCCGTATCCACATCATCCCGCTGGGCGGTGTCCTCCAGCTTGTAGATGAGCGACTTATAGCTTCCCCAGTACACCTGGTCGTTGCTATTGTTGTCAATGACGTGGGCCATCGCATTGGCGGGGATATTGGTGTGCTTAGTCCACTCTCCGATTTCATACTGGAGGTCGAGGCAGAGGTTGTTGGCGGTAGCAGTGCTATTAGTGAGGCAGAGCCAGTAGTCCGTGTTGGTGTCGGCTGAGACCGCATATTGGAGGCGTGAGCCGGAGAGCGCCCCCATCGTGGTCGTGATGAACTGGCTGATGTCCTGGGCCACCACGCCATTGTAGAAGTAAATCTTCTTATCCTTGTCCAAAAAGACGAGGCCGCTCTGGGCGTTGGTGAGGGTGATGGATTGGATACTGTTCTTGGCGATGCACCCGATGTCATCGGTAATCTTGCTGATTTGGAAAGTGTCGTTGCCCCCGACGAAGCTGACCTTGTAGAGGCTGTCGGTGAGGCCGACGATGAGGGTGTCGTAGAGCTCAGCCATACAGTTGATCTCTTGACCACCGAGCGCCCCGATGTCGATAGAGTCCGCATTCGTCCAGGTGTTGATGGTGCCGACGTTGCTGAAGCGCAGGCGGGTGGGGCGCTCGGTACCGCCCTCAACCGTGTTGCCGAAGATAAGATAGTTTTTGAAGAAGGCGACCGTCTTAGCGGCAGAAGGGGTGTTGGCGGAGGTGAGGCCGCTGAAGCTGACCCCACTGAGGGTGGTGCCGTCATACTGAGAGGGGGCGTTGACATCGTTGGTGAGAATGATGTTGTCGAGGGCGACGGTGAAGACAAACTGGTTGTTCTGCCCGGCAGTGAAGGGGGCGCTGCCTGGGTTGACGTAGTCCCAGGAGGCCACCCCGTTAAGCTCATCGAGGCGGCTCCCGCAGGTGGCGATGGTGACCTCGGTACCGCTGGAGAGCTTGGTATAGTAGACCCCGGTGACGGCGCAGAACGCTTCATCTTGGATGTCGAGAATATCTCCAATCGCCAACCCATCGGTGGTGGAGTCGATGACGGTGTTGACCCCGTAGCGTTGGCGGAGGTCACGGCTGACGCTGAGGAGGACGTTCTGAAGGTCCTGGGCACGGCCATCCTGCACCTGGGTCGGGGCTGAGGTATCATCGAGGCCCAGAAAGCCCTGGACACCCTGAGGTGGGTAGACTGTCGGCTCCTCGGCAGCCACCGGCCCTGCCGCCAACAGGAGCAGCAGCCCCCATCGGCTACACCACCAAGCTGTACGACGGGTACGCATCACTCACCGAGTCGCTCTCCCGACGGATGGTGGAGGATTCCCAGATACGGGGCTGGAGCACTAGGATATAGTCCTGGTTCGCCTCGTCCTGCTCCCGCATCAGCTTGAGTCCCCGGTCGAAGATGGCCTGGTGCATCGCTGCCGCCGTCTCGTTCTGCTTGTACTCCCAGGTCTTCGCCAGCGCCCCCTCCCGCAGCACCCACGTCCACTTGCTATCAAGTTGGGGAACATCGGTGTCGTGGATGAGGTAGCGGTAGCGTTCATAGTATTCCAGGGACATCGTAATCGCTGAAGAGGGGATGGGATAGAGGCTGAGGCGCTTGTAGCGGGGGGTGAGGTTGTCCGGTTCCAGCTCCGAGAGGACGGTCGCCCCGGTGGTGCGGTAGCAGGTGATGGTGCCGGTGGTGGCGGCGGACTTGCTGATGGCGATGAGGCCGCTGGCCGCGAAGGTGGTGGTGCTGGTGACAGAGCTGGTGCCATTCAGCGTCAGCGTCTCGGCCACGACCTCCCCGCTGGAGTTGCGCCCGACCACCCGTACCGTGAAGCTGGAGCCATCGGAGGCAGAGCTGGAGCTGACGTAGATGGTGTCGGCAGCCGCCAAGTTCGTGCTGAAGCCGGTTTCCTCCCAGAGCCGGTAGTAGCGTGGGGGACCGGTGCTGCGGTCCTCTGGGTTGGGCACCAGCTTGTAGAAGAGGTGGTCCGGCACATGGCTCAGCTTGCGTGGGGTGCTGCGCTGGCGCAGGAGAGCGATGCGGTCGATTTCGCTGTCGAGATTGTAGTCCTCCTGGCTGACGACTGTTGCAAAGGTCTGCTTCCGGCGCAGCCAAGTCCAGGCGGAGGCATTGTGGATTTCCATCCCGGCCAGGTTCATAAAGCTGAGGATAAGGGAGCCAATCTGCGTCTCCCGGACGGTGCTGGCGATGTTGTCCCGAATCTCATCCGCAGTCACCAGCGGCATCTAGACCGTCTCCTGGGTTGTCACCAGCCACCCGGTCAACGCCACGCACCCGTAGCTCCCTAGTTGCCACAGGTGGGCCGGGAAGCTCAAGGTACTGATGAGGCCGAAGCCAAGGAGGATGGCGACACAGGCCCAACGGAAGTCGGAGGGCTGGCCGTGGGAGCGCCGCTGCCAGAGCTGCCAGCCCAGCCACCCCAAGAGAGCGAGGCCAATCAGCCCGCCCTCTATCCAGAGCTGATAGTATTCGTTATGGAGGTGCTTCCACATCTTGAGGGGGTGCGCCTCAGGAAGTTGGCCGGTGACGTACTTGGTGAAGCCTAGGCCACCACCGAGAATCGTTTGCTCCTGGAGGATGTCCCACCAAGCCCGCCACGTCTCCCAGCGACCAAAAGGGTTAAGCCAGACAGAATGGGTGAGGCTCCAGCCCGCTCCGGCCAAACCTAGGGCAGCCCCGCTGAGAAGGCTGAGGGGACGGGAGACTCGCCAGAGGTAGGCTAGGAGGATGACCCCAGCAGCTACGGCAGCGGTGGCCGAGAAGCTGACCGCAATTAGCCCCAGGGCAGGGAGTGCCCACAGTTTGCGCCAGCCTGGTTGGATGAGCGCGAAGGGGAGCCAGAGGGCGAGCTGGCAGGCGAAGTGGGTGGTATTCCCGATGGTGCCCACCAAACTGTCGGTTGTCCGGCTGCCATCAAGGAAGCGGAAGAAGGGGTCGAGGTTGGCGACCTGGAGCCAGCCGTAGCAGATGAGGAAGCAGCCTGACCAAAAGATGGCCTGTGTGATATATTGCAATATTTGTGCTGATTGGCCTGAGAGCAACAACAGCATCAGGAGGATGAGCCACAGGTTCGCCACCCCCAAGAGGAGCGGGGCTGGGTAAGGCTGGCCGGGTCGGGTGACGGTAGTGAACTGCCACAGCATGAAGGCGGTGAGCCAGAGCACCAGCCACCAGGCGGCAGAGGGAAGGTGCCCCAGCTTGACCTTTTGCTGCGCCTGCACCCCGGCCATGGTCAGCACCCCTAGCTGCACCCAGAAGGTCTGGGCGTGCCAGAGGTCGAGGTGTTCGAAGGGGCGCAGAAGCCGCAGGAGGAAATACGACCAGGGGAGCCCGGCGAGGACAATCGCCCAGCCCAACCCCCCTGGTCGCATCCCGCTTACCGACAGTCCACGTTCACGAACACCGTCCCGAAGGCGTTGTCGGTCGTCGCACCACTAGCGACATCCACCAACATCCCCAACGAGCAGGTGTCAGCCGTCGTTCCGGCGTCCCCAACACTCCCGGAGACTGACGAGGTGGCCACCAAGGTATCCACCGTGGCATCATCGGTGCTATCCGCAATCTGCACCGTGGCAGGTCCGTAGACCACAATGTCGCAGAGCGACTGGTCAGGACACGTCTGCCCCTCGGCCACCACCCCAGCCGTGTATGGGTCATCTGCCGTCGTCGTCAGGGTGACATACGGGTACTCCGACGTGCTGAAGTCGGTGTCGTCATCATCCCAAGCCACCACATCGGTTGAGACAATCGTCGCCCCTTGGTCATTGAACACGGTCTGGGTGCAGACGTACCGAGTCGTCGCGTCCTGCACCTGCGGGCACTTGTACGCCCACACATCCCCGGCCATCCCCAGCGTCAGTAGGATGGCCACCAGTGCGATAAGTCTACGCATCAGCGTCCCTCCCTTAGCTGGTGATGCCGGTGACCACACCATTGGTTCGCCGCGAACCCGTGGTGAGGTTGCCAAAGAGGTACATGAGGGACACCAGGCTCAGCTGGTCCACCGACTCCCGGAACTTACTCGTCACCATGTTGCCCTTGCGGAGCACCTGGAGCCAGAGGCTGTCGGTGTCCACGAGGTAGAGGAGCCCGGCGTCGATGTTGTCGTCCCAGAGCACGGGGAGCGTGCGGAAGTTCAAGTGCTGGAACCCCGCGTCGGCCAACTCCTCGTTGTAGTACCGGATGTTGCCCGCCTGGGAGATGTAGTACAGCCCCCAGACAGCGCTGGTCGTGAAGATGACCCGCGGGCCACGGCTCCCGAAACTCGTGCCTCGGACTGCCGCATCCATGGCCGTGATACCGTTGTTGCTGGTGTTGAACGCCCCCGCGACGGCGGCGCTGTAGTTCTGCCAGTCGGCGCTGCTGCCTGCGATGCCGCCGACGGTGGTGGTGTTGGTGGTGCTGATGATGGTTTCGAGGCTGTCCCAACTGGGAGCCGTCCCGGTCCCATCCACCAGTTCATCCCCCAGCACCTCCGTCATGCTGATTTCGCCCTCCTGCTTCTTCTCTTCCAGCAGGCCGATGAGGGCGGACTCCCCCTGATTCTGCGCGTCCTCCAGGAGGCTGATGGTGACGGAGCCATCAATGGTGCGAATCGGCCACTCCGAGCGCGTGATCACATCGGGATCAGGCGTGGGAATGGTCGCTGTGGCTGCACGAGCGGCAAACGAGGTGTTGGTCTGGTAAATCAAGGGGTGGGTGAAAGTCCGTCCTCCATCCACCGTCTTGATATTCCCAGCCTGCCGCACCAACCAGACGAAGGAGTTATTCGTGGAAATCCCATCGAATATCTCATCGCCCCAGTTGGGGGAGGTCCTCGTTGCCGCAGCGTTCCAGCTCGTAATACTCTGAGCTGTATTCTGTGGCATTTATACTCCTACTGGTTCCTCAAGGGGCAGCCTGCATCCCCGCCGCGTTGGCCACCTCAGCCAACCCCCCGCCCTTCCGATACGCCTGCCGCGCCCGGTCCCGCCAATCGGCGGGGGGGCGTGGCAGTCCAGAAGTGGAGGGGATGCCAGCCGATGCCTCAGTCGCATTGGCCGCCATCCGCTGCGGGACGCTGCCCGCTTTCCCTTTCAGCGTACCCACTTCTTCTTGCAACTTCCCGTAGTGCAGGTCGAATAACCCCATCTTCCGGGCCGCTTCCAGCGGGTAGCCCGCCTGGACGTAGGCCGAGATGGCTTGCTCCTCGACAGAGTTGGGGAGGATGTCCGGGTTCTTCAGCCGGAAGTTCTCCACCCGCAAGGCCGCCAGCTCCTGGGTGCCTGTCTCCACCGTACGCTCTAACCCTTGTACGCGCTGGAGAACGGGTTGCTGGAGCTTGTACTGCGTCTGCCAGAACTGCGCCGTGCCCGGGTCGGGGTGGTTAACCAGCCCCTCCCACGGGTCGGCAGCTGGCTGGACTTGACTGGGAGCTTGGGGTTGGCTCACCCGCGCGACGACGTCATTCAGGGCGCGTCGAGCCTCATCCCGTTCCCGGCGGAGTTCCTCCCACCGCTGTTCCGGCGGCAGGTTCCACGGCTTCGGCGTCTCAGGCTGGCTTGGTGGCGGGGGTGCCTGCCCCGAAGCCTGGGCCTCCGAAGGGAGTACGTCCGCTGACGGGGCGGCCAATGCGTCGGGCTGGGGCGAGTCAGCCGGTGCGCCCTGTGGATCGTCTGACATCTCCAGACTCCTGTGGTCTGCCGCCGCGACCTCGGCTGCGCGGATGGGCTGGACGAGGGCCCTGGTGCGTCCATTCCGTAGACGAGTCAGCCAACAAAAAGGCCAGGTTGCCCAGAGGTTCGGCTCCGAACAACCTGGCCTAGAAACTTTTGCTGGTCACCAGCGGATCAAGCTGGTGAGACAAGCTACTTCCGTACCTTCTGCTTCGGTTTCTTCCTTTTCACCCCAAAGGACGGCTGGGTCCGGGTGGCACGAGCGGAATAGCCTGACTCAGCCTGACGGGGGTTCTGAGGCATCAGTAGGTCAAACTCACTCGTGAGTCGCACACCTGGTTATACGCATCATCCACCCCCGCAAAGTCAATGGTGGAAACCCGGTTGGAACTGTCATAGGTGAACCGCTGCACTTGCCAGACGGCGTTAGCTGTACTGCTGCTGGCGGTAGTCCCAGGGAAGGCTCGGCAGATATACTCCACTTGGCTTTCCCCATTGCCGGAGGCGACATAGAAGAACCGCTGACGCACCCCCTGCTCACGGGCATAGCTGGATTCCTCCCCGACGATCTTGCCAGCCTCAGCGGAGTGGAGGGAGAGACTGAGGGCAGCCCCCAAGGCTATCCCCATCAGCACCCAGATCATCCGCATCAGTAGTTGCTCCCGAACGTCCGACTGCGGCTGCGCTTGATGGCCGAGACGAGGGTGTCCTGCATCCGACCCAAATGTTTCTCCAAGCCGTTCATCGAGACTGTCACCGATGGCTTCACCGTCACCTGGGGACGGGCGGCCTTGCTGACCACAGCCTTGTAGGAGCGGGTGAGGGCGGCAGAGAGGTCATCGGGCAAGTCCTCGATGACCTGGCGCAGTTGCCGGATGATCCCATCCTCCTGAGGTCGCTTCGTCATGGACGCCATCAGCCGTTCCAGCGCCCGCAGGAGGCTGTCCTGCTGCTTCATCATCATCCGCAGCATGGGCGCTTGGGAGGACTCCACCTGACGCTTCCCAGCCATGAGCTGCTTCTGGAGCGCCTTGAACTGCTCCCCTAGGTGGCGCAGAAGCGGGTCAGGCTTCGGGTCCGGCAGGGCGACGGTGATGTTGGGCATCAGAGCCACCCGGCCTCACGGTAGGCGTGGGCCACCGGGTCATCAGGAATCGGCGGGAGGACTGGGGCAGGTGGCGGGGCCGGGTCACGCATGGCCGCCACACCACGAGTCCCCAGCCGCCGGGCATACTGCTTGGCGCGGAACTCCGCCTCCTGCTGCTGGGTACGTTGGAGCGCGGAGGCCACCCCCTGGATCGTGCCATCCGAGGCGACCGCATTAGGGTCGCCCCCCTTGGTGGGCAGGGGCGGGTAGGTCATCCGTCCCCCCTCATCCCGTCGCTGGGTCCAGCCGTCCATCAGGACAGTATCCGCTCCCGCTTCCGGCCGCTGGTAGGCTCAATGGACTTATCCCGCAGCGGGACCGACCAGCGGGGACCGCGCTCGGACTTCGGGTGGTGGCTGTCCCGCTGGGCCGACTTCTTCAGCGCCCGCTGCCAGAAGGTGTTGAGCTTCGTGACATCAAGGCTCATCGCTTGGGTTTCCAGCCTGTTTTCCGAAGGGTTCCATAGATGAAACGTCGGGCACGCAGGGAGGTGGTAGAGCCGAACTTCCTCCGCGCCTGCGCCTTCAACTTCCGTTCCATTGCCACTGGCATCACGGCTTCCGGTTCGGTCGCCGCTTCCCACCTTGCTGCATCGAGCCCCCGGAGACCTTGGGGAAGGTGCCCGCGAAGCGCCCGGTGCCTGGATTCTTGGTCGCAGGTTGCTGGGTCTTCATGTAGGCAAAGGGGGCTCGCTTCGCTGCCGGACGGTCCAGCGGCATGACTGGATTGTGGTACCCGATACGACTAGGCATTAGGTCCCTCCGTTCATCCGTTTCAGCAGCCCCGCCATCCCACCGCGGGAGGCTGGGGTCTGCTTCAGGTCCACCATAACCGCTAGTTTTGCCAACTGCTCCTGCGCCACGCCGAGCAGACCGTGCGCCAACACCTTATTCGAGGGGAGGGAGAACTCGATTTGCCCGTTGGGGTGGAGCGTGATAGAGAGGGTGACGCTTCGACCCTCCGGCCTCACATCATTCCTTCCAGGCAACGCCTCAAAGTGCTGGGCGGCCTCATCGGACATGGGCCAGCTCCTGGTTCATCCAGGCCGGCATCGGAGCGGTGCGGAAGGTCCCCCGCGGCCCCCGGCGCTTCGTGGAGCGGCCTTCAGTGCCCCCGAGAGATTTCCCAGGGTTTGACACCTCCGCTTCCCGCATCCCGTGGGCGCGGAGGTAGCGGAACTTCTCCCCCTTGGAGTCGAAGCGACGGTTCATGCCTTTATCCTCGTAGCCACCTGGGGGGCAGTAGACATCGGGCAGAATGGTCTTGCCGAGATGGGAAGTGTCGATGTCCTGCAGGAAGAAGTAGGATTTGCTCATTCCGAAGCCGAAGAACCTGGAAGCACCTCACACCAAAGGCACCCCTTGGCCACGCTCTCCAGCATTCTTCGCAATCAAGTCTGCCGTATTAGGCACGCTTCCCGCTAACCCTTGATTTCCATTTATCCTAGACGGTGTTTCTCCAAACGCCATTAACCACTGTCTCATTCCCTCATCTTTAACTGGAACAATGATGCGTTCAAGCCTGGTCATTCCATACTCCGCGAAGTAGCGCGTCCATTGGCGGATGGCCTCCTCCACGCTGATGCGCTTGCCCTCCAAGGCCAGCCCTTGCGTGACTGCGGGTTCCATGAGGGCGCGGAAGAACTGCTCTAGTTGGGCACGGACAATCTCGATGTTGGGCTTCTGAATGCTTCCCAGCTCAATATGGGAACTGAACCGAGTGGATTTGAGACGCTGGTTGCGAGTCTGGTCAATGGGCGGGTACCAACTGGTGGTTTCCATCCCGGTGGCCGGGTTGGGGATGCCGGTCTGCTGCACCAGGTCCTGCTCGGTGAAGTCTTGGAACTGGGCTTTGACGCGCCAAAGCTTCGTGACGACCCGGTTGAGGAAATCCCCCACGATATTGGATTCATCCGTGCGCCGAAGGTTCGACCCCCCCTGCCCAATCTGGGCCTCGGTGGCAGTCTGGGCGGTGGTGAGGCCGGTGAGCTGGGCGCGGGTCAAGCCCACGATAAGAATGATGAAGTCCACGCAGTAGTCGAGGAACCGCGTCACCTCCGCATTGAACTGGTTCATGCTGATGACAGCGATGGCGCTCCGGACATCCTCCTGGCCATCTACCGGGATGACCCCACCAATAGCCGCCGTCTCCAGTGACAATTTGCCCAGCTTGCCTACCCGCTCATTGATGGCCACCTTCGCCACGAACTTGTCCAGCTGCTCCAGCACCGCGTCGAAGGCCGAGTTGATACGGTCGAGGAGGGGACGGCAGACGCTGAGGGCGCTGATGGGCCACAGGCGGTGGCCATGCTTGTTGGGAGTCAGCCACTCATACTGCCATCCCCCGATATCGTAGACGTTGTGGTCATGCATCAGCGCCTTGGTCATCACCTGGGTCTTGGCGAAGGTGAGGGTGGTGATGCCGGTGGGCGCATCGAGATTCTTATAGTGGACCTCCCACACTTCCACCGTCTGGAACTCCTCAATGAAGCTGTCGGGGATGCGCGGCTCTTCGATGGGGTCGCCCACCAAGTCCTGCTTCGCCTGGCCGTAGCGCCGGTCGCGCTTCACCTCGGCCACGGTTCGGCGGATACATTGGCCCACCCACCGGGCATCGGTGAGGTCGCGGGCGCGGGGGTCGATGACGAAGTCGAAGGGGCTGAGCCATTGGACGTAGGGGGACTCGGCCCGGATAGTGAGGTCAGGCTGGACCTGCTCCGGCTCCGGGTCCTGCGGCTTCACCAGCGGGGGCAGGCCGATGGCCGTCATGGCGTTGCTCACCTGCTGCTTGAGGCGCTCCCTGAACCCCTGGCGGGTCTCGGCCTTCGTGGGGAGGATGTCGGGACCGAACTCGGTGGCATAGCCGATTTTGAGGACGCCTGCCCCAAGCACGGTGGCGTCAAACACCGTGAGATTCCCCGTCTCTTTAAAGCGGAAGTCCGGGTCGCGGAGGTCACGGTTCAGGAGTTCGCTCACATAGAAGGCATCTTCTTCCGCCTCCTCTTGGCGACTCCCTGGAAGCGCATTCGCCCTTGGATTCTGATAGAACAGGGTAGGGAGGATGGTACGGATGATGGGGAAGACGAGGTTGAGGGGAGCAGTGGGGAGCCCCTCAGTGTCCTCCCGCGCCCCTTGCTCAAAGGCTTCAAGGTTGCGCCCGGCCCCGGTGGACGTGGCGAGGGTGCCGGGGCGCTGGAGCTTATATGTGCCAAACTCCTGGTCCCGCAGCTCGACGGCAAGCTCGACTTCGGCTCGCCAGCGCCGCAGCTCATCCGGGGTAATGGAGAGCATCTACTTCGGTTTCCAACTCCGCTGCTTCCCACGGCTGGCCTCATACGTCTCCTGGGAGATGACCCCCTTGGAGGAGCGCTCCTTCCACTTAAGGGGCTTACGCCGTGGCAGTGGCTTCAACGACTCGCGCATGGGGAGCCGTCGCCTCCTCCAACTGTTGGGTCAGTGTCTCCACGTCCTTCTGCAACGCCTCCCGCTGCTGGGTCAGCTCCTCCATTCGCTGCAGCAGCCCCTCATAGCCTCCAGGCGCCCAGCGCAGGCGCATCCGGCCCAACACTTGGTCCTCCAGTTTACGCCCCTCGAACTTCAGGGCGGTGAGGAGTTGGGGCCAGGTCTGCTCATCCATGACCACGGTGCAGGGCAGCTGGTTCAGCACCTCGTTGATGTAGGCCAAACTCAGCGCCATCACGTCCTCACGGGGCCATGGTCGATCAGGCTCGGCTGGGAAGCCGCCAAGGCTTTCCGCGCCTTCCGCACATTCAACTCCCGCTCCCGGTCCACCTTCGCCTGGGCTTCCGCGTGCTTCCGACGAGCTTCCTCACGCTGCGCCTCCTCTTTCTCATTCGCCATTCCGTGCTCCTCCTGTTAACTGAACACCAGCTCCGGCACGGGGCGCCGCTGCCACCGGGGCCGTCGCTGCATCACCAAGAGTTCTTCCGTGCGTTCCTCCTGCGCCGCCCAGGCTGCCGAGCCGTAGGGGATGGCCTGTATTGGCACCGTGACGCTCCCGGCTTGCTTGAGCTGAAGGTGGTAGGCGAGGCTGTCCACCAGGTCGTCCTTCTGGCTGTGGGGGAACTGGAGCATTTGATAGGCCAGTTGGCTCCACACCCCGCTCAGCAGCTCCAGCTTGGTGCCGGGGAGCTTCAGCAGACCGCGCTCATGCCAGGGTTGGAGCCCCTGGATACGCTGCTCTTTGTTCCCCTGGGTGAGGCCGCTGAACTCGACGATGCTGAAGGGAGTCCAGCGGGGGTCGGTGCGGAGGGCCTTGAGTCGTTGCTCCAGGGTGGACCAGAGCATCCGCTGGAAGGCGTTGGTTTCGAGACCGAACTTGCGGAAGCGCCAAGCCGCGTGGAGACTCAGCACCTCCTCAATCTGCTGGTCAGGACTGAGCCGCCCAGCCACCGCATCGAGGAGATAGAGGGTGTGCTCGGCATCGGTGCCGACCACCGTGATGGCCGCATCGTCCCCGTGGTCTGAGGTGGGGGGCGGGATGGCATCCAAGACACAGGTGATGTAGAGCTGGCTCACCCACTGCTTGAAGGTCTCCGTTTGCCGGTCCGCCTGGTAGAAGGCGAAGTCCTTGGCCTTGAAGGTGCGGGTCTCATCGTCCTGCGGGTTGAGCCGGTAGAGGCAGCTATAGATGCGGGTCCCCTGCTCCGCTTTCTGCCGGGTGAGGAAGGAAGCGGTGAGGCCGATGTCCGCAAAGGGGTAGGGGGTGCCGTCGGGGGCCACCTCGGCATCGCGGAGGAAGACGCTGAGACCCGGACTAGCCTCTGCCAGCAGCCGCCCATACAGCTCCCCCTCATGCCACCGGGTGCCCAGGAGCAGCGTGAGGCCGCCCGGCTTCAGCAGTGACTTAGACTTGCGGTAGCACTCATTCACCTTATCCATCAGCTCCTTCGTGGTGACATTCTTATCGGTCACCAGGTCATCGAAGATGATGATGTCGTAGTGCTTCCCGACCTTGCTGGTGTCGAGGCCTGCGGTGTCTACGCTTGGCATCTCGGAAGCTTCGGTGCGTGGCTTGATGACAATGGCGGATTGGTTCCACGTCTGCTGCTGCGGGTCCACCTCCCAGGTCGGCTGGGTGAGGGCACGGAAGTCGGAGCCCATGATGAGGCCGAGGATATGATTCTTGATGCCGAGGAGGAAGCCCTCCGCCTTCTCAGCGGCATCGGAGTAGATGAGGATGCGCTGATTGGGGTCGCGCCAGAGGGTCCAGAGGGCGTAGCCGATGGTGCCGATGTAGGATTTGAAGCTGTAGCGCGGCATGAGGACGAGCTTCACCAGCGCCGGGTCGTCCTGGAGGTAGCGGCAGAGCGCGTCATGGTGGGGGTTCATCTCGGCGTAGCCCAAGACATCGCGGCAGAACGCGGGGAAGTGCTCGGCATAGTAGTCATGGAGCTTCTGCCGAGCCACCTGCTGGGCGAGGGCGACCCCGCCATCGGGACCGGCAAGGCGTTGGAAGGTGGCTTCGGCTTCCGGGGTATCAAACTGGACGGTTAGCATCAGTCAATTGGGCGACCCCTCAGATGAGAGGCCGCCCTTAGTCGAGTCGGACGAGCGACGGTTAGATTGTCAACCGCTTACGCAAATCCCAAATCCAATATGGTCAATGGGCTGAGCTGTCAACGGTGCCCTCACGACAAGATTTTGACAGACCAGATTCCCTTTCAGCATCACTCCACCGCCAGAAACGGGTCGGGCTTCAGCGTGAGCTTCAGGTACGGGGTCGGCTCCACCTGGAGGTAGGTACCGTGCTGACGTTGGTGCAGGGTCAGGGTGAGCTTCCATTCCTGCGCTTGCTGGCTGAGGCGGCGCATCCAGCCGATGACCTGCCACTCCGCGTCGCTCAGCGTCGGCTGCGCTGGAACATCCACCATCGGAGCCAGGTGTTCGCATCGAGGCTGAGGAGGAGGCAGAAAATCGGCCAGTCATGGGGATTCGCATCGTAGCGCCGGTTCCAGAGGCACCAGCCGAGGTAGAGGAGGCTGCCCACATCAGGCTCCGCTCGCCTTCGGGAAGAGGCGCAGCCGATGGAGCCGCTGCCACAATCTGACCCCCGCTCGGTTGTAGCGCACCTTATCGACCTTCCCGTTGGGTAACGTGGGCAGCCCTAGCTCGATGGTAAACTCGGTCAGGATGGCTTGGAGGGTGGCCTGCAATTTTGGTGTGCGCGTACGAGGGGCTGACATCGAGAAGGTGTCTCTCACCCCAGCGGTGGGGTAGGGGGTCGTGCCTCGCCTCCCGTCCCTGCAGACGTGCTCCCCGTCGGTGGCGTGAGGCTGCTGACCGGCTGCTCAGCGACGCTGTCCACCATCCGCAGCGTCGGGGCGTTGACCTGAATGAGGGTGAGGTGCTTGGCGAGGAGGGTGAGCAGCTGGGGGGCGTCAGCGACACGGCCAGACTTGTCGGAATCGATGGGCGCATGAACCTTGCGGGCGTCTTGGAGGAGGGGCGCGGAGCCGCGCTTGGCATACCGGACATACGCTTCAGCTAGGGGGCGCTCCGCCTCAGCCAGGATCGTCTTGAAGTTCCGAGTGCCCCACTTGCGGCCATGCTGCTTATGCGAGTGACCCTTCAGCACCCGATGGGTCAACGGGTCTTTCGGCAAGCCAGCAGGATGCAGCACGCCACAGGTACAGTCCGCTGGCTGTGGACCTGATGCAACCTGGCCTGAATCAGGTTGGAAAGGTAACGGCAAGAAGCCTGACGCAACCTGAGCCTCAAGCGTGTCAGGCTCCAACACCTCAGGCATGGTACCCTCAGGCTACGCCACGCGCCAAGCTGACCGCAAGGAGAATCTTCGCTTCCCCTAAAATAAGTGCTTGACAGACCCGCTCCGTTCTGCTAGGCTAGGACTATGGGAAGGACAGGAGGAGCACAGGAGGAGCAGATGGCACAGCGGGTCATGGGACAGATCGAGAAGTCGCTCGTCCGAGGAGAAGCGTATGGGTTAGGCTTATAAGGTAGGCTAAGGAGGACGGCACGATGGAGTGGGTCTACGACGATGGCGGACGC
>ERZ1292623.2424-Hain-H51-01um-R1-2424-length-16742-cov-17_pt2 | contig 14931 bp, 32 predicted proteins | sample MGYA00564398_ERZ1292623 | MGnify/ENA primary metagenome ERZ1292623 (study PRJEB36523, sample SAMEA6512633) | groundwater metagenome | collected 2019-01-07 | study: AquaDiva: Metagenomics assemblies of 32 groundwater samples
TGGCCTTTTTTAAAACTTCCTTTTGTTTTTTTAAATCCTTTCCTGTCTTTATTCCAAGGACGATAACCTTTTAGAAATGCCATAAATTGTTTTAAAACCTTTATTTTTTGCTAATCTTAGCCTTTTTCTTCTTCACTTTGCTCTAATTCACCATAAAATCTTTCATAATTTATTTTCTATCCTCTCCCTCTCTTGAGCGGACTTCTAATCCCTTTTACACAGTCTGCCAGCCGGAGCCAGAGAGAGGTAAAAACTATAATGGGTTTTAATTGAATTTTAAGGCTCAGAGGAAAGAGGGGATAAAAATAAAAAAAGCCTAAACTAAATTAGACTCCGGTTTTTGCTAGTTTGATAATTGGCGTGAACATAAAATTCTCCTTTAATGTTTAAGCCTAAATTAAGGATAGCACAAAATCAGTGTTTTGTAAATATAGCTAGTTATCCACACATTTACCAAAGCATACAGCCATACTTTCTTTTTTGCTCTGCTCTTGCTTTTCTCATCCAGTCTCTGCGGTAGGCTTTAAACTTCTCTGTCCGGTGATACTGTTTTAAATAATCTTTTCTATTTTGGGCAATTATATTTCTGGGAAAATGATTTTTAAGAAGTTTGTCTATTTTCTCATACCAAATGTTTATTAAAAAATCATTGGCGATTTCATACTCTTGAATATCCGAACGCCGCCAATGGATATTCCAAAGAAAGTCGTTGATAGTTATGGGATGTAATTTGTATTTCATAAGGCAAGCAATTCAGTTTACCATACTTTTCTCTTTGCAACAAAATAGTTATCCCCTTTACAAATTAAAAGAAGTATGATAAGATGTTAGTAGGTTTAATTTAAGTCGTTAAGAGCGACCACGAACAGAAATGTATTATGAAGTTGCGTTTTTTTAATGCCACGACAATTAACCTGAACGGAACTTCGTTGTTCTTGGTGTGGACGTACAAGCATGGACACATCAAGGCATTGCAGTTCTGTTCGTGTTAGGGGTTGTGGTTTTTTAATTTATTAACTTAATTCTATGATTAGATGTGTTGATAAAAAACGTGGAAAACAATTTAGAGACCCACAACATATTCAAGTTTACCCAGCTAAAACAGTTGGAACCAAAAAATGTGTTCGTTGTGGCCGTTGGATAAAGGAATAATTTAATTATTTTTATATGAAAGTTCAACCTTTTGCTATCGGTGGTTTAGAAATAATCCCAGAGAATGAATGGGAGGAGGCCTATTTATTCCTAACAGAATTTAATTTATCGTCAAAATTATTCCGTAGTTCTCAAGAAAATTCCAAACTTCAATCTTTTATTATAATAGATAAAGATATGGGAGACAGTGTTTTATAATGTATGGCAAGTCCACAAAAAGAAAATGGGTATACTCCTATCTCAAACGAACTTTTAGAAGCTTTTTTGCAATATAAGTTTCCACTCAACACAGAAGCTCCCAGAGTTCTATGGCTTTTTGTAGCTAGAAAAACCTATGGATACAGCAAAAAAAACGATATTATTTCACTTTCCCAATTTCAGAATGGTACAAATTTACCGCGCAATACAGTCGTTCATTGGCTTGCCTATCTAGTTAAAGCCCTATTACTAGTTAGAGGGGCAGAACTACTAAAAAATGGCTATAATTACGCAATAAACAAAGACTTTGAGGAATGGATACCACTAGTTAAAGCCCTTAAACTAGTTAAAGGGAGATTGTTTGCTAGTAAAAGCCCTTTAACCAAAACTAGTAAAAGCCCTTTAACATACATAAACAATAAACAAACACATAAACAAGGATTTTTTCAAGACTCTGATTTTACCAATGCATATAATGGTTTTAAAGAAATGAGAAATAAAACTAAAAAGCCATTGACTGGTAGAGCTGAAGAAATGGTCTTAAAAAAATTAGAGGAATATGATTTGAAAACCGCAACCGCAATGTTGGATGAGGCTACTGAGAAATGTTGGAGGACTGTCTATCCCCCAAAAGATTTTAAAACATTCGGATTAGACGACCTCCACAAATTACTCCAAGCCTTTAAATCTAAGAAACAAAAAGAGGGTGTTTGGACTCTTTATGTTCAACCTAGTTTCAAAGACTACCACCTCGGCAAGCTGGAGGAAACAATAAATGGGATATACGTTTTTGAATGGGAAGAGTCGGACTTAGTAAAAAAAGCCATTTTAGATAAAGAACTTCATAAACATTTAACTTAATTTTGTGCCACTTATTTGCTTGTTAGACGACAAAAAGAAAATCAAAGGGCTGAGAACTTTCTACCAAAAAGATGAGGCTTTTTTAAGGGAAGAAAACGAAAAAGGTTTTGGGGTATTCTTTGCTGTGAATGAATTTGACATCTCAGACGAGCGTTTGGAAGAAGAACGAAAGAAGTTGGCTTTGATAGACCCTGACAAAGCTCGTAGTCTTACCAAACGAAACAATGAGTTTTGCACTAAACTTCGGTATGTATATGGCGATTTAGATGTGGCTAAGGCGAGCGAGGGCTTAACCAGAGAGAAAAAAGATAGCAAGAAAGATGTTTTACTTAAAGCCCTTTTGGAATACTGCGAGCCGACATTAGTAATCAATACCTCAAACGGACTCCAACCGCTTTGGCAAATTACTGATACTGAACCAACTGACGAAAATAAAGCCGCCTATGTCAAAGTTAATCGGGGTATTGTGGAGTGGAGCAAACAGTTTGGTTGTAAAGCGGATAATGTTTTTGATTGTTCTCGCATACTTCGCTTGTTCGGGTACAAGCATCAAAAAGAAGAACCCTATGTTTGCGACTTTAACCACAAGTCAAAGAAAGTTTACTCCCTAAAACAACTAGCCGAGAAGTTTCCAGTAGTAGAAGAGGTTAAAAAACCCTTTATTAAAGACCAAAGAATTAAAAATGATTTTTGGGGTGTGATAAGCGGACTGAATAACAAAATGGTTCTTGAAAGATTGTCTGGCCAGCCGATAATCAACAACGAAATAATTACTTTTGAAAAACGCAGTCCGAACGGAGAAAAGATAATCGTAAATGGCAAGGAGGCTAATGCTTGGTTAGATGACAATGGGATGATTGGAGGCGGGACTCAAACTTGGATTGGCTGGATAATGTATTTTGAAAAAACTTCAAAAGGAGATGTGGCGAAGTGGGCGAAAGAGAACTTGTTCGAGTTTATTCCTGAAGAACTAAAATCCATAGACGGCAAACCAGTTTCAGTAGAAAGTTCCACCGACTTAACAGACGAAATCCGTGCCGATTTTAATCTTCCAAAATCAGACTACACTTGGGGTATGGATTTTCTTGACTTCAAGTTTCCAATTATTGAAAAGAATGAGTCTTACATTGTTCTGTTCGGCCAGCAAGGAAGTGGTAAAACTTTGTTCGCTCTGTGGATGGCAAAGCAGTTAGCGAAGAAAAATAGAGATGTGTTTTTCCTGTCCCTAGAAATGACTAAGAAACAAATTTTGAAAAGATACTGCCGACAAAAAGAAGGAATTACTAAAGAACAATACCGTAATCGGGAGTACGATACCGAAAAGTTGTTAGTCCACCTAAAGGAACTGGAAAAGATAAACTTCATCGGGATAGATAAAGGCGAGATTTACGACTTAGACAAAATTGATAAAATAATCACAAAAGAAAAACCGTCAATCCTTTTTATAGACAACTTCAATAAAATTCAAAGCACTGGAAAAACCGAATTAGATACTGATAAACTTGTTTCCTCCGGCTTGTTAAACTTAAACCGAAAACACAAAATCCCGATTGTAGTAATCCACCACGCCAACAAAGTACCTTCGGAAAAAGGAAAATCAAACCCTTATAATTTACGAGGATTAAGTGGAATGAGGGGGAGTAATAAAATCTTAGATGACATTGACATTGGCCTAGAAATTGCCCGACCTAAAATAGATTATACCCAAACCGAAATGCCTAACCCCGATAAGAATGTCTGCCACTTCGCTGTTTACAAAGACCGAGATAATGACGAGAAGTGCTTGATAAGGCTAAGGTTTTACAAGGGAGAATACCTAGACGAAGACACCTATAATTTAACTATTTTATTTAATGAACCACCACTATGATAAACGAAGAAAGAAAAACAGACATTGTAAGGTTTGAATGTTCGGCCGGACTTCTTAGCGCAAAGTATTCTTACAAGAACGAGAACGGAAATTCTAGCCCTAATGAATTATACTTCCAGTTTGAGCAGTTTGGAGATGTAACTCAAGATAGAAGCGGTGGAATAAGTATAACCTTCTATGGCGATTGGGAACATTCTGGTTTTATAGCTTTTGTACACAAAATTGCCAAAAAGTTTCCTCAAAGAAAACTACCCTTATTGGAAAAGTTAAGGTTAAAAATAAAACAATGGTTACTTACCTAAATTTATCCTTGTTTAATTAAAGATTTATGCCAAAACTAGAAGTAACAAACGAGGATTGTATGCTCTTGATGAAAAGATACCCTGATAAGTATTTTGAACTTGCAATAGTTGACCCACCTTATGGGATAGGGGTTGACGGCGGTATCGGGGGGGGGGTTCTGGCCAATAAAAGTAATTTTGAAAAGAAGAATTGGGACAATGAGAGTCCAGACATAAGTTATTTTGAAGAATTAAAACGAGTAAGCAAAAACCAAATTGTATGGGGTGCAAATCATTTTATTAGTAAAATACCTTTTGATAGTAGTTGTTGGATAGTTTGGGACAAACAAAACGGGGATAATTTTTTCGCAGATTGTGAATTAGCTTATACAAGTTTTAAGACCGCAGTTAGAAAATTTGAGTTCAGATGGCAAGGAATGTTGCAAGGAGAAATGGGTTTTAATAAAGAACAAAAAATCCACCCCACACAAAAACCGGTAGCTCTTTATAAGTGGCTACTTAAAAACTACGCCAAAGAAGGTGATAAAATACTGGATACTCATCTCGGCTCTGGTTCAATCGCCATTGCTTGCCACTATATGGGCTTTGATTTAACAGCTTGTGAGCTAGACAAAGAGTATTACGATAAAGCTACGGAAAGAATAACTAACCAAACTAGACAGATAACTTTAATTTAATATCTCTTTTATGGAGAAAAGAACACTTTACACCATCTTTTTAGGCAACGAACTCTTTTTGACTTGCGTAGATGATATGAATACAACCGCAACTTGGGCAACTGGTGGAATGCTATGGAAAATTAGGAAACAAGCAAAGGACTGTTTGGAAAATTTAAAAAATCCTGTGTATGGCATTGAAACTGAAAACAAGAAACTTAAAATTGTTTTAATAAAATTATGAACCCAACTCACATTAGCGAAACAATTAAAAACAAGAAAAGGCAAATAGCTGGTAAGAGAATAACCTGTCGTGCCTGTTCTAACCCAGAAGCGTGGATTTGTTTAACCGAAAATAGGTTGTGGGTTAGGTGCGGGGATTGTGGTGGGGAGTATTTGTTGAAAGAACAGCATAACTAAAGGGGGGTTGGTAGGATTACCCAAAACGCAAATAAACACGCCTACGGGGCTTGTGGTGGCTCACAGCCTATCCCCAGAAAGTTTTATCAACCCTTAAATACTTAAATAAATGATTATGGAGGTAAATAAAATAATTCAAGGTGATGCACTGGAAGTCTTAAAGACTCTACCAAACGAGAGCGTTGATTGTGTGGTAACTTCACCGCCCTATTTTAATCTCCGAGATTACCAAGTTGAAGGTCAAATAGGATTAGAAACTACCTACCAAGAATTTATCCAAAAACTTGTAGATATTTTTAATGAAACAAAAAGGATTTTAAAAAAAGAGGGGACTTGTTTTGTGAATTTAGGTGATACTTACGCTGGCGGTGGATTTGGCGCAGACACTAATTTAGAAAACACAAAACAATTTACTAATACGGGGACTATTGAAAGTAGAGATAAGATTGCTCAATTAAGAAAACAAAATAAACAAATATCTCAAAAATCTTTAATGATGATACCCGAACGCTTTGCAATAGCAATGATGGATGCAGGATGGATATTGCGAAATAAATTAGTATGGATTAAAAGGAACGCAATGCCCGAAAGTGTAAATGATAGATGGAAAAAAGCTCACGAATACATTTTCTTTTTCACGAAGTCAAAAAAATACTACTTTAATTTAGATAAAATACGAACAAAACACTCAGATATTAGTGTTAAACGAGCAGACTACGAACTGGGTAGAAATAGTTTGGGGCAGGATCCTAGTAGTATGGGGGCTAAAAGTGATAAATATGGTATGCCAGCAAGACACATTAAACTAAATCCCCTAGGTGCAGTCCCCCCTGATTTTTTAGATATAAATACTAACAGCACAGGAGAAGGTGGAGAACACTACGCAACTTACCCACAAAGCTTGATTAGCCCTTTAATTAGGGCAGGTTGCCCGGAGAATGGGATAGTGCTTGATATGTTTATGGGAAGTGGCACAACGGCTATTGCGGCCAGAAAACAAAGCTGTAATTTTATTGGAATAGACCTAAACCCAGACTACATAAAAATCGCAGAAAAAAGATTAGCACAACAACTTTTATTTTAACCCCTCTATTCCTAGAAGTATGAAAGTAATTTTACAAAATGAAGGATTAAGTAGGGAAGTAACAAGATTTACTTTTTTTGCTGTTCAAATTCAAAAATTAGATAGATGGGCTTTACATATTTGGTTTTTAGGAATGGGAATAAGTTTTGTATTTTAATATGCAAAAATGCTGTCATAAAACAGAGAAAGAAGTTAAAAAACAGATAGCTCTTAAAATCTACCACCTAACTCAGAATGTAATGTGGGAGAATGAAGCCGAACGTGAGGGGCGGGGGCGAAGTTTTATTAAGCCTGATGATTTAAAACGTCTGTGCGACGTGATTGAAAGAATAATTTTATGAAACACTTCGGTATCCCCTATATGGGTTCAAAAGAAAAGATATTGTCTTTAATCAATTATATCTTTCAAAGAGAACATAAAAAGAAGTATTTTATAGACCCATTCTGTGGAGGGTTCTGCGTATCTGCTTTTGCTTTAGAACGAACTAAGTTTAAAGTCTTAGCCAATGATTTGAACGAGTATGTTATAGACCTTTACAAAGAGATTTTATTTAACGGTTCAAAAGAAATAAGCAAAGTTTGGTTCGATTGGGTTCCGAGAGAAACTTTTAAAGATGTTAGAGATAACTGCGATAAGTATCCTAAGTGGTATGTGGGGTATGTCTTGACTATTTGGAGTTTTGGAAATTCTCAATCTGCTTATTTATTTGGTAAAGACATTGAAGAATTAAAAAGGTCAGCACACGAGTATCTATTAGCAAATGGTTATAGAGAAAATCAAAGTAAAAGAATAGATTTAGTGAAAAAGTTTAAGGCTCAAGCATTGCTAGATGGTAGATTTGAACTACAGCAACTACAGCAACTAGAGCGACTACAGCAACTAGAGCAACTAGAGCGACTACAGCAACTACAGCAACTAGAGCAACTAGAGTCAATGGATTGGCTTGCTTTTATTCAGTCTATCCCGGCAACAATTTTAGAAGACTCTTTTATTTATTGCGACCCCCCGTATCAGAACACTGCTAAGTACCAAAAAGGCGATATGGATTATAATTTATTCTGGGATTGGTTTAGAAATTGCCCCTATCCAGTCTATGTTTCATCTTACACCGCCCCTGAAGATGTTGAGATAATAAACTTCACAAGTAAAACCGTTCTATTATCAGCCAAAAAGGAAAGGAAAAAATCTAAAGAAAATATCTACTTTAATGGCAAAGGAAATTACGCACCGACTGGATATGACTTACTTTTTAACTAGTCTATAAATTCTATAAGGGGGTTAGAAGGCTTGACAATACTCAAAGAATAGTGTATAATAGACAAGTAATTTTTAATTAAAATCTATGAAAACACCTTTAACTAACTATGAACGAGAGACTGTCATCACCTTCAACGACAACGAAGACACAGCTCAAATCTACACTTGTAATAAAACTTGGATGAAAATGCTTACTAAACTAGCCCAAAAGGACAGCCGAGTATCAAGGACAGAAAGTGATGAGTATAGCCAGACGTATGTTTTACCGAAAAAGGCAATCAAGGTGCGATTGCCTCGGATTATTCAGGGCGAAAAACTCAAAAAAATGAGGCTACAAGCCCAGCAGAGCTTTCAAAAGGCTAAAAAATAAATATATGACGAAATGGTTATCACCAAAAGCCTATGCAGAACTTGTGGGAAAATCCGATAAATGGGTTTATCTTCAAATCCAGCTCGGTAGATTACAAAGCCGAAAAGTTAAAACGATAGAAACGATAGAAGTAGCTGTGGATGAAAAATCAAAAGAGCCTTCTTTAAGCTAAGGTTAGCAAAATCAAGATTATGAGAATATTTCTACTAACGTTAATCGGACTCATTATGTTGGCGTGGACAATCTATAATGTAATAAATTATGAAAAATAAGTATTCGGATTTCGGCAGATGTCTAGTTTGTGTGGAAAATTCTTGCCAATGTAAGGTTGAAGAGTGTTGTGTCTGTGGTGAAAAAGCTGATTTTCATTGTGGCTCTTGTAAAATTGCCTATTGTGGAAAACATTACGGAACTACAGTAATGACAGGGAATTGTTGTAGTGGAAATGAGAAAGATTATAATTCTTAGTATGTGGCAAGATAAAATAAACAAAATTAACCAGCAAGATTGCCTAGAACTGATGATGGAGATGCCTGATGGGTGTGTAGACCTTTGTGTAACCGACCCGCCCTATGGAGTAAACTACGAGGGGGGGGCAGCGAATGAATTTAAAAGAGAAAAATTAGTAAATGATGATTCGGCAAGTATTTATGAAAAAATAATTCCTGAAATTTATAGAGTAATGGCAAAAGACTCGGCGGCATATATATTTTATGCGACATCGTGCTCGCACGATGTCTTCCCGATGATTAAAAAAATATTTGGGAAGTATCAACAACTAATTTGGTTCAAGACGAATACCGGATTTGGTGCGCCGGCCGCACACTATCACTTTGACTATGAACCTTTTATCTTTGTTCGTAAGGGTAGCCCAGTTTGGAATGGAGGAGGAACTAAAAGGTCTATTTGGCCGATGAAGAAAAATCCCATAAACGATTTACACCCAACACAAAAACCCCTTTGGTTAATACAAGAGATGATACGAAATAGTAGCGACAAAGGAATGCTCGTATTTGACCCCTTTATGGGAAGTTGGACAACGGCAAGAGCTTGTATGGAAATGGAAAGAAACTTTATCGGGGCAGAATTAAGTGAAAAATACTGTAAGGTCGGGAAAAACAGATTAAGACAAGCTAATTTATTTTAACCCCTCTATTCCTAGAAGTATGAAGAAAAAACCTAACCCTTTAATAGCCCAAGGTTTTACTCTTGTACCAAACTCATCCGGTATAATTTTGGACTCGATCTGGATGAACGAAGATACACAAGAAATAATTATTAAATCAGCGTTTGGCGGCCAATGGCATTGGAAGCCTGTTAAGAAAGAATAGACTAAGCTTGACAAAAATGACAAACTATGATATTCTGATATTACTATGTATAAACAAAGAAAAACCGAAACAGAAAAAAAGAAACTTCTAGCCCAACAGGTTAGGGAACACTATGATAAAGGGCTAACTATGCGAGAAATAGCCCAGATAATGAACCGGAGCTACACGTGGGTCTGGTACAAATTAAAAGAGCCTGTGGATAGAATTGAGGAAGTAGAAAGTCTTGGCTAACCTATCACTATTTGACAAACTTTGAATAGTATGATATACTACTTGTAGATTAAGACTTCGGTACTTAATCACCAGCAAGATAACTCCCTATTCGGCTCCGGCTAAATATCCAGTTATCTGCTCTGCCTAACTAACTTAAAAAAGTATGAAAAAATACTGCAAAAAGAAAACTAAAAACAAAGTAGAACACGGATTTTATTTTGACGCTTGCCCTAGCTGTGATGAAGAAAAAGGAATAGCGGTTCCTTCTTTCCGCTGGGTGTCTAATATGGCTAAATAAATATGCCAAAAATCAGACCAAAATGTAAAATTGAAGGCTGTGAGCGAATGGCAAAAAGCAAAGGCACAAAAAGAGGTTGGGGAAATATATGTTTTATATGTCGCAGAACAATGAGGCAAGAAAAATTAACTAAATAGTATGAATGTTTATCTTCAGTGGTGCGTTTTAATGGCAGTAGTAGGTTTAATAGCTTACCTGTGGCCTGAGAATAAAATTAAAAGGGCTGATAGGAAGGCAGAAAAGTTCTTAAAAAATCGTAATCCAATAATATATGGAAAATAAATACGAAATGCCAGAAATGAAAAATCTAAAACAATTAGTAGATGAACTAATGGGTAAAGCCGAAGAACTTAAAAAGCTGGTCAATTCTAATCCAATGGATATGTTGGGAAAATCAGAACCAAAGAAGGCGATACTTAGTTGCACAGACCGCTGGGGAACTTGTGAAACTGACGAAAGATGTTACTGCGACGAAAAGTATGCTCCCAAATGTGAAGCGTGTGTTGACTTAGATGAGTTAGAAAAAGAATTTCCTGACGAACCACATCACGGAGCAATACTTACTTGTGGAGAATGTAATGCGGAATACTTTGAAGAATACGGTGGGACAAGATACTCCGCCAAAGAAAGTAAGCAAGCTCAGCTAAATCACCCTGAACTTAAAACCTTATGAGCCTAAAAGAAAACGATATTATAGCCGAAGACGAACAGGAACGCCTTGATGATATTCAAGAGAATACTGATAGCTTAGAAGAAAAGTTAGAAGCAATTGACCCAGAAGAAGAACAATTTTTATCAACTTTATCTAACGAACCTAATCAATAACTATGAACACACAAGAACAAGATGAAGTAATAAAATCCGCCCAATATCGCAAAGGGCTTTCAATAGCGTTTTTTAATGCGACAAACTCGGCAGTATCTTTATGTCAGGGAATGAATATACACGAGCCAGAAACACTTAAAAAAGTTATTGAATTACGAGATTTCTTTTTAGAAGAACATAAAAACTATTACGCAAGAGTAATCGCGAATGTCGGACAAAAATATAACTCGCAAGACACAATAAAGAAATTGAAAACCGCCAAAACTCTTGATGAGCTAAAAAGTATGTGGGTTGGTTTAAGTGAGGATGAAAGACGAGATGGCGAGATTATCAAAGAGGCACAAAATCTAAAAAAACAATATGCCAAGTAGTGATACATATTTCAAAAATGGAAAAAACCATATAAATTGGAAAGGAGATAATGTTGGTAAGCACGCAGTTCACTCTTGGATAGATAGATGGAAAGGAAAGCCGAATAAGTGTGAAAATTGTGGAACAGAAAAAGCCAAAAAGTTTGAATGGGCAAATATAGACCATAAATATCGTAGAGTATTAGACGATTATGTAAGAATGTGTACAAGTTGTCATAGAAAATACGATTATAAAAATCATCTATCAAAAAGAAGTTTAAATAAAATATGAAAAAATATTTAGATATAAAACAAAACACGCCAGAATGGGAGCAACTTCGCAAGACACATCTTACAGGTACGGTTTTAAAAGGAATATTGGGAACTCCGAAAGCAAGACAAGAGGCAATTTATGAGATGATAGCAAATCGTCTAACAGTGGGGGTGGATAGCGATGACGAGTACGAAAACCCTATGCAGAGAGGACATCGTTTAGAACCCGATGGGATAGCAGAATTTGAACTAATGACTAATAAGAGCGTTGAAAAGGTCGGATTTTGTGAGAGTGATGAAATAGAAGCTGTTGCGCAAAGCCCTGACGGATACATAAAAGACACAAACGATACCGAAGCCATAGAAGTAAAATCAATGGGAGGTAAAAATCACGTTAAACTCTGGCTAACTAACGAAGTTCCCGATGAATATAAGTGGCAGGTAATACAATACTTTGTGGTTAATGACAAGCTAGAAAAACTTTATTTTGTCGGATACAATCCTCAAATACCAGTCCACCCGTTACACATAATAGAAGTTGAGAGAGATGAAGCGGTTATCCAACAGGCAAAAGAAGCTCAAAAAATATTTTTACAAGAAGTAGATACCATTCTACACACAATAATTAAATTCTAAAATATGTTGTTAAATATCAAAAAATCAGGCGGAGTTGGTTATGCCAGAAAAGAAGCGTACGAATATGATGGCAAACAATATGAAGCTGACTTAAAAACTGGTGATATTGTTAAAATACTTGATAGCGGTGAAGTTGAAACTGGAAACTTTGGAGAACAAACAGTGTTCAAAATAAAAACAAGAAATGGAGATAAAAAACTTTCCTTCAATCAAAACACAATCAATGTTTTAGTGCAAGAATTGGGTGAGAATACTGAAAATTGGGTAAATAAAGATGTTAATGTACTTTTATCCAAACAGTTGATAGCAGGCAAAAAGTGTATTGTGCCTTATTTGGTATTAACAGGTTGGGAACTTGATGAATACGGTGAACTGGTAAAACAAACAAAAACTCAATTTCCTGAAAATCCAGCCGGACAACCAGTATCACAAAGCGAAGTAAAAACCGAGGATTTGCCTTTTTAGGGAGTATGAAACTGTCAAAAAAAATGAGGACAATCCAGCAAAACCGCGCTCTTCATCTCTATTTTGAATTGCTTTCAGAGGAGTTAAATTTATGTGGACTAGATATGCGTAAAACTCTAAAACCAGAAATAGCAATCCCGTGGTCGCCAGAAACTATTAAAGATTATATCTGGCGACCTGTTCAAATGGCTCAACTACGAAAACAAAGTACCACAGAATTGACGAGTAATGAAATTACAAAAATTTGGGAAACACTTAATAGGCATTTAGGAGAAAGTTTTGGAGTTTATGTGCCGTTCCCTAGTGAAGAAAGTTTAATGGAGAAAGTATGATTACAGTTCTATTATGCAACCAATCAGCGTTAAAGATAAAATTAGACTACTTAAAAGAGAGCAAAAGTGCGACAGGTGCAGTAAGTATGGAGTTCAGTACCACCACGTTTTTCAGTTCGCTGGCAAACAGATAAAAGAATGGTTCAACATTGCCTTCGCTTGCCCAGACTGCCACGCTATGGCAACTCCCCATAATTCAAAATACAAACAAGAAGTTAGAGAGTTTTTTGAATGGAACTTGTTAAGACTGCATTTGGAAAAGTTTGTTTTAAATTATCCAAAAGGAGGATGGAAAGTATTTTGGAATTACCTATCTAAATATGAAACTAAAAGTTTCGGAAAATAGCGTAACCACTTGTATTGTAGATGGACTTACGGCTATGGGATACAAAGTTTGGAAAGCATTTGCCGGTTCAGCTCCATTATTTATTGAAGGTAAGATGGTGTTTAGAAAAGCACGCAAAGGTTTAGAAACCAAAGGAATGTCAGATTTAATAGCTATTGGACACGGAAAACTACTATTCATTGAAGTAAAAAGTTCCATTGGCAAAGCAAGCCCAGAACAAGTAGAGTTCCTAAAAAGCCTAGACAGTATCAAGATTGTAAAAGGAACAGTTGCTAATTGTTGGGAAGACATTACCGTTTTATTTAACTCACTCTAAATAGATAATATGAAGAAGGAAAATTTTAAAAAAATCACTTTATTTAATCCTGCATTTGATAAACGAAATCCCGAACCAGCTAAAAATTATGGTATTGGATGTGTTAAGTGTTATATGGTTTTAAAAGGTAAAAAAGGTGCGGTTCATTTCATATTTGGTACTGGTATGTATCTGCCAGAAACTCATCGTGAGTGGCTTTCTAAGTTTTCAGACCACGACCCAGTGAGATATATGGGCTATGATGTTGGCTACCACTCATTAAAACCAACCTATAAAGGGGAGGTTGGTCGTGATAAATGTGAATGGCTAGGAGGAAAAAAATGTTATGGGGACGGTTCAGCGTTGAGGGCAGAAAAATGGATGGGTATTTTTGTGCGAGAAGGGGGTGAAAAGATTTGGCAGATGTTGGAAGAAGAATACCGCGAATTATTAAAATAACCTTTTAGATTTAAAGTAATAATTGTATGGAGAAATGGACAAAACAACAACTAGACGAGCATATCAAATTAAATGTTAAAGACCCTTATTCAATGGCCGTAGTTCTATCGGCTTTGTATATGAAACTTTACGGGTTTACTTTGCCTGACATTGGCCTATCTGATTTTCAAGGAGAAACAGCGGAGAAATTATCAAAAGTTTTTCCTGACCCCCTAATTATTAAGTAAATAATATATGAAGAAACTACCAAAAGGACAAGACGACTGTATGGCAATCAGCAAACAAGCGTTAAGAAAAGACCACCACGCCAAACTAACAATCCACAATTTAGACGAGATGAGCAAAAAAGATATTAAAAGATTGTGGAAATGGTTAGATGAAATCGCCGCTCAAATTATTGGTAAAAAACCCAATGAATACGCCAAAACCTCTAATTGGAAACTAATGAAATAAATATGTTGCTAAAATCAAAATGTTGCAATGAGCAAATAATTTCAGAGCAATCAAGTTTAATGTTTGTTTGTAGTAAATGTGGGAAAGTTTGTGAACTTGAAGTGGATGATTATAGAAATAAAAAAATAAACAAGATTATTAAGTAAATATAGTGATATGGAGAACAATAAAGTAATCATTTGGTTTGTGGGCATTCTAGCTATTTTGTGGAGTGCGTGGGTATTTCACAATTTCCCTCAAAGCAAACAACCTGTATTTCAAAACATTGGCTATATGGAAGTTTGGAACGCTGATGGAACTGGGCCTTGGGATGAAAGTAAATGGGATATACGATGTTTTACGGATAGGGGCGGAGAAAAATTGGTTTGTCCAGTTTTTACAAATTGGGCTAAAACACAAAATAAATAACTCCCCTGCTCTTAATTAACTTAAATATAGTGATATGGAGAATAATGTATGTAAAAAGTTAGAAGGCTATGCAGTC
>ERZ1292623.2917-Hain-H51-01um-R1-2917-length-14929-cov-5_pt1 | contig 14929 bp, 16 predicted proteins | sample MGYA00564398_ERZ1292623 | MGnify/ENA primary metagenome ERZ1292623 (study PRJEB36523, sample SAMEA6512633) | groundwater metagenome | collected 2019-01-07 | study: AquaDiva: Metagenomics assemblies of 32 groundwater samples
CTTCAGACACTCATTTATTCTCGAGCAAATCTTCTCGTTTGTCAATTCACCACTCTTGTATCTTGCCAATTGTTCTAGGTAACAAAGAAAATGTTGATAGGGCTTTCGGTTTTCTACAGGTTGTGATGGTCATCTGTTGCGCGCGTAGCAGGCAAGTTGGTGTCTTTGTCGTACTCTTGGCCTGTGAAGATGGGCCATTCGACACCTGCCTCGGGTTTTTAGGGTGCTTAAACTAAGAATTTTCTAGAAGCTCCTTCGATAGTTTTTTGCTTGCATCCATAACTTCTATACCTATCAATTTCCCATCTTTATCAAAATCAAGATTTATCATCCCTTTAACCTCTTGTGGATCGCATAGATAAGTTTTTTCTACTTTCTCTGGAGGAAACTCTGAAAAATATACATAAGCTGCATCGGCACTTTTATCATACTTAATTTTAACCATACTATTTACCAATTAAATTGTTAATGTAGTTTTTACTCACATTATTAATAACGGTTGTTATTACTCCAGAGTCTTTAGCTTGTGCAACAAAGATTTTAGTCGCCTCATTGTAATATCCCAACTTATTTGCACCTTCGTGGAAGTACTCAAATGGCTTCTGTTGCAAAGTATTAAGCACCTTGCTTTCATTACCCACACCAACCTTTTGTGCGATTCGTTCTATTGAATGCTCTGAAAATTTATAGGGCTGCCCCTCTAAATTTTGAGCTACTTGATTCATTTTAGAACCAAGTTGAGTTCCGTATCGAGTTGTGTAATCTAGGGCTTGGACCGCTTTATCAACCTGCCCACAAAATGTAATACATGCGGTTCCTGCGCCTCCAAGGTATTGAGCGCTTAACCCTGTAAGTACGCCGGCACCAAGATACGCGGCTCCTCCAGCACCAACTCCAACCCCTGCCGCAGTAAGCGCAGGATGGTCAAAGGCAAAGTTCCATGCTGCGCTTTGCTGGGAAAGCTGATTTGCTGCCTCTCCTAGTTCTCCACGGAAGCTCGACCACGACTGCTGGCCAGTAAGGAATTCTTTAAACCATTCTCCTTCTTCGTCCACGTACTTGAGGGGATTGTTCGCAACGTAGCTGTATGCATTCAGGAGTTGCGGGTTGGAAAGAGCAAGTGCAACTCGTTTGTCATTCGTGCCAACGGCGAGGAACACGGGATCCTGCGACGTGAAGCGGCCGATGTCTTGATTGTAATACCTCTGCACGTAGTAGTGCAAGTTGGTGGCGGTGCGTACTCCTGGCAGGTGAACTCCTTATTCTGAATCCTGAAACACGTCTTTAAGTTCGGTTGACTTAAGGCCCACAACAAACTTGCCTCCTTGACGAGCCATTTCAGAGAGAGTTTTTAATTTTCTAAGCTTGAGTAATGCGGGGTTCTGTTGTACAGCTTGTGCCTCCATAAGCTCTGTTTCTAGTCGTAACTCCACTTGTTCTTTTTCCGCTTCAGATCTTATTCGGCCCGCCTCGGCATCTTTTTTTGCCTGGAGAATTTTTGCCTCTGCTTGGCGTTCTGTCTCAAGAACCAAATTCATAATTTCTCGCAAATTGCCTGGAAACACGAGATCTTTCACGTCTGCCCTAACTATTGCAACTCCATATCCGGTAGCGGTATTTTTGACGTCATCTGTTACGGCATTTGAAATTTCATTCCGATCTCTCAGAATTGCATCGAGATTTCGGGTGGAAAGAAAGCGGCGCGTCGCCAGCTGTACGTCTTCATAAATTCTTTCCTCATAAGAAGGCACATTATGTATAGCGGATTGAGAATCCGTAATCTTGTAATAGACGAGTATGCTTATTCGAATCGCAACTTTGTCCTCTGTTAGAATTTCTTGTCCTTTAATCGTAAGCGACTGCTCGCGCATATCAACCAGCTTGATAGAGCGAGTTTTTAGCAAAAATCTCCCCACCCAATATTTGCCCGGAGTAAGAACCCGCTTGAATACTCCATCTTCGTAGAACAGGCCAACATATGATTGTGAGACGATCATCTGGTGCATATGGTTTACCTTAATTTTTAATCAAGATCGGATGCCGACACGTAAGCAAGATGTGGGATGGATCCGACAAGACAATAATCTCATATCTCAAGGAAGAGATGTTTGTGTCAATCCACCACAAGCTCATTGGGCATCCGACACCTCAACCTTAGCAGCTTCGTTATTTGGAGTCAAGAAGTACAGCTTCGACTTTTCAGTATGAAAGATAAATCCTCTTTTAGTGAGTCTGGAACAATATTCTCGTCCGCATAGTAATCTTCCATAAAAATAAAGCTCACTTAGTAGATACGCCAGTAATATATTCCCGTATATCTTTTTTGAGTAAATAGATGAAACTAATTCCTGCTAAAGAAGCCAGAATCAGCCCAACAAGATATATAAACCATGTCATGGAAGAAAGAGAAGTTATAACTTCCGCTGGGTTTTCCGTGAGAAACAAAAAAAGCACTAGTGCAAATGCGACGAGCCCTCTTAACAGATAGAGTCCTACATGTGTAATGGCTACCCAGTATAAAACTTTTCCTTGTCGTCTCGGTAAAACGTAAGCGAGGAAGATGGAGATCAAAATTCCAAACACAGCAAATAAGCTAAACGTTACTTCGGGATTCTTCAGCCAGACAAAAAGAAACGTGATCGCCTGTATTGCGGCGTATGCGTAAAGGAGTAGACTAAGCCGTTGTATTTTTTGTTTTGTAGAATCTAGATTTGTATTCGAGCTCGTCATCGATATAGAGGATTATTTTTATCTGAATTGTTGGTAATATTTTCTTGATGGCTAGTTTTTTTATCTACAGATTGACTATAAAAATACGAACGCTTCCACAATAGAAGACTTAGAATAACGATAGCAACAGCGATTGAAAATCCGATTGCTACATACAATCCTCCAGTAGAGGCAAGAGTATTAACTGTTCCTTCGGGTGCGGGAAGAGATTGTGCTTCTCGGTTTGCAATAATTGCCGTGCGAAAAACTTCAAGATTCATCAATCCGATTGTTGAAATGAAAATCTCTTCAAGAGAGGATATAATAACTCCTCCTGCAATAACACAAAAGCCTTTTACGGAGGGTTTCCAAAGAAAATAAATGGTTAATGCATGAAAAATAGTAATTAAGGCCAGGACAATCGGAAATACCGATGAAGCTCCCACATGGGCAAATAGAAGATAATCAATAGATGAGGAGTAATTTAAGAATAATCCAATATCTTGCGATAAAAGCCATCCAAATAAGACTAAAAGAACATAGATTGTTTTTGGCCGTTTAATTTTCATGGTTTACAATGATCATTCTTAACATCCAGATTTGTTCTAGTCGCCGATAAATCTAGCATACGAATGTTGTGCAACTTTTATGAGGAAAGAAATTGTATTATCAACAACATCGTCCAGCAGCACATCTTGGCGTTGGATGTCTTCCTTGAGTTTTTTAAGTTCTCCGATAAGTTTTGGTGCCTGACGAGTATTGAACACTGTATAGCCATAGGGATCAATGCTTGACAGCCAAGGATACTTTTTTGTGTAAGCCTCTATACTTTCCAGAACAAGGATAATATTCGCAAAATTAATATTTGTCCTCTCAATAACATTACCCCGCTCATCTTCTAAATGCAAACTTATATTTTGCATATACTTTAGGGTTTTATGTTGCGTGGTTTTCCTGGATTACCCCAATTGTATTGCTTGCTAACCTTCGCAAGGTTATTGGCGTTGCTTACGTCAATTCCTCTCTTTGCTCCTCCATAACCACCTGCGATTGGATCGAGAACGCCAAGTCCGAACAATATCGCCGACTGCGCTTTCAGCATTGTCGTCGTCCCACAACTTGATACGCCAATAGTACGTGATTTCTGCAGCTAAGGTACTGGAATACGAAAGGGAAATCATTTGCAACTATGCTCATCCCAGGAAAAGAGCCAGAACGATCATCACAAAAGCTAGGACGAATGGGAAAATGAAAAAAATAAGGAACAAGCGACGGATACCGCGTAGAGGTTTTGCAATACTAGGGTTATCAGTGCGCATAAAACAAAGGTTCCAAGTCGTACGTATTATAGATAGCCACATCTCGTAGTATCCATGAACGAAATCCCTTTTTATTTCTCCACGCAACTGTTCGTATGATCGATACCATGGTGTATTTGCCTCAAAGAGGGCTTTCTTCAATTGTTTCCAGTAGGCAAAGTATTTAATTACCCATACGATATAAAAGGCTAAGAAGATCACGAAGCCACCATAGCCAATGTAGTTGTTGATCTGTTCCATATTTTAATTGCCTGAGTTATTTGCGCCTTCTTTCTTCTTTTTCTTAAGCTCCTGATTGATATTCGACTTCAACGTATCGACTTGTGTCTGAATTTGTTTAAGCTGATTCTGGATAGAAGAATAAGTACTCTGGAAGCTCGATTGAACAACGTTGGATACGTTTGTGACACTCTGATTCACATTTATATTCCCGAGCGCATCCGTATACGAAAGACCCCCATGCACTTCCCCTGGCAACACATAAGGAGTAAAGTTAGCGCCCACCCCAGCGGAAATTGACATATTTGTAATCCTGTTGTTATTACTATCTGGTCTTGAAGTGTCCACATCAAACCCAGCACCAGCTAATGCTCTCACGGATCCACCTCCGACAACGGAAACGCCTTCCAAGTCGCTAACACTCTGAGCATTCGAGGAAAACATTACCGCTCCGGATAGATGACCAGCACCTACGACGGTCATACCCCCTCCCTCCGCCGATCTTAGAAAACCAAGTTCGATACCATGTTCAGAAGATACTGTAACGACCCCATAAACTGATCCTTGTCCATAAAGTCCAGTTACACCACCTCCTAAGTTTAGGCCTATTCCAATTGCAAACTCCCCTTCCTCGTCCACGTACTTTAACGGATTGTTGGCGGTGTAACTGTAGGAATTCAGGAGTTGAGGATTGGAAAGAGCAACGTTTACTCGTTTGTCATTCGTGCCGACTGCGAGGAATACGGGATCTTGGGACGTAAACCTCCCCACATCCTGATTGTAATACCTCTGCACGTAGTAGTGCAAGTTGGTGGAGGTGTCATACTCCTGGCCGGTGAACTTGCGCTGCTCGTCGAAGGCGCTGGTTTTCTCATTAAGTCTGATCCCTCCGAATGGGTAGTAGTCGAGAAGCTGTTCTTTGGCGCCCGTGCTGTTCGTGAGCACGCTGGAGCCTCCCAGGTGGTCGGTGTGGTCGTAGTACACCACGGGGGCGGAAGTGCCATTCACCTCCACGGTGGCAATCAGCTCGTCTCCCGCATAGATGTGCTTGGTGATCTTGGTGCCGTCGTCTAGGATAACAACAAAAAGATAAGCTGGTATGTCAGCTGGTGGTTCCGGGCTTTCCTGCGCGTCGGCAAAGAAGGGAACGAGTAGAAAGGTTATAGCAAAAATGAACGAGATTCTCATTAATATCGAGCGGAAATCATCTAAAAAGCTAAAGTGTTAAATTATCAATGCTCCCCGACCCTATAAGTCAGACCGGAGTTCTTTTAGACTAATTTTCTTGTCAGTTTTGTTATGCTCAGATTTAGCATTCAAAGGGACCTTAAACGGTGGAAGACCCTCTTCCTCGTAAAGTAGGTATTCATCTTCCTCAAAATAATCAGGGGCAATCACACACTGGACAATTGTCGTGTCATCTTGAATGTCGATTACACCTAAATCGACCCATCTCGGTACCTTCCCATCTTTGAACATTATTCCTATTGCCTCATCCTTGGTTATCGGTTGAGTTTTTTTATAATCCACGGTTTCTATCACGTATAGGCATTTATTGGGAATTTCTTCAACTATAAACTCTCTGGTTCTATCCAGAATTCTCTTAACTGCCTCATCAAATCTCTTTTCAAACACGTCTTTTTGCATAGTTCTGTTAATGCATTGGCGTTTTAAAGTGTTGTTTAAAGGCGTGTAGTCGCTGCGTGGTCTAAAACTTATCGATAAATTCATTAATCTTTTCGATCGTTCCTCTATCCTGAATCTTGAAATCAGTAGGTTTTACAAAGATGTCTCTTAGAGGTTCTATAGTTTCTTTGAAGAACTTAAGTGGAACATCAATTCTTATGACTCCAGAATCACGTGGATTGGCGAATTTCTGTGAGTACTTAATAGCATCAGAAACATCTTCTGTTAAGAACAAATGTCTTTTAGAGGAAAAGCCTTCTTTCATTATATCTCCGAAGTTGTTAACTGAACCATGGTAGAGTGTTTTAACTTCATCAGCAGTTCTTACTGCATCATCAGCAAGGTTTTTAGCTGCGCTAGAGACAGTTTTAACTCCCCCGCCTCCAATTGGGGCAAAGGATCCAATAAATAGTGTGGTTTCCACTGGGTCATTGCTAGTGTCCTCACCAATGGTTGGCGCATGGGCAACGTCAGGCCAAAAGAGAGCAGCTATGTACTGCCAAATCTCTCCCGTTTCGTCCACGTATTTCAGTGGATTATTGATAGTATAGCTGTAACTATTGAGACTCTGCGGATTCGAGAGATGGAATTCGAGCGATCTCTCTGCCTTCTCTTTGAACCGCTGACTGTCCCCTATGAGAAGGTGCACGGGATCCTGGGACAGGAACCTGCCCACATCCTGATTGTAGTACCTCTGGCCGTAGTAGTGCAAGTTGGTATCCTTGTCGTATTCTTGGCCGGTGAACTTGCGCTGCTCGTCAAAACTACTGTTTTGATCATTCAGCCTAATTCCACCAAATGGGTAGTAGTCTATAACCTGTTCCAGGTTTCCGGCTTCGTTGGTCACCACATTGGAACCGGTAAGGTGGTCTGGGTGGTTGGAGTAGGTAGAAGCGGTGCTGCCTACTGTTTCTACCGTAGCTATGGTGTTCCCTTCTGCATCAAAGATTATTGGACTTACAATCCAAACATTGCCGTTTTCTGCGATAAAAAGGTAAACTGGGATTTCTGCTGGTTCTGGGTTTTCCTGCGCTCCCACGAAAACGGGGGTAGTGAGAGAAATAAGAGCTAGGAGTGCGGAAAAAATACGAGGTATATATCTCATTCGGTGAGGTTACGAAAGCCTATATATGCTTAAAGTAAATTTAGTAGATTTAATAGTATTTTTGATCTGAGTGAGTTTGGAATGGTTTCTTTACTATTTCCTCCGCCTGAAAACTATAAGGAATATAGATATGTATTGTATCAGATCCCTTACCTGCTAGTTCCATGAGAATTGCGTCTGTTTTTTCATTCGTTCGTGGGTCAGTTATAGTCATATCATAGCATAGACATAAGGCTACAATCTCCTGATTCTCAATCATTTTTCGTAGATCCTTTCTGATTATTTCTAATTGTTCAACTGTATTTTTGCTAACAGGCTCATACATGCTTACCGTCGGTTTAGTTTTGCCCTTCTCAAGAGTTACCGTAAATGGAACTACCTCTTCTTTTTTATCGAGCCTAATCTCAATAATATCGAAAGCAACATTGTATATTTTTTCTGTTTCTGGACTCATGGTGCTTACTTCTTAAGGTTGTTAAGATCTTTTCTGATAACTTCCAGTTTCTGACCAAGTTGTTGAAGAGTCTTACTGATCTGGGTTCTCTGGTCAACAATGAGCTTGAAATCATAAGAGATATTTTGTGCATGTGCATAGATATCTTTAAGTTGGGCAGTAAACGGCTGATAATTAGTGTTCTTTACATCACCAATCGTTTTGGAACCATGATCAAGAACATCGGGTATTCTATTAGTACCAGGATTTGTTACCGAAGGTATTTTCTCTGTATTCTTTATAATTCCCGCAGCCTTTTCTCCAAGAGCACCTGCTTCTCTGTTTTTTGCGATGATTGATACGGCATCATCAGTAAGATTTTTAACTGTGTTTGGGACATTTTTAACGCCTCCTCCAAAAGGAACAAAGGATCCAATAAGCAGTACTTTTTCAGTGGGATCATTGTAAGTCTCTTCAGGAGTCGCTGGTGCATACGCAACTTCTGGCCAGAAGAGTGCAGCAGCTATGTACTGCCAGATCTCCCCTGTTTCATCAACGTACTTCAACGGATTATTGTTGACGTAGGAGTAGCTGTTCAGCGATTGCGGATCGGAAAGGTGGAACTCCAGCGATCGTTGAGCTTTGTCTTTAAAGCGTTGCTCATCCCCTATCAGAAGGTGTACAGGATCCTGGCTGGTGAAGCGGCCGACATCTTGATTGTAGTACCTCTGCACATAGTAGTGCAAGTTGGTGTCTTTGTCGTACTCTTGGCCGGTGAACTTGCGCTGCTCGTCGAAGGAGCTTGCCTTCTCGTTCAACCTAATACCTCCAAAGGGATAGTAGTCCAACACCTGTTCTGCCACAGCGCTGGCGTTGGTGAGCACGCTGGAGCCACCGAGGTGGTCGGTGTGGTCGTAGTACACGGCTTCAGGAGATGTTCCCTGCTTCTCCACGGTGGCGATCAACTCGTCTCCAGCTTGTGTAAGATGCACAGGAACAAAACAGAGAAGCAAGACTGTCGTAATGATGCGGTTTTGCAATCTCATTAAAAATCAGTGCCCTATTTTTTACTAGACGGTTTCCATTCCATAAGGTTTTTTAGATATGTGCGGGCTGGTTCATGTAGTAGTTTCTGCAAGACTGTTATTGATTGTTTCGCATTATCTCGTACCCAATCAAGCCCCTCAAAGAATCCTGTAATTAATAAATCTATTGTTTTTTTGTCTTTTGACATAGCCATTTCATCAAGGAACTTGCAAATCTCGATTACGCTTAAAGCATTGTCTGGGTTATTCGAGCTATTCACTAACTTTATGAAATAATCGGCAAACCCAGAATAGACTAAAGTCGGGATATCTTTATCATAACCCTCTTCGAGTTCTTTGGAATTCGCAAATTCAGGAAACCTTTCAAAAACAATATCAATCGCTTCCTCGTATTTCATCGGTGCTCTATCTATTTAAGGATCTATCAAGTTTCTTGTATAGATCTTTTGTCTTTTCTAAATCGGCCCTATTTAGATTCTGCTTTAGAACATTTTGCAAACCACGAAGCAAGTCCTGCCCTTTCTGTATATGATCGCTGTCGCCTACTAATTTTCCAGTTTCTTTTGTATATTGGATTGCCCCAGCTGTCCCTCCTGGAATATCATCGGATACTTGAAAGAACTTCTGAATGATATTCTGAAGTTTTGAATTTTCAACTCCTTTTACCCAATCGGCCTGTTGTTTCGTTGCATTGAATGCTGTAGACCCCCATTGTTCAGCAACTTTTACTGCATCATCAGCAAGGTTTTTAACTGGGTTTGCGAGATTTTTAACTGTGTTTGGGACATTTTTAACGCCTCCTCCAAAAGGAACAAAGGATCCAATAAGCAGTACTTTTTCAGTGGGATCATTGTAAGTCTCTTCAGGAGTCGCTGGTGCATACGCAACTTCTGGCCAGAAGAGTGCAGCAGCTATGTACTGCCAGATCTCCCCTGTTTCATCAACGTACTTCAACGGATTATTGTTGACGTAGGAGTAGCTGTTCAGCGATTGCGGATCGGAAAGGTGGAACTCCAGCGATCGTTGAGCTTTGTCTTTAAAGCGTTGCTCATCCCCTATCAGAAGGTGTACAGGATCCTGGCTGGTGAAGCGGCCGACATCTTGATTGTAGTACCTCTGCACATAGTAGTGCAAGTTGGTGTCTTTGTCGTACTCTTGGCCGGTGAACTTGCGCTGCTCGTCGAAGGAGCTTGCCTTCTCGTTCAACCTAATACCTCCAAAGGGATAGTAGTCCAACACCTGTTCTGCCACAGCGCTGGCGTTGGTGAGCACGCTGGAGCCACCGAGGTGGTCGGTGTGGTCGTAGTACACCACGGGAGTGGATGTTCCAACCACTTCTACAGTGGCAATGAGCTCTCCTCCGGCATAGATGTGCTTGGTTTTCTTTGTTCCCTCCACATTGTACAGCTTGCTGGGATAGATGGTGGTGGCTGTGCCATTGCTCTGCTTGACTCTCTGGCCCGCATGATCATAAGTATAATCAATAGTAGCAATCGATGATGAAGTAGCGGCGGCAGCGGTGTAGGTGACTTCGAGAACTGGGTCAGTGGAGGTGCCAGATGCTTCCGCAGTTCGCAAGCGTAATTGGTTGTACTGCAAGGAACTGCCAACAAAGGGGCTGTCTATCACATCATGGCCTTCTCTCAAGCCCAGCTTCGTATAGACCGTTTTGTCTATCCAACCTCTGCCAGCGCCGTTAAGCGTGAATGTCAGGTACTGGTTTGTTGCTACATTCGTGATATCTTTTCTCTCCCCAACATCAACTCCCTCTATTGGGTTGTTGATAGCTCCGGCTAAATCGTAATCTGCCGTACCAAGACTTGTAGCGCTCGGCTGGGAAGTTTGCACAACAGTAACCCAATCATCGCCGTCGTTGTCGTGGTTGAGCTTGGAATAGACATACACTTTAAGTTTGGCTTCGGTAATCGCTGCATCATCCGGCAGCGAAGCGGTATTGAAGGGCAAGAAAGCACGCTCAATGCGCCAGGTCGTGCTGCTTGCCATTCCGCTGCGCACGTACAAAAGGCTACTCGTATAGTTGCGCGAGGTTCCGCTCACGGCATCATGAGCAATATCCCAGGACGAACCATTTTTGTAAATAGAGCCATCACCGCTGGCCGAGTAAAAACTCACGGTAGTCGGCGTCGGAGCGCCTGCTCCACCGCCTTCGCTTCCAGATACTGTGGCTTGGACAAGGCGGTTTTGGTAGTCAAAGGCGTAGGAATTGCTCCCCGCGGCAATCAGGTTGCCATTGTTGTCGTAGCTGTATGTTTTGCCTGCAACAGAAGTCGCCGCATGAGGATTGGCATAGTTTGTCCCTTGGTAGAGATAAGAGCCAATATCTGATTTGCTGGCGATGTTTCCGATGCTGTCATACGAGAACGTGTGCGCATAGTTTTGGCCGTTTGCAGCGTTAGTCGCCGTTGCGCTTGTTAAACGATGGAGGTCGTCATACGCATAGACTACGGTTTTTGCGGCATTGGTATTCGAAGTATCAACTATTTGCGTTACGTTGCCCACCGGGTCGTACGTGTACGCCAGATTCTGGAGAGCGACAGCCGAAGGATTTGTGGTGGAGATGCTAGACAGACGGTAGAGCTTAGCCGTGTCATAGGTCATGCTTGTTTGAACTCCATTCGCGAAAACTTTTTTCGATATTTTCCCGATGGGCGCGTAGTCAAAATTTGACGCGAAGGTTGGAATAGATTCGAGAAGTCCTGCGGTGTTGTACGCGTACTGAATCTGCGAGGTATCGGGATATGTGATGGACGTGGTATTACCCTGCCTGTCGTAACTCCGCGTTGTCGGATACGAGATGCTTTGAATAGTGCGGTTTTCCGCAGCAATATTCCCTACCGCGTCGTAGGTGTAGGCCGTGATGATGTTGGGCGTGGTTATTGAAGTCAAACGGCCAACGCCGTTGGTCCCGGTGTCGTACGCGTACGTTATCTCGGTTCCCGCGGTTCCAGTGAAATCTTCGGTGAGCGCGCGGTTGAGCGCGTCATACGTATAGTTGATGGTTTGGCTCTTCGGATCAACAGCTTTTGTGATGTTGCTTGCGCTGTCGTACGTGTATGTCCACGTTCCAAACGTCGCGTCTGCCGGAGCGTGAAGATCCTGCGCGGTAAGTCTTCGAGACAGGGCATCGTACGTAAAGTTTCGCACATTGCCTTGAGCATCCGTAATTTTCACGAGGTTTCCAAGGCCGTCGTAGGCGTAGGTTATCGTGTACACGTTGGCGCCATTGTGCTCCTGCACTTTCGCAAGCCGGCCATAGGCGTCGTTCTCGAGGTCTTTTACTTTCCCCGAGGCATCGGTTATCGTGGTTTTCCAGTCTGCATAGGCATTTGTGGTATTCCCTACTGCATTCGCCACACTCGTAATTCTTTTCATCGCGTCGTATGCGTAGGCGGTGTACAGGGCGTTGTCTGTCGTAGCCGGTGTTCTCGCGGAACCAGTCGAAAAATACGACAGAGATTCTTTGGCGGGAAGGCCGAGCTCGTTGTATGCGAAATCTTTTACCGAAAACGTATTGGCGGTTTCTGCTTCTTTGCGCTCTTGGATTTTTCTCCCAAAGCCGTCGAAATACGCGAAAATATCAAAGGAATTTGTTGCGTCGAGATAATGAGTAGTTTGTATTTTGCGGGGTATTGCGCTGTCGTCGTACGCGATTGCCGACTTGGTGACAAGCGTGGAGGGTGCAGCCAAGTCTGGGACTTTTTCTTCCTTTACGCGGCCAAACCCGTCGTATACCGTCTCAAACACTCGGCTATTCGGGTCGGTTACGGTTTTTATTTTTCCCGATGTGTAGTCGTAGGTGTATTGTGCTGTTTGATTTTTCGCGTTCGTGACGCTTGCGGGATACAGGTTGAAAGAGTCGTAGGTGTAGTTCGTAGTATTGTCGTTTGGGTCTTTTTCCTGCATTACTAATCCATACGTGTTGTAGGTTTTTTCAACATCAATATATGTGGCGCCGCTTACCCACTCTTCTTGTTTGGTGAGATTGCCTTTGTCCACACTGCCTAAAGCCAAGAGGTCGTAATAGAACTTTGTTTCTTTTATCTTATTGCCTGACTGGTCAAGCGAAGTTTCCTGCGAAGGAAGGCTCGTGATGTTCGCGGGCATATTGGAAGCGTAAGAAATGTCGGCGATGAGTTTATCTAAACCAATATCCGAGAATGTGTTATTGTCGCTTCCCTGAACCTCTCCCCACTGAACTTTTTGGATGAGGTTTCCCGTTGCATCGTTGTAGCTGTAGGTTTCGGCAATGTCTCTGTGCGAGGCATCTCCGTCGTAGGTAAATTGAATTGTTTGGGTGAGTTTTACAAAATTGCGAGCGTTTCCCAAGGGGATATGTTCCCATTTATTGAGAGTCTGGGCGTATTTTCTGTTTGAGCCGTCGTAGACCTCTTCTCTCCACACTCTCCCCTTTTTGCTCACATGGTCTTGGAATTCTCCGAGATTCGCGCTGGCGCTGTTGTCTGAAGCGAATTGACTTTGGTGGAAATAGGTTTTGGTGGTAGCTCCAGTGCTCTCGGCGCTTATCACTTCACGGAATCCGGCGTACTCGCGCGTGACTACCTCGTTGGGATCGTAAAAGTAGTGGCCTCCGTGATACGTGAAGTTTTTGACAGAGCTTACTCCCATGACCATGTCTGTGTAGGTAAGTTTCGAGAGCGTTTTTACGATAAACGGGAGGCCCGTGGAAGCAAGATATTCGAGGTAGATTTCTCCCCCAGTGTTATTTTGCGCTTTCTTGAGTAATCCTGTCGCAAGGCCTGCTGTGTAATACTCAAATTGGATGGGAGGAAGCGTTTGGCCCTGTGCTTCTTGGGTAACCTGCAAAAGTCGAGAAATGGGAATACTGGTGTTGTCATACCCGAACACATAACTCTTTCTCGTTACCCACGCAGAAGATACATTTTCTTGCACATCAATGTGCTCCAAGAGCCGATATGTGCTCACGGGAAACCCGGAATGATAACTGACTGACGACGTTGATTTTGAAAGATATTGAAATTTGATTTGGAAAAGGCTTTCGGTTGGGCTTGTGAACACGTACCGTATGGTATCCAAATACGCTTGATTGTGATCTTGGGAATAGGTGTACTCAATCGCGTTGCCATTGGGGTCAACAACTTTTGTAAGCATCCATTGGTATACGCGGCTCGGGTTTTGTGGATCGGCCTGGCGAGCCGAAGAATCTACGCCAAAAGTGAATATATTTCCTTGGGTATCCTGAACCCTCCATTGATTATTCTCAAAGAAGTATTTGGTAAAATCATTCTCTGTTTTTGCCATGTACAGGTTTGCTGCGCCGTCCACAAGTGCAAGCTCATTGTACTTTCCCGCGAGTTTTACCGCAAAATCGTTTCTCGTGTATAACTGATCGAGCCCGTGAGCTGTATTGCGGAAAATGCTGCTCGTGCTCAAATCGAATCCGTATCCATACGGAGAGATATAATCTTTTTTGAAGCTTGAGTAAGAAAGCGTAAGCTCCGGGCTAAGTCCTCGTCGGCCCGGAGGAAGCGCAAAGGGAATATCGAGCCGCGCCTCCCCAGAAAAGAGGTTGGCCACAAAGAGATCCTGGAATCCCTTGAGGTTCAACCATGGATCTGACTTGGGGGTTTCCATGAGAGGTAGGGGCTGCTCTATTTGTTCTTGCGCGCTTTGAGCTGCCAGCTTCTCGATTTCCTTTTCTGATTTGAGCTTTGCTTCCCCGTCCCCGCCAACATCTGGCAAAGTTGTGGTGGGGGGCGGGCCCGCCTCAATATCCGCCGCTGGCGGATTTTGGGCGGGTTCTTCTCCATACGCAAACTGTCCTGACGACGCCATCAAGAATACGAGCAAAAATATAATCGAGAAGATTTTTCTCATCACAGCTGCCTATTATTTATTTACTGCGCGCACTCGCCATAAAATTTATCCGGGCCGTCGCCGCTCACGTACACGCATTTGTACACAAGATCGAATGTGAGATCCCCGCGATTCAACAATATACCGTAGTAAAAGTTGTATATACTAGGAACGGTCGAAACGAACTCATGATGTATGAGGATATCAAGCAAGCCGTCTCCATTTACATCTACCGTTTGCGAAGGAGAGGTTGAGACGCCTGGACTCATAGTGTGCAGCCAATCGGCAGCTGTACCTGTTTTATGAGCACCTGAAGTTGGCCAGGTTGGGTATGCTTTGAAAAGATCAAATGCGCTTCCATGACTTGTAAGATTGATAGCTGCTTTTACTTCCCCTGATTTGATTGAGGGAAGGAAATAGACTGCGGCTCCGACTCCAGCTATAAGCAGAGGGAGAATAACGAAACTCACGACACGAATTATTTGTTTGTTCATAGATTTATAAAATTTATTTCTTATGTTGTTCATTGTTTAGGGATATGTTTTTCGACCTTCTA
>ERZ1292623.2201-Hain-H51-01um-R1-2201-length-17777-cov-20_pt1 | contig 14928 bp, 18 predicted proteins | sample MGYA00564398_ERZ1292623 | MGnify/ENA primary metagenome ERZ1292623 (study PRJEB36523, sample SAMEA6512633) | groundwater metagenome | collected 2019-01-07 | study: AquaDiva: Metagenomics assemblies of 32 groundwater samples
CTTAATTTAGCATGTTCTAAAACTTCTTTCTTTTCTTTTTCCTGTTCTTCAACCTTAATCTCTTGTTTTGTTTCTTGAGCTTTAACTTCTTCTTTCTTAACTTCTTTTTTAGGCTCTTCCTTTATTTTTTCAACAGGAGCATCAATTAATTCAGCCCTAACTATTTCCACATCTTTATCCTTAATTTTTATTTTCTCTTTTATAGCTTTAACTTTAATTTTTGAAGGAGGATTTTTTCTTCCATGTTTGAATATTTCTAGATTTAAGTATTTTCCAATTTTAACTTCTTCAACTTTCATATGTTTTGATAAAAATATCCTTATTGCAGAAATAGCTTTCTTGCTTCTTTTATAACTAGGAGCTTTCAAAAATTCTCTTCTTAATGGTATTGTATAGATTCTTTCTTCTGCCATTTTATGCTTTTGTTTTTTTGCCTCTTCTCCAACTTCTTTTTATATGAGTATGTCTGCCGGGATGAACTCTTCTTGTTTTACCATATATTTTTGGTACTGTCCAGAAAGGAGCCCATTTAGTTTGTTTAATTCTCTTTGCTAATCTTAGCTTTTTTCCTAATTTCTTGAATCTTGTCATTTTATTATATTAAACTTTTTTTTATCTTCTAATTGCGATAATAAATATTTAAATTTTTGATCATCTAATTTTTCTGTTATTTGGTTGTTGTTTATTAATTGAACAATTAATGTTGCAACCTTAATTGCTTTTTCTGGAAAAGCTGTTCTTAAATTTCCATATCTTTGCAATGCTTCTTTGCTTAAATATTGTTTTGCTATATTTTCAATCTCTTGCAACTGTTTTTGTAATTCTTGCTGATTATTCTCATCATTATTCATTTTATTTGTTTAGCAAGTTTATCTAAAAAACTCTTACCTTTTCCAGTTATTATTTTACCTTTATGTACCCCTTTTTCAACTTTTTTTACAAATTGTAATTTCTCTAGTTCTTGCAAGCATGTTCTTATTATTTTGCCAGAACCTTTAAAAATTCTATCTCCAGCCATACCAACACTTTTTCTTTTTCCATATTTTACTCTTAATTTGTTTACCCCAATAGGACCATTTAAATAGACTTTTCTTAATAATGCAGCTAATCTCTTATAATACCAGTCTTTGCTAATTGGCGGGCGTTCTCTTCCAGCACCTGTTTTAACGTACATTGTCCATGAAGGAGTTTTAACTAATTTTTTTAGTTCCTCAGCTGCTTTATCTATTAGTTGATTAGGATTAATATCATAAACTGTTGCCATGAGTTAGTTTAAAAATAAACAATTTAAAAAGCTTTCCATACAAACATTTATATAATTTAAAATTTTTAAAATCTTGATATAAATTGATTCAGGATTTAACTTCATTAGGATTAACATACTCTTTTATAGGAGCCATATTAAGAGTCTATTCTTGGACTGTATTTTCAGTAATTGCTTTCTTTATGTTTAAGATATTTAAATACAAAACTGATTTAAAAATACATTATTTATTTTTAGCTTCTATTCCATTTTTTCTCTCTAATGCTGTAATTTATTCATTAAAGATAGATCTCACATCTCCGATATTTTTAGTGGAGATTTTGACTTTTATTGGAGGTTTATTATTTTTAATACCTACAATTTCCATGTATTTTTATTTTAAAGAAAGAGGCAGATTATAAAATGATAAATTGGTGGGGTTTATCGTTATGGACTTTAGGCATTATTTCTATTATAATATCATTTTATTTTTTAAATTTAATTATATTAAAATATTTTAAGAAAGATAGGAGAATTTATTTTTATATTTCTCTGTTTTTTATTTCGTTATTTATTTTATTTAGAAGCTATATCGTTATTTACTCAGATAAATTAATTAATTCAGGACTATCTTTAGAAATTGTAAATGAGAAAATATTATTTTTAAGGATGTTTTTGCATATTCCCCTTGCAATTGCAGTCACAATTTTATTATCTATTCTTTATTTATACTTTCTTGAATATAAAGATTTTAAATAAACTTCCTTAGAGAATTCTCAATTTTTTGTTTAGCTCTTAAATACTCATTTTCATTAATCAATCCTAAATCATAATTTTGTTTTAATATTTTTAATTTGGATTCTAGAGTTTTCTTATGATCTCCATGATTACTTTCCTTTAATAATTCATTAATATCAAATTTTTCTTTTGGTTTTTGAGTTATTTTTGTGATAATGCTTGGTTCATGCTTTTTAATCCCATATTTTTTTCTATAATGATGTTTTAATTCAAACAAAACTATGATAATTATTAATAATGAAACAAATCCAGGAATAATGTAAATCCATAGTGTAGATAAAGCTAAGAATCCTGTTGGTGTTGTAATTACTTGGAATATTTCTGTTGCTGTTCCAACTTCATGATCAAATGTTACGATTGTATAAATAATATACCTTCCTTCTGCTAAATATTTTGGAATTAGGATACTTTCTAAAAAACTTGCTTGTGTTTCAACAGCCACCTTTTTAAATTGTTTTCCTATAATATTGCCATCTAAATCTTTTATTCCAATTTCTACATCTGCATCTACTCTTCCTAAATCTTTACCTAAATTGAATATAACGATTTCTGCTTGTAAACTATCTCCTCTAACAACATTTTTTTCTTGTAGTTTAACATCGACATCAAAGATCTTTTTAGGAGATTCAATCTCTACTATTGTTGTGATTATTTTTTTAATTAATGGAGAACTAATAATTATTTTACCAGGGTAAACTCCAGATTTATAATCTTTTGGAGCATTAAATATTAATTGTAAAATTTGTTTTTCTCCAGGCTTTAATTGTAAAGTATATTTACTCACTCCACCAGGGAAGATTAAGAGATCTTGTATGTTTTGTAAATTTATTTGTAAATCTAATATTGATTTTCCGGCATTTTCAATTTCTAAAACTTCTCTTTTTGTTTCTCCTTGTAACAATGAAACTTTAATTAAATTTGTACTTATGCTGAAATCAGTTAAAGCAGCTCTCCCTCCTCCGCTAGAGCCACCACCTCCGCCAGAACTTCCCGTTCCTCCTGTAGAAGGTGTTTCTTCTGAAGAATAAACTGTAAATCCTGTAACATTAAATGATAATATCCCATTAGAATAACTATTTTTATTGCATGCGGGGCTGGAACATAAATTTCCATCTTTTAAAATTCTTGGGTTTGTAAAGGTTAAATTATACAACTTTAAAGTTGCATTTTTATTAAATTCGGGTAAATTATTGCTGTCTAACTCTATCTTATTAAATGATATGTTTATATATTGTGAAATATTCAAGTTTTTACTTATATTAATATTATCTATAAATTCGATTATTCCATTATTTAACTTCTCTAATTTTACATTGCTTAGGTTTTGCAATTGAGTTATATTCATTGAACCAAGATTTGTAGTCTGCCCTTCATTAAACTTATTATAGTCAATATCGTAGCCTTTACTTAGGTTAATGCTAAATGTAACTGAACTAGAATTTAATTGTCCTAATGTATCATTAGCAAACAATTTTAATATATGAGAATTTGTTGAGCTAACAGAAAAAGTTGTATTTGTTGTTATTGTAATGTTACCCCCATCATCTATATTATAATAAATTTTATCTAGCGAACTATCAACAGCTGTAAAATTTAACCCTATTGAATTATTATAATTATATGTTTTATTCAAAGGAGAATTAATATATATTCTGGGGAAACCATCATCTACTTGAACAGATAACCCAAATAAGATAGCAGTGGCTTTTGTGTTTAATGTTAAAATTGTTTTTGTTGTAATGCTGTTTATCTTACTAAAAGCTTCTTTATTAGATATTGTTGTTAAAATAAAATGAGAACTAACTAAAATTAGTAATAAAATAATTATTTTTGTATATTTCATCTATCATTCTTTATTTATTCTCTTTTTTTATGAAAATATTTTAATGCTAACATTAATATTATTAAGATTCCGATTAAAATCAAAAATCCTAAAGTTTGACCTGATAAGCTTAATGATATTGGATTAGTTGTTTCAACTGCTTTTGGATTTTCTATTACCTTAACTTTAAATCCCTTACTTACACCACTACTTATTCCAACACCGCCAGCATTTGGAGCATTAGTTTTAAATGATAACCCTACTTGCCATTCTTGTCCAGGTTTAGCATCTTCTGGAATAGTTATCTTTAATTTTACAGGAGTATTACTATTTCCTATCGGAACTTGATATACTGTATTTATATCGGTTAATACTGCAATTTCTTTTCCGCTATCTAAATCAGCGTTTACTGTCATATCTTCACCACCTACCATATTCTGCAGTGACATGACAACATCCTTGGTTTCCCCAGCATACATTAATAAGGGATTTTCATCCCAATAAGGAGAACTAACGCCAAATGCATTTACATTAAAACTTATCATAACTAATAAAAATATGCTTAATATTATTCCTCTTATTTTTACCATATTGATATGCTCCAAGCACCAGACTTACTTGTTGAATAATTTTGTGCGGTTAAATCATCTGGTATATCTAATAAACAAACTGATAATATTTCAAAATTACCACTTGCTTGAGCCAATACATAACTTCCATTTATTCCTCCGCTAAAATTATTATAAGGAGAGAATGTAGCAGTTGTATTTACTAACCTGGTTGTGTTTTGTACTCTTGATCTATCACAAAAAGAAGGTGAAGGTCCTGAATCTACATCTGTCCCGATTGAGAAATTATTTGTTGGAATTACTGTTGTTGCACTAGTTTCTCCAACTAAAGTTATTGCAGTTATGTTAATATATTCTAAACTATTCTCTCTTCCTGAAATATCATCATTTCCTGTATTATTTATTGTAATATTACTTATTGCAGAAACATTTACACTACTTAACCCTACTGTTGGGAATGAAATTGCATTAGGAGAAATAACCAAAGCAGTTAATTCATTTATTGTAAACGGGTTAGTATTGTTTTGAGCAGCTGCTCCAGAAGTATCATTAATTCTTACACTTATATTCCATAATCCAGCACCATCATAAAATATGATGCTAATATTACAAGTAAAATTTTTACCATTTATTCCAACATTATTTACAGCATTACATCCGCCATCATTAGTATTTACAAAAGTATCATTATAACGTGTAGCTTCTCCAGGACGAGAAATATTTGCAAAAGCTGAATTATTAACAATATCGCTTAAACCATCTCCGTCTACTACAACAAAGCTAAAGAATATGGTGGTGTTTCCAGATTCTACAACATTTAGTCCTGATCCAACATCATAAGTTGTAACATTACCAATAACTGGAATAGCATTGGTTTTTACAGATACACTTAATGATTGTGGTCCTGTTCCAAAACCAGTAATTTTATTAAAAGCATCATTGAAAAAATCAGCTTTTGTTAAGTTTGGTACTAAAAAAAATCCAAGGATTATTAGAATTACAAGTAACGTAGTCTCTCTTTTTGAAATTTTTATCATCTTATAGTTAATAGATAATTGTAAACTTATTTATAAACGTTGCTATTTTTATTTTTAACTCTGCTATAAACTGTGTAGATTGTCTTGTAATTGCGATTTAATATTTTTGCTATATTATTTAATGAAATTTCTTTATTTTGTAAATAATAAACTAAGTTCTCTAAAATGCTTAATTTTCTATTGTTAAATATGTTTAATGGAACTAATTGTTTATTTCTAATTTCTAATTTCTTAATGCTTTTCTTAGCATTCTCATAAGTAATCCATATTGTTCTAGGATCCCTATTAATTAAAGAAGCAATTTCATTTAAGCTTAGATTTAAATTTTCTTTAAGATATTTAACTAAAGCTTCCAATGGACTGTTATTTTTGAAAATTGAAATTGGAACCAACATTAATGCTTCATAATTTATTAAATTTATAATTTCTTTATTATTTAATTTATTAGTTATCTGTATTTTAACTAAACTATTTATTTCATTTTTATTCTTTTCATATAATTTATCTTTTCTTCTTTTAAAGAAAAATATTGAAATGGTCCAAGCTCCAGAGTTTAAAGTTGAATAATTTTGTGAAGCAGATAAATCATTTGGAACATGAATTAAACATATCCCGAGCGTATGTGCATTATTATTTGCATTTGCTAATACTGCAGAACCATTAATTGCTCCTGTAAAATTAGAAAATCCAGCCGCATCTGTTTTATTTTGCAATCTTGTTACATTTGCATTTACAGAAAAATCACAAAAATTACCTTTAAAATTACCAGAAGCATTAACCTGACCAATTGTAAAATTACTTATCGGTATGAAAGTAGAACCTGAACTTGGAACTAAAGTTATGGCTGTAATGTTAATTGTTTCGCCAGTAGCTTCTCTTCCAGAAATATCATCATTTCCCGTATTTGTTATTGTTAAATTTGCTGAAGCACTTATATTAAAACCACCTATGGAAACTGTTGGAAAGGTAATTGATGTTGGTGAAATTATTAAAGCAGTTAATTCGCTTATTGTAAAATTCTTAGTAATATTTTGAGCAAATACACCTGTAGTATCATTTATTCTTACACTAAGGTTCCAAACACCAGCACCATCATAGAAAACTACGTTGATGCTACACGAAAAGTTTTTACTATTTGTTCCAACATTATTTACAGCATTACACCCCCCATCATTAGCGTTTACAAAAGTGTCATTATATCTAATTGTTTCCCCTGTTCTACTTATATTAGCTACCGCACTTAAATTAACAATATCTGTGAAATTATCTGGATCTGTTGCAACAAAACTAAATCTAAATGTTTTATTTCCTCCTTCAATAACTGAAATCGGATCAGATTCATCTAATGTAACATTTCCTACTATTGGAGCAGAATTTAAGATAGTTAAATTAATTAATGTAGAATTATAACCAGAATAAGCACCAGCAGCATCGCTTACGTTAACACTAAAAGACCAAACATAACCTTTTGTATTATTTGGGCTGGTTAATACTACACTTTTATATTCAGGATCATTACAGCTTCCTTGTAATTGAAATTGATTGGTATTATTTTTGAAAGCAGTTAAATGGAAAGTTAATGTATCTGCAACATCTGAATCATCACACCAAAAATTCATTCTTAAATCTTCTGTTGTTAAGTTAGTTTGAGCTGTACTTGTTGAATTTATTGTTACATTAACTGGATTATTCGGAGCTGCATTATCACTTTGTATTGTTAATGTTGTTGAATTTAATAAAGTTGAATTTCTTCCACCATCAAATGCAAAAGCTTGTACAATAATCTGATCGTTTGCCGAAGTTAAACTAGGACTTAAAGTATCACTTACATTACTACCATTTAAATAACTATTAGTTGTTGCTCTCTGAATTAAACCAGTAGTTGCTCCAACAATTCTATACCATTCAAATGTTACACTATTTGCATCTTGATCATCATCTGAAAAAACCAAACTTACGTTTATATATTGACTATCTTTGAATGTAGTTTGGTTAAATGCAGGTTGTGTTATAGTAGCATTTGAGTTTAAAATTAATAATTTTGTTGAATTTATAAAAGCAGAAGAGGCATTGCTTTCATCATATATTACAATTTGTGCACTCCAATTTTGTCCTTTAGTTGTATTAAAATGAGTTAAAGTTTCTACAATTGTTCCTGGATTATTTACTGCAATCTTTGAAAGAGTGAAATTAATTCTATCTTCTGTTAACCAAGTTATATTATACCTTAAGGTATCAATTGTGTCTGTATCATTTATATCAACCCTTGCTTGCAAATTCTCTGTAGTTAAATTAAGTTGTAAATTTAATGTTGAATTGATTATTACAGGTGTTCTATTATTCGGAGGGGTGCTTCTTATTAATAATTCAGTTGTATTTTTATATTCATTGCAACCATTATTATTATCGCAAACTAAAACCATTGCCATCCAAGTATCTCCTCTTGTTGTATTTTCAGGTTGTAAATTTTCAACTACGGTTCCAGGATTGCTTACAACTATATTGACTAAAGTAAAATTAGTTTTATTATTTCTAATCCATTGTATACTATAATTTAATGTATCTGCAACATTTGCATCACTTGCATTAAATCTGACTTGAATTGTTTCATTTGTATAATTAGTATGCGTTCCAGTAGTTGAATTAATAACTAATTCTGTTAAGTTCGGTTTAATGTTTTCCGGAGCAATAATTAACAACTCACTAGTATTTGCTCTCGAAATAAACTGCCCATCAAATATATTAACCATTGCACTCCAATTTTGTCCAACTGTTAAATTATTTTTATTTAAGGTTGTTACATTTAATATATCTCTTGGATGGCTTACACTTGTTGTCGTGAAATTAGTTCTATTATTTGTGAACCAGGTTACATTGAATAAAAAAGTAGCATTTTCCGCATCTGTTGCCATCCAGATTACATTTAAATCTTCTGTAGTTTGATTGATTCCTGTAGTTGAATTAATTTTAGGACCAAAAGTAAATGAAGCATCTGAATTAACTAAAGTATAATTAGTGTAATTAACTTCAATCTCGACAAAATCTACTGCTATACTATCCCCGGAGTCGTGCCCATTTCCATGTAAAGCAAGTATAGTTTGATTAGTTATATTGCTTATAATTTGATTAATCACTCTTCTATCCCTGTAGGTCATCGTTCTTGTTGCTTCTGTTGTTGCTGTTGCTCCAAAAGCATTCCAGCTTCCTGTTGTTGCACTTGTCCTGTTATATTGAACAAAACTAACAGCATTTGCATCGCTTGATTGCCCTTCTAAAACTATTCTTACAGAGGTTATATTCATATTAATTTCATCATAAAATTTCATTAATGGGATTGTAAAATTAAATCTTATCCATCCCTCTTGATTTGTTGCTCTTAATGTTTGAACACATCTAGAATTATCGCTTTGCCTTAAATTATTTGGCTGTCCACATTCTGCAGCAGTATCGTTGCTTCCATCTAATACCTCGTTAGATGCAGGGGGGGAGCTTGTCGCAACAGAACGATTATAAACTGTCCAAGGACCCATTGCAATTCCACTTATATTATACCTTATTGAATAATTATTTTGCTGCCAATTATATTGTTGTTGTACAGTGAATGGCTCTTCTTTTACTTGAGTTTGATTAGCATCGTAATTATATGGCTCATTTGTTTTATTGTTAATCAAAGCATTAAATAAATTTAATCTGTTATATGGAATATTATTATAGTTAATTATTTCTGAAGTGCTCCTTAATAAATATTTTAATTCACTTGGCAGTAAACCTCTATCTTCTAGAATTAATAATGCTCCTCCTGAAACAAATGGAACAGAATAAGAAGTTCCACTTACAATAATATTATTTCCATTTAAATCTAATGTATTAATATTTTCTCCTGGTGCTAATAAATCATTTAAAAATACATTTGAAAGGTTAGAAATTGTATCTTGTTTTGTACTTGAAGCAACCCTTGTTACTTTACTAGCACATGAAGGAGCCCTTATGCTATTAGAACTTCCATCATTACCTGCACTAGCAGCAACAAATATTCCAGAATCAACAGCTGAATTAACCTTGCTTGCAACCAAATCACTATTACAATAACCAGAAGATAAACCAGCTCCAATTGATAAACTGATCACATCAACATTATTATCCATGCAATATTGCAATCCAGCCAAGACATCACTGTAATAACCAGTTCCATTATTATTAATTACTTTAACCGCATGGATTTTAGCATTAGGACTTACTTTTAATAATATATTACTCACACTTGTTCCATGCCCATTATCGTCTAATGGATCATTATCTTGATTGACAAAATCATATCCAAATACATTATTATTAAGTTGCAATCCAAATAAATTATAGTTTATTCCGGTATCTAAAATACAAACACTTTTTCCCTGTCCACTATATCCCTGAGCTTTAACTCCGTCTATATTTGTTAAAGAAATACTTTCATCAGCAAATAAAGTAACTTGTTCATCCAAAATAATTTCATCTATTTCTTTACTTTGTTTTAAATTATTAAGCTCACTTTTGTTTATCTCAACAGCGTAAAAATCATCAACATTTTGCTTTAAATTTAATTTAGCTTTGTTTTTAACAAAATCATCTGCTTCATTTTTATTTATAGAGGATTTCTTTTTTAAAATTACCCTAACTTTCTCATTTTCTAGTAATTCCTCCTCAACTTTATTATCAATCTTAGCTTCTTCTATTGGTAAAATCTCTTCTATTGGCAGCTGAATAGTCTGTTGTAATTCAATTAATAAACTCGTTTCTGCTATCACAGAATTATTAAAAATTATTTGAGCAGTTAATGTTCCATTTTCTGCAATTAAATTAAACTTGCTTAAATCAACTGTAACTAAATTTTCTACAGTGTTAAAATTGGATAAAGACAACTGTGACTCTTGAGAATTTAAATTAATTTTAACAATACTTTCATTTATCGTAAGGTTAGAAGGAAGGTTTAATGTTACTGTATCATTTATTATCTCTCCTTGTTGATAAATCACTAAACCTGTAATTTGTGGTTTAATCAATATTATCCCTGTAAAAGATAGCATCAAGAAAAATAGTACAATTAAAATTGTATTTGCATTAAAACCCCTTTCCTGCGTTTCACCTAATTTAGTGTTAATTGATATTAACTCATCATTATATTTTTTTATTAATTCGTTATAATAAGAAATCCATTCTTCAGGTGTTTTGCCTTTTAATGCTTGAATTAATCTATACTTAAACTCTGATTCTTTTATTTCATTATTATTTAATTTATTTTGTAAGTTATTTAGAAATTTTATTGTTTGAGCTTTATAGTTTTTAGCTTGCTCTAAATGAGAAATTAAGTCTTGTTTTCTCTTTTTTAACTCTCTTGGATTATTCATCTTTTTCTTTTACTCTCTTGTAAATTGTCCAGATTGTCTTGTAATTGCGATTCAACAAAGCAGAAATTTTAACTAAAGAATAGCCTTGATCAACTAGAAAATCAACTAAATTTTCTAGAATGCTTAATTGACGTTCAGCAAAATAATTTAAAGGAATAGTAATTTTAGAATTAATATCTAATTTTTTAATGCTTTTTTTAGAATTATTATAAGTTATCCATATTGTTCTTGGATCTCTATTAATTAAAGAAGCAATTTCATTTAAGCTTAGATTTAAATTCTCTTTAAGATATTTAACTAAAGCTTCTAATGGACTATTGTCTCTGAAAATTGAAATGGGTATTGGAGAATATCTTTTAACTAAATCTAATAATTCTTTGTCTGTTAAGATTCCTTTTTTCTTTAAATCCTTAATTTGCTCTAATAATTTTTTATTTTTCTTATAAATTGGAATTAAATCGTTGTAACTATCAAAACTAGCTCTATCTACCTCATTTTTACTTAATTTGTAAGATTTCTTCACTCGATTATCACTTTATAATCTACTTAATATGTAAGATTAAGAATCTTTTATTACATCCTCAATCTTTACTTATCTTGTAAGATTATTTATATATAAACTTTACTAATTATACTTAATATGTAAGAATTAGTATATTTATGCTTAATTTACTGTTTTTGATAAATTACTCAATATGTAAGATATTCTATATATAATTTAAATTTATTATTACTTAATATGTAATAATTAATATATAAACTTTATGGATCTTTAACCTTAAATTATAATACTTAATATGTAAGAATATAAGAGCATTTAATATATAAATTTAACTTAATATGTAAGAACTAGATCATTATTGCTTCTTTAAAATTTTTGAAATGAGAGTCTCCTGTTAAAACTTTTGCATTTAATCTTCTTGACATTAATAAAACAAATGCATCTACTAATCCAAAATCTTTAATTTTTTCTCTTATTTCCGAATGCAATTTACCAGCATTCGTGGAATCAATGTTATTAAGGTTAATAATTATAGAATTTAAAGATATTATATTAATGCTCTCTTCAGGCTTTATTCCAGAACGTGATAATCTGCTTGAAATTTCTGCAAGACTTAAAATATGCGTAAAAATCTCATTATTTTCATCTTCAATTAATTTTTTAACAGTACTTCCCTTATTCGTAGCGGTTAAATATTCTATCCAAGCAAAAGAATCAACAATAATTTTAGTCAAAATCACTGCTCCTTATATGTTCATCTTTAATCTTTATACCTTTTAATGCTCCAAAAAAACTCTTTTTAACCCTTTCAACTTTTATTCTCACTAATTGTCCATTTTGAATAGACTTCAATTTAACTAAGTCTTTTGGAATTCTGACCATCAGGGATCCACCAACACTTCTTACCTTCGAAATAGTTTCTATCATATTATATTTTATATAACATTAAGTTATATATAAGCTTTTCTACAATTTCTTTAGAATATAACCAGAATTAGAATCTTCTATCAAATAACCTTTAGTTTGTATCTAACAAGCATAAATTTAATGGATAAATATTGTTAAAAGATAGAAAGCTTTAAATAGTAATATGACAACAATACATACCATGAAAACCACGATAGTATTAGATGAAAAATCTGAAGAGGGGTTAAAAGAGTTAGGGGAAATTGAAAAGGTTTCGAAATCTGAGTTAATTAGAGAAGCAATAAGAGAATTCTACTTAAAAGAAAAAAGAGCAAGAGAAAGTTTATTATTTTTTGTAGATCTATATAATAAAGGAATAATAACCAGTGATTTAATATTTCTTTTATTACCTAGGAAAGATGCAGAAGCTGTAATAATTGGTTCTAAGACCGGCAAGGGGGCAGTTGATATTGCCAAAACCTTTAGTAGTTGATTCTTCTACTTTATTCGCATTAGGAAGAGTAAAACTAATTAAATTTTTGGGTAAAATAGATTTTAAAATATTCATCCCAAAAGCCGTTAAGGAAGAAATACAAAAAGGAAACGATAATTTAATATTAAAATTAGTTAAGATGACTGAATTAAAAGGCAGGACATTAAAAATTAGTAAGCAATTAGAAAAATTAAATTTAGATAAAGGAGAGTCGCAATGTTGCGCTTTAGCATTTAAATTAAAATTAAAATTCATAATTTGTGATGATAGAAGATTTATAAGACAAATATTCTTCTCAAACAACAATAAATTAAAAAAAATTAAAATTTTAGGATTTTCCTTTTTTCTCCATGAATTCTATAAAAATAAACTTATAGATGATGTTTGGAAACATTTTAATGAAATAATAAAAGTAAATAATTGGGAAAGAAGCGAAGTTCAAGTAGCAAATTATACTTTTCTAAAAGAACTCGGATATTAAGCTTTTTTTATAATATATCCGAAATTAAAATCTTCAATTAAATAACCTTACACATTTGCAGAAATAATCCATTTATCGTTAATTTATTTCTTTAGAACCTCTTTTGTAATCTTATCACCGATTAAATGAAAACATTTATAAATGTCCCGATTATGGTACAATTGTACTAAAAATGGGACAAATAGAAAAGATAAAAGATTTATTTTTTGAAAATCCTTCTAGAGAATTTTATCTTAGGGAAATTAGTAAAATAACAAACGTACCAAAAACTACAGTTCAAAGAATATTACTAGAATTAAAGGGTAAAGAATTGATTACTAAAATTAAAACTAAACCTTATCCAAAATATAGGGCAAACACAGAGAATTTTTATTATAGATATTATAAAAAAACCAGCATAATAGAAAAAATCTATAAGTCTGGCTTAATAGATTATTTAATTGAAGAACGTAATCCAAGTATTATAATTCTTTTTGGAAGCTGTGCTAAAGGAGAATATGATATTAAGAGTGATATAGACTTATTTTTAGGAGCTAATGAAAATAAAATAGATTTAAATGAATATGAAAAGAAATTAAAACATAAAATAAATATAATTTTTGAACAAAATCTGGGTGATTTAAATACAGAATTAAGAAATAATATTATAAATGGAGAAAAACTATACGGCTTTATAAAAATAAATCATCTTAATATCTCTTTTTCACATTCTTAATAAACTCTCTTACGTCCTTCTCCAACTCGTTTTTAATTGATTCAAACACAACTTCATCATCAACATCGCCATATTGATGAGAGATTATATTTTTCATTCCTTTAGCTTTCTTTAGTTTTGTTGCTAAGCTAATATCAATAATCTTATTTTCTAATAAAATATTGAATGCATCAACATCATCTTCTGGAATTTTAAATTTTTTATCCTTTATTATTAAAAAAGCTAAATCTGTTTCTGCTTCTATTATTTTTTCAACATACCTTTCACATGCTGCTTTCTTTTCTATATTGGATTTATATTCTTCTAGTTTATTTGGAATTATATCCTTAAATTCATCTAAGAATTTGTTAATTTCATTTATTTTATCCCTTACTCTTTTCATGCTTCAGATCCGAATATTTTTTTTATATTTATAAAAAAATCCTCATCTTTTAAATACCTTATGGAAAAATTAATATTATCAAATCTATTTGTTTTATATAAAATCTTATGGTTTTTGGCAATCTCTTTTTTTATTTTCATAGGTAATACATTAAAAACTTGAATATCAACTTTTTTGGAAAGCTGTCCAGAGATCCTGATTCTAAAATTGGTTGCTTCTTTTAATGTTACCTCTTTAAATATAACACAAATATCAATATCAGATTTTCTTGTGAAACTTTTATCAGCAGAGGAACCAAAAAGAAGTATTGAGATTATTTTTTCTTTTAATTCATCTTCAAGTATTGTTTTAACCGCTTCATTAATTATTTTTTTATTATTCTGGTTTTGTTTTAAATTAAACTCTTCTTTATAGTTATCAACTTCTCTAATAAATTCAAACTTTGGTTTTATGTCCCTACTTAATCTATTTCTTTCTGATTGTTTTAAAGGCATACCATCTAATTGTTTGAAGATGATTTCTAGCTCTCTCTTACCAAATATCTTTCTGGTATTTTCATTGTCCTTTAAAAATTTAAGTAATGCCATTTTTTTAAA
>ERZ1292623.2918-Hain-H51-01um-R1-2918-length-14926-cov-7_pt1 | contig 14926 bp, 20 predicted proteins | sample MGYA00564398_ERZ1292623 | MGnify/ENA primary metagenome ERZ1292623 (study PRJEB36523, sample SAMEA6512633) | groundwater metagenome | collected 2019-01-07 | study: AquaDiva: Metagenomics assemblies of 32 groundwater samples
AAAACTTGAGTATAAATCTTTAAAAAATTTAAATCTTGACATGTCTATAACTTTTACTAAAATCTTTTCTTTTGGATTATCAATTAATGAGAATTCAATTTCGTCTCCGATTGATACCTTTTGTCTTTTATCATCAAATAACCTAACCTCAATAATTTTTCTTTTTTCTTTGATTCTGGAAAATGGTTCTTTAAATAACTTCATTCGGTGCCTCATAAAGGTCTAACCTCCCAATTAGTTTTTTAAATTTATTTGCATCAAAATTACAATATGATTGCGGAGGAGCAAATCCGTAAAATCCATCTTTTAGTTCACTCAATGTAATTGGATTTATTCTTCTTGACTTCACAACGTGAAGTGCATAGCCTTCATAGTGGCTAATAACTTGGTTTAGACGTGACGTTTACTTTACAGCTCACTAATTATTCTTTTTTTCACCAGCAGGGTATATCACTTCCATATGCGGGTAAGCAATATGTATATCCCCAGAAGTTTTTATAGCTTCCAAAAATTTAATATTAATAACAGTCCTATTCTTCTTAATCTCATTATAAGGCGTTAAAAACTGAGCAATAAGAACCAGAGAAGAATCAGCCATTTCTAAACGTATTTTAGGATTAAATTCCTCGCTTAAATGCTTTAACTCTTTGATCTCTTCCTTAATCTCAGAATGCTCTCTTTTCAAACGTTCTTCCTCTTTATGATCGGTCATGCCTGAAGAAAGAAATTCATTCAACTTCTTACTTGACTGCCTTTTAAACTGTATATACGAATTAATGTTTGTAGTAATGCGCTTTATAATTACATCCTCTAATATTTGCATAGCACTTTTATAGTTACTCTCATAAGTAATGGAGATAGTTAATTCATCTAACACATAATTAGATCCTTTGTTAAAATTTGATACATCAGTGGTCAATACCATCTCATTAGGAACTGTAACTATTTTCTGATCCTGCACATCAGAATTCTCAAGAAGGCTATACAAAACAGTATTCATTAACTGAATTTCCTTTACATCACCACGTATATTTCCAATTTTAATACGATCACCCTCATTGTACAGATCATTTAGAATAATTGTTAACCATCCAACCATATTAAGTATAGGTTTCTGCAAAGCAAAAGTTAATCCTAAACCAATTAAACCAACAGAAGCAATAATTGTAGCGAAATTATTTACTAAAATAAAAATTGAGATGACTACCCATATTAATAAAATGATATACCGAATAAAATTATTAATACTAGCAATACGCCCAGCACTATACCCTTGTTTTTTGTACCAAGAAGAAACTAATGAACTAATGATCCATTCAAATACCTTAAAAAGCACAAATAACAAAAGCAGAACTAATATTTTAGGAATTAAACTAACAAGGCCTGGCTTAATCATAAATATATCAAAAATAGAGGAAAATGCTTCAAGCTTAAGCATAACAAAAAGGAGAATTAAAGAAAGAATAAGCAAGCTACTTACAAATATTATAGATTTTATTTTTTTATGATCCATGAGATTAAAAATAAATATCTATTTAAAAACATTATTAACTCACTTTGAATAAATCATCGCAGAACAGACAAAGTATCAATAATAAACTGAATGCCTATTACTATCACAATAAGCCCCATCAAACGCTCAATAACATTAATACCTGTCTCGCCAAGCTTTTTTAATATGTTAACATTAATCAAAACAAAGTAAGAAATAAAACTAATCAAAACAATAACAACAGCTAAACCAAACCAATTAATTAATCCAGAGGATTCTGATAATAATACTAGCAGGGTAGCAATAGCTCCAGGACCGCTAAGCATAGGAAGAGCAAGCGGTACAACCGCAATATCTTCACGCCGTTTAGTATCTTTTTCCTCAGACTTACCCTGCCTATTATAAGGCAGCGGATTAATCATCTTAAACCCAATAAAAGATACTAACAATCCACCAGCAATCCTAAATGATTCAAGAGTAATATCAAAAAATTTAAAGATCAAAGAACCAGAAATTAAAAAGAACAATAAAATCAATGCAGAAATAACAGAAGCCTTCTTTGCAACTCTAATTCGCTCTTTAGAAGAAAGCTTAGCAGATAAACCCACAAAAATAAGACCAGTACTAAACGGATTAATAATAGCAAAAAGACCAATAAATGCACCCCACAAAAAACCCCACTCCACAAGCCCCATAACTTTCATAAACAATTTATGCTTATTAACTTTTCCACAAGCGCGGCCCATCCTAATCCTAAAGGCATGTAAATAGTTTTCCCGTAGAGACATAAAATTTCCAAGGAAAAAAATATTTTACAATACTTAAAACAACTCTAATCTTATTAGCGCAGCTTTTCCAAAAACTTCTTCATAAACTGTTATATAGCTAAAATCGCGCTTATATCTTTGTATAACATCTTGTAGTATTGATGGGCCCAATTTGCCTTGGATACCAATGGATCATAACCATGTTCAGCTAATGGATCGCCTAGTTCGGCTTCGGGATTATCAATAATAATATGTTTAGCCACCCTGATTATATTTTCATCACTCATTATCAAATAGAACATAAGACCGGTTTATAAATATTTTGGTTAATTTACAATTTAATAGTAATACCTATATTTCCTATAATTTTGTACCAGAAAAATAGCACAAACCTCCTCCCGAAATATGCTGATTATTATTCTTTCTACTACATAAACCTTACCCAGAATTTGGACGTTTAAAACTGCCAGCAACATCAATTATGTATTTGCCATCCTCCACACGATAAACCAGCGGCTTACCATGAAATAACTCCACTATATCCAGCTCATACTTACCAGGAGTCAAAATACGAATAGACTCAAGATCAAGTATAACCGGCTTATCAATATCTTCTAAACCAATAATATCAATAACATCACTTTCAATCTGAATTTTATCTTCATCAGTAAGATTGCTAGTAATGTTTTTAGCATCCTCAATGTCTTTCTTCTTCATAAAAAAGAAAAATCTACCACCACAAGAACAACCAGCCAATATTTCATTAGCTCCATCATCATACAACTTAGTGCAGCGAACACATTGATGCGGCATTAACCCAGCCTCCGCCTTCTATAACCCGTGGTTAATAACTGAACTTTATTAGGATCACGCTTAATTTCCTTAATGATAGTAGCAGGACCAATAACAGTCATACCACGCCTGTCACCTATCAAAAGACTTGCAAATAACAAACGAAGTTTAGTGAGCAAACGCTCATTACTTCTGCTCTGATCAAGTGTACAAAGCTCAATACCCTTAAAATCTTTAGAAATATCCTCCATAGTTTTCTCTATTAACTGAGTTTCTTCTTCAGGGCGCAGCCTACCCTCAACAAGAACAATCTTATTATCTTTTACTTCATCAATAATCCTTTTTATACGCTGACGTGAATTAAGCCGCTGTAGTTCATGAAACTGAATGAATTGCAAAGTTAACATTATCTTACCACCCCAAACAATGACTCATAAAACTCCTCCATATTCCTACCAGTTTCCGCAGAAATCCCAACAACATCATACTGAGGAAAAGCATCCTCTACTTTTTTAACATTAGCTTTTTTAAGATCAGTCTTATTAGCAATAATTAAAACAGGAATCTTTCTAGCAGCAAGATTACCAATTATAGTGATATTAACCTGGGAATAAGGATTAACAGTAGCATCAAGAACAACTAAAACACAATCCATGTTATCAAGCCACTTAATAGCCTCAATAACACCCTTAGTAGCATCCTTAGCCCTTAACTTGGCCTCCTTTCGGCTAAGCCTGTACTTAAGAAAATCCTCATAATCAATCTTAGTAGCAATACCAGGAGTATCAACAAGATTAAAAGATAAAGTCTTACCACGACGCTTAATATCTATTTTTTCTTTAACAATAATCTCCCTTGTCTCATGCGGTATCTTAGAAACAGTACTCATCTCTTCCCCAAGCCAATCTTTAGAAATACGATTTGCAAGAGTACTCTTTCCTGCGTTCGGAGGTCCATACAAGCCAAGACGCAACTGTCTTTTATTACGAAAAATTTTAGAGATAGTTCTCCTAATAAATGCGCTTATTTTATTGATCATTCATAACACCACTTCTTAATATCTTAAAAATAGCTCTAAGCAATATAAACATTTCGGTGGTTTAATAAAGATTTAAAGAGAATACTTTATGTGCTAACATGGGATTAAACGAGATAAGCCGGTTATATAGAAAATTAGCGCTATTTCTTTAAATTAAAACACAACGATTTATACTGCTATATCCCGCATAACTATATAAATACTCACATGACCACTAAAATATGGTAGAACAACTTAATAGATCGGGGTGGTATAATTATCTGTTTGGGGTTGTACTCTTCCTCGGACTTATTGGAGGTGATATATGTGGTTCAATTAATCCAGGGTATAGTGTGCATCCAGCAAGGGTTTATAACGAACGTATTGACCAAAATGATTCAAAAGATATAGTAGTATTCGATGGTCGTGGAGAACATTATATCTTTTTATTTGATGGGGAAAAATTTGTTAGACTTGAAGAATTGCAGAAAGCAGAAAAAGATTCTTTAGAAGCTAAAATTGCAGAGCTGAAATAAAATTTTTCTTATCTAAAACTAACTTTACAGCTAACAGCAAAGTATATAATATTTAGGCATAAACAAACCGCATGGACACAGAAAGACCTGTTGGCCCACCAAAAGAAATAAAAAAAATAAATGATTTTACATGGGAATTACCAACAAGCTACAAAAAAGGAATGAATGTACCCGCAAGAATCATAGCAAGTGAAAAACTATTAAAACAAATGGACTTCGGAGTTTTTGATTACTATTGTCTATAAATTTATTGGCAAAGCCAAACAAGAAGCAGGAGACAATTTCATTAGTATACTCTTTCTCTTTTATCAACTTTCACAACAACAATTCTCTTTTCTTCATGATTAACTCTGTAAAGTGCACGATAATCTCCAACTCTTACTCTGAATATTGGCTCGTTATATCCCTGCACTCTTTTTGAATCATGAGGGATAGGATTAATCTTGAGCTCCTCTAATTTCTTAATAATTCTATCAAAAAGAATCTTTTCGCATTTTCTGAGAAACTTATCAGCCTGTTTATCCAGCGTTATTTCGAACATTCTTAAGTTTATCTAAAGACGTGAGTTTTCCAGCTTTTTCGTTTACAATACTTTCATCAAGAAGTTTTTTTTCTTCTGCAGTTAATATTATGTCAGCGTCTACCATATGGACTTTAATGTAGTGTAATTCCTCTTTAATACTTTTAAGTTCGTCCATTATCTGCTTGGTTTCGGTTGTCATAGCGGGTATAAGCCGGGCTGATTTATATTGTTTTCGGCTATTTTTTGACAACCATCCTTTTGAACAAAATAACCACCGCTTACTTTACAGGCAACAGCAAAGTTTATAATATTTAGGCATAAACAAACCGCATGGACACTGAAAGACCTGTTGGCCCACCAAAAGAAATAAAAAAAATAAATGATTTTACCTGGGAATTACCAACAAGCTACAAAAAAGGAATGAATGTACCAGCAAGAATCATAGCAAGTGAAAAACTATTAAAACAAATGGACTTTGGAGTTTTTGACCAAGTAAGCAATGTAGCATGCCTTAAAGGAATTCAAAAACAAGCATTTTGCATGCCAGACGGACACTGGGGATACGGATTCCCCATAGGCGGAGTTGCAGCTATGGACACAAGTGACGGAGTAATCAGCCCTGGGGGTATTGGTTTTGATATTAATTGCGGCATGCGACTAGTTAGAACCAATCTAACTTTAACAGATGCAAAATCAAAATTAAAAGAGCTTAATGATGAGCTATTCAAAACAGTCCCAGCAGGAGTCGGATGCAAAGGTATAGTAAAATTAAATAAAACACAGTTTAAGACAATATGCAATGAAGGATCTAAATGGTGCGTTGAAAATGGCTACGGTAATAAAAATGACATTAAAAAAACAGAATCACATGGAAGAATAGAACAAGCAGATCCATCAAAAATTTCTGATAAAGTAATAAAAAGAGGATTAGCACAACTCGGAACACTTGGCTCAGGCAATCATTATTTAGAAGTACAAGTCGCACATAAAGACGCAATATACAATCAAAAAATAGCAAAAACATTTGGCATAACAAAACCAGAACAAATAGTAATCATGTGCCACTGCGGATCAAGAGGCACCGGCCACCAAGTTGCAACAGACTACCTAAAAATGTTTGATAACGTAATGAACAAGTATAAACTTACAGTAAACGACAGAGAACTGTCATGCGCACCATTCTCAAGCAGCGAAGGACAAGATTATTTTAAAGCAATGGCCTGCGCAGCAAATATGGCATTCGCAAACAGACAAGTAATCATGCATAGAATCAGAGAAGCATTTATGAAAATATTTGATATGAGCGAAAGCGATCTAGGATTAGAACTAATATACGATGTAGCACATAACATTGCAAAAGTTGAAACACATAAAATAGACGGAAGCATGAAAGAAGTAATAGTACACAGAAAAGGCGCAACAAGAGCATTTGGACCGGGAGAAAAAGAACTACCAGCAGAATATCAAGAAGCTGGACAACCAATAATACTCGGAGGAAGCATGGAAACAGGATCATTCTTACTAGCAGGAACACAAACAGCAATGGACGAAACATTTGGAAGCACCGCACATGGCAGCGGCAGAACAATGAGCAGAACAAAAGCAAAACACGAAGTTAACGGCGAAGAACTTCAAAAGAACATGGAAAAAAGAGGAATATATGTTAGAACAAAAAGCATGGCAGGACTTGCAGAAGAAGCTGGAATAGCCTATAAACCAATTTCAGATGTAGTAGACTCATTAGAAGGAGCTGGAATAAGCAAGAAAGTAGCAGGATTAACCCCACTAACAAATGTAAAAGGATAATCTTTTAAACAAAAACGCTTAAACAAAAACATGGCATATACCTTCTTAGAAGACGTAGCAACAGCAGATGTAGCCTTTGACGCAGAAGGAGAAGATATAGATGAATTGTTTAAATCATGCGCAGAAGCAACATTCGAAGTAATGGCGGACCTAACCACAGTGGGGCAAGACACAGAAAAAAAGATAATACTAGAAAACAAAAAAGTTGACAAACTACTGTATGAATTCCTTGAAGAATTAATATACATAAAAGACTTAGACTGCATACTCTTCTCAGATTTTGATATTAAAATAAAAAAAGAAGACGGGATATACCAACTAGAAGCAACAGCATACGGATCAACTATTAACTCAGAAAAACAAGACTTAAAAGCCGACGTAAAAGCAGTAACACTGCACATGTTTGAAGTAAAACAAACCAAAGACGGATGGAAAGCAAGAGTTGTACTTGATATTTAAGTCTTCCAAAACCAAAAACGAATAATACGATGCGGTTTGCCGCTAACACTAGAGCTTATGAAAACATCACTCGCATAAATCTCTTTTTCTAAAGGATACGCACCAGTAGGAACATAACAATCAGTATCTGGATCACAAGATGCAGAAGGATCAGTACACAAATTCTCCAAATCACACACGCAATCAGGATCAGTACACAAACGAAAAGCATAATCATAAGGAATATTTTTAACATTATCCTCAATAACCTGGCCAACAAGCTCAGAAACAGAATCCCCGCCACATAGAGTACTATCAATAACACACGCACGCAGCACTTCATCAATTTCAAATACACCCCTGATTACATTCTGCGCTGCAGATACACCGCGAGGAACTTCAGGAGAACGCTCAGATGTTCTAACCACCGCAGAATAAGCAACCAGCAATATGATAACTACCGCAATAACTGATTCTATAGTCTTAATATATCCCTGCTTGTTTACCATGCCTGGATTATAAGGTCTATACGCCCTTCAACCTCTCCGTCAATATTCATATCAATCCCGGAAATAGTACTAGCAACAATATCAACATCATTTGGAGGATTATTATTCGGATGGCAATCACTCAAATCATTAGCACAAATACGAAAGTTTCTTGTTAATGGTAATTTAAACTCTTCCTTGACAGCAGAATAATCATTATCCAATCTGCTAAAAAGATCATCAAGCTTATCCCTACTCCAACCAAAACTCCACTCAGCAACACCAACATCAAATGAGCTTATCACCATACATGGATCACACAACGGGGCACCATGACCACCATAGCTGCTTTCAGAATAAAAAAGCTTAAACGTATTAATAGAACTTGGCACAACACTATCAATAACAAGCTCAACAGGCGTATTACATGACTGAACAGATCCAAGACTAAAATCAACAGAATCCCTGCTAGAAGGACTGGTCATACCCAACTTAAAATGATCACCCGGTATAGCAGCATCACTACAAAAAGGAAATACACTAGGAAAGATTAGCTTAACAGTACTGATATCAACATCTGTAACAAAACTTATTGGAACCTTACCAACACCATGAAGAATTCTCTCATCAACATTATCAGTAATAAGCCCAATTAAATAACCAGAAGAAAACGCAGGAAGAATACCTGGTTTAAAAAAAATAAGTATCCCAAAAACAACAATCAGAAAAATCCCCATACTCAATATCCAATCAACATGAACAGCACCCCTAGTTGAGCTCATATGCCACCTTTAACCAAGGTTATAGCTAATAATGCGCTGGTTATTAATATTAGACTGTGGACTAAACCCTGTTTGATAGAACCTTCAGAAAACTTACCAATGGTTAAACCAGCAAAAAAACCCTGAATAATAATCAAGAAGAAAAAAATACTATCAAGATCAACATCAGAAGTTCCGCTGCCTGCACTTTTAAGCACACCACTAAAAGGACCAGAACCAATAACTGACTTACCCTCAAAAGCAACATCACTGCTAAGTATTGAAAGTTGCGGTGTAAGCCATAGCTGGATAACTAACATTATTGCTATAAAAATATAAAAGACAATATACCCTTGGATAATCTGACCATGAGTTTCAGAACGGCGCTCCTCTCTCAGCCGCTTGATTGTGTAAACACTTTCACTAACAGATTCAAGAACACTACGAATATCCCCGCCCGATTTATCAGCCTCAATAATAATAGAAATAGAACGCTTAATCATACTGTTACCAGTGTCATTACTCATGATTATAAGAGCACGATGCAGAGGAATACCCCACTCAATCTGATTAGCAAGCTTCTTAACATACGGAGAAAATGGACCATAATCCTCATCAGCAATATGCCCCACTGACTTGGATAACGGTATCCCAGAACGAACAGAACCAACAAGAGAACGAATAAACTCCAAAAACTTTAACTCAATTTCTTTCTGACGCTGTAACTCCAAATAAAAATCATACCAAAAATGACCCCAGCAGATATTAATAGAAAGAATCAAAACAGCAACAAACCAACGAGTGTTCAATAAAAGAAAAAAATCAATAACCGCAGTAATAATACCTAAAACAATTGAAACTAGATAGATTGGCTTAAAACGAATTCTCATGCTGGCTGCAATACCCCCACTATAACTATGAAAAGTATATGCAACAATGGGATAACAACAAAAGTACCACCAACCGCTATTGTCCCCGCAGTTAAACCCACAATATTTCCACCAAGCATAGGAGTATTAATTATTGCCAACAGCACAAACAACATCATCGGTGCAGCAAGAGTAACACCAATATAAACATCTGAAAATGTTGACAATGTCTGTAAGAATTTCTTCCTTTCAGTTTCATACGCACTTAATGCTTCATCTGCCTTGACAGATAAATAATTCTTTAGGTCACCACCAGTCTCAATAGTTGTAACAATCCCAGACAATAATTCCTGGAAAGGCCTTAAAGGTGTTCTAGCAGCAACCAACCTTAAACTTGTAGTGAGATTATAACCAAAGAGGTTAACATAATTAATTACCTTTTTGATTTCAGGCTCCAATGCTTTGTATTCTTCAGCACTAAGAACAAGATTAAACATACTAATCGGTTGAGCACCTGACCCGGCTACAGCAGCCATATGAACAACCACAAAAGGGAAATCAGCCTTCATAGATTTACGCTTCTGATTCTTCACATAAGCAGGATAGTAATACATAGAAAAAAATATAATGATTAAACCACTGACACCTAAAAGAAAAGAATTAAGAATACGCAACAATATCCCATCAAACAAAAAAAGACCAGTGAATAAAAATAGGATAAACCCGGCAATAGAAAATAAAAACATCATACTAAGGTATGTTTTATTTAAAATACCCAAATCAGCTGCCCTAACAGAATCAAAAAGATATCTAAGAGATTCACCATATTTTTTGCTTACACTCAAGCTTATATCACCAAAAAAAGTATTAGCAAACCTACCAACACCTGATGGATGGTAAAGAACATAATTAACCAAAGCAATATTAGTTTCCTTCTTTTTTTTCTTGGACCTAATAAACCTGCGAAACGCTTCATTGTCAATGTCTAGCTGCGGTAGATGCTTTACTTCAGCCGGTTTAACTATCTGAGAAACTTTCTCCGGTTTTACTGGAAGAACAACATTCTTCTGATCTGGTAACTTAGACCGTAAGTGCTTGATATAACGATCATAACTATTAATAAACTCATCTTCAGATTTTCCGTTTGTAGTCTCGTAAAGCCTTTGATCATATTCCTTTTTAGATATTTGTTTTGAGACCAGCGCGCCACGCAAACTAACTAAAAAGTCAGAAGCCTGAACCCTCGCCTGTTCATACTCTCCAATTTCTTTTTTCAGATCATCAATTCTTTTCAGATCAACCATAAGCCCTCAAATCTTAAAACGATCAAGCACATTTTTAGGATTTTTATAATAATCATTGATAATAACCTGCACCTCTTTAAAACCAAAAATCTTACTCTTAAGAAGGTGGTATAATAACTTTGAACGAACATTAAACTCATAATCAAGAACCGACTTTTTAACGCCATGACGCATAACAATCTTATCAAACATAACACTCTTTGTCTTAAAAAAGAATTTATCACTAGCCGGATCACGAACAAGCGGAGTATTAGTAACAGCATTGCCATCTGCCTGAACGCTAACAACCTCCACAACTTCCTGAAGACGACGAACAACTTTACCACCAACCCTTGCCTGAACAAGCACACAAACAGCATCAAGTGACTGCACAAGTGTTGGAGAGAGATTGATAGGTTCAGTTTCCAAACGACGAATAAGAGTTTCAACAGACTCAGCATGCATAGTGCTTATAACCGGATGACCTGAAGCAGCACCCTGAAACATAACAAATGCTTCACTACCACGAATTTCTCCAACAACAACATAATCCGGACGCTGACGAAAACTCTCCTTCAATAATTCAAACATACTAACAGCACCACTCTTCTCTCCAAGAAGATTTTCAGAACCAAAACCTGCACGAGAAACAGAAGGAAGCCAGTTTTCATGCATTAGATTAAGCTCTTTAGTATCCTCAATTGTTACAATACGCGCAGCCGGCGGTATGAAAAAAGCCAACGCATTCAAAAAGCTTGTCTTACCAGAAGCAGTAGCACCAATAATAATAATATTTGCACCATACTCTACAAGTATCCACAAATAAGCCAGCACCTCGGGCGATACAGTACGGAATTCCATAAGCTTAATTGGCGTCCAAGGAGTTTGAGTAAAACGACGAATAGTAAAAGTAGGACCACGAGTACTGATATCTGAAGAATAAGTACAGTTTAATCTTGATCCATCTGGTAATCTGCCATCAAGTAATGGCGTGGCATAAGAAATATACTTACCTGCTTTTTGAGCAAGTTTCTCAACAAAGTTAGTTAGCTTACCCATCTCAGTGAATATTATGTTAGTTCTTAGATTTCTGTATTTTCTATGAACAATGTATATTGGCGTATTAATCCCGTTACATTCTATATCTTCCACATAGTAATCATTAATCATTGCTTCAATATCATTCAACCCAACAAAATTCCTCCAAATAAAGTACATTATCTTCAAAAAAGACTCCTCAGAAACAGAAACCTGAAATTCCCGCATGATAATATTAACATTTCTCTCAAGGTATTCCATAACTACGTTTGGACTTTGTACATTCAAAAAACTAATATTAATCAATTCACGAATACCATCCTCAACAAGGGAAAAAACTTTTTTTTCTTGATCTGTAAGATTTGGCTCCTCCACCTCATAGACTAGGTCTTTACTGTCTGCCTCATGATGGATATGAATATTTGCGTATGGCTTAATTACTGAATAACGAACATCAAGATTACTTGAAAGATCCGGCAGCTCTACAATGTCCTGCCTTAAGTCAACTGAAAAGATTGGTTTAAACTGAGCATCTATATTTTTTGATACCAAATCATATTCACCCCCATTATGATAAAAGCTAGTATGTTTATTAATATAACTTTCGGTAAAACATCATTAAAAGACTAACAGCCAGGCAAAGAAATACGCTCATCTTTACCAAAAGATTGAGAAACATCAGTACAAACACGACTTTCATCACCAATAAAAACAGACGGCGTGACCTCAATAAGGCTAACAGTAACAGCTGCAGACTGACTACTAAAAATCTCACTAAATGTTTTAGAAATAAATCTTTTCATTGTATACGGTGGAATGTTGTCAAATTTAATGTTTTTAATCTCACCATTAGTGCCTGTAACTTTAACAGAAATCTCAGAGAGTTCAACAGAACCATCATTTGCAAGTATAAAATGCAGTCTATTGTTCATAATGCATACCTCTGATAATTTGAAATCAATATCCTGATTGCAAACAACCTGCAAGCTCAACGAAGCACCAGTATCATCACGAATATCTTCAACAAAAATATCACTCCAATTGATCAAAAGTGCAGCAACAACAACAGAAAACCCAATTATCATAACTGTTGCAACAAGCGGGGTAACACCTTTTCTTTGCATTTAATAGATACTAAGAACAATGGTTAATATAAGTTTCTATTAAACTTAAGAAACTGTAATCTCAATCTTTGGAATAACCTCTGTAGAAAACCCAGTATTCTCAATCTTTAAAGAAAAGACACCTTGAAATGGACTTGCCAAGGAATTTTCTGTAATAATAAGATCAGCAACTTTTGATTCATCATCACTAAACTTTCTTGTGATTGTCATAACATAATCATCACCAGTTGGGCTTTCAGAAAGCAATATCACTAAATTACCCTCTTTAAATTCTATACCAGGACTAACAAGCTCAGCATTAGTTTCAAAATTCCAGACTATAGTATTAGTTACTTCATCAATAATTATCTTACCTTTCTCAACAGAGAATGGTGAAATAAAACGAGCAGATCCAGGACCATCATTAGAAACATCAACAATGTTTTCATCAAGAGTCTGCATTACACCTTTTGAACTACGAAAAATGTTCTGATCAATATACTTATTCACCACAGGCATTGCAATAGCAAGCAGTATTGAAAGGATAATAAGACCTAATGCTAAATATAAAACAGCAGAAATCCAGATATCACCTTTTTTACCCATGGTATTAATCATAAAAATATATTAATAAACTTAACTAAAATAAAATTTAGCAACCTTCAAATGGCTCACCATTACGATTACCAAATGTCTGAACCACAGCATCACAACCATGGATCACACCACCAACATTAACTGAAACAAACATTTCTATGAACGCAGGTTCATCCGGTTTAATACCACCAATATCAGTACCAATATTATCAACTACCATTAAGTATGATTTAAATGGTTCAACTTTTTGCTCCTGCCTTACAAACGTGTCACTTGACTCCCCGCTCTTACTTTCATAACGCATAAATATATCTTCTATCCTAATGCCCCCATTATTATTAACATTAACCTCCAGCCCTTTAACACCCGTAACCGGATCTGTCAAACACTTAGCGCTAGATATATCAAAACGTAAATCATTTACACAAACAAACTGTATCTCAGTAGTTTCGCTAGTATCCTCTTGAACAGTTTTAAAAAAATCAGTACCCCAATTAATAATCAAAACAGCAAGAATAACAGTAAAACCAATAATCAAAACAGTCGCAATTAAAGGAGAAACACCACTCTTAGACAGACTACCCTCTTTTACCATATCAACATCCCTCTAATCTCCTACCAGAATCAAGATCACCAAATGACTCAACATTCTCGCTACAGGTATACTCTACATTGTTAATTAGCACAATTGGAAAAACATCAACCTTACCAGTATCAATATCCCCAAGATCTGTTGAATCAATAACCAAAGTAGTTGTACCATATGCCTCAAGAGTCTCACCCATAACCTGCTTAACTCCATTTCGCTCACTGTCTCCATAATCAAAATTAATAAACCTAACAACAAAACCTTGTATACTATAATCAGCATTGTTCTTAACTGTAACTAGGAGATCACCACCAACACATTTCGCACCAGAAACCTCAAACTTCACATCATTAGTACAAACAAACTGAGTCTCAGTAGTCTTGCTAGTATCCTCTTGAACAGTCTGAAAAAAATCAGTACCCCAATTAATAATCAAAACAGCAAGAATAACAGTAAAACCAATAATCAAAACAGTAGCAATTAAAGGAGAAACACCACCCTTGCTTATAGCATTTTTTTCCATTAAAGATTGCCTCTTTATATTATTAATAATAAATCATATATAAATCTTTGTACAACAGTTTGATGAACCACATAATCTAAAACTTTTCTTTTCTCTCTCTGCCGCAATAAAAGGTGATGATTCTTAAGTCGAATGGCGGAGAAAAATAAAATCAGAGAAAACTTATTGAAATACTGCGGGTTGGATACTTTAGCAGGGGTTATGACTATTGAGAAATTGCGGGAGACAGTTCTTTGATAATTTTTTTACATTTTTCTATTGCTTGTTTTGCAGTTTCATAATCCATTCTATTCCCATAATAAG
>ERZ1292623.503-Hain-H51-01um-R1-503-length-42588-cov-11_pt1 | contig 14925 bp, 15 predicted proteins | sample MGYA00564398_ERZ1292623 | MGnify/ENA primary metagenome ERZ1292623 (study PRJEB36523, sample SAMEA6512633) | groundwater metagenome | collected 2019-01-07 | study: AquaDiva: Metagenomics assemblies of 32 groundwater samples
AGCACATCTTCCTCCTGTGCCATACAATCCTTCATCTACACCATAAGCTATATCTATATTCCCAATTATACACTTATTATTTATTGTATCTCTTTGACATTTATATCCTCCAGCATCATATGCTGTCATTGAACATCGTGGATGATACCAATTACAAGTATATCCTTGAGAACCAACATTTACTGTAGCTGAGGCAGATTTACTTGCATCAATAACACTTGTTGCAACAATAGTACATGTTTTTGCTGTAGTTGGTGCTGTGAGTATTGGTGCTTTATAAGTTGCACGACTTCCTGTTACCTCAGTAAATGTTCCACATGTTGCACTCCAAGAAACATCACCAACAGAACTAGTTCTTTGCTCTAATCTACAACCAGAAACACTAGTACAAATATTTAGATCTTGTTCTCCACAACTTCTTATTGTTCCAGTACAATAACTATAGCCAAGAAAGTTAGCAACATAACATCCCTTAACTCCAACACCAATATGACTACCACATAAACCAAGATTATTTGAAAAAGAACCACAAGAAACTGTTGGTGTACCAGTACAAACATTAAGAATACCACTAGCTGCTGCTGTAAATTCTTCTGTTGCTTCTGGTCTAAGTTTAACAGATGTTGGAGAAAGTGCTACAGCAACAGTACTTACTCCCAGAATACTTACAGTAGATGATGCAGATTTACTTGTATCTAGAGTACTTGTTGCAATAATAGTACATGTTGTTGCTATGCTTGGTGCTGTATAAGTTACACTTGTTCCTGTTGTTGGACTTAATGTTCCGCATGTTTTGGTCCATGTTAAACTACCTTGATTTACTGTTCCTGTAAATAATTGAATTCCATTTGTTGAAAGAGAAGCAGATGTAGGTGAAATACTAATGCTTATAGAGGGTGGTTCATTAATACTTAATCTAAATGATTTTGAGGTTGCACCTTGCTCAACTTTTTCAGATTTCAAGAATACTGTAAAAGAATAACTACCAGCTAATGTTGGTATTCCATTTATAGTAGCACTAAGACCTTCTGTATAAGGTAAATTTAATCCAGGTGGTAAGGAACCAGATACAGACCAAACATAAGGAGCTGTACAAGCAGCTGATGCACTTGCACTTATTGTTGCAGAATATGATTTTCCTCTTGTGCCATCTGGAAGACTTGATGTTGTTATCGTTAACGAGCATGGTTCTATACTATTTACATTAGCAGTATTAAAAATAAAATAAATTACTATGCTAAATATAAATAAGCTTAAAAAAAATATTTTTCTCATATTACCTCTTTTTTATTACTATTTTAAGAAATTTTTAATTATTTAAACATTTTGATTTAAAACTTTAATCCTAGCTTTTTGGTCTCCATTTGTAAACATTATCGTGATGATCGTAATATCTAAAAATTATTGTATCTTCCTTTAGTGTAAATAAAAGAACAAAATGTCCAATATGAACTCTTTTGTATTTTTGTAATGGTGCTCTTAAGTTTTTATAGTGATTTAAATTCTCTAAATGAATAATTTCATCAATTTTCTTTAGAATCTTTTCAAATTGAACTTTATCTTTTTTAGTGAGTTTAGAAAGTATTTTATCTAAATCTGGGTGAATTTCATAATTCATTTATATCTCTTCCTTAATTCATCTACAGATTTAAACCTAACCCCCGTCTGATGTTCTGTTTTACGAATCTTCTCTATAAATTCAGGTCTTAATTCGGGTTCTTCTTCTATATACTTTGTGACTACAAATTCTATAGCTTCTCCTTTATCCCTTAATCCATATTTCGCCTTCACAACATTTAATGCCCTGTTAGTATTATCATTAATCTTGACTAATGCTTGTACCATCTTAGTTCACCTTATTTTAACTAATTTAGACTTATTTATAAATCCTTCGCTTTTTAGTGAAACTTTTATAAATATAAAATAAGAAAATTACAAACTAAATTCTAACTTCGTAAAAGAAACTTTTATATATAAACCTTAATTAAATTAAAATATGCCTATTAATATTACAACAGCTGTAGACTCTTTAGTCGAATTAGTAAATAATAAGCAAAGAATTAGTTTAGAAGATGCTGCAAAAGAACTTGGAATTCCTGCTAACATAATAAATGAATGGGCTACTTTTTTAGAAGAAGAAAATATTCTTACAATAGAGTATAAGTTCACAAAACCATTTTTAGTTGCAAAATCCGCTAAAATTACAATTGATATTAAGGAATTAGAAAATGAACTCGAGTTAATAACAAGAAAACTTGAATACGTATTAAGTAATTTAGAAAAACAACAAATTAAACATGAGATTAAAATTGAAAGTTTAGACGATATTAAAGCGTTAGTAAGAAAAGGAGATATATTTAATCAAAAAAAATTAAATAATAATATTGTTTATGCTCAAAAATTTATTTTAGAATTTCAAATTAAAACTTTATTAAATAAAATTAGAAAAATAAAAAAAGTTAATTTAGAAATAATAAATGAATTAAAAGACAAACTTGCTATGATATTAAAAAGAAAAAATATTTTTGATGATAATTTAAAGATGATAAAATAGAGGTGCAGCTTTGGTAGTTAAAGATACGTATAACTTTTATTCAGGTAATATTCCAATTAATGTTACCATAGAAAGTAAAAAGGATGAGTTTGTATTAGTTTATAATCTAAGTGTTGCAACGGTTAGCCAAAGTACAGAAGTTATACTAGATAAAATAAGGGATGAATTAGTTACAAAAATCAGATTAAGTATTGGCGAAATCACAGATGAAAAAAAATCTGAATTAGTAAAAACAAAATTTAAAGAAAATGTTATTTTCTTGCTAAATAAATATTTGCCTGATTTAAAAGAGAATGTAAAAAATTTTCTAGTAACATATATAATGCATAAAAGTCTGGGTTTAGGAAAAATTGAATTATTATTAGAAGATAAAAATTTAGAGGAAATAGTAATTAATAATGCTTCTGATCCAGTTTGGGTGTATCATCATAACCATGGTTGGCTCAAAACAAATATTTATTTGCAAAGTGAAGAACAAATTAAACATTTCGCAACTATAATAGGAAGAAGAGTAGGAAGAAGCATTAGCATATTAAATCCATTATTAGATGCTCATTTAGAAACAGGCGATAGAGTAAATGCAACTTTAAACCCAATTTCCACAAAAGGAAATACATTGACTTTAAGAAAATTTTCTGTAAAGCCAATTACAATAACTAACTTTATTATAAATAAATCAGTTTCAGTAAGTGCTGCTTCTTTAATATGGGCAACAGTTGAATTTGAGCTTAGTACTTTAATTACTGGAGGAACAGCTACGGGAAAAACTTCTTTTCTAGGAGCAATTTGCGGATTTTTTCAACCAAATCAAAGAATTATCTCGGTAGAGGATACAAAAGAACTCCAAATGCCCAAGTATTTACATTGGATTCCTCTCTTAACTCGAGAGCCGAATGTAGAAGGTAAAGGTGAAATTAGTATGCTGGATTTAATTATTAACTCATTAAGAATGAGACCTGATAGAATAGTTGTTGGAGAAATTAGAAGGCAAAGAGAAGCTGAAACATTATTTGAAGCAATGCATACTGGTCATTCTGTATATGCAACATTACATGCAAATGATACAAATGAAACTATTAATAGATTAATAAACCCCCCGATAAATGTACCTAAAACTTTACTTCCTGCAATATCAGCAATAGTAGTTATGTATAGAAATAGACGTACAGGTATAAGAAGAATTTACCAAGTTTCTGAAATTTTAAATGACCCGGATGCTAAGTTTAATGTTTTATTACAATTAGATTTAAAACAAGATAGAATACTTACTGCAAATAAATCTAAACGCTTATTACCAGAATTAGAATTACAAACTGGATTGAGTGAACAAGAAATAAATAATAATTTGCGAGAGAAAAGTTTAATCCTTTCTTGGCTAGTTAAAAAGAAAATTGATGATGTAAATGATATAGGCAAGGTTATTGCAACATATTATACAAATAAAAATACTTTAATGAAATTTATTAAAAAATGATTAATGCTATTGCAAAACAATTTCCTTATTTGAAATTAAATTTATTACAAGCAGGAATTGATTTAGCACCTGAGCAATTTATTAAAAAAACTTTAATCAATACTTTAATAATAGCCGTAACATTAACAATAGCTTTAATATTAGTTTTTTTGCGTGCTGAGATTAATTTAGCTTTTGCGTTTTTAGCTTTTCCAGTAATTTTTTTATTAATATTTTATTTCATTGTAAGTACACCAAAATTTCGTGCAAATAAAAAAACGCGTGAGATAGATCGCGAGATAATATATGCGGGAAGATTTTTATTAATTGAACTTAGCGCGGGTGTTCCATTATTTGATGCTATTGGAAATGTAGCTCATAGTTATAAAAAAATAGGAAAGCATTTTCAAGATATTATTGACAGAGTAGAAGTAGGAAAGCCGATTGAACAAGCTTTAAATGAGGTAATTGAAATTACTCCTAGTCCTGATTTTCGCAAGTTACTTGCCCAAATTTCTAATTCGTTAAGAACGGGTGCGGATGTTTCTGTAGCATTAGAAAGTATTACTGATCAAATAACAAAAGAACATTTAATTAAAGTTAAAGAATATGGTAAAAAAATAAATCCTTTGGTTATGTTTTACTTATTAATTGCAATAATAGTTCCGAGTTTGGGTGTTGCAATGCTCGCATTATTAAGCGCATTTACAGGATTAACATTAAATTTAGGTAATTTAATTGGTATTGCAATCATAACTGGATTAATCCAAATTTCATTTCTCTCAGTAATATTAACAAATAGGCCAGGTGTGCAATAATGGCAATAGCTCATAAAATTTTTATAAGTAAAACTTTAAGCAATAAATTAATTCGAGAATTAAAAGCTGCTGATATTAAAATTGAGATAAATAAATTTATTATTAGATTATTGATAGCTGCTTTTGTATTAAGTTTTCTTATCTTATTAATATTTTTTCGAGATGATATTAGATTTTTAGAAGGTGGTAGTTTTACTAAAGCTTTAACACAATATTGGTTGCTAAGTTTATTTATTAGCATCTTAATTTTATTATTTTTTGCTTATTCATTAATTGTATTAAGAAAATATAAAAGAAAAAAAGAGGTTGAAAATGTTTTAGCAGATTACTTACAATTAGTTTCTGCAAATTTAAATGCTGGCATGCCAATAGATCAAGCTTTATGGTATGCTGTTCGAGAAAGATTTGGTATTCTTGCTGAAGAAATTGAGATTGTAGCAAGAAAAACTTTAGCAGGAGTGGATTTGGAAGATGCTTTAATTGAATTTAGCCAGAAATATGATTCTGATATGCTAAAAAAAGCTGTTGTCTTGCTAATAGAGGGGATGCGAGCAGGTGGTGAATTAGCAACTGTAGTAAATAAAATAGCTTGGAGCATTAAAGAAGATCAAATTCTAAATAGAGAAATGAGTGCAGAAGTAATGACATATAGCATTTTCATAATATTTGCATCTTTATTCGCTGCACCATTATTTTATGCATTAGCAAATAGAATTATAATTATCATGGCAGAAGTTACTAGTAAGATTAGTGTAGAAAATATAGTTGGGGTAACAACACAAATCCCTATAAGAGCATTTGCTCAAGGTATTAATGCAAGTGACTTTAAAGTATTTTCATTTATTAGTCTGGGCATAACAAATGTTATTTCGGCTATATTAATCTCAGCAATCAGAAAAGGTAGTGTAAAAGCAGGTTTAAGATTAATACCATTGTTTTTAGCAATTGGTTATTTAGTATTTTTAACAGCATCTGTATTATTAACTCAAGCTTTCCAAGGACTAATATAAATAAAAAACATAAGCTTTATATATAACTTTTCTTTATCTTATTTAAAAGAGGTGTTATAATTGAAAAAAGCTCAAGCAGCTATGGAATTCTTAATGACTTATGGTTGGGCTATTTTAGTTATATTAATTGTTTTATCTGCTTTATTTTATTTAGGTGTTTTTACTCCAAGAGTTCCTAATTCATGTATTGCAACTGCACCAATAACATGTGTAACTGTAAGGGCTACTGCTGCAGATGCATTAACTTTAGAGCTGGGTGCAAGTGGAGTAAGTAGCGCTACAATAACTAATTTTGATTTAGCATCACCAGACGCTGCTCCTTGTACACCAAGTCCAACTACAATCTCTATTACAACACCTACAGTTTCGACTTGTACTGTAACATCTGACTTAACAACTGGACAGAGATTTGCTGGTGCAGCAACGTTAATATATGTTTTACAGGGTAGCACAGTAACACATACAACAACAGTTCAATTCTCTGGAACAGTAGAATAAATTGAAATTAATTTATAAGAATTCTGTTTTAAATATTAAAATTAAAAAAAATATATTATCTAAAGCTGTTGGTATAATGTTCTCTATGAAAATCAAACATAATGATGGTGTTCTATTTATTAACAACAAAGAAAATATAATTAATTCTATATTACATACATTGTTTGTTTTTTATCCAATCAAGGTTATATGGCTTGATTCTAAATTTAAGGTTGTTGATGTAAAAATTCTAAAACCGTTCACCCTATTAGCTGTACCACAAAGAAAAGCTAAATATATCCTCGAGTTAAGCCCAAAAGCTTTAAAAAACATTAAAATAGATACCAAGTTAAAATTAAAATGATTCAAGTATTTAGTATTGGTGGTTATAGTGAAGTTGGCAAGAATATGACTGCTGTCAAAGTGGATGATGAAATAATAATATTAGATATGGGTCTTTATTTACCGGCTGTTCTCGAGTATGAGGAAGGTGATCCTCATGACTTAAGTACTAAAGACTTAATTAAAATTGGTGCTATTCCAAATGATGACATTTTGCAAGATTATAAAGATAAGGTAAAGGCAATTATTCTAGGTCATTGTCATTTAGATCATATTGGAGCAATTCCTTATTTAGCGCATAATTATAACTGTCCTATTATTGGAACACCATATACATTAGAGGTTTTAAAAAATATTTTAGAAGAACACCATGTTACATTAACAAAAAGATTTAAAGTATTGAATTACAACTCAAGTTTAAATATATCTAAAAATATTAAAATTGAATTTGTTAATATTACACATTCAACATTACAAACTGTTTTAGTTGTTTTACATACTAAATATGGTAATATAATTTATGCTAATGATTTCAAACTAGATAATTATCCGACAATTGGAAAAAAACCAAATTATGAAAGATTAAAAAAATTAAGCGAAAATTGCTTATTATTAATAATGGATTCTTTGTATTCAAATTTAGAAGCTAAAACCCCTTCTGAAAAAGTTGCTAAAGAAATGTTAAAGGAAGTTTTACTTGGCATAAAAAATAAAGATCATGCCATTATTGTAACAACGTTCTCTAGTCATATTGCAAGATTAAAAAGCATAGTCGAATTTGGCAGAACATTAAATAGAAAAATTGTATTTCTAGGCAGAAGCTTATATAATTATGTTAAAGCTGCTGAAAAATTAAATTTAGCAGATTTCAAAGGTGTTGAATTAGTTGGGTTTAGAAGAAATATTAAAAAAATTTTAATGAAAATTGAAAAAGAAGGGAGAAGTAATTATTTAATTGTTTGCACAGGTAATCAAGGTGAACCCGAAGCTGTATTAACTAGAATCGCAAAAAAAGAATTGCCATTTGAATTACTGCCAGATGATATTATAATATTTTCTTGCAGGACTATCCCCACTGAGATGACAATAAGGAATCGTGAATATGTTGAGAATAGATTAAAACAATTTCATGTAAGAATTTTTACTGAGGTTCATGTAAGTGGTCATGCTGCTAGAGAAGATCATCGTGACATAATTAATATACTCAAACCAAAAAATATTATTCCAACGCATGGTGATCACAAGATTACAAAAGGTTTAGAAACTCTAGCAGAAGAATTAGGTTATAAACTTGGTAAAACTGTTCATTTATTAAGTGATGGTAAAATTACAGAGATTAGCTAGCTTTAAATTGTAATAAACTTGCGGAAGTTTCTTCAACAATATTACCATTAACGGCATTTATTTTAATATTAATTAAATTAAAATCATTTGTTAATAAACTAATATTCCAAATCAAAAAATTTAATTTTTGTAAAATAATTATCTTCTTCATAAAGGTTTTATCTTTATGTTTTTTATTTACTATATCAAGAGCTTTATCTAAACTAAATTTAGCCTCTTCTAGATTTAATTTATTTAATTTCTTTTTAGCTTTTTCAAATATTTTTTGATTTTCTTGTACTAAAATATTATTTTCAACATTAAAACTAGTTATTCTATTAATTCTTGGTAAATAATAATCAAATTGCCATCCTGTACCTTTATCCTTATCTGTTATCATAAAACAACTACATAAATAAGCATTTTTATGTTTAGTTTTCCATGTTTTAAATTGATTAGAATTTATTAATTTTTTAAATGATTTAATCATTTTATTTCATGATTTTTAATTTCTTTAACTAAATCTTTAATAAAATTATTAATTTTAATACCAAACTTGACTTTACCATCTAAAGTTCTTACAGCTAAAGTTTTATTTTTTTGTTCTTTATCGCCTATAGTCACGGCATATGGGATCTTCTTAACTTGAGCCTCATATACTTTTTTATTTATAGTTTCATTTCTATCGTCTAACTCTGTTCTAATATTATTTTGCTCGAGTTGTTTTTTAACTTCATTTGCAAATTTAATATTTTTCTCCGTTAAAGTCATTAAAATAACTTGTATAGGACTTAACCATAAAGGTAACTTACCAGAGAAATGCTCTAATAACAAAGCAAAAAATCTTTCCACACTTCCGAGTATAGCACGATGAATCATTACAGGGGTATGTTTTTTACCATCTTTTCCTTCATAAGTTAAATCAAAACGTTGTGGCATTTGAAAATCTAATTGGATGGTAGCAAGTTGCCAATTGCGATTTAAGGCATCTTTTACAAGAATATCTATTTTAGGACCGTAAAAAGCCCCTTCACCTTTTGCAATCTCGTATCTCATTTTTTTCTTATCAAGAACTTTTTTTAATGTTGCTTCTGCTTTATCCCATAATTTAGTTTCCCCAAGAAATTTATCTGGTCTAGTACTTAGTCTTAAAGAAATTTTAAAATTAAACACTTTAACATAAATATAATTGACAAAATCTAATAAATCGTAAACTTCTTTTTCGATTTGATCTTCTGTTAAAAATATATGAGCATCATCTTGTTGAAGTTTTCTTACCCTTGTTAATCCCCCGAGTACACCGCGTAACTCATTTCTATGTAATGGGGCGAAGTCAGCTATCCTTAAAGGTAAATCTTTATAACTTTTTAAACTAGTTTTGTAATATAAACAATGACTCGGGCAATTCATTGGTTTTAATGCATAATCTCTCTCATCAATTTTAAGTAAAAACATATCATCTTTAAAATGCTCCCAGTGCCCACTAGTCTCCCATAAAGACTTATCATACAATAATGGAGTAATAATCTCTTGATAATTATATTTCTTATATAATTCGCGTATTAAATTTAATAACTCATAATAAACTATGGTGCCTTTAGGATGAAAGAAAGGACTTCCTGGACTTTCTTCTTGGAATGAAAATAAATCTAAATCTTTTCCAAGTTTTCTATGATCTCTTTTCTCAGCTTCTTCTAATAATTTAAGATAATTCTTTAAATCGTCTTTACTAAACCATGCTGTTCCATAAATTCTTGTAAGCTGTTTATTTTTACTATCACCTTTCCAATATGCTTTTGTTACCTTAGTTAATTTAAATGCTTTAATTTCAGAAGTATTTTTTACATGTCCACCTTTACATAAATCTAAAAAATTTCCATGTTGATAAAATTGAATTTTTTTATCTTTTATTTCATTTAGAATTTCTAATTTATATGGTTCATCTTTCAATAATTTTTTAGCTTTTTCTCTTGTTTTTAGAACTTTTTTAAATGCAAGCTTTTTATTAATAATCTCTTGCATCTTTGCTTCTATCTTAGCTAAATCTTTTTCTGTAATTTCAAGATTATCAAAATCATAATAAAAACCATCCTCTATACTTGGACCAATAGTAAGTTTAGCTTTTGGATAAAGTTCTTTTATAGCACTCGCTAATACATGCGAGGTAGAATGACGTAATGCATCTAAATTCATAAAGTTAAATTAATTAAAAGCTATTTAAATTTAATTATTTACGTAAACTATATATACTAGTTTAAATTTTAACCATTTTATGATAATAAAGAGGTTACTAATAATAGTAATTTTGTTTTCTATAATGCCTTTAGTTAATGCGGAGATTAATGTTTTAAATCAAGTTCATGATTTTTATAATATTAATGATAAAATTCCATTAAACTTAGTTTTAACTTATACACAAGAAGTTTCAGGTTTTGTTAAAGCAAATATAGAATGTGATAATAAAGCTTTAGATTATTATGTTACACCATTTATAATAAAACCAAGTAAACAAGAACTTAGTATTCCTGAATTAACCTTAACCAAATCTATGTTAGGAAGATGTAGTCTAAATGTTATTATTAATAATAATGAAGGTAGTTTAATTGATAAAAAGGTTGTGAAAGTATTTGAGGTAAGTGATTTATTAATATTAACTTATAGTTTAGATAAAACGGAAGTTTCTCCAGAAGATAAAATAAATATTCAAGGTAGTATTAAAAATATTCGTGGTGAGGAAATTAAATCTGGTCAAGTAATAATTAATATTGATAATTCAAGCTTTACAAGCAATTTAGAAAATAGCAAATTTGAGTTTACTTATAATGTTCCTAAAAATATTAAATCAAAAAATCATAAAGTTATAGTAAGCTTTGAAGATAATTATGAGAATAAAGCAAGTAAAGAAATTGGATTTTATGTTAATCCAAAGCCATTAGTATTAAGGAATTTATTAAATAAATTAGAATTTAAACCTGGTGAGATAGTTGAAATAGAAGCTTTATTGTATGATCAAGCAGGTGATTTAATTGAGAATAATGCGCAAATTAAAGTTTATGATCCCAAAGATAAATTAATTAAAGAGGGTACTTATAAATTATCTTTTCAATTAGAAAATAATTCTTTACCTGGATCATGGATTATTAAAACTAGTACTGATGAATTCAAAATACAAAGTACTTTTGATGTAGAAGCTATTAGAGATGTTGAATTTTATGTTGAAGATGGCATACTTTACATTAGAAATACAGGTAATACCGGATTTGAGGATGTTGCAGAAATAAAAGTTGGAGATTATACATTTAGCAAAAAGGTTGATATTAACCCAGGAGAAATAACTGCTTTTGATTTATCTGATCAAGTTCAAGAGGGTAAATATGATGTTAATGTTGAATTAAATAATGAATTACAAGAATTTAAAGATGTTGAAGTACCAAGAAATCCAATATTATTAGTTGGATATGCAGCAAAAAAATTAGGTGATACAATAATAGAAAGACCATACTTACTTGCGATTATGCTAGCAATTATAGTTTTATATTTATTTTTTAGGCATAAAATAGAAAAAGGTAAAAGATTTGCTCGCGAGAAAGATGTACAACGAGCTGTTATAAGAATGCAAGAACTAAGAAAAGATAAAGAAACTCAAAAATTCAAGCCTAAAAAATTTTCTGAAATGAGTGAAGAAGAGCTAAAAGATTATAGAGGTCAAATTTTGAAAAATTTAAAAAGAAAAGAAGATGAAAGTTCCGGTTATTTATCTAGAAAACCGCAAGATAAAGGTTCATTTGGATTTTTTAAATAAATTTATTAATTTAGTAAATAAATTTTGAGAACTTTCTTTTATCTTAGGAATATTTTTAGCTAATGGGGTTAGACTTTTATCAATAAGATTATTACCAAAAGTATTGAAATAAGTTTTTGTATCTAAACTGTAAATTTGTTTTTCAGGAATTTTCTCACGAGTATAACCAAGAGTAACAATTGCGTATGGCATAACATTTTCTGGAATGTTTAATATTCTTTTTACCATGTTAACTTCAAATGCTCCTATCCAACAACTTGCTAATCCCAAACCTGTAGCAGCTAGTAAGATATTTTGGGTTACAGCTGCACATTCTTGAATGCAATACAGTTCGCCTTTATTTTTATAAAACCTTTTCATATAATCTAAATCTCCACAAACTACTAATAAAACAGGTGCTTGGGTAATAAAATCTTGTTTTAAGCAAGCTTCTACTAAATCTTCCTTCTTTTTCTTATCTTTAACTATTATAAAACGCCATGTTTGTAAATTACCAGCAGACGATGCTAAATTAGCATATTTCAATATTTCAAATATAAGCTCGTCTTTAACATCTTTATCAGTATAGCTCCTACAAGAAAATCTGTTTTGTATAGCTTCAAAAATGTCCATTTCAAAAACTTTAAATTCAGGTGTATATTTAAAGCTTTTTATGGATTATCCTAAATTAGTAGAAATTTATCAAGAACTAGAGAAAACAACTAAAAAACTAGAGAAAACTAAAATAATTGCAGAATTTCTTGAAAAAGTACCAAAAGATGATTTAAAGAATGTTGTTCATTTGTTACAAGGTAAAGTATTTCCAGACTATGATGAAAGAAAAATAGGAATGAGTTCTAGATTAATATTAAAAGTAATATCTAATAGTTCTGGTCATACTGTAAATGAAGTAGAAAAAGTATGGAAAGAAAAAGGTGATCTCGGAAAAGTAACTCAAGAGTTAATGAGTAAAAAGAAACAATTTACTTTAGCTAGTCATAAACTAACTGTTAAAAAGGTTATTGAAAACATAAGAAAACTTGCTACAATAGAAGGTGAAGGTAGTGTAGATAAAAAAATACAACTAATTTCTGAACTAATTAATTCTGCTAAACCATTAGAAGCGAGATTTATTGTTTCTACAATATTAGAAGAATTAAGAGTGGGGGTAGCTTCAGGTATAGTAAGAGATGCTTTAGCTAAATTATTTAATATTGATGCAGAGAAGATAGAAAAAGCATATAATTTAACAACCGATTATGGTGAAGTTGCTGAACTACTTAAAGAGCATGGTTTAAAGTCTTTAGAAAAAATTTCTCTTAAACCAGGAATACCAATTAAATCAATGCTTTCTGTTATCTCTGAGAATATAGAAGAAGCTTTTGAAGCTCTTGGAAAACCAGCACAATTCGAATTTAAATATGATGGTTTTCGTGTACAAATACATAAAAATAAAGATATTAAAATATTTACTCGTAATCTAGAAGATGTAAGTAAACAATTTCCTGATATTGTTGAATATGTTAAAAGTAATGTAAAAGCTAAAAGCTATATATTAGATGGCGAGGCAGTAGCGTATGATAAAAAAACTAAAAGATATTTACCCTTCCAAACTATTTCTCAAAGAATTAAACGTAAGTATGATATTGAAAAAACGGCGAAAGACTTTCCTATTGAACTTAATTTATTTGATGCTCTTTATGTAAATGGTAAAAATTTGATTAATGAAAAATTGTTAAAAAGGCGTGAGCTACTTGAGAAGATTGTTAAACAAAGTACTGGTAAAATTATTCTAACTAAAAAATTAGTTACAGATAATATTAAAGAGGCTAGAAAATTTTTTGAAGAGGCTTTAAAAAATGGCAATGAAGGATTAATGATTAAAAATATTAATTCTAATTATGTTTCTGGTAGATATGTTGGTGGTTGGATGAAGTTAAAAAACATTCTAGAGCCTCTAGATCTAGTAATTGTTAAAGCTTATCATGGTGAAGGAAAAAGGGCTAAATGGATTACTAGTTATGCTATAGCATGTAAATCAGATAATAAACTATTAGAGGTGGGCAAGGTAAGTACTGGGGTAAAGGAAAAAGCAGCTGGTCTTACATATAAAGAAATGACTAAAATGCTCAAGCCATTAATAATAAAAGAACATGGTAAAGAAGTAATAGTTAAGCCTAAAATAATTATTGAAGTAGGTTATGAAGAAATACAAAAAAGTCCTTCTTATTCTTCTGGATTTGCTTTAAGATTTCCGAGAGTTTTACGCTATCGTGGAAATGAAAAAACTTTAGCTGAAATTAATACTATAAAAGATGTAGAAAAAATCTATAAATCACAACGTGCAAAATAGTGTAGTGTAACCATTATTTCTCATGGAAAGATAATCTTTATATATTAGCAAGTTTTCCTAGTTAATAGTAATAACTAGATAAAACTTAAACTTGATAAAAAAAGAGGAGCATTTCCCAGGAGGGGTTAATAATGATTGTAAAAGAGGATTTTTTAAACAAACTCAGACAATATTTTGGTTTAAATTTATATGAAGCTAAAATTTGGACTGCACTTCTTTCTCGTGGTGTTTCTACTGCTGGTGAATTAGCCGATATTGGTACAGTGCCAAGATCAAGAGCATATGATATTTTAGAAAGTTTAGAGAAAAAAGGATTTGTGGTAATGAAATTAGGAAAGCCAATTAAGTATCTAGTGGTAGAACCAAAAGAAGTTGTTGAACGTGTTAAAAAACTTGTAAGAGAAGATGCAGAAGAGGATGTTAAAAGATTAGATGATTTAAAGGGAACAGATTTATTAAAGGAATTAGATTTATTACATAAACAAGGTATTGAATTTATTGAGCCAACTGATTTATCTGGAGCTATAAGAGGCAGGCATAATATTTACTCTCATTTAGATTTAATGGTAAGAAACGCTGATAAAAGTGTTGTGTTAATGACGACTGCTAAAGGTTTGGTAAGAAAAGCTGAGGCATTAAAATCAGCATTCGAAAAATTAAAAAAGAAAGGTGTTAAAATCAGAATAGCTACACAAGTAAATAAAGAAAACGCTCAAGTTGTTAAAGAACTTAGTAGATATGCAGAAATAAGAAATGCTGATAAGATAAATGCTAGATTTTTATTAGTTGATGGCAAAGAATTAACATTTATGGT
>ERZ1292623.2919-Hain-H51-01um-R1-2919-length-14923-cov-6_pt1 | contig 14923 bp, 20 predicted proteins | sample MGYA00564398_ERZ1292623 | MGnify/ENA primary metagenome ERZ1292623 (study PRJEB36523, sample SAMEA6512633) | groundwater metagenome | collected 2019-01-07 | study: AquaDiva: Metagenomics assemblies of 32 groundwater samples
GGACAATATCCGCACCGAAGCGACTCGGCTTTAATTTCGATTCTTTGGAAATAGGGTTAAAAGCCAAGGTCGTATCACCAAATTGCACCTTAAAGAATTCTCCTCCGAAATATGTGATTATCATAATAATGGTATTATATCAGAAAGTCGTATTTTCGTTAAATACTTAAGAAGTTTGCAATGTCGGAACAGAATCCCCTGTTGTATTCATTAAAGAATTTATTTGTTTATCTATATTCTCTATTTGTTTATTGAACCCATCTCTTTCTTTTTCATATACACATTTTGAGTCCAAAACTGCTCCTTCGAATTTTATATTTTGTGGGGTTGGAAATGGCAACATAAGTGCTCCACTAAGCCCATCAAAAGAATTAACATTTTTACCATTTTCAAGTGTCTTTCCAATTAAATCTATAGAACCGTCAACTAGACTGACATTTTCTTGTGCATTACCGGCTTTTTCAATCAGAATCTTCCTTTTTACTAGTAGATTTGCCAACTTTGTATCTCGAGCGACTAGTTTCGGATATTGAGGGTATGATTGTAATGAATTCTTTGCGCATTGTTGCCATTCTGATACTGTAGATTTCTCTGAAAGAGGGCTGTATGAAATATTTCGCACAGTCCACTCTTCCTTTGCTGTAACTAAAGAAGCTGTCAGTTGATTATTATCTACTTGTGAAATTAAAGTGTCATTGTTCCTATAAAAAACAACTAAGGCAACTATCACAAGAAAGACACCTATTGATATGAATATATTTATTTTTGACATAGTGGTGTTATTTTACCAATAAACCCCCTGAACTCCAAATTTTTAGTTAAATTAAACCAATATTGGAAAATATACAAATTTAAAATCGCGAGGGTAGTGTTGGCGTTGGTTTTCTATCTTTAGGATTTAGCACGGTCGACACGCTAATTACATTACTCCAGTTACTATTGAAAGCACCTACTTTTAGTGTATATATGCCAGGAATAATACCAGCCGGAAGTGCAAAAGAGAGAGTGCGACGATCTCTGCTACTTGGTAAACCTATTATCTCATATATTTTGGAATTGTCGGCTGTATTAACCAATTGAACTGAATTTTTGGTAGCGGTCAACCCAGACGCAGATACAATGATACTAATGCTAGTGCCTACCCGATTAGTTGTAGCTGATAAGATTATGGGGATAATAGGATTGTCACCGGAAATGCCATGTTTGTTGATAGTATCAAAAGTCACACACTCTGGCCAGTACTTTTCGGCATGGGCTTTGTCAATAGGTTCACCTTTTATTGCAGCAATGATATAACCGCAACTTATTACATTAAAACGATGATCTTTACCATAATTCATAAGACTATCATCTGAAGGTCTATATGCTGGTACTGAAAGAGTAGAGTATCCAGCACTAGGATTAGCAGGATCAATATAGACTTTAGTCGTTTCATCTAAAACTTCATCGACACGACAACCTTTATAAAGATAACCACCATATCTTCGATTATCAATACTACTTCTATAATCCAATAGAGGTTCAAATACACAATTTCTACCAAAAAGATCAGTATTCTTTTGGGCTTGTTTAAGTGTTAAATCTTGTGAAATAACAAAACCGCCTTCCATTGGTGTAGATGGTGGTATAACAGCTTCATCTACTAAACCCGCAAATGCGTGACCAGCTTCATGAATAGCCGTAAAAAATGCGTCATTCGTATCAAAGCTTTGAGGTATATTGGAAGAAAGAATTACTAACTTAGAAAATGGAGCAGTAAAGCCAAGAGTCGCTTGTGTTTATGTATTCACTACAGAAGTGGTATCCATAGATAAAAAATATAGTGAACCACCAGAACACGATGAGTAATTTGCTAAACTATTGTAATAAGTACGTTGCTCATCAACTTCTGCATGTTTAAACATTCTAGCTCCAGATCGTATCCATTCTGTGTCATCATGGTTTTTCAGATCAATATAAAACGAAAATTGACCAATATATGTTTTAAAAGGGTCGGTGTCTTTAAAAAGAGTAACGTATTTATCCACACCAGATAAATATTTTTCAATAGAAGGAATGTTTGTACTCTTCCCCCTCATAAACACCACTTTCTTCGGACCATTTCCCGAAATCTTCACGCAGTTTGTCGCGGGAGTAGATACAGTTTGATATGTCGGAGCAATAATGTTTCCTAATATATCATTTGCAACCACTGAACCATCCTTAAGATAGTAGTAATCAAGAGCGTTCATTGTGATGTTATGACTCTTATCAACCCAATCAATAATTGCATCTTCATTTTTTGTTTTCTCCTGTGCTGTCACACCACCTATACTAGAAAGTCCCCAATAATCAATCCACGATAGGTAACCAAAATTAGGAAAAAGAGGGATATTTGTAACGAGATCCACAATCCATCTAGGTGAACCGTTTATAGGCATCCACAGAGTAGTATTGTTTATAATTCCTGCAAGGAATATGTCTACAGAAAATTGGCAGATGGTTTTATATAAGAATAACAAGGAGTAGTGACGCCTTGCAACGAGACATTTCCTCGTGAAAAAACTGGGTTCGACAGTGGTATAGTACTTACCCTATTATTATTCTCTGAAGCGGGTGAGATACCATGCCTTTGAACTCGTCCACCTTGTCCATTTGGAGGTACAGCATTTCCACTTGTAGCGTCAGAGGCATTACTAACCAAATCAGAACTAACTGGACTAGCTAAATTACCTCCAGTCTTGATAAAATTGATACCAAGAACTGCAACTGTAACAAAAACAAACACCAGAGCAATCGACGTCAAAGTCCATCTCCCCGAAAAAATATCCTTATTAAAAAATTCTTTCATATTTATTAAAGATTATAATAAATCAATAATAACATACAAACTAACCGAAATCCTCTTTTGAAAGTCCCGCTGATCTTATAATTGATAATAACGTGCCTTTAGGTAAATCTTTCGTGTGGAAAGGAACGGTTACCCTTTTACTAGAAAATTTATCATAAAGTATATAATGACTACCTGTAGTATGATCTATCTCAAATCCTTTATTTTTTAGGATTGTAAGTACTTTCTTTGAAGTAATAATGGGGAGTTTAGGCATGTATTACATCTTGAGAAACTGAAACGAGACTTACATAATTTTCATTATCAGAAGGAATAATTTCTTTATGTTTTTCTAGAGAAAAAATATAACCCTTTATAGCATCGGTGATCATTTTTTTTGCTTCAGATAAATCACTACCAAAAGTTATACAGCCAGGCAAAGACGGTACAAAAGCGGTAAAACCACCTTCAGGCTCAGATCTAAAAATAACATTGTATTGTAGGGTTTTATTGATCATTCTAACAGTATACAATAAACGAATTTAAAATCAATAACAAATCACAAAAATAGACAAAACTTCCCTTTTATACTATAGTGTGAATATTAGTAATCGCATGTGTTAAACCCGTACGTTTCTATTATTAATTAAAAAACGGATCACATGTATATAAAATATGTTAAAAAAAATAAAGAAAGAGAAAGTACCTGTAATTCCTAAAACGGATACGGTGATGGATAGAGTTATTAATGAATCTAAGAACCCCCCTGTCGTGGGAGATCTAGTCGAAGGACCTGTTATAAATATAGAAAAATCTGCTGTTTATGTCGATCTTGCACCCTTCGGTACAGGTATTATTTTCGGCCGTGAATATATCACCGCAAGAGATATTATAAAGAAAATAAATATTGGTGATGTCATAGCTGCTAAGGTTACTGAAACAGATAATAAAGAGGGTTATATAGAGCTCTCTTTGAAAGAAGCTAGACAGGCTCTGATCTGGAGTGAAGCAGAAAATGCTATAAATAATAAAACAATACTCGATCTACCTATTATAGAAGCAAATAAAGGTGGACTTATCATAGAATGGCAAGGTATTTCTGGTTTTCTTCCTGCATCACAGTTGAAAACAGAACATTATCCTCGAGTAGCTGATGGCGATAAAGATAAGATATTGGAGGAATTGAAAAAACTTATTGGAACAAGGATTTCTGTATCTATTATTGCCGCAATTCCAAAGGAAGGTAAATTAATATTCTCAGAGAAAAGTCCAGAATTGAAAGAGAAGGAGAAAATTATAGGAAAATATAAAGTCAATGATGAAGTCACGGGAACTGTCACTGGTACAGTCGATTTCGGTGTATTTGTGAAATTGGAAGATGGGCTTGAAGGTCTAGTGCATATTTCAGAAATTGATTGGTCACTTGTAGAAGATCCTCGTGCACTCTTTAAGATTGGTCAAAAAATAAATGTAAAGATAATTGAAATAAAAGATGGTAAGGTGTCACTTTCTATAAAGGCTCTTATGGAAAACCCTTGGATAGAAGCAGTAAAGAAATATAAGAAAGATATGCCCGTAGAAGGAGTGATTATAAAGTTTAATAAACATGGTGCTCTAGCGTCTATAGAAGAAGGTATTGCTGGACTTGTGCATATTTCAGAATTTGGTTCGGAAGAAAAGCTTCGAAAAACATTAGAACTCGGTAAATCATATAGTTTCAAAATCACCCTCTTCGATGCGAAAGAACAGAAAATGGCTTTGACCTATACTGGGGAGAAAAAATAGACTTATCCCGCATTAAAGACACTCATCGCTTTATCCTTTCCTTCTTTGATTAGGACTTCTACGGCTTCGGCTACTGTCTTCATAACATTCTTCATCACCTTCATTTCATCTTCTTTATATTTTCCTAAAATAAATTTCTCAATTTTATCATCTCCATGTGGAATCTTGACTATTCCCTTTGCATTTTCTGGGGCAACTCCTATACGTATGCGAATGAAAGCTTTCGTTTTCAAAGATTTGATAATTGATTCTAGGCCATTATGTCCTCCTGAACTTCTATTGTATGAAATTCTGATTTTCCCTAAAGGTAAATTGAAATCATCGTAAATTACAATCAATTTTTCTGCTGCCTTCACACTTTTTACTGCAGATGCCAATGCTTTTCCAGAATTATTCATGAAAGTTTCTGGTGCTATCAGCTTTATTTTTTCTTTTCCTATTTTTAATTCTCCGATTAGAGAATTTATCTTCTTATCAAATTTAAATTCATCTTTTATAAGTGAAAAAAGTATCATACGACCCGTATTGTGACGTGTCCCTTGATAATCTTCTCCCGGATTTCCTAAACCTGCAATAATGTATGCCATGACACTAGTGTGCCATAGACATAAATCTTGTGTCAAATGGGTATTCATAATACAATTAATGTAATGAGTCCTGAAACTCCACAAAAGAAAGAGAATTTTTTTATAGAGATAATAAAATTTACACTCATTGCACTTGCTATTGTCATCCCAGTACGTACATATATCGCTCAACCATTCATAGTAAGCGGTGCCTCCATGGATCCGACCTTTTCCTCAGGTCAATACCTTATAGTCGATCAAATATCATATCGTTTTGAAGATCCAAAGAGAGATGATGTGATCATTTTCAAATATCCGCTGGATCCTGAAACATATTTTATAAAAAGAATAATAGGACTTCCTAGAGAAACTATATCTGTAAAGGGTGGAGAGATAACAATTTACAATAATGAGAATCCAGATGGTATAAAAATAGAAGAACCATATATAACAGATGAACATCGCACAACAGAGACATTTTCTATAACTCTTGGTTCTACAGAATACTTCGTCATGGGTGATAATCGCGCTCAAAGCTCTGATTCCCGCCGATGGGGTCCTTTGGATTTAAAATTTATAGTAGGTCGTCCGATAATTCGCCTTCTTCCAATTTCAAAAATCGACCTTCTTCTTGGAAGATAGAGATTCTTATGCCTAAAAACACAAGAAATACTACAGAATCAAAGTATATAAATTATGAAAATCTCGATAAAATCGGTGAAGTAGCGATCTATTATGGATTTACTCCACATCAAAGTCCGGATATAAAGAAAATAGATCTTGATTATGCGAAAAATCTTCTGTCTGGAGATTATATAGATGATGAGGAGGAAATAAAGGCGCATCTTCCTCTACATGTCGAAGAAAAAATAGCACTTCTACGTATGTATAGCGAAAATAATATGCATACCCTTCCTCAACCCATCATGCTTTATTTCAAAGAACCATTTAAGGGTTCAATAAAGAAAAACCCTACGACATATCATCGTTATTGTGATTTAGAAATCATTGGCGGATCGAGAAGTATTGCAGAAGCGATACTTATACAGACCGCTCGATCAATACTTAAAGAAGAAGGATATGAAAATATTTGTGTTGAAATAAATAGTATTGGTGATCGTGATTCTATAAATCGTTTCAGTCGTGATTTATCAAATTATTATCGCAGACATATAAATGATATGAATGAAAAATGCAAGAAAATAAATGAAGGTGCACCGAAATCTATGGATTTTCTTTCAGAATCTAGTCGAACACATTTCCAAGAAGTACTTGAATATATGGAAGCACTTGGAATTCAATATAAAATAAATAATAATTTAATAGGTAATCGTAAATATTGCACTGAAACAATATTCTCCATTACCAATCTTGATTATGATAAAAAAGAAAAAGGCCCAAAGATCTTAGCAATAGGTGTGAGATATGATGGACTTGCTAAAAAAATAGGGTTGAAACATGAAGTACAAGGTGTCGGTATTTCTATTATTATAAAAGGAAATAAAGCGAATCTAAGAAAAAGTGTAAAGAAAATGAAAAGGCCATTTGCTTCATTTGTTCAGCTTGGTTTCGAATCGAAATTACTGAGCCTATCAATAATAGAAAATCTCCGTCAAGTGAAAATTCCATTATGTCTTTCTCTAGCTCGAGATCGTCTGGGTGCCCAAGTTTCCGTGGTAGAGAAAAATCATTTTCCATATTCATTGATTATGGGGAAAAAGGAAGCGGTAGAGAAAACAATCATTGTCAGAAATACAGATACTCATGCTCAAGATACTATCCCTATAAATGATTTACCAAAATATTTAAAGAAACTTGAAAAATAGAGGGGTTTGTGATAGCATTATGGGTCTATGATAAATGTAGAAGTATCGAAAAATGGTACAGAAAACAGTATGGGTATTCTTCGTCGCTTTACAAAAAGAGTTCAAGGCTCTGGTATTCTCCCTAGGGTACGTAGTTTACGTTATAATAAACGTGAACTTTCACATTATAAAACAAAGATGAAAACCTTAAAAACCATAAAAAGAAAAACTGAGGTCTTGGAACTTATAAAGCTCGGTAAAATGCAAGAAAGGACATCACGATTTTCTAAATGAAAGATGCTATACTCGGTAAAAAATACGAATTATCTCTTGTAATTGTCAGTAGATCTGAAATAAAAGAATTAAATAAAGAATACAGGGGTATAAACAAACCCACGGATATTTTGAGTTTTCCACTTTCCTCAAAAGAAGGTGAGGTTTTTATAAATCTAGATATGGCGAAAATCGAAGCTAAAAAATTTAATCGTACTTATGAGAATTTCTTAGGTTTTCTATTTATCCACGGTTTAGTGCATTTGAAAGGATTCGATCATAGTAGTACAATGGAGAGTATAGAAGCTCGCTTCCGAAATAAATTCGGCATTTGAGTTTTCTCGACTTAATGTCACGCTCAATCATAACAGGAATAGATATTGGAACATACCACATAAAAGTGGTTATTACTCACGGCAGTGAAAAAAATGAAAAAGGATTTCCAAAAGTATTAGGGATGGGTATGGCAGAATCTAGAGGACTTAGACATGGGTATATAGTAAATCTTCAAGATGTTATAGATAGTATACGCCAAGCCGTAAATGAAGCTGAAAAAAGAGTAGATGTGAAGGTCAGAAAAGCTTTTGTTTCAATCGGTGGAATAGGGCTTGGAAGTATAGTCTCGACTAGCTCTATCATTATTTCGCGCGCGGATTCTGAGATTACATCTCTAGATGTAAAAAGAGTTTCCGAACAATGTGAAAAAGATATACCACTAAGTCTTTCTTTAAATAAAAAAATCATTCATAGTATTCCATTGCAATATAAAATCGATGGAAAAATTACCCTAGGAAAACCAGAAGGAATGAAGGGTAGTAAATTCGAAGTTAAAACTCTTTATGTCACATGTCTTGAACATCATCTAGATGATATTATTCAAGCCGTAGAAGAGGCTGGAATAAGTGTACAAGATGTCATGGCTTCCCCTATTGCCGCTAGTCTTGTCACTCTTACAAAATCGCAAAAAATAGCTGGCTGTGTACTTGCAAATATTGGCGCTGAAACAGTATCCATAGCTGTATTTGAAAACAATTCTCCAGTCTCCATAGAAATCTTCCCTATTGGTTCTACAGATATTACAAATGATATTGCTTTAGGACTCAAGGTCCCACTTGAAGAAGCTGAGCAAATAAAGATAGGTGCCATCACAGGAAGCTCATATCCTAGAAAAAAACTTGAGGAAATAATATCTGCCAGACTTTCTGATATATTCGAACTCATAGAAGCACATTTGAAGAAAATAGGACGCAATGGGCTTCTTCCGGCTGGTATAGTCATCACCGGTGGTGGATCTGGACTTACAAGTATAGAAGATATGGCGAAGGTAGCATTGAGATTACCATCGAGAATCGGTGCTGTTCAGCTAGGCATTTCAGAAAAACAAAGTTTCAAGGATTCAACATGGGCTGTGGCTTATGGTCTTTGTATACTTGGTACACAAGCGGATGAAAGTATGCCTATAGACACTAGTAGTAAAATCATTGCCGATACGACTCGAACTCTCAAAGCTTGGTTTAAGCAGTTTTTGCCATAATAATAGAAGAAAAACTCAGACAAAAATTCGTGGCGGAGAGACTTTTTAGCTCACGGAGTGAGATAAAAAGTTCTACGCCAGAAAGTTAATTTTTGTCTGAGTTTTTATCTTTTGTCAAGGGGCTTGTGTTTTTTCATTCTACTCTGGTATTATGTGCTCATGCCCAACATTACCCCAGATATTGAAGCTTTCGCCAGAATAAAAGTAATCGGAGTCGGCGGTTCCGGAAAAAATGCAGTAAATCATATGGTTACATGCAAGGTTAAAGGTGTCGATTTTATTACAATAAACACTGACGCTCAAGAACTTCATCACTCTTTAGCTAAAAAACGTATTCACATTGGTAAAAACCTTACCAGAGGACTCGGCACTGGTATGAATCCTGAAATGGGAAAAAGAGCTGTAGAAGAAACAAAAGAAGATGTACAAGAGGCATTGAAAGGTTCTGATATGGTATTTGTGGCATGCGGACTTGGAGGTGGTACTGGAAGTGGTGCAAGCCCCGTGGTGGCACGTACGGCCAAGGAATTAGGCGCTCTAACGGTAGCTGTAGTTACCAAGCCATTCTTTTTTGAAGGTCAACAGAGATCTAAGATTGCAGAAACATATCTAGAAGAACTTAGAAAGGAAGTGGATGCTATTATCGTAATACCAAATGATAGACTACTTTCTACAATAGATAAGAATACAACAGTAAAAAATGCCTTTTCAATGTGTGATGAAATACTTCGTCAAGCTGTAGAAGGTATTTCTGATCTCATCACAACCCCTGGACTTATAAATATAGACTTTGCTGATATTAGAACAATTATGGAAAGTGCTGGTTCGGCCCTTATGGGTATAGGAGCTGCTACAGGAGAAAATCGTGCTATAGAAGCTGCTAAACTCGCTATTAATTCCCCACTTCTCGATGTATCTATCACAGGTGCTAAGGGTGTACTATTTTCTATTGCTGGTGGTGAAGATCTGACAATGTTCGAAATTCAAGATGCCGCAAAGATAATTACAGAGTCTGTCGACCCTCAAGCAAAAGTTATTTTCGGTACAGTTCGAGATGATAAGCTAAAGAAAAATGAAGTAAAGGTTACTGTTATTGCTGCTGGTTTCCCAGAAGGAATTATAAATAATACCTCTGTTCAAGTAAAACCAAGTTTTCAGAGTATGGAAAATATCCAAGCCAAAGATGATAAAAAGAAAATATTTAATTCAATTCCTATATCAGTACAAGTAAAAGAAAAAGTAGAAGAAAAGAAGGATTTGAAAAATGAAGTTCAAGAAGATGATGATTGGGGTGCTGTGCCAGCTTTTTTGAGGAGATCGAAGCTTAAATAAAATCAGCTCGTTTGCGTCCAGGCAAAATTGGACTCGTCGACTTGCGGTCGGAAGCCTTTTCTTTTTTACGCAAGCTAGAAAAAGAAAAGGCTTCCTCCCCGTGCCGAGTCTCAATTTTGCAGAATACATGCAAAATCATGTATAATAGTCAACATGACATACGACCTGACAATCATCGGTGCTGGTCCTGCTGGAGTAGCTGCTGGTGTTTATGCTGCTCGTAAAGAGCTTAAAACCCTATTTATAACCAAAGACTGGAATAGTCAGAGCACAGTTTCAGAAGGTATTGAGAATTGGATAGGTACAGTGAAGATCTCTGGAGCAGAATTTGCGAAAAATCTTGAGGAGCATTTGAAAGCATATGCTAAGAATTCAGTAGATATTCATGAAGGTGAATCATGTGAAAAAATAGAAAAGACAAATATAGGATTTAAAATAATTACATCAAAAGGTAAATATGAATCAAAAACTGTTTTAATAACTACTGGTAGTTTTAGAAGGAAAATGGAAATAAAAGGTGCTAATATATTCGAACATAAAGGCCTGACATATTGTGCTTCATGTGATGGACCACTATTTGCAGATCAAGATGTAGTGGTAGTCGGCGGTGGAAATGCAGCATTCGAAAGTGCCGCACAACTTTTAGCATATTGTAAAAGTGTCGCTTTGATGAATCGAAGTGATAAATTCCGAGCTGATCCTGTGACTATAGATACTGTATCGAAGAATCCTCATTTTAAGATTATAAAAAATGCTATACCGAAGGAAGTAAAAGGTAATAAATTTATAAATGCTTTCGTCTATACCGATGCAAATGGTAATGATATAGAACTTCCTGTAACAGGTATTTTTGTCGAAATAGGTTCCCTTCCAAATACATCTTTTGTAAAAGATTTAATTAAACTAGATCAGTGGAATCATATAGTCGTCAATCCGAGAAATCAACGTGCTTCAATAGATGGGATATGGGCTGCGGGAGATGCCACGGATGGACTTTATCATCAGAATAATATCGCGGCTGGAGATGCTGTGAAAGCACTTGAGGATATTTATTTGTTTTTAAAAACGAACTAGCAAGCCAGCCTTATGACTTTTCCGTTCGTATCTTTCACCGCCCCCCAACTACCGTAGAACTGGACCATCTGACCCGAAATCGAATCAGAATAGCCAATGATCTGACCGTCTACCCGGACCACCGACAGAAGAAAGAATACTACTACCATGGCCACGACTAACGCAAGTCTCTTCATATGTTGTTTCCAACTTTTACCGCATTTTACCGTATTTTCAAAGGGGTTTTCGGCCCCTTGCATAGACGCCACATAGATTCCCCCATAAGCCCACTTTATTATCCCTTGCCCACCTTTCTAAACCCTTAAATTCATCCATTTTCTGATATGGAATATTATAAGTGTATTCATGAGCATAGCCATTCTCCACAAGGTATTTATTTATAAAAAGTCCATCATCACGATAGACATAGACCAAGAGTCTATCATATTTATCTGTTATAGATTGAGTAGGATCAGTCTTTAGAGTTACAGAATGCCCTATCAATAATTCCTTTGCCTTATCGGATGCTTCTTTACCGAAACATTGCACAGTTTTTCTGGGATCGACAGTCTCCGGAGTATCCACACCCAAAAGACGCACTTTGACTGTCTGATTATTTATACTTATATCGAAAGTGTCACCATCAACTACCTTTATGACCTTATACTTAATATTTGAATCAATTTTATGTATTTTCTTTTTATATGAATCATGTGAAATGTATGCAAAAAGAGAACTAAGGATTATTATAATTGAGATTGAGATTATTTTTATTTTATTTCGTGAAAACATGCACGAAAGTATAACATAAACTTTGTATAGAATGATTAATTTCTGTCGGATATAGAGACATGGCCATTGCTAAAGTAATTTTCATAGTAATTATGATTAGAAACTCTTTCTTTTCTTCAATACTTTATCTTCAGAATACCAACGTTTACGTAGCTCACCGGCTAAGAAAAAGGAACCGGCAACTAATATTAGGTCATTAGGTTTGGCAATTTTTAAAGCTTTAGATAAAGCACTTCCTGAATCAAGGTAGGTTTCTGATTCAGTTCCTTTTTTAAAGTATTGCTTGGATTTTGCTAATAATTCTTTTGGGTGAGCACACTTTCTATCTTTATTTTGAAATCTAGTAAAGAATATGTGGTCAGCTTCTGGAATTATTTGTTCCAAGATAGAGACGTGATCTTTATTATCTGCGATGCCAATAATTAAATATAACTTCCTAAAACTTAGTCGCTTTAAATTATCAATAGTAGTTTTAATCTTAGATCGGTTATGTGCCCCATCAAGAACCACCTTCGGCTCATCTTGGATAATCTCAAATCGACATACTAGGCGAGCAGCCTTTATTCCTTGAGTGATGAATTTATCATCAATGCCAATATATCGAGTGATAGCAGTTGCGAGTTCTTTATTATATTCTCGGTAATTATTCTGCTGAGGTAACACATTTAGCTCTACATGTTTCTCCTTAGATATTTCACTAAATATCTTTAGAAGTGAAGAATGCTGTTCAGTTGTAAAAGCCACTGATCCTTGCTTAATTATTCCTGCCTTATCATAAGCAATTTTCTTTAAGGTCTTACCTAGAAGCTCTGTATGATCATAATCAATATTGGTGATAGCAGTAACAACAGGTTTCTCAATAACATTTGTCGTATCATATCTACCACCAAGACCCACCTCCAACACCACCCACTCGCATTTCTGTCCGTGAAAATAGACCATTGCAATAGCTAGGAATATCTCGAAATAGGATGGCCTTCCATATGGTCCCTCTAGGTATGCTTTGTCTATGAAAGGCTTTAAGTAATCAACAATTACAGCAAATTCATCGGGTGCTATATATTTATCTTTTACTTTAATTTTCTCAATAGATGTTGTGACAGATGGTGAGGTAAATGAGCCGACTTTTTTGCCTGCGACATTTAATATCTCATGGACCGTATTTGTGACGGTCCCTTTTCCTGAAGTTCCAGCAATATGAATGAACTTTATTTTTTTGTCTGGATTACCAAGAAACTCAAGGAAATATCGCATCCTTTTGAGGTATACGTCTGCATGATGTTTATCAATCATATAATCTCCTTGTAACGGCAGATTGTTCAGACCTTCAAGAAAATTAACTGCTTTGTAGTATTTTTCAAATTTACTCATGGGTTTCTTCTTTATCTTTAAGTAAATAAATACCTACATAACTTAATGGTACAGGTGTAGTAGCACTCACTAGATTCTTTACTCTTTTATAATCCACGTCACCTACAACCTTCTTCTTTTCTATCACTGTAATACTCACATCGATTACAATTTGATTTTTTGGGATATGGCTTGGAGTAATAAGATGAGGTTTACCGGCTGCCACAATGAGTATGTCAGCTTGTTTCGATTCACTAAAAATATAGCATATATTTTGGAAAAATGGTACTGATTGATTATCTCACCTCGACGCATATTGATTAAAAGTTGACAAAGTGCTACCTTTATATTAGTTTTTGAATCAGAAAAAGCTGAAATCTTCAGTTACCTGATTCCTTAACACCAAACTAGAGAAGAAACCATGAAAAAGAAGAAAGAATCATTAGTACTCGGAAGGATGTTGCAAGAGATCGCTACTCGGATTGGAGCGACTGTTCTTATGGAACCGGAATGGGAAATCGTTGGCCAGATCACTTTCAAGAGTGGCCGACACTCCTACTTCCGCTACAACACTCTCGATCTCAACCCGATGGGAGGGTCGGAAATCGCCCGTGACAAGGACTACTCGAACTTCTTTATGAAAGCCATGGGCTACTCGATTGTGCCAGGCTCGAAGACGTTTTTCTCTGACCAGTGGGGCCAAGAGATTGGCTCCCCTCGAAGGGACATTGATGCCGCATATCGGCACGCACGAAAGATCGGGTTTCCGGTTATCGTGAAGCCAAACAGTGGTAGCCAAGGTGTCGGAGTTTCGCTCGTTCACAACAAGCTAGAGTTCTACAAAGCTGTTCGTTCCATATTTAAACGGGATCGGATCGTGCTTGTTCAGCAACCGGTCCGTGGTACGGATTATCGCCTCGTCGTACTCGACAAGAAAGTGATCTCAGCCTACGAGCGCATCCCGCTCAATGTGATCGGCGATGGAAAGTCCACGATTGGGCAACTCTTGAAGATCAAGAAAAAGCAGTTCGTTGCTTCAAGTCGTGACACACAGATCAAGACGGACGATCCACGAATTGCGATAAAACTGCTCCATCAAGGACTTAGCTTCCGATCGGTCCCTGCCAAGGGTCAGAAGGTCTACCTCTTGGACAACGCCAATTTGTCCACCGGTGGTAATTCTGTGGATGTAACTGAGAAGGTGCATCCAGCATTCAAGAAACTGGCCGTGAAGCTTACTCGTGATATGGGATTGCGCCTCTGCGGTGTTGATCTCATGATCGATGGTGACATCAGTCAGAAACCGGGTGCCTTCTGGGTTCTTGAGATCAACTCGGCGCCAGGCTTGGACCACTATGCCAAGATTGGTAAGGCACAGGAGCAGATCGTCGAAGATTTATACCTTGAAGTCCTCAAACACATGGAGCGCTAATCTAATGTGTCCAGGCGAAAACCAACAATGCTGGAGTTCACCGCTCCAGTATTTTTTTATATACTACATGTGGTGACATTTTTAATTCTGACATTGAGATTGAGATTATTTTTATTTTATTTCGTGAAAACATGCATGAAAGTATAACATAAACTTTGTATAGACAAAGGAAAACGCCGTACAGGCCGGCGT
>ERZ1292623.2922-Hain-H51-01um-R1-2922-length-14919-cov-18_pt1 | contig 14919 bp, 35 predicted proteins | sample MGYA00564398_ERZ1292623 | MGnify/ENA primary metagenome ERZ1292623 (study PRJEB36523, sample SAMEA6512633) | groundwater metagenome | collected 2019-01-07 | study: AquaDiva: Metagenomics assemblies of 32 groundwater samples
ACTCCGTGTAGATCTTGTGTTCCTTGAGGAGACGCTTCATCTCCTTGAGGACATCGTCCTCTGACTCCTCAAGCCGATCCTTCTGTTCCTGGATAAAAGCTTGAGCCCCTTCCGACACTTGGACCAGCGGGCTGACAGCCAGATCCTTCCTGAGCTTCTCTCTCTTCTGTTCTCGGAGTCCTGTCCCGATGCGCAACCTTTGCAGGTCGTAAAAGAACCTGCATGCTTGTCTCAAGTCAAGTTCATTCTGGGTCATCTGCCTCACGTAAGGTGCTCGCTGCTCTTCCATTGGTATTTTCGTAGCCTCCTAATTACTTATACCAGCAAAAAGAAATCATCTCTCACATGAAATCTTTAACTACATATTACTCATGGTATTCATAATATGCCTTACCCGAATTAGAGGCACTCTTTAATACATCAACTGTTTCCTGTAATGCATTCAAATCAAAAACCAACTTAGTAACCATACCTTCTGTAATTTCTAGCCGATCGGTTAAGTTTACTATTGTCTGTTCCAGTTCTGGAAGTCTTTCTAAAGCTTCCTGCTTATCTTTTTCGTGTTGTACCCTTTTACAATTCTCTTCACCTCCGTAATTCTTATGTATATAATTTACCATTTTGCCTCCACAGATGGAGCATTCAGTGAGGATATCTCCTAGTAATGATTTTAATTCTTTTTGTTGTTTCATACTTTATACGACAGCAATAGCCGTTCCTTTGCTGCATCGGTCATACGAGATATAGCATCTCCCGCCGTAGATCCTTTACGCATTTGAAATAAAATTCCAGCACACATAAAACTTGAAACTGTTAGCGCAAAATCTTTCTGTTCTACTTTGTCCTTACACAATTCCCATAAATGCTGTATCTCGGTATACATCTTTACGCGTGCTCGAATGAACGGTTCAAACACATGACGATCCTCAGGAAAGTATCCTAAGTATTCTTCTTCATCATTAGCTAATACCAACGCTACAACACGAGGAATACTTAACACACCATTATTCCGCAAATGTGCTATAGCTAAGTAGCTTGGGTTTTTAACCTTTATGCGCCACCAACCAGCGTCTGTCTGCACTCGTGCAACGTAGCCTTCTTCCATTGCAGGAAGAGACTTGGACATTTCTATTAAATCTTGTAATGATGTAACACTGTAGCTCCGCGGCTGTCGTGCGCTGAGCACAATTGCAAGGTCATCTAATTTCTTTGTATCTAATTCAATTCCAGTCTTACGATTTCTAACTGTAAGTAAACACACACCCCTTTTCGGATAGGGTGTTATGACCCGTGTCTCAGGACTAACCATCTCGAAAACAAACGTGTAGTCTTCGTTATACATACGAAATAAATCTCTAGTACGAATACTCCAGAAAATATCAGCAAAGGTCATTCCAAATGGAGTTATTCCCTCAGCGTAAGCCATCGATCTTGTTGCTACCTGCCAATCTACCCCATCATGATAGACTGACATTAATGACCCGTCCACCTTTTCTTCTATTAAAGCAGATCTCCAATCAAACTCTTTCCTGTTTGGATCCTCAGGTTCATTGTAGAATCGGTCAAAGCTTCTCGCTAATACTGACCAATCCCCCTTTCGCAGAATTAAAGCACGACATTCCTTCACTACAGGATCGTGTTTGGGGCTTTCAATCATATCGTAATTGAGAGTAACGCGATCCGGATATTCTCGCACATTAATCCCGAGTGGAACTAGACCAGCGAGTCCTTGACTACGAAGTAAATCTTGAACGTGCATACTCTTAACCCTTCTTTTGAGAAGTTACACGAAAAAGAAAACACCCCTCCCCTGAATGTATTCTTCTAAACCCACAATACCGTATTTTTACCATTAAACGGCAATTGAGTTGTTTTTGTTTGCATGTGGGCCAATTTGGCCAACTTAATTAACCAATCTCTATAGTTGTGGATACCGTGTGTATCTGTGCCTTTGACACAACACGGAACGATTGCCCACCTCAAACTATTATACTTACCAGACTTAACAACTTCACTAGTTGCTTCATCTGGATGCATTGCAACAATGAAAGATTCTTCCACAGGAGTTAAGGACGTAAAGTACCCTTTGGTATAAGTTACTTTTTTCCTGAGAAAGATCTGTCTAGGCTGATTTTCTATCACCCGCACACGTCTATACCATTTTGATAAGTATTGAGCGAGTTCCCCTTTTCCGTCAGCTACAACAAGAACTGACGGAAACTTCTTTGGTGAGAATTGCATCCTAATGAAATGTGCAAAGATCTCATTTCTACGTAAATCTCCCATTGGTATCCTCCAATGACTTATGCCATAACTTGAATGAAAAAAAGAACTAGAGAAGCCACCGATGCTCCAATTCTTTTTTTGACTCCCCCTCTAAGCTTCCCCGATGAATCCTGTGTACAACGGACCGAAGTCCGCTGCCACATTGTGATTCTCGTAGGCGAACGGGGTGATCACATTCTCTCCCGCTGCGAACGCAAATTCATGCCCCATGATGCGAACAATGTCCCCCTTGCCCACACCGTACTTCTTCCAGATACGGTCCAACAAATTTGACAGCCGACCATTGTCATATCGACTGCCCTCGAACAGAATGAATCTTACCACAATCCCTCGTGCAGTCTCGAACATCCCTCGATACACGTACATCAGAATCCTCCAATTGGTAGTGGCTCAATTACTTATGCCACCAAAAGAAAGAATAGTTTGCACACATAACTATTCTTTCTTTTTTTGGGGGCGCTAGCGCTTCAGCGCCTCCAAATCCTCTCGAGTCGGGAAGATGATCTTCCCATCTTCCCAGTGGAAGGACGTCGTATCGGACTTATCCTCCACAATCCACACCTTCTGCACGACGAGTACAGAAGGCATTGAGGTCAGCCTCCTCGCGGACTCTACACACTCCTCAGCGTCAGCACGCCGCTTTTCGACATTGATGTTGCTGGACCCGTGTCCGATCCAGTAAAGACTGAATGTATCCGACATTCGTACCTCCATGTACTTATGCCACGAAAAGAAAGGGAGTTTCTCCCTTCTTTCGTGCTGAACCAAGTTGTGTTGCAGACACTCTTAACGCTTAAGATCCCTCTCAATCAACGCTTCCAGAGCCATATACGTATTCCATGCCCGTGCGTCGTATCCCATACGCACCTTTCCTATACACCCTTTAGCTACCTCTAAGACCGACAACAAAGCAATCCGTTGTCTGTCATCAGTAACGGAATTTATTCTTCTCTTGAGGTCTTTGTACCCGTCTTCGACCTCATTCAAGAATTGCTTGGCTTGTACCTCAGTGAGAAAGTTGTTCATGCACGTGCCTCCTACTCTTCAAGGTTCTCTTTCTTCATGATCATGACAGTTCTAACCCCGCTATCATCACATATACGCTTACCCTCACTCAATAACTGCCTAAGTGACCGAATGTCTGTTTTGTCCCAGCTCAAATCTTCCTGGCGTTTGAGAGCCTCTTCTGTCCACTGTTCCTTAAAGTACCTCTCAATTTCTGTTGTTGACCTTGGAGGATCACAACAATACATAGCACTGTGCAACCCCCCATCAGTATCAGTAATCTCAAAATCTGTAACAAACCATGTATTACGGAAATCAGTAACCTCAGGTTTAATTTCCTTTATTCGTACATTGAATCCTGTACAACAGTGGATCAAGTCTCCTTGCCTGAGTTCGGACACGTATTTAAGCCATTTCCGCTCTCTTGCATTAGTATTTCGCAAGAATGCGAATTTGCTGCCTTTATAGAGTTTCATTTACTCTTAACTGCTCCGCTGGACGGCCACATCCTATCTAATACATCCATGTCGGAACGCTGCACGTGCACTTCAATCTGCTCAGTAACAGCGTAGAGGGGCTGATATCTAACCACGTCCACTACCCTACCCCTAAAGTAGATATCCTTATTGGGTCCTATGTTACCAAAGTTAACCAGCTCTCCTATTCGCGGTGTCTCAATGACAAACCGAGAATCTAATTTAGTTTCCGTATCAAAGATATCCACCAGCCAGATTTCATGAAGGCGAGGATCTTCGCGTTGTCGAGCTTTAAGTCTCAGCTCTTCACGCCTTCTCCTACAATCGTCCTCTTCTTGTGCAGAAGCATGTACCTCGTTTGGACCAACTAACTGATTATGGCAAATTGGGCAAACCATCATTTATAACTCCTCTACCACCGTATAGTACACGCCTTGGACCAACCACAACAAACTACACCTTCTACATGAACGCCTAACGGATTCTTAGCTATGAATCCTGTCGACGTTGTATCGCTATCACTACAAGACGCAAATTGATATCCTGTGAAAGATATATCCGTGAATCCTTGGTTTTGTAGCGCACGACGAGAAGCCGGCTCGTCAGTGCAACCAACAACTGACAGTGCAAGTATGCAACCAACGATTAACTTCATAACGTTCATCTAATTTTCCTCTTCTTCCTTTGTTGGAGAGTCTACGAATCTAACATTCGTCCATCCAAAGAATTTACTTGTCAACCACTCCCAATGCCAGTTTGGCTGATAGTGGTATTGCTGTTCTATTGTAGCAACCTCCAACCAACGCATTTCATCCCAAATTACCGTGGGAAGAAATAAGAATTTTGTAACTGTACGTACAGTGCCAGTAGCAGGGGTATATAGTTTGAAGCGCATTTGCGTCTTTTCCTTCACTACCACCTATTACCAGTTTGGCGTACTGGCTTTTTCAATTTCCTCCCCGTCCTAGCCACTAGTCTAAACCCATTTAAAGAGCGCAATGCGTCCCAACTCTCATCACTATTGCTTGTACTTTCCGATGTTTCTGGTGGTTTTTTTGCCTTCAAATTCTTCTTGGTTACTTTTTTCTTTGACATTGGTTTTTTTGCCTTCAAGTTCTTCTTGGTTACTTTTTTCTTTGACATTTCCAATTCCGTTTCTTATTGCCTACACGTTTGACGGGGTACCGAGTTTGAAGCGCATCTACACTTTTACCTCTGAACCGCAGCGAGCACAGTATTCTCCATCTCCTCCGTCCACACTTTCACATACTATCGCCTGATTTGCAAGCATTATTGCCTCGTTGATTTTCAGGATTGCGGTGTCTCGCACAATTCCAGGTGGACACAAGCTATAAATACATAGAGCTAAATTGCGACCGGCGCTCCTTAAACCTTCCACAGTGTCGTGTTGTCTCAAACTTGTAGCACGATCCCCTTTGAACAGTTCCTCGAGTTCATTTTTTGTGATCTGTGACATTTTTACGTAGTCCTTTCACTTCTAGTCTTAACGACACTAACGGTAAATTCTGACCCGTCAGTGTGCAACAATGTGAAGCAGTGCATCAATCCATCATGGAATGCACTTAGACTCCCACCTGATTTACAATTCCCTAACACATCTATGGCTTGCTCAGTAACACTTTCGTGTTTCATTAAATCATTAAGTGCTTCAGCTACTTCTTTTGCTTCCATCAATCTCTCCACTCCAAGGCGGGTTCCTTATCTTTTTTTTTCTTCAGAGGACGAACACACCATTTAGCGTAGTTAACCAAACCTAAGCTGAGGACGCCTATACCCCCAGCAATCAAGCATAACAAAACTAAACCTATGGCAGACCCTGCCGTGAAAGTTCTCCAGGGGTGTGCGAATACGCAATCCAACCAATACGGTGTAGCTTTACAATCAAGAGTTGGTAATGTAGCCGTTTGATCAACCCAAACAAATAACAGCCCACCTAGAAACCAAACCGCCACCACAATTGGAGCAAGTAGTACACGTCCAATCACTGTCCTCTTAGAATTTGACCACAAGTTAGCAATTCTATCCAGCATTTAATTTCTTATACCTTAATTGAGGGGCTAGTTAACTCTGAATCAAATGACGCAATGATTTTATCCAGCAGTGTTAACACATCAGCGTGTCTAGTAGACTTTGCGTCATTAAATTCGAACACATATTTATACGTGTATGCACGATTAGGGATCTCCCCAATACAAACATACGGCAGTGTTGTGTTGACCATTGATATTGTTGTTAAACTACTGTCCGATACCCTTTCAAACGCTCCCAATAGACACCAAGCACACGCAGTGTCAGACTTCGGGTCTACATCAGAAAGCACCTTATTACGTGCTCTTGTGCGCTTAGTCCAAGACGTACGTTCTGATAATAGTTGACGGACTTCAATGAATTTTGCTTTGAGAGATCCCATGAATATTCTCCTTATACCCAACTACAGATTATGGTGTAAGTGGATTCTTCTCTAATGATTCTATAGCCCTATCGAACAGAGCTATAACGTCAGCATGCTTAGTCGACCGACGGTCGTTAAAGGTAAACAGCGCTGTCGATGAGTTGGCGTTAGAGACAGTACGCATGGCTCTAATCAAACTCACAAATTGAGACTGACAATCGGATACTTTATCTAGAGCACCCAACAGACACCATTGGCAAGCCTCTGGGGCCTTTGTATCAACAGACCTCCTATAGAAATCGCGGGCTCGTGTTCCCTTGGTCCAATTTTCAGGTTTAGATAATAACTCACGCGCATCAACTAATTTTTGTTTAAGGATTCCCACGGGTTTTTAGCTCCTTATTCATTCTTAGCAAGATTCTCTCTTGCTTTTCTTAGTACTGCCAAGACTTTCTTCTTTGTTGTCCAGAAAGAATCGTTCCAGTCTTGGATCTGACGGTGGTCAGGATCAGCGTTTTTCTTATACCGATGTGGAATTAAGTCGTGAATATTACGAATACACAACTCGTCAAGACGCGACATTCGTGGCCGATTATGTACATAATCCACAAAATCTAGCGCTCCAGTTACACAATATGCCCACTTCCCTTCACCTAATGACTTAACTGATCTTCTCTTTGCCTATCCTCCTTCAATTAAAGCTATGACCTTATCCATAAACTCTAGTGATTCCATTTTATCTCCTTACTCAAAGTAAAGTTGCTGACCGTACCAACTACAGTCAACTGGTAGAATTGAATCCGTCGACCCCGCATAAGCACCACCATTCCAGTAACAACGCATTGCACACAGAGCAGTGCTAGATGTGGCCGTGGTTATACGGATTACTTTACATGTATTATCAACAGTTTTAGTTGTTACTTGTTTAGTTTGTGGATCTGTGAAGGTTTCTACTTTTGTGCAGCCAGACAGGAATAGACACGATATAACCACAGTAATCATACTGAAGTAAGCTACACACACTACAGATTCCAGGCCGATCTTAGGAGTCTTCACAGTGTTTCCTCTTCAAGCGCACGCTTCAGCATTGTGCGCAACAGTTTTAGTGCTTTACGTTTTGTAGTAAACAAAGAAGCATTGTACCTGAGTATGCTACCTCCAGAGGCTGCTCGTAACCGATCAAGCAGTTTATTGTAGTTAGCGTGTTCATCTTCGTGAGAATCACAAATACACTCCGCTGCACGATACAGACTACATTCTAGGGGGACAATAGATATAAATCGGGTAATTTATATTTGCGCGTCCAACCTTGTTCAATTAAATCAATTACTTTTGCTATAAATAGTGAGAATTCCATTTCTTACGCCTCTTTACTTAATCAACAGGATATGAACTTACTCAACACGAACATAGTAATTACACTTACCCAAGTTGTATAGACTACAGTCTCCCAATCAAACTTGTGTAACGGCATTCGATTCCTTCCCCTTTGCTGCAGGTTCAAATACCCATAACAACGTAGCTCCCACAACGCACCCACCTAAAGCAAGTACAAGTCCCCCAAGGAATAACAATATGACTGCCACAAAGACGCCCAATGTATTAAAGAATACCCAGTGACCTAAATAGCATTCTTTTATTGATATAGTGCTTGTACAAAAATCATTGTATCCGTAGTACTCTATACAGAGACCGATACCACCTAGTGCTAACCATATACATACGCCAAAGAATACACACAAAAGTCTAATAAATATTTGTGCTACAGGCGTTTTAAGCAACGCCTTGAGTCTATCGTGCATTAATTCCTACCTTCTTAAAAAGCTTCCTGTTATAGGTCCCAAACGGACCCGCCAGTAAAAGAAGAGGATCAACCCATTGAACCAATCCTTCTCCTCTCCTCCGGAAATACATTCCTCTATATTCTTTTACCCCAAATACAGATGTTTTATATCCTTTACACTGTGCAGTGAAGACTAGCTGCATCTGTAGGATTAAGACGCCAGTTTCTTCTTCGGTTTCTCTAACTGCAGCATCGTAGGGTGATTCACCAGGATTAACCTTACCCCCAGGCAATCCCCACTTTGTGGGATCGTCTCTTCGAGAGACTGCTAATATCTTGCCTTCATACTTTATGAGAGCACAGGCGGCTTGTGGTAGTTTCATTTATCACTCTAATATAATCCTCCGTTGCGGTTATGGACTATAGGTACTGCCTTTCTGTCCGTTGCATGGCATACACATTACTTGTAGATTTGCTAGATTTGCCGATCCTCCCTTTGACTTAGGCTTGATGTGATCCTTGGTTATCAATACCCAAGTTCCGTCTTCTTTTACTCCGTACAAGTTGAAGTGCTTCAACGCGTGGTCTGTAGAGTGCTGTTCCTTGAAGAATTGAGTTCCAACTACTCCACAGACCACACAGGTTGTTCCTTTCGTTGCGAACAACTGGAGACGCAAGGACGCCATGTTTATTGGATCGCCTTCATAGTCACGAACCTGGTCCCACTCTATGGCTTTTTTACGCCTCTGCTTTGGCACGAACTTGACGAATGGTAGGACCTCTGCTAGGGTATAGGGACGACCGTACCTATATAGCATTACTTATTCACACCCCGCAATTGCCCGATCCAACAAATCCAACACGTCCTCATGTTTTGTACCCGGATGGTCATTAAAATTAATTATCTCAGCGGAGGACGGCCAACCTTGAACCCCACCTATATGCTTTAATACGTTAGTATATAGTGAACCTAAAGTGGAACTGCTAACAGTCTCGCCAAACGTGACTTTATCTATAGCTCCTACTAAACACCAACGCACAGCGCGGTCCCCATACGTAAGAACATTCCGCCCTGCTTCGTCCACAGCAGATACTTCCTTAACCCAATGCCGGGGATCTTCGAGCAAGGTCCTCGCGTCTTCTAATGCTTTTCTGATTGTCTTTGACATAAGAATCACCTCTACCTTCTTTAGTTACATTCCCTATAGGGTTTAATTTCCATAGGGATTCTAGCATCCCCCAGAATAACTCTTATTGCAAGACACGAAGCAAAGTCTACGTGTACAACGGCAGTCGTGTCTTTCCAAGAAGCATTGTGAATTCCTCCCTCCTCAAGGAAACCCTTTACGTCATCGATGTACTTACCTGCGTGGATCTCTACTCTGTATTTTGTGTCAGACATCACAATGCTCTATTGCTACATCCAACAACGCCAGTACGTCACTATGTTTAGTGGTCTTATCGTCATTGAAGTATAAAACTACGTTATCTGGTCCATCACCATATTTACTAGGTACAAATGGGTATAGGGCTCTATTAGCAGCCACTGTCTGCGACCACTCAGCAGAGGTCGCGGCACTTACTTTTAGTATTGCTCCATGCAAACACCAACATCTAGCCCGAGGACTTTGTACTGAAACTGGCTCGTTAAACACATTCCTCGCTAATGTTCCCTTTGTCCAATGCTGTGGGTCTGTAAGTAGATCTCTTGCGGCCTTTAGGATTTGTTTTACATTAGCCATTTTACTTCACACCCTTCTTTGTGGCCCATATCGACCGTCACAAGTTTCGTAACAAGCAATTGCTAGCGCCGTATGTTTTTGTTCAAACGAGCCTATAGTATCTTTTTCATCTGCTATTACTCGATTACCACACTTTGTACATTGCATACCAATAAGATTACGTGACGGCATCTTCTGTAAAGTTTCAGACTCAAACGGTCTATCAAGGTTAATTTTCCAAATATCCTTTTCGACTAATTGATTGGGACGATACATTACCCAATCATCCAGTTGCTCGATATGATGCCCCTTCTCATCCAAGATGTAGTCTATATAGTCAAAATAGTCGTCATCTATATAAACTGCTATCTCCCAGCCATTACTGGCTGTATATATTCGATTTCCGTGTTTAGGACAGTGCTCCTCCAAATCCTGTTTAATAGTGAGTGTAATTACTCCAGATTCGATATCTTTTAAGAATTGCATATGTATACATTCTTATATCACAATTTAGGGGCAAAAAAGAACCTCAGCAGGCAGATTCTTTTTCGTAGAGATACGACCCTACTTAACGTATACACAAAGATGTCCTACGGCACACACAGCATCTGTCATTGGAGACTTGTCTGTGTGTAGACAGTCCCAAGGAATCCCTCCCCAATCTGTAGGATCCCCGGTTACCCAGCAGGGACGATCTGGATAGTGTGCAGGGCTGAAGAAGAAGCGAGATCCTTTTGTTAAGGTTGATAACACAACAGGCTTAAGAGTCATACAATACCTTTTACCACCAAAAGAAAACATCCTTAGCTATTGAATGTTTTCCCACTGCTAATAGTATTATTCTAAAGAAGCAACATTTTTCTTAACACCTCTAATAGTAAGGATGCACATGCCTAGCCAACCGAGCTGGAGGCATCACCTGATGCGGATCAAAGAATCCGTGTTCTAATGCTGATCCATAAGCTTCTATACTTTCTTCAATACGACCTCGTCTGAATTGAAGGATTTTCCTAGCCTCCTTCTTATAATACCTTGCGTCTTTAGGGCGATTCTTATTCGCAAAATCTTGAGCTTTTCCATAATAACTAATTACCGTGTCTAAACCATTAAATATTTGAGCACGGGTACAGTCACTTCTAACTTCATCTAAAGTTTTTTGCTGAAGTCTAAAGATGTACGTAAAAAGTGTGTCAAAGTTTAACTGCGACATACTATAAAGATCCTCTACACTTCAATAGGTAAGCCTTCAACCCTTTCTCGTCCCCAGTGAACCCCAATCTTATGGTGTGTAAGACACAGCTAGTTACTGTACCTGTAAGTTGTGTGGGATAGTGCATTACCTCTTTATATAGTACTACACTTTTCTCAATGTCTCCCTTCGCCTCTTTTATCTTTTCTAACCAAGGAGCCATTGCTTCTTTATGAGCATTAAATGCCTCCATGTCTACACTCTCATGACAATATTCTACAAATGGCATCATTTTACCTCTCTAGTATAACGATGATGACAAAATCCACTCTTAAGAGTGGGAACGAAGTCCATCTAGATGATGGTATAAGAATTTAGGAGGACATGAACACAATGCATGTCACTGTGGATCGCCGAGCCTGGACTCGGGGGCAACCACCTGAATCAACCTGTTTACAATCTACGGATGGGAAAAGATGTATTTGGGGGTTCATTCTCAGGGCGATGGGCGTTAATGACAAATTTCTACTCAATGTCCAATTGCCTAATGAGATTGCAGACTACATTCCTCCTGCGTCTAAATGGATTCTAACAGATAAGAGTAAAATTCCAATCAGCTATGAATTAGCTGCTATCAATGACAATAGCACACTAACAGAAGCTGATAGAGAAAGTCAAATCGTCAAAAGATTAAAGGGCACTGGTATATCTATAGAATTCCGGAACTGACATTAAATCTTACTAAACTACTCACCATGAGGGAACCGAATATCAATTTTTTTAGCTAGCATTCTTTTTTTGAGGCAAATTTACCCCCGTCGCACTACTGCGCCGGGATTTATACAAATAACCTACCATAGTAGTGCTGCCACATCGCGGTGTAAAGCCCCCGCCGCATTGCTGTGACGGACCTGTTTGAGTAGCTTAGGGAGGCTTACACGCCGATTTGCTATAAATGTATATATACTAAAGATCTCTAATGTTGTGTTTTTACGTATAGTCTTACCGTAACCACGTAAACACTGCGGATAAAAATTAAGAGGTACAGCCGGGCCATCGGTAAAAGAATATTTCTTTGTTAGATGTTCATACTGTAAACGATATAATAAATCCCTAAACCCTAACACGTAAACACTACACTCTAAAAAGACCTGAAAAATTTGCTCATCACCTACGATCTCTCGGTTATGGATATTTAAAACTACTGGAAAATCTCCTTTTTGGACACCCTCGAAATGGGATTCATTTAAGTATAGAAAAGATTTATAGTTCAAACTGGCCTCCTATAGGGTTAGAAGTGTTAATCCAAACGCTAACTTTTTCTTGCCGTTAGGCGGGACCAATATCGATTTCCCTGACAGTAACGATTCAACTATATGTTTATTCGCAGTTATACCACGGCTGGTAATTGACCACACATCACGGTAAAAATCTATCGGCACTATATTTTGTACACTATCGTCAATGTCTATAAGAGAGATCCCATAAAATGTGTCCCCCCCGTCAAAACATAATACCATATTTGTAGTATTGTGTGCCCCGATGAGATTAGGATAAACCGCCCGCGCAATTCTTATCCTTCTTTTATATAAGGGATCCAGCATAACTTTAGTATTATCCCGGACAAATGTATCTAGATTAATCATCCAACTAATACCTCTAAAAAGTCTGGGCTTACACTAAATGACTTATCTGGATTCGCTAAGAAATCAAATAATAAAAATTTACATTTAACATAACCTGTATGGTTATCGTATCTAATAGCTCTTAAAATGGTCCCTGCGGGATAAGTACAGAGTCCTCGCCCTGTAACCGTTTCCGTTGTACGAACCAATCTGTTCTGAAATTCGGATGGGTAGTGTTCTAACCTAAGAACCATAATAATTCCACCTTTCTTAGAAAGGAATATCCCCCACAGATGACGGAGGCTCTAGGCTTGAGTCAAACAGATCAACATAGTCCACTCCTGATACCTTAGCGCCATACTCAACAGTATCTACCTCTGCATACTCACAAGCTTCTGCTTCTGTATCTTGTATAACGGTATCCTCAACCTCGACATCAGTAGCGCTATCATCACCAGCATCTAAAAAATATCCCAACAGATCGTTTTGGGATTCTATTAGAGTCTCCTGTTGCGACTGTACTTCGTATAGCTGGTCTATAGAGTCATTTAAGTTTCCTATAACCGTGTCCTTAGCCGCAACAATTTCTTTTAGCTGGGACACATGTTCCTTAAGATTTCGGATTTGTGCTAAGGCATGTGCCCAAATTTCTTCCTTTGTTAATAAGTTTAAATCCAAACCTTTATCCACTAAATTAACCATACAAATATCGTCTTCCATGATTTAGGTGTTGCCTTGTTGCTGTTGGTAAATACCGTATACAGACTCTGTTTCTAGAAGCGGTCGGAATACCACGGTATCTGCGTCTCTACGCATGTAATGTATATACGGAAGGCCAACTATGAGGTCATTAATTATAGGAAAACCTGCTGCGAGTGTAACATCACCCAAATCCCATTCCCCACTATTTTGAACTATAAGGTAGACATAGTTATCTACACGGGATATTAAGACACCACATAAGATGGGTGCCTCGTTGGCAGAAAAGGACTCGCGAACAATAGGTAGAACTCGTTGCTCTAATGGTACATCGTCTTTCGTGGTGTCCATCATGAACACAATTGACATTTAGTTTTTTACCTCAACAATAAATATAGAATCGTATATAATTTTGGATAGTTAGCGTAGAACAGAACAACTCCATACAAAAAATCCAGGTCTAAGAATGTGCTCTGCGAAATGGTGTATCATTAGTCCCAACATTAGATTATATTTTCCTCAGGGCATAAAGCGCCGGCCCGTTTCCACGTTTTCTTTTTAAGTAGTAACTTATTTTATTTTTGGTTCTAGAAGAGACTAGTCTCTCCTCAGAATCATTGATACAAATGTACCGATGTCCTTGCTTTTTAGGTATAAACGTGCAGTGATATTTTATTTCCTTGTTCTCTTCGAAAGGATATACTAATATAACAGCGGAAGACGGCTGATTTAGTATGCGGTCCATGGTGACTAAAGACGGTCGTATATACTTTCGGATATTTAATTTACGTTTGAAGACGCGCCGTAAGGGCCTCTCTATGTTTGAGAGTTGTGTACCTACACGGTCAGATTTAAAGGCTTTTCTTAATTTAGGTAAATGAGAAAAGGACAAGGGTATCCCTGTCCACCGCCCCGCGTTGACGACTGCAACTGGGACGCAAGTATTATGCTTCTTATTCTGTTTTATGTAATCAATACTCTTACTATTTTTTCTATTCAGCATGGTATACAAATTATAACCTGATTACTTAGGTTAAATCTATTCTCTTTTACCACACTTTTCTAGTGTATATACACTAGAAATTTACTACAAAAAAACTACCCGGTATAAAGGCGCAGGTCTTTCTTATTTTCTTCAATTCCTTTTGGGGGTAGGAAAAAAAGAAAATTATTCAATTTTCCGATCGAAATAGAACTTCATATTCTAACCTCCAGTTGTCCGCTAGAAGTTAGAATAATCAGTAACCACTTCTATAGATAAATATTCCATCCCACAGATTATCTGTGGATATTTATCTAATCGATTTCATTATAGACCACTTCCAAAAAAACAACAAGTATTTTTTTATTTTTTTCCGCGGTCGATTTTTTCGGGGGGCGCAAATCCCCCTGCACCCCCTTAGTTACAATGAAAAATGATCTTATCCCCTCGATAGGATTGGGTTTTTTTCATTTAAACTCCGCCAGCTGAAAATTGGCATTACTTTACGTTCTTTAATCCGTCATTTTTAACTTTTTTCGGAAAAAATATAGTACATAACCCTGGAATATTGCTCATGATTTTATCATGTCCTGCCGGTTGGCGTAGTATTTTCTATTTTTATCGGATTTAGATTCTAATAATAATAATAATAATAACGGGGGGTTACAGATAAGGGAGGGGGGTATAGAGTACCTCAGACGTTTTAGAACATGCCTACGCATGCGAAAGGAGTAAGTTTA
>ERZ1292623.2924-Hain-H51-01um-R1-2924-length-14912-cov-5_pt1 | contig 14912 bp, 11 predicted proteins | sample MGYA00564398_ERZ1292623 | MGnify/ENA primary metagenome ERZ1292623 (study PRJEB36523, sample SAMEA6512633) | groundwater metagenome | collected 2019-01-07 | study: AquaDiva: Metagenomics assemblies of 32 groundwater samples
CAGGAGTCACGCGGGGAAAACCCGAAAACCGCTTCCACTCGAACTCAGCGGGAAAATTAATCTTTTTGAACAAGCTCCAGGAAGATCCATTATTCGCGCTCACATAGAGCGCTGGGTAACTTTTCCCATCAAAGGAAGAGGCGCCCAAGAGGTAGAGCATGCATTCCCGCCATCCACCAAAAAAGAATGATATCCAACTGGGAGGGATTGGCGCACTTCCTCCACACCCGAATCATTCAAGCGAACGTAAAAAACACCATTAAAAGTGGAGCCGGAAGAGCCGAAATACAGGATATGCGTGTCCGTGCCCCCGGAAACCGGATCCTCCGTCATGAGGAGATTGGTCACATACCCCTGCTCGGGAATACTTTTGGGCGGACCGGTGTAATACGAAATGGGCGAGGCTGTGCCCACATACGCGTCCGCGGAAAAGGGAGTCGAAACAAGGACACTCGAACCCCCCATCCAGGAATGACCCTCATCCAGGGAACGGAGACACAACACTTTCTCATTCACGTTACCCGGATGGCGCTGCGTGCTGTACAATAGGCCCAAGGAACCATCCGAGGCGACGCGGAGAGAATGATACTGCGTATCAATGTCGACGCCGGGGGAATACACCACATTCTCCACGATCGACTCGGAAAACGTATCCCCACTGAGGACCACCCCATCCTCATCCAACACAATGACCCCCAAATCCGCACCCGCATTCCGGCGGGAAACATACACCAATCCCTTCGCCGAATCGATGTCCGCCGACCACTTGGTGGAGAGGTCTCCAATACACGCATCGCGGGCCAACGCATACCCATGAGGAGGATTCACCACATCCCAACGAAGAAAACGACCCCCGACACACCCATCGAGACTCTCATCTAGGAAGATAGCAAAGATCCGGCGATCACTCCCCGACAACACTACAGGAGGCTGGGACGTGGGGGGACCGGCATATTTCACGTTCCAGACGAGACCACTCGTGGAAGAAAAAAGAAGATAGGCCAACCCATTCACCCGCAGACCAAGCGCCATGACCCCATTCTCCGCCACGGCCAAGCGTTGATTGAAGGATCCCATAGAATCAGTGAGGGGATTCTTCTTCCCGATAAAATCCTCCAGGTTCACAAAAAAAGTTTCCCCCACTAAAGGAGAGGAAATGGAAGCACTGCCCGGAGTTGGAACCGGAACGCAATCCTCGGCACACACAAAATCCTCCCCCGGAGAACACACCCCATCCCCACACACAGAAGAAACGACGGAGGGCTGGCACACATTCTTGGTGACCGACAACCCGGTAGGAAGGGTCACCGGAATGGATTCGCAGGAAAAACCAACCGGACACGTATCCACCCCGTGAAGAATGGCGCACGAACACTGGCACTCCACACTCGAGGAAAACTCGAGACCATGACAGGAAAGGGAATAAGACCCCACCTTCCCGCACGCAGGGGAGGGGAGGGTAGAGGAACCCATGTCACAACTCTCGCCGGGATCCACAAAACCATTGCCGCACACGAAGGGAAGGACCTCCCCAGAAACAAGACGACTGGGCGGGGAAGAAAGACTTAGGGAGGGAGCAAACCCCGTGGAGAAAGAACCCACATCCGATAGAAAAGCGACGAAGGAAAGAAAGACCACGGAAACGACCAATATGCCCAAGATGGATAACCAATGACGAAAACTATCCACGGAAGACATGGAGGCAGAAAACAGCTCCCAGAATAAAAACCCTATTCGAGGAAGGAAAAAAGAATTGGTGGAATGGCCCCCAAACCCTTAAAACAGGACCAAACCATGAGTAGAAGGATGGACGAAAAAGCAGTGGAATTAGGAACCGTGGTATCCACCCCCGAAAGCCCCACCCCGACCCAAGTGGATTTCGTGGTGATGAATGGGAAGGTGCATCGAGGACAATTCGTGGAAATACCCTTCTCGGAAGGAACCCTCATTGGGATGATTGCCAATGTGCGGAAGACCAATAAGTATTTCGAACGCGCCGATGCCGTCAAAGAATTCGAGGCCCAAGGGGTCAAACTATTTGAACAATTCCCCGTGAACGATTGGGAATACATGCTGGCCCAAGTCAACCCCCTGGGGGTTTTCTCTCCCACCGGGATTAAACGAACCACATTTCCCCCCTCGCCGGGGACCAAGGTATTCAACGCGCAGGCCGAGCACATCAATCAATTCCTAGGACTTGATGAGGAAAAGGGACTGGAACTGGGGGCAATGGAATTCCATCCCGTGAAAATTAAGCTCAATATGTCTAAACTATTACAGAAGCATTTTGCGGTCCTTGCGATGTCGGGCGCAGGAAAGTGCGTGAAATATGATACACTGGTTTTGTTAGCGGATGGAGAGCAACGCAAAATAGGCGAATTGGTGGATGAAGTTTTAGCTAAGCACAAAAAAACACACAATGGAATTGAATCGTGGGAAGAGGATTCTGAATTATTTACGTACGCACTCTTTGACAACAAAATAATCCCGTCACAAATTAGGGGATTCCATCGGCGAAAAGCAGAATCAATCGTTACTCTGAATACTCGCAGCGGAAAGAGAATCGAAGTCACGCCTGAACATATGATTCCGGTTTTTAGAGGAAAAGTGGAATGGATAAAGGCAGGAGAAGCAACCCAGGATGATTATCTTATTACTCCACGCGTAGAATGGGTGGGAAAAGACACCACTATCGATGTAACCCCCATTATTACCAACCTTCGAAACGTCAAAATAGAAAGAGGGCATGCCCAGCACAGACAATCCAAGAATAGGATGCCACTTCAACTAAAAGTCGATGAAGATTTGGCTGAATTAATGGCCTATTGGCTCGCTGAAGGACACAATACGGGAGATGGACAAATTTTCTTTACGAACGAAAACAGGGATATACAAGAAAACTTTTTTCGAATAGTTAAAGAAAAGTTTTATTTGGAAACAAAAAAAACCAAGAGCCGTGAACAATTTTACAGTAATCATGCCATTTTGTCTAGGTGTTTGCCAAAGATTGGATTTACCAACTCTAGCTGGACCAAATTCATTCCAAAAGAAATACTACAAAGCAAGAAAAGCGTATTAATGGCATTTTTAGCTGCATTTATTGATTGCGACGGACACATAGAGAAAGAAAAACCGGATATAGAAATAACGCTTTCCAGCAAAGAACTAACTACAGGAATTAGAGAAATCCTAACAAAACTCGGAATCGTGTATATTTCAAAAATAAAAAAATGCAAAGGAAAGGAATATCAACGCACTTTTATCTCAGGATCAGACGAAATTAGACGCTTAAAGAGCCTTAATCTGCGGATCAACTATAAGAAAGAGGCATTAGAAAAGTGGTGCAACACAAAAGGAAATCCGAATGTAGATATTGTTCCAAACGTCAATAACCATATTGCCGAATTATTGAAACAATTAAATATGAGTCAACCACAGCAGGAATCTTCAGGAATCAGCAACTACCTATACCGGAAGGACAATCCAAGCCGAAAAAGCCTTGCCGTTTTAATTCGCCTTTTTGAAAAAAGGTTGGCTGAAGTTGAAACAGCAATCATAGAGGCTCATCACACCTACGAGAACATTCCTAAAACAAACGAGTCATTAGCCAAAAATATCTTATCCGCGGCATTTGCCAATGGAATGCAATTCAAGCAAATGGCCTCTGGAACAATTGTTTCAAGCACAACCGCGCGAAGAGTTGTTCGTGGGATAACACAACCTAAATATGCATCATTTTTACTCGCCCAGAATGTGTTAAAGTTACAGGGAAAAGAAGATTCCGCGATTGCAGAAATACAAGAATTTGATGGAAATGAAACCTTGACCAAAATAAAGAAAATTGCGAGAATCCTCCATATCGAAATCAAGGAATTGTGCAAAGAATCTGGAACCCACAAACAATTCCTTTACAATCATGAAAATGGAAGGGGGAATGCAGACATTCAGCAAATTACGATATTTGGTGCAAAATTAGTCGAAAAATCAATCATTATCCAATCCACTATTGAAAAAGCCAAGGAGCGAATTAAACTATTGAAAGAAGCAATTGAGATGAACGTCTTTTTTGATCAAATAACAAGAAAGGAAGAGAGCAAACTAGAAAACGAATACGTGTATGACTTAACTGTAGAACACTCAAACTTCACTGCCAACAATATTATCATCCATAATAGCCACACCATCTCTTGTCTGCTCGAAGAACTCCTCGAGAGAAAAAAAGAAAATGGACGCATGGCGATTGTCGTATTCGACGTGCATGGAGAATACACCCATTTCGCGGAACCCGTGAGCGATCCCAAATTTACGGATTACTCGGGAAAGACCCGCCTAATCCGGGCAAGGGACCTCAAGATAGGCGTTCCCAAATTATCCGTTGGAATGTTCGGAGCCCTCCTCCCCAATGCCTCGCCGGCCCAGAAGAGGGAACTGGGAAAGGTCATCCACTCCTTGCAGCAAAAGATGAAAGACGGGCTTGGACCCTATGACTTGCAGGATATCAAGGGAGGATTGTTGGAGGAGTTATCGAGCAAGGACGCGAAAGACAGCGTGATCCAAGCCCTAATCGGGTGGATCCATGAACTGGAAGACTTGCGCCTCTTCGGGAAGGCCGATAACCCTTCGCTCATGGACCTGATACAGCCCGGCATACTCACGGTCGTGGACTTGAGCGACATTATCCACACGCACAAGAAACAAGTCATCGTAGGATACCTGGCCCAACGCATATTCAATGAACGCAGGAACAAGCAGATCCCTCCCACCGTGATCGTGCTGGAGGAAGCCCACAACTTCATCCCGCAGCAATCATCCAAGAACGAGGCCAGTGCCAAAGGAATCATGCGCACGATTGCACGGGAAGGAAGGAAATTTGGTGTAAGCCTATGCCTCATCTCCCAACGACCCATTCAACTGGACACGACGACGCTGGCGCAGTGCAACACTCAATTGCTGCTGCGCATCACCAACCCTTATGACATCAAACACATCGGGGAGAGCGCGGAAGGGCTCTCTGCGGAATCATTGGGAATGCTGACCTCATTGAAAGTGGGGGAAGGATTGTTGATTGGGGAGGCCGTGCACGCCCCAACCTTCTTCAAGATACGCCAACGAAAATCCCAACCGTCCAAACATGAAGGGACATTGGAATCGGCGGGAATTGCGTATGAAAGTGAAGCGGAAAAGAACCGGAAAGAGACGGAAGACTTGTTATAATTCTCACCCAATCGTAGCAACCAACGGTCAAGAAAAGGGAAATACGATACGCTGGACCGGGGAGGAAAGATACTCTTTCGGCCATCCCAAATGGGTCACCCCATATGCATAATGGCGACGGGCCTCCGACGACTCGTCCGAAGGGCTTTCCACTATCATCGCTCCCCTCTTCTTCCACAGGTTGATGAGCGCAGTATTGGGGGTGTCTCCGTAGAAACCGAAATACCCCCTCTCGGCAATCTCAGGGGCCCGGGCAATGATCCCATTCACCGCGGCCACCATTTCACGGGCGTTTTTAGGATAGAAATGCAATTGGAGAACCTTTTCCCCCGAATTGAACAGACGACCGAATTCTTCCGGCTTCTCCACGACCGCACGATACATCACATACCTTTTCCGCATCTTTGCAGGGACATACCGATAGAGGTTTCGCGAAACACGCAGATGCAGACGATTCCATTTTCTCCCCCACCCGGCACGGAGGGAGGAAAGACGAGATGGCATGCGGGGAAGAGGCAACCCGCAATTAAAACGTTCACGGAACCAACGGCGGAATGGGGTTGGAAAGAGAATATAGCTGGGGCGGAGACCATTCCTCCCGGTATGACTCCCAATACCTTCAGTCTGGTCTCAGTTTCCACCCGCGAGGAAAAGCGCGGAGTGGATGTCACCTTTTCCAACGAACAGCGAAAGCAGACCAAATTCTATCCCTTTTTCCCATCCTTCTACCTCCCCCACACTTCCACTACTGCCTTCGAACGACTCCTCGACGAACATTTCGAGGAACGCCACCAACTCATTGCCCACCCATCCAGTATCCAGGTGATTGCTGGAACGTGGAAGGACCTCAAACACATCGCCCACCGCCTCCATGGACTCACGAATTATTTCCCCTCCCTCATCGAGCCGGAACGCCAATTCCTCCTCACACAGAAATGGAGGTATTTCCAATCCTTCGATGCCAAACTCAACCCCCTCCCCGAAACATTCCAAGAAACCCGAATGGAAGGAATGACGGAAGGAGTGTTCAAGACCCTCCGACAGGTGCACACGCACCGACCGGAATTGGAACACTCCCTCATCCGACGCATGATTATATCCCACGAATTGGGAATACCGCCTTCCGAGGCAGGGGAACTATCCCCTGAAATACAGATGGAAACCCTCCTCGAAAACCATTTCTTCACCCTCCACCAATCAGCCCCCCTACAAAAAGGAAAAAAAGTGGACCGGGGAAAATGGAACATGGAACAACGCACGCGAGCCAATGCCCACACATGGGAAATGGGTACGGAAGGGGAAGGAAAATGTGCATGCTGCACCCCCACGTCCCTCGCGGAAGCCCACGTGCAGGGAGGGAGTGAGGTGGAATGCATCGTGGAACAAGACGGGGTATACCTCCACACCCTCGACGAGGAACGGAGCCACGGCCATCACGCAAAACGACCCCACCCCCAAAAACGAATCCACCGCGCTAAGGAATGGGGACTCCATACGCTTCCCATTGGACCCCTATGGAGAGGAGAAAAAATAACTCTCTCCCTATCCGAAGCCCAAAAAGCCCATGAAGAAGGACTCCTCCACATGACATTCACCCTCGAACCCCTCCGGTGGACCTGCCGAAAGAACCCCCCGGCACTCACCCAACTCCACGCCACCCTATCCCAACGGGAGGAAATCCACTCCACCCGGCAGAACGCGCTCATCCAACCCTACCTCACCCAATACCAACTCGCCTATGCCCTCCACACGCCCACCGATCCATGGGTCACCCTCCACACGCAGGGGGAGAAAATCCTCCGGGAATGGAAAGAACGCCTCCCCCACCACCTCCAAACCGGAGAAACCGCATGGAGGGACCCTCATATGGGCCCCCAATGGAAAGCCATCCTCGAATAGGGAAAGGATTCCCTCCACCCGGAGAAACGCCAACCCCCAGAGGCGCCTTTTTATAGCTTTCCCCGCGACGTTTGATAATCGAGGGAAACCCCGCATGACCATGATGACCCGATTCGAAAAAACACGCATCATCGGAGCCCGCGCCCTGCAACTCGCATTCGGCGCCCCTGCTCTCTTGGACAGCAAAAAACTGGTTTCCCCTTATGATTTGGCACGGAAAGAATTCGACGAAAAGGTAATCCCCTTATCCGTCATCCGAAGCCTGCCCAACGGACAGCACATACGAATCGAGGTGAATTAAACATGGGAAAATCCGTACCAAAAGGAATCAAGAGCAAAGCCACCATTATTATGAAAGAGATGCCCGAGACCTTCTCCGAAAAATTCGAGACCAACAAAAAAAGCATCGTCGGACTCCAACTCCCATTCTCCAAATGGACCACCAACGTGATGGCCGGATTCATTACGCGTCACCAAAAGAAACTCATCAAAGCCAAACTCAAGGAAGAAGAGGCTAAACAGAAAAAAGAGGCCGTCATGAAGGATGCCCCTGACATGAACGCGATGATAAAAAAAGAACGAAAACCCCGCGCATCCAAACCCGCGGAAGAAACCGAAGCGCCGGAAGAAAATCCCATCGCCGCAGCTGAATAAAACACAAAAAAAATTATTCCGCACGCGTGCCAAGATCGATAGGCTTGTTGACGGGAGACGTCGGACCATCCACATCCTTATCGCGCTCCAGCACATACAACGACCCCGTGGCCGCTTTCTCAATCTCCGGGGAATGCGTAATCACGAAGACCTGATCCACCAACCCGGGAAGACGATCCCGGAGCATGCGGGAAAGCGAATGCACGGACTTGGCATCCAAATTGTGCGTGGGCTCATCCAAAATAATCCAGCTCAACTGACGCGTCAACACGAAAGCCACGGCCATCCGCAGGGCCAAGGCAGCCGAAGAACGCTCCCCACCCGAAAGAGAAGACTCGGCCACAACCCAATCCCCGCGCTGCTCACGGACGCTCAACACGTAGTCATTGTCCTGAACCAGCAGCTTGGCCAATGAAAAATCAGAATAGGGATACAGGGCCGGCCACAATTCCACGAGAGCCGCATTAATAGCCTCCACCACCCCCTCGCGCAATTGCTGCTGGGTCACCATCAAGGCAGTGGAAAAGACCCCCAGTCCCTCCACGATGGAGGAATACTGTCCCCGCTTCATGGTCAAGGACTCGACCTGCGCCACCAATGACTCAACGGACTTCAACCGCTCCACCAACTCCCCCTCCACTTGAACCAACAATTCCCGCTCCCGTTCAAGGGCATTCCACTCAGATTCGAAACGGGACCATTCCGCATTAATGACATCCAGCCTTCCCCGCACATCCCCAAAACCCGCGAGATTCTTCTCTCCTTCATCCACGAGCGCCCCTAGACGATCGGATTCCTTTTTCACGGAAAACAACTCGATGCACTTATCGACATGCACCCCTTGCGTGCGCAAGGCATCGAGGTCCCCATCAGAAATGGGCTGACCCATTACGGCCATGGCCTTCTCGGCATTCTCCAACTCCAATTTTGCCTTATCCACCTCGGCGAGGAGCGAAGAACCCTCTTGGATCCGCATGCGGAGGGACTCCTGCTCCACTAATACAGGATCAAGACCCTTCACCACCAACTCAATCCCCATCCGCTCCGAATGGAGAGAAGAACGTCGCGCCTCGGCTGCCGCACGCTGGGATTCAACCCCTTGACGCTTCGCCGCGAGCAACGAGAGAAGGTTTTCCTTGTGCGAGGAATGAATCTCCTGCTTGCAGGTGGGGCAGTTGGCATGCAGAGAATGCAATGAACGCACCTCATTCTCCACCTCCACCAATTGGGCATCGGACAGGCGCACGAGGGAGACGCATTCGGTGTAGTCCCCGTTCAACGTGTTCCATTTTTCCTGGAGCTGGGCCTTCTGCTTCTTCATCTCACTAATACGCGCCTCGATATTGACGATGGATACGCCTTCCGTCTTGGACTCCCAATCCTTTTTCCTCTTCTCGATCAAATCCAATCGCTGAACGGCCTTCTGCCGCTGCACATCCAACAAGCGGTGCTGCTCCTGCTTGGATTGAAGAAGCCTAATCCTTTCCGCAATGGACTTCTTCTCCGTCACCGCAAAATCCACGCCCATGGCATCCCAATTGGGATGCTGTTTGGAAAAAACATCGAGTCGGGAGTGAATGGTCTGGAGCTGCCCTTTTTGGGACTGGACGGACTGCTGCCATTTCTCTACCTTGGCCACTTGGTCTTGAATATGAATGCGTTCCTGGCCCAATCGTTCTTTCTCCTGTTTCTTTCCTGAAAGATGAGCCTCTACGCGCAAGCGCTTCTGCTTCTGCCCCTCCCGTTTGAAGCGCAGTTCATTCAAATCCTGCGACTGCAAAACAGCCTCAAACTGCGCCAGGGATTGCGTGACGGAATCCGTTGACTTACGAAAATGATTCACTAATTGATTGACGTTCCCACGGACCACCTCATACTTCTGAAGGTCCAATAGCTCATCGAACTTCTTCTTCCGATCCCCAGGATTCAACTTGAGAAAATAATCCACCTGATTCTGCTCGGAATACACGGCGCGCGCGAACAACTCATACGAAACCTGCAGCTCTTTTTCCACGCGCTCGGTGACCTGATTCGGTTTAGGCCCCGCAATAAGGGACCCCCCCATGTAGAGCCGCCCCTCATTCGACCCATTGCGCTTCAGAATGCGCTCTACCCGATACGGGGTGTCCTTGATGGAAAAACACACCTCTACTCGTGCCTGGTCGGCCGAGAAGGGCTTGCGCATCAACAAATCCGCAGAGGAAACACGTCTATTTTGGAGGGCGGGAAACGTCCCAAAGAGCGCATAACACAACCCATCCATCACGCTCGACTTGCCCGAACCGATGACCCCGACCAGGACATTAGTGCCCTTCCGGAAACGAAGGGTGGACGACCGGTGCGTTTTCCAATTCTCAAGGGTAATGGACTCAATCAAAAGGGACCACCAACCATCTACGCCCGAGAGAAATATAATGGACGAGGGAACAACAGATGCCTGCCAAAAAAATAGAATAAAAAGGACCCGTTGATCCTACACGAGCGTCATGCCCTCAACTTCCACGCTCTCCACGGAAGGGAGGGTCTCTATTTCTTTGGTTAGGAGGTCCAGCGCATCGTCCTTCTTCTCGGGAATCACAAAACCCGCCTTCAATACGATAATACCAAAACCAATCGGGGCCCGCTGAATATCCTTGCACTCCCCATTTACGCACGCGCGCAATTCCTTCTCGCACGCGTCCAATTGCTCCATATCCTTGGGATTGACTTTGAAGATGATAAACGTCTTACCCATGCGAAAAATCCCCCTGAATCACGGACCGGAATAGACTTTTCCGTCTTCCGCGGCCGTCTGATAGGGCTTGGCCGACTCCCGGCAATGCGAGCAACGGACCACCTTAATCTTGGTGTTCCCCGGACTGGGAAACTCGACAAAATCATGGACCACGTGCTTATTGCAGGATGTACAGACCTTCATACGAGAAAGGCCCTGGCAAACGGTTAAAAAGAAAACCCATGGACCCCACCTATCCCTCCCCTAGGGCCTGCCCCAGAGCCCCATTTAAGAGGGTTTAGACGCCCAAATCATACCAGAAATGCACGGCTGGCCCCGCATCTCGCCCCTTTCGCTGGGCGCGCACGAAGGCCTACCGGAGGGATTTACAATCCCTCAATAAGTCCAATAGAATACAGCGAAAATACGGTTGGCCCCGTAGCTTAGTCTGGATAGAGTGTCGGGCTTCGGACCCGAAGGTCGGGGGTTCAAATCCCTCCGGGGTCGTATTGGGGTTGCTTGCAATCCCCTCGTTTTTCTTTTGACTGGGCGACTACTTTTCTTTTTCTCAAAAAGAAAAGGAGTGCGTTCCTAAATCCCTCCGGGGTCGTTTAATCGTAGAGATATATACATCTCCCGCAAATGGGATTGTTCATCTCCAATGGCTGTTAAGCACGAAAAAAGTGACTGATAATGACTAGAAATTAAAAAGGCACGCCGCATGACTAGCCTATGATACGGGTGCTCACGTCGGTGTTTCTCCTTTTATTTTTGCTTGGATGCGTCAGCACCCCCGTCGAATCGGATAATCGCGAAACCATTCCAAGTGGAAATTCTTCACCGGCGATGAATAATTCAGTTAATCAACCCCCTTCGAACGAGCAATCATACGCCGTGGAGAATACTCCCGTGAATACGATGGAGAATTGTGACCATCCACTCTTCACGGCGTATTTGGTCGACCCATCCTATGTGCAAAAGGTTGGGCAAGTGGGGGTTGTTCATGGTTCGGGATTGTACATCGTGGAGCGATCCTACATCAGCATAAAAAACGAATTCCGCGGGGAGAAAATACCCATTTACGCCCCCGTGAATATGTCGCTTCGTTCCGGAAGCCATTATCAGAATCCTGCAGCAACCGGCACCGCGTTGCCCGATTATGCATTGTGGTTTGATGTGGGGTGTGACGTGGAAGTGAACCTAGCGCACCTGAAGGAAGTCGTGGAGCCCATTGCGGCGCAATTACAGGAAGTAAAAAGCGACAGCCGAAGCAGTCAACTATCCCCTATACCCTTTCAGGCAGGCGACCTCATTGGGTACTTTATTTCCAACGAAGGCGACGTAGCAGGATTCGATTTCATTGTTCGCGACAAGAAAGTGGTGAATGTGTTCATCAACCCCGAACGATATTCGGGATACCGGGCATCCAACCTCATCAACGGCGTATGTCCGTATGATTATTTCGATCCCGTGAAAAAGCAGGAATATTATACTCTTCTCGGAGGGGGAGGGGGAACATTGTTTAGCATCAAGGACTGCGGACACTCTTCTCGAGATGTGACAGGAACGATTTCAGGGATGTGGTTTTTGGACGAGGAACCCCAGGAAAGCATCTACGAAGGATACAAAGATGGAGACTATGGAAGCACGCTCTCCATCGTGGGGGATGAAGAAAGAATTACGATTGGCAATCTGGGACCAACTCCCGTTTCATGGGTATATCCAACCAATCCCACACACATGCTCCCTGAGAAGGTGACGAACGAGCATTGCTACCAATTCGACGGATATGCCCCCGGACAATACGCCGGATGGGCCTATTTCAAATTAGTCTCCCCCACCCAAATTCAGGCAGCCTATTCGCCATCAGGCACATGCCCGGATTCCTTTCCGGGGAATGGGAAAACGTATTATAAGTGAAGATTCCCGCTGCCCTATTTCCCCTCGTGCGCTTTCTTCAGCTTGGCAATGTCCAATTTCTTCATCTTCAGCATGGCCTGCATGGTGGCGTGGGCTTTCTTCGGATCCTTATCCGTCAACCACTTTTCCATCATTCGCGGAACGACTTGCCAGGATAATCCGAATCGATCCTTGACCCAGCCGCAGGGCATCTCCTGTCCGCCTTTCGATAATTTATTCCAATAGAAGTCGACTTCTTTTTGGTCCTTGCAATCAATCATGAAGGACGTGGCTTCGGATAACTTGAAAATGGGCCCGCCGTTCAATGCCAGAAAGTTCTGCCCCGCGATGGTGAATTCAACCGTGAGCACACTCCCCTTGGGCATTCCCGACACTTCGGCCGAGGCCGCATCGTATCGCATGGTTTTTCCTATTTTTGAGTTCTTGAATAAGGTAACATAGAATTTGGCCGCTTTATCGGCATCTTTTTCAAACCAGAGACAAGGGGTGATTTTTTGCATAGGGAATAATTCCTCCAAGTAGTCCAGTTTGATTTCCATGTTTAAAATAGAGACATTACTGTAGTGGATTTACTACCTTGATTCCTGGAATTCGCTCAAATTCAGCATCTTCCGTATAGATTAAATAGACTCCATTTCGCTGAGCCGTTGAAGCCAATAAGGCATCCCAAAAATGTACACGTTCAGTTTTCGATAGATGAACGGCGGAAATTATATCTTCAGGATGCTCGGCAAAGCAAGAACCAAAACCGTCTTTAAACAGAGTAAGATACTCCTCTATTTCGGGCAAGGGCAATAATGATCGATGAATAGCAACCGCGGCAAACTCCCTTAGTGATTGCTGAGCAATAACAAATTCATCGGGTTGTCTCATTACTTCATCCATGAAGGCTTTCGCCTCACGGTGGCGAGAGTCATGACTCGCATTTGCCGCATAAACCAAAATATTGGAATCAATTAAACCGCGGACCATAATATGCATCCTCCCGCTTGAACTCTCGAATACCCCACGCATAATCTTCATCAAAGAGCTCTTTCAAACGTTTCCACGCCTTTTGTCGCTTACGTTCCTTTTCGACCAAGTCAATTCCCTCCTTCACGGTTGCTGAAATAGCCCCTCTTTTCATGCCGTTCCCATCCTTCGCGAGTCGTTTCAATTTCGCAACGTATTCTTCTTCCAACGAAATCAAAACGTGTTTCATGACGAAATATATACGTTCGTATATATAAGTTTGGACGGCATTCCGCCGTGAAAAAGCTACTTTTTGGAGAAGAATCCTTTCTTCTTCAGGATGGATTTCAGGTCCAGCTTCCCCTTCTCCATGAGCTCATACCGCACCCGAATGATGGGCTTGTTGACCTTCAATACGCCCCGAATATCAATCGGGGTGCCGGCAATCACATAGTCGCATTCGGCCTTGTTGATGGTCTGCTCCAAATCCTTGATCTCATCCTTGGAGTATCCCACGGCAGGAACCACGTGCTCCAGGTGATGGTATTTTTCGAACGAACGCTTGATAGCCCCCACCAAAAAAGGAGCGGGATCCACGATCTGTGCGTGCTTGGACCGGGCAAACACGTATCCAGCACCGAAGGGCATTCCCCCATGCGTGACGGAGGGGCCGTCTTCCACCACCAACACCTTTTTCCCATTCAGATTGGGACAATCTTTCGCGGAAAGAATGGAATCCGCATGAATGACTTTAGCGCGGGGATTGAAATGATGAACGGAATGAAGGGTGGCCTTGATCTGCGCCGGGTGGGCGGAATTTTCCTTGTTGATGATCACATAGTCGGCCATCCGCAGGTTAGTTTCTCCTGGATGGTAGCGCATCTCGTCACCGGCACGCAGGGGATCCACCACCACAAACAATAAATCGGGACGGATGAACGAGAAATCATTGTTTCCCCCATCCCACAAAATGATATCGTTCTCTTTCTCAGCGAGGCGGAGGATCTTCTCATAATTCACCCCCGCATATACGGTAATTCCATTCCGGACGGGCTCCTCGTATTCCTCCCGCTCCTCAATCGTGGTCTTGTATCGCGTCAAATCAGAGAGGTGTTTGAATCGCTCCACTTCCTGTTTGATGAGGTTCCCGTAGGGCATGGGATGACGGATGAGACCTGCCCGAATCCCGTGCTTCTTCAACAGCAAGGCAATCTTCCGCGTGGTCTGACTCTTTCCAGAGCCCGTGCGCACGGCACATACCGCGATCACGGGCTTGGTGCTCGAGAGCATGGTCGCATCGGGACCCAGTAGACGAAAATTGGTCCCTGCGGCTAAGCACTGGGAGGCCTTATGCATTACCGTCTCATGCGAGACATCCGAATAGGCGAACACGACCTCATCCACGTGGTGTTTTTGGATTAGTTCGGTGAGCTTGTCTTCGGGATAGATGGGAATCCCTTTGGGATACGACTTTCCAGCGAGCTTCGAAGGAAACCGCCTTCCCTCAATCCCAGGAATCTGGGTCGCCGTGAAACACACGACCTCATAGTAGGGATTGTTG
>ERZ1292623.2926-Hain-H51-01um-R1-2926-length-14903-cov-41_pt1 | contig 14903 bp, 13 predicted proteins | sample MGYA00564398_ERZ1292623 | MGnify/ENA primary metagenome ERZ1292623 (study PRJEB36523, sample SAMEA6512633) | groundwater metagenome | collected 2019-01-07 | study: AquaDiva: Metagenomics assemblies of 32 groundwater samples
CGGACGAATTCAGCGAACTTTCTATTCATCGTTACCTGGTTGGGGCGCCAGGATTCGAACCTGGGAATGCCGGAATCAAAATCCGGTGCCTTACCACTTGGCGACGCCCCAGATATTTTCAGCGTTTCCGCGCCCAAACCCAACAACACGATTCAGCGTTCTTGCGGCCAATCCGAGGCCGTCATCGGGTGGCGATTGATTCCGCGTGCAACAAATCCGGTCCATCGCGAAGCCGCTTCAGCCAGGATGCGCTCGCCGCTCACCGCATCGACCACCGGCAGAAAAACACATCCGCCGGAGCCGGTCAGGCGGGCGGGACCGCGTTCCCGCAACCAGTCGAGCGCTTCGCCGACCTCCGGGTGCAACCGGCGCACCACCGGCTCAAGATCGTTGTGCCCCCGGCCCTCGCGAAAGGCGCGTATTGTGATAGGCGGGGTATGGCGTGTCAATTCAGAATCGGCAAAAACCTCGGCAGTTGAGACGCTTACCGGCGGATTCAGGACTACATAGGCGGTTTCCACAGGATCGATCGGGGTCAGCAGCTCGCCCACCCCCTCGGCCCAGGCCGCATGACCGTGCACAAACACCGGCACGTCGGCCCCGAGTTGCAGACCCAGCCGGGCCAGTTCCACCGTTGCGAGTCCGGTACCCCACAGCCGGTTCAGCGCCATCAGGGTAGTGGCCGCATCGGAGCTGCCGCCGCCCAGGCCGCCGCCCAGGGGCAGGCGCTTGGTCAGGTGGATACGGGCCCCGCGGCGGATGCCCGTGTGAGCCTGCAACAAACGGGCAGCCCGGACTGTCAGGTCGCGGTCTTCCGGAACGGTGGCCAGCGCCGTGGCCCGGACGATACGCGCATCGTCCGTGGTCTCGAATGCCAGTTCGTCGCCAACGTCCAGAAACTGGAAGACCGTCTGCAGCAGGTGGTAACCGTCCGGGCGCCGGCCCGTGACGTGCAGGAACAGATTGAGTTTTGCCGGGGCGGGCCAGACGAGCATGGTCCTAGAACCTATCTCAAAAATGCCAATACCGCCAACTGCCAAAGGCAACTTCTTTCCGCAGATAAACGCGGATCGGAAATAAGATTAACGCAGATAACTCCTAGTCAATAACCGGTTCAAATCCGCGTTCATCTTTCCTTGCCTATCTGCGTTTATCTGCGGATGCAATAATTTTGAACTCATTAGCAACCCCCTTACTTCAGGTCCCAGTGTTCGATGGCCAGACGCACTTCGATGGTCTCGCGCAGGCCATTGTCGGCATTGGCCGGGTCCGGCGCGCGGCGCGCGAACAGCCGGCTCGGCAATTCAAGGTCGCCGTGACGGACATAGTCGAGAAACTCGATGCGCCAACGCTGCTGGTCGAGCCGCGCCAACCGCCCCCAGGCATCGAGCTCGCGCCGTTGAACGGCGCCGGGCGCCGGCAGACCCCGTACCCAGTATTGCAGCTCGCCGAGCGGCAGGCGGTGCCCGGTCGCCCGCAGGACCAGCTCCTCGGCAGTCGGCGCGTGGTAAATGTTGTTATCGCTGTCGCGCAGGCGCGCCTGGCCGGGTTCGCTGGTGAGACGCAGATGACCACGACCGAGCGGTCCGGTAAGGTCCAGTTGCTGATGCGCGCCGCGGCGGGCCCAGAGCAGCGTGGCCAACCATCCCTCGCTGTCGGTGCGCAGCGCCAGGCGCGCGCGGATCTGCCAGTGTTCGACCGGCGCGAGGCGCTCGTGGTGGCGGCGGAAGACGCCTTCCGGATCGCCGACCGGCGGCCGATCCGGAACAGTGGCGCAGGCGGTCAGCAACAGACAGACCGCCGCGCCAGCAAAAAATCTCACGGCTTGAATTTCTTGATGACGTCCAGCAGCGCCTCGTTGTCGGGTGTTTCGCGCAGGGCCTTGTTCCAGATCTCCTTGGCCTCGTGGCGACGGCCGGTCACCCACAGCACCTCGCCGAGGTGCGCGGCGATCTCGGCGTCGCTGCGCTGGGTCAGCGCCCGGCGCAGGTAGCGGATGGCGTCGTCGGGCTTGCCCAGGCGGTACATCAGCCAGCCCATGCTGTCGAGAATGAACGGATCGTCCGGGCGCAGCGCCAGCGCGCGGTCGAGATATTCCCTGGCCTCGACATAACGGTTGGTGCGGTCGGCGAGCGTATAGCCGAGCGCGTTGAGGGCGTGCGCGTGCTTTGGATCGCGCTGGAGAATGGCCTTGAGGTCCTGCTCGGCGTCCGTGAGCAGGCCGAGCTTCTCGGCCGTCAGCGCGCGCGCGTAGCGCAGCTCGTTGTTGGCCGGCAGCTTGCGGAGGGCGCCGCCGAGCAGATCGAAGGCCTCGCGGTAGCGCTTGGCGTCGCGCAGGATCTGCTCCTCGGCCAGCAGCAGCTGCACGCGCTGCTTCTCGCCCTCGGCCGGCAGCTTGCGCAGGTGGGCGCGCGCCTGATCGACCTTGCCCAGCTTGGCGAGGATCACGGCGTAGCGCGCCTGGGCCTCCAGAAAATTGTCGCCATCGCGGATGCTCTGGAACCACTGGGCGGCTTCATCGTAGCGCTTGTTGTTCTCGGCCAACTGGCCGAGGTAGAGGCGCGCGGTATGGTTGTCCGGCCGCATCTCGACCGCCTGCTTCAGATACTTCTCGGCATCGGCGCTGCGTCCGGTCTGCATGGACAGGAGACCGAGGGCATAGACAGCCTCCGGATCGGCCGGCGAGATGCGCACCACGCGCTCAAACTGTTCACGCGCCTTGTCCCAGTGCTTGAGGTCGATGAGGTGGCGGGCATAATTGATGCGCACCGTCGTTGAGTCCGGATGGCTGTTCAGGTATGACTCGTAGAATTTCCCGGCCCGCGGCATGTCCTTCTGCGACACCAGGATGCGCGCCTTGAACAGCGCCGCCTCCTCCCAGCCGGGCTTGAGCGCGAGCGCGCGATCGATCGCGACCAGACCCTTGTCGAGTTCGCCGCTGCGCACGGCCAGGTGAGCCAGCGCCAACTGCGCCACCGGCGAGCGCGGGTGCTGGGCAATGAGCGACTCCATGATCTCGAGCGCCGCGTTGCGCTTGCCATGGCGCGCCAGCACCGACACGGTGCGCATGTAGGCATGGTCGAGCCGGTCGGACGGGGCTTGCTTGAGGATGGCTTCGAATTGCGCGCGCGCCTCATCCGCGCGTTCGAGTTCCAGCAGCACGGCGCCCAATGCCATGCGCGCCTCCACGCTCTGCGGACGCAGCTCGACCCACAGACGGGCGCTCTCCTGGGCTTCCTTGAAACGGCGTGCATACAACCCGGCCAGGGCGGCGCGCTCCGCCACGCGCGGATCGCGCGTCTTCTGCGCGACCTGGCCGAGCAGCGTGGCGGCCAGATCGATCTGGCCGCGGCGGCTGGCGATCTCACCCAGCAAAAGGCTATATAAGGTATCGGCGTCAAGTTCGACCTTGGGTAGATCCCGCTCCTTCGGTTCCTCTTTCGTTTCCTCCGGCGGCGGTGCGGCGGTGCTGTCGCCGGTCGGCGAATCGGATTCGGTGACGGTCGTGGTCGAGGCGCAAGCGGCCAGCAGGCCGGCCAGCAGGGTCAGGCTGAGGATACGCAACAGGTTATTCATGGCTGCTCCCGGCAATTGAATGCAACGATTCCAACAATACTCGCCCTGGCACGTGCCGGGCTATCCGGTTGACCGCACGTGATCCGTTCAGTTCATCCCCGGCCCAGACCGCCTTTGCCCCGGATCACCCATCGGGCGAGAATAGGGTGTGAACTCGCTCTTTCTGCTGCTGGCGGCGATGGTGGTGGCCGTCCTGGGCTACCGCTTCTTCGCCAAACTGGTCACGCTCGGTGTCTTCCGGCTTTCTGGCGAGTATAGCCCGGGTGCGGCCAGTCCGGCTCCGGTGCCCGGCGAACTGCCATGCCCGGCCGACCGGCTGCTGCCCTATCACGGGGTGGCCCTGAGTGGCGGACTCGGTCTGATCGGCGCCGTCTTTGCCAGCGCCTGGGGTTGGGTGCCGGCCTTTCTGTGGGTCCTGATCGGCAGCAGCGTGGCGGCGGGTGTCTTCGGCATCGGCAGCCTGTGGCTGGCCCGGCGCGCCCCCGGCCAGACGCTGTCGATGTTTTTCGAGCAGCACCTCGGCGCCGGCGCGCGCGGGTTGCTGGTGATGCTCTCCGCCCTGTTGCTCATCGGCCTGGCCGCGCTGTGCGCCAGCCTGATCGCCGCGCTGTTCGCGGCCTACCCGGCGGTCGTGCTGCCGTTCCTGCTGCACGTGCTGATCGCCTGGATGCTGGGACGCACGCTGCGCAAAGACGCGACGACGCCACCGTGGCTGGCCATCGGCGTGGCGACGACCCTGCTGCTGGCCGGCACGGCGATCCTGACCGCTTTTCCCTCGCTCAGCATCGCGCTGGGCGGATCGATCAATCTCGACATCGGCGGCCAGACGCAGCTGTCGCTTGACGCCGTCAGCGGCTGGGTGATCCTGCTGTTTCTCTACGGCGCGTTCACCCTGCGCACCCCGCTGGTGCAGCTCGCTCGCCCGCGCGCCATCCTCTCTGCCATGTTGGCGGTGTTGCTGGTCGCCGGCCTGTTGCTGTTTCTGATCATCCTCCGGCCGCCGCTGGTGGCGCCGGAATTTCACACCGCCGCCACGCGCATCGCTATCCTGCCCTGGCTGTTCGTCACCGTCAGCTTCGGCGCCCTGGCCGGCGTGCATCTGCTGATCGCGCGCGGGCTGACCAGCCGGCAGATGGTGGACGACACCAGCATCCGCCGCGTCGGCTACGGCGGTGCCGCCTTCGACGGGTTGCTGGCAATCAGCGCCGTCCTGATCGCCGCCACCGCTGCCGGCGACGAGGAGGCCTGGTCGAAAAGTTTTGGTGCCTGGCTGCAACCCGCCGATCTCAACCCGCTCTACGCCCTGCTCACGTACATCGAAGGGTATGCCGTGCACGCCGCCGAGGCGGTGGGTGGCGCGGACTGGATCCGCCTGCTGGCGGTGCTGACGATCTGTGCCCTGCTGGCCACCGGTCTCGAAACCGCACTGCGGCTCTTCAAGCAGTTGCTCGACGAGTCCGCGCCCCGGCTGCCGCCGCGGCTGGCCGGCAACGGTCCGCGCCTGTGGCTGGCCATCGGCCTGCCGCTGGCCGTGGCGCTGCTGGCGGCGGGAACCAAGCCGCACGGCGGATTGTGGTTCGTACTGGGCGGCGCCAATCTGGTGCTGGCCATGGCCGGTTTTCTGATCATGGCGCTGGCCCTGCGCACGCCGGAACGGCCGCGGCCGTGGCTGCTGGCCGCCCCGCTGCTGCTGTTCGGCCTGACCCTGTGGGTACTGGTCCCGATGCTGCTGGAGGGTTGGCGCGAGAGCGACTATCTGCTGCTGGCCGGCACGGGCATGCTGATCCTGGTCACCGGCGGGCTGCTGCGGGCGGCCATCGCCCGCTGGCGCTCACCGGTGTCGGCTTGACAGCCGGGCAGTCTCGGTCAGAATCCGGCAACCATCCCGCTGTCCGGTCCACCATGCATCTGCTCACCGTCGGTTTGAATCACCAGACCGCACCCGTCGCCATCCGCGAACGGGCGGCGTTTGCGCCCGAACGGTTGCTGGCCGCGTTGCAGGACATCCGCCGCCAGGGGACCGCCGACGAGGTCGCGATCCTGTCCACCTGCAATCGCACCGAGCTGTACTGCGGGCTCGACCCGGCCAACGACCGGCGCGTGGTGGAATGGTTTTGCGATTACCACCACATCGCCCGCGGCGAGATCGAGCCGCACCTCTACCGTCATCCCGACCAGGAGGCGGTGAAGCACGCCTTCCGCGTGGCCGCCGGCCTCGATTCGATGATGCTCGGCGAGACTCAGATCCTCGGCCAGATGAAGGACGCCTTCGGCACCGCCCACAAGGCCGGCGCCACCGGCAAACTGCTCAACCGGCTGTTCCAGCAGACCTTCGCTGTGGCCAAGCAGGTGCGCACCGACACGTCGATCGGTGCCAGCGCCGTGTCGGTGGCGTCCGCGGCCGTCACCCTCGCCCGGCAGATCTTCACCCGGCTCGACGAGCAGACCGTGCTGCTGATCGGCGCCGGCGACATGATCGAATTGTGCGCCCGCCACCTGCGCGAGCACCGCGTCAAGCACATGATCGTCGCCAACCGCACGGTCGAGCGCGCGCAGGTCATCGCACGCGAATTCGGCGCCGAGGCGATCTCGCTCGGGGAACTGCCGGCGCGCCTGGCCGACGCCGACATCGTCATCTCCTCCACTGCCAGCCCGCTGCCGATCCTCGGCAAGGGCACGGTCGAGCGCGCCCTCAAGGCGCGTCGGCGCCGCACCATGTTCATGGTCGACATCGCCGTGCCGCGCGACATTGAACCCGAAGTCGGCGATCTCGACGACGTCTATCTCTACACCATCGACGACCTCAAGGACGTAGTACAGGAAAACCGCCAGTCGCGCGTCGAGGCGGCGGCCGAGGCCGAGCGCATCATCGACACCAAGGTGGTCGATTTCATGCGCTGGCTGAAGTCGCTCGACGCCGTGCCGACCATCCGCCACCTGCGCGACTCGGCCGAGGCCATGTGCGAGCTGGAGCTGGAACGCGCGCGCGCGCGCCTGAAGCGCGGCGAAGACCCGCAGGAGGTGCTCGAACACCTGGCGCACGCGCTCACCAACAAATTCACCCACGCCCCATCCGACGCCCTGCTCAAGGCCGACCACGAAGCCGATCGCGTGCTGCTCGAAGCCGCGCGCCGGTTGTTCAACCTGGACGAGCGCTAACGCCCGTGCACGCCGCCCTGGAAGCCCGGCTCGAGGGCCTGGTCGAACGTTTCGAGGAAATCGAACGCCTGCTCTCCGACCCCGCGGTCATCGGCCAGCAGAACAAGTTCCGCGACCTGTCGCGCGAATACGCCGAGATCGCCCCGGTGGTGGAGCGCGTGCGCGCCCTGCGCCAGGCGCGCGCGGACGAGGCCGCCGCGCAGAAAATGATCGACGACCCGGGCATGCGCGAAATGGCCGAGGAGGAACTGGCGCGCGTGCACACCGATCGCGAACGTCTCGAGCAGGAAATCCACAGCCAGCTGCTGCCCCGCGATCCAAACGATACCCGCAACGTGTTTCTCGAAATCCGCGCCGGTGCCGGCGGCGACGAGGCGGCGATCTTCGCCGGCGACCTGTTTCGCATGTACCAGCATTTCGCCATCGATCGGAGCTGGCAGGTCGAGGTGGTCTCGCACAGCGCCGGCGAGCACGGCGGCTACAAGGAGATCATCTCGCGCATCGCCGGGCGCGATGTGTACGCGAATCTCAAGTTCGAATCCGGCGTGCACCGCGTGCAACGCGTACCGGACACCGAGGCCCAGGGGCGCATCCACACCTCCACCTGCACGGTGGCGGTGCTGCCCGAGGTCGAGGAAGTGGACGCCATCGCCATCAATCCCGCCGACCTCAAGACCGACACCTTCCGCGCCAGCGGCGCCGGCGGGCAACACGTCAACAAAACTGATTCAGCGATCCGCATCACCCACCTACCGACCGGCATCGTGGTCGAATGCCAGGACGAACGCTCGCAGCACAAGAACCGCTCGCGCGCCATGTCCGTTCTGGCGGCGCGGCTGCTGGAGCTCGCACAACGCAAGCAACGCGAAGCCGAGGCCGCCCACCGCAAGAGTCTGGTCGGCACCGGTGACCGTTCCGAACGCATCCGCACTTATAATTTTCCGCAGGGGCGCATCACCGATCACCGCATCAACCTGACACTCTACAAACTCGATCAGGCCATGGAAGGACATATCGATGAACTGGTGGACGCCCTGCGTTCCGCCGATCAGGCCGAACAACTGGCAGCGCTCGGCGCGTGAAACCGCAAACGGAACCAATCTTGAGTCAGGACGAACGAGCAAAGCGAGTAGGGCTTCCTGCTTGTTCCGCGACCCTCGCCGAGCTGCTGCACCGCGCCGTGGAACGGCTGTCGCCGGTCAGTCCGACGGCGCGACTCGACGCCGACGTGCTGGCCATGCATGTGCTCGGCCTGAACCGGGCCGGACTGTTCGCGGCGCTGAGCCGGCCGCTCGACGACGGCGTGCAACAACAAATCGAGGCGCTGGTGCAGCGACGCGAACGCGGCGAACCCGTCGCCTACGTCACTGGCCGGCGCGAGTTCTGGTCGCTGCCGCTCCAGGTGACCCCGGCGGTACTGATCCCGCGCCCGGAAACCGAACTGCTGGTCGAACGCGCACTGGCGCGCATCCCCGCCGGCACCGAAACTTCGGTCGCCGATCTCGGCACCGGCAGCGGCGCCATCGCACTGGCCATCGCGCGCGAGCGGCCGCGCGCGCGCATTGTGGCTACCGATACATCGCCCGAGGCGCTGGAACTGGCGCGCACCAACGCCGCCACGCTGGGTATCGGCAACATCGAATTCCGCCGCGGCGAATGGCTGACGCCGCTCGCTGGCGAAACCGCAGACGCGCCTCATCAAATGTCAGAACGAATGAGTGAAGCGAGTAGGGCTCCCGCTTCGGCGCGCGGCCCCATCGCTGATGTGCAGGATGCACGAATGCCGCGGAGGCCAGGGATGGCCGAGAGCGGCCTCGATCCCATTGGCGAAACATTCGAAGTCATCGTCAGCAATCCGCCCTACATCCGCACCGGCGATCCACACCTGCAACAAGGCGATGTCCGCTTCGAACCCCGGGCCGCGCTGGTATCCGGCAGCGACGGCCTCGACGCCATCCGCATAATCATCCACGACGCACGGGCTCACCTGAAACCGGGCGGCTGGCTGTTGCTGGAACACGGCCACGACCAGGCCGCGGCCATCGAACAGTTGCTGGGCCGTGCCGGTTACACGGATATCCGTGGACACGCCGACCTCGCCGGCCACCGGCGGGCCATCGAGGCCACGATTGCCTGACGGACAAATTCCGCCTGCGACTGTGAAATAGTGCCTGGCCAGTCCAGCCGATTCGGCTAGACTTGCAGGATTCGTTCAACACCCGACACCACCAAACCACCGAGGTTACCCATGACTCGCCACCATCCTCTTCGCCCTTCCCAGTTCCTGTTTGCCGCCGTTGCCGCGCTCCTCTGCCTGCCGTTGGGCGCCCATGCCCAGGAAACCACGGTCACGACCACCCTGGACCAGGGCACCTGGCTCACCATCCCCGGTTCGGGCTGCAAGGTCCTCGACCCGGACACGAAAGTGCCCGAGGACGTGAAACTCACCTGGTCCGGCCAGTGCGTCAACGGCCTCGCCAACGGCGAAGGCGCTCTGAACGCCACCTGGGACAACGGCAGCAAGTGGATCCGCAACGAGGCGGCATTCAGCCAGGGTCGTCGCAACGGTTTGTGGAAATCGGAAAGCTGGGCCGGCACCAAACAGGTCCGCAGCTACAAGGATGGCAATCTGCACGGCCCTTCGGCGCGCCTGATGTCCAACGGAACCTACGGCGAATATTTCTTCGTCAACGGCAAGCGCGTCATGACCTGGCTGGTGGCCTATGCCTATCCGGATGGCCGCTGGTGCACCGGCGACTGCCGGGAACGCGGGGTCTCGGAAAATTTCACGATCGTGGTGCGCGCCGAAGGCAAGGATCCCCTGACCCAGCCCTGCGGCACCGACGCCAAGGCCTGCCGCCTCAAGGTCCGCGAGATCGTCAAGGAAACTCTGCGCCAAGTAGCGGAACGGGCCAAGCAGCCGGCCAGCAGTCAACCATCGCCATAAACCGCTGCATGAACCGGCCGGGACGAATGGCCTGTATCGGTCGCCCGCGTCTGGCGCAGAGGACCTGCCACCACTGCGCGAGCATCCGCGTGCGCGACGACTGTCTAAATCGGTAAATCCTCAGGTCGTCTTCAACATCGACCCCGCCCCGAAAAGGGCGGGGTTTATTTTTTTCCGGGTGACGGCAACCGCCGCTAGAATGTCGGCATGGACGACCACCGACTAAGACGTTACAGCCGCCATATCCTGTTGCCGGCAATCGACATCGCCGGCCAGCAGAAGCTGTTGGCTTCGAAAGTACTCGTCATCGGTCTCGGCGGGCTGGGATCGCCGCTGGCCATGTACCTGGCGTCCAGCGGTGTCGGGCACCTGACGCTGGTCGATCACGACCGGGTTGAACTCACCAACCTGCAACGGCAGATCGTCCACGACACCGGGTCGCTGGGCGAATTGAAGGTGGCGTCCGCCGCCCGGCGCCTGCGCGCGCTGAACCCGGACATCGCCATCGCCACCGTCGAGCGCAAACTGGAAGGCGGGGATCTCGCGCAGGCCGTGCGCGCGGCCGATGTGGTCGTCGACGGCAGCGATAACTTCGCCACCCGCGAGGCCGTCAACAGCGCCTGCGTGACGGCGGGAAAACCGCTGGTCTCCGGCGCGGTGGTGCGCTTCGAGGGGCAGGTGGCGGTTTTTCTTCCCGGCGGTCCGTGTTACCGCTGTCTGTACCCACCGTCGGACGAGCCCGAGGAACCCTGCGCTACCTTCGGTGTGCTCGCCCCGGCCGCCGGCGTGATCGGCTCGCTCATGGCGGTGGAGACGCTCAAGCTGATCATGGGCATCGGCGAGTCGCTGGCCGGCCGGCTGATGCTGTACGACGCGTTGCGCGCCGAGTGGCGCGAGATGAAGCTGAGGAAAGACCCGGCCTGCCCGGTGTGCGGCGGGGACTGAACCGGCACGGACACGGCGTCAGCCGCGGATCAGCGTGCCGACACCCTGGTCGGAGAACACTTCCAGCAACACGGCGTGCGGCACGCGCCCGTCGATGATGTGCGCGGTCTTGACGCCGCTGGCCACGGCGTCGAGCGCGCAGTTCACCTTCGGCAGCATGCCGCCGCTGATGGTGCCGTCGGCGATCAGGCCCTTGACCTTGGCGGCCGACAGACCGGTCAGCAGGTTGCCCTGTTGGTCGAGCACGCCGGTAGTGTTGGTCAACAGCATGAGCTTCTCGGCCTTGAGCGTGATGGCCAGCTTGCCGGCGACCACGTCGGCGTTGATGTTGTAGGTCGTGCCGTCCTCGCCGACGCCGACCGGCGCCACCACCGGGATGAACTCGGCCGAATCGAGCAGCGACACCAGCGCCGGGTCGATGCTCTCGACCTCGCCGACGTGGCCGATATCGATGATCTCGGGCGGGAGCTTTTCGTTTTCCTGTTTCTTGGTCAGCAGCAATTTTTTGGCGCGGATGAAGCGGCCGTCCTTGCCGGTCAGGCCGACGGCCTTGCCGCCGTGCTGATTGATGAGATTGACGATCTCCTTGTTGACCAGGCCACCGAGCACCATCTCGACCACGTCCATGGTCTCGCGGTCGGTGACGCGCATGCCCTCGACGAATTCGCTTTTCTTGCCGATGCGCTCCAGCAACTTGCCGATCTGCGGCCCGCCGCCGTGCACCACCACCGGGTTGATGCCGACCAGCTTCATCAGCACCACGTCGCGCGCGAAACTGTTCTTGAGCGCGTCGTCGACCATGGCGTTGCCGCCGTACTTGATGACGACAGTCTTGCCCTTGAAGCGCTGGATGTAGGGCAGCGCCTCGGTCAGGATGCGGGCGCGATCGTTCGGGGACAGCGGGGCGGAGGTCATGCGGACTGGCCGGCGGGTGTTGTTGTGTGTGTCATCACCATAACCGATCTGTCCTGGACTGTCAGCAGAGCCAATGCCGGCCCTGCCCCCGGCCGCTCCCGCGCATTCGGTGACGCGCGCCAGCCTGACGTCCTTCCCGGCAGATAAAGCAAAGGCCGCACGGGGCGGCCTTTGCTAACACCCGCCGGCAGGGCCGGCGGGTGTCCTGATCGCGGACTCAGTTCACGTCGACCGCGATCTTCTTGGGCTTCACGGCCTCGGCCTTGGGGACGGTGATTTCCAGGATGCCATCCTTGTAGGCGGCCTTGATCTGCTTGTCGTCCACCTCGGTGCCGAGCCGCAGGCTGCGCACGTACTTGCCATAGCGGCGTTCCTGGCGGATGACACGGCCGTTGTCTTTCTCTTCCTTCTCTTCCCGGCTTTCCCCGGCGATGCTCAGCACGCCGTTCTCGAGCGTGATGTTGATGTCTTCCTTGCGGACACCGGGCATCTCGGCCTTGATGACATAGCCGTGTTCGGTTTCCGCGACGTCCATCGCCGGCACCAGGTTGCCCGCCTCTTCCACCAGTTGCGTGGGGGCGAGGAAACCCTCGAACAGACGATCGAAATCATTATTCCAGAAACCGAAATGACCCAAGGGGCTATCTTCACGACGAATCAGTTTTTGCATGGCTTGCCTCCAGATTTACGAATACCAAACGGTTGTTGCCTGCCCGGCGAACCATTCGCCGGATCGGCAGGTAACCGCTACATGGGGCTGGCCGGGACGGTTTCAAGCCGCCGGGGCGCTACAGGATGTACCGGCTGATGAACAGGATGTGATCGGTCTTGACCATGCCGTACTTGGTCGACACGGTCGAACAGGGTGAAGGCATCGGCGCTGCCGCCGGCAAAGCCGGCCAGCACCTGATCCTTGTACAGCCGGCGCACCTTGCGGGCGTTGTGCTTGAGCACGGTATTGCCCAAGGTCACCTGTCCGTCGCCGCCGGCCACGCGCCCGTCGCGGCGCACGGAAATAATAGTGGTGCCGTGGAAAGGTCCGGTGTTGGTTGTGCTCCGAAGATCCGGTTGTCGGGTTGGCCGCCGTCTGGAACGGGTGGATGGTGTAAGCTAACGATTGTTCATTTTACGGGTTTTTCATCTTCACACACATGCGATCCACTTCACGATTTTCAATCCTGCTGGCCGCACTGCTGACGGCCATCCCCACCGCCCGGGCGGAATTCGCCTTCGTCCTGAACTCCAAGGACGACGACATCAGCCTGATCGACACCAAAACCTATCAGGTCGTTCGCCGCATTCCGGTTGGCAAGGAACCGCACCACCTGATCCCGTCGCCGGACAACAAACGCCTGATCGTCGCCAACGCCGCTGGCAACGATCTGGTGATCTTTGATCCGCACACCGCCGAGGTGCTGCAACGCATCCCGCGCATTCCGGACCCCTATCATCTGGGCTTCAGCCCCGACCAGAAATGGTTTGTCATCACCGCCAACCGGCTGAACCGGGTCGACATCTATCATCACGACCAGGGACAGTTGAAACTCGCCGCCAAGATTCCGATGCCGGACACCACCAGTCACATGGCCTTCCGACCGGACAGCCGCGTGGTCTACGTCACGGTACAGGAGACCCACCAGGTCGCGGCCATCGATCTGTCGACGCAGAAGGTGATATGGAAAGTCACCACCGGCCGGCAGCCGGCGGGCATCTGGCTGACGCCGGACAACAAGCATCTGCTGGTCGGCATCACCGGCGAGGATTACGTGCAGGTGCTGTCGCCCGACGACGGCCGGACCGTGAAGAAGCTCATGACCGGCAAGAGTGCGCACAACTTTCTGCCCAAGGGCGACGGCCGCCACGTGTTGCTCAGCAACCGCACCGAGAACACCATCTCGGTCATCGACATGAAGGAACTCAAGATCGTCGACACCATCCAGGTGCCGGGCGGACCGGACGACATGGAACTGACCGCCGACGGCGGCGAACTGTGGATCACCTCGCGCTGGATCAACCGTGTCACCGTCATCGACCTCAAAACCAAAAAGATCAAGGCCTCGATCCGCGTCGGCCGCTCGCCGCATGGGATTTATTTCCACACTCATGCGCCTCGCATTTAGGTTGCTGAGCATTGTGGACCAACCACGGCGCTGACCTTCATGCCTTGCTTTCAAACCCCCGTATGGCGCACCCGAGCACCGCAAGGGGTTGGGAATACGCCCCGAAGGGGTCGCGCACAGGACGTGCGCGACCGGGCCACGAGGCAGGAGCCTCGTTGGACCGGCGTGGGCCCCAACCCCGAGGAGCGCAGGAGCAGTGCGCCATCCGGGGGCGCGCTTTTGATGTACAGGGATGTACGAATGCCTGGCCCGCGCAGGAGGCGCGTTTGGGGCAGGCCTTTGGTTACTTTCTTTGCGCGGTCAAAGAAAGTAACCCTGGGTCGGGGGCGGAGCACCCCAGATTCACACCACGCGCCCGAAGGGCGCACCTTCTGGATTCCCGCTTTCGCGGGAATGACCACCGTTATGCGACGGTGGGCACGCGCGGGGTTCTTCCTGGCTATCACCGCTCTATTATTCCCGCTGCCCGGCGCCGCTGCGCCAACCTGCCCTTCGGGCACCGTCTACCTCACCTTCGACACCGGCACCATGCGTTACGCCGAGTGGATCGCCGATACCCTCGACCGCGAGAAGGTCAGGGCGACCTTCTTCCTAGCCAATGAGCCGACTTTTCGCGGCGATTACTCGCTCGACCCTTCCTGGGCGCCGTACTGGAAACGCCTGGTGCGCACCGGCCATGCCTTCGGCAACCACACCTGGTCGCACTTGTACCGTCCCCGCGAGCGCGCCGACGGGCGCGTCGAGGTCACCGATCTCAACCGCGGATCGCGTCAGATCGTGTTCGACCAGGCCGGCTTCTGTCGCGAGCTGAAGCGCGTCGATGAGGCCTTCCACCGCGACACCGGCCAACGCCTCTCCGGCATGTGGCGCGCCCCGGGCGGGCGCACCACCGACCGCACCCTGCGCTGGGCGGCGAGCTGCGGTTATCCACTGCACGTCGGCTGGAGCGACGCCGGATTCGTCGGCGACGAACTGCCGAGCGACCGGCACCCGAACCCCATGCTGCTGGAACGCGCACTGAAAAACATCCGCGCCGGCGACGTCATTCTGTTCCACCTGGGCATCCAGTCGCGCGCCGACCCGGCCCAGCCGCTGCTGGCGCCGCTGATCCGCAGCCTGCGCGAACGTGGTTTCTGTTTCGCCACCCTCGACGCCCCCAGGCGCTGACATGGAATTTCTGTTCAACCTCATCCAGCCGCTGCAATCGTGGCTGTTCGAAGGGCTGGTGCTGCCGGCGCTGT
>ERZ1292623.2769-Hain-H51-01um-R1-2769-length-15394-cov-8_pt1 | contig 14896 bp, 14 predicted proteins | sample MGYA00564398_ERZ1292623 | MGnify/ENA primary metagenome ERZ1292623 (study PRJEB36523, sample SAMEA6512633) | groundwater metagenome | collected 2019-01-07 | study: AquaDiva: Metagenomics assemblies of 32 groundwater samples
ATGCCTCTTCTTTTTAATGTTTTGAGAGTTACTAAACGCGGATCATCCCATCCAGAATACTCTCCAGATTCAATTTTTTGCCTTATTTCCCTTCCCTTTGTTTCTGCTCCAATAACATTAAACCTTCCATACTGGACAACAGTCTGTGTTTTCAATCCGAGGATTTTTTTAATCTCTTCATGCAATTCTATTCTTGCATCAAACTCATTTGTGCGCAGTATATGTGTAATTTTCATAAGGCTGTCTTCAACAGGATTGTAAAAATCATACATCGGCCAGACTTTGTATTTTTCCCCTTGTCTAAAATGTTTCGCATTAATTAATCTAAAAAGAACAGGGTCGCGCAAAACATGATTTAAATTTTTCATGTCTCCTTTAAACCTCAAAACTGCCTCGCCCTTATTATATTTGCCTGCTAGAAATTCTGCCCATTCATTTTTATTCTCCTTGACGCTCTTGTTTCTGCAGTCGCATTCTTTGCCTTCATGGCGGAAACTCTGCATTTTTTCTCTGTCGCAAAAGCACATGAAAGCCTTATTTTTCGCAATCAGCTCCACAGCATATTTATACATCTTTAACATATCATCAGAGACATATTTTATTCCACCAACTTTAATTCCCAGATAATTTTTTACATCATCTATTATTCCATCAGCATATTCTTTTGATACTTTTTCAGGATTTGCGTCTTCAAAGCGGATGATGCATTTTCCTTTGTATTTTTTTGCGTATAAGTAATTAATTAAAAAAGACAAAGCGTGTCCAAGATGAAGATATTTTGAAGGCTCTGGAGGAAGTCTTGTTATGACTTTCCCTTTTGCATTAGGCAGTTCAGGAAGAGTTTTTTCCTTTTCTTCTCTTTCTCTGACAAGAGTAGAAAACAACTTGAATTTTTTCTCTTTTTCTTCTTTGCCGAGTTTGTTGATTTCATTCACAATCTTTGCTATTTCAGGCATAATCTTTCTTATGTCTTTTTTTTCAAGTCCATGCTGAAAGAGTTTAGGCAGTATTTTTCCAGCGTCTGCCTTTCCGAATTCAATGGAATTTTTCAATGCATATGCAGTTATTTTCTTTGAAAAATCTTTCATTATTATAATCAAGAAGCTAATTATTTAAGGTTATCTGATGCTTATTTATTGAAATTAGCGCTTTTCCTCTCAAAATCTTTGAGCTTTGATTCTATAAGGGTAAGTTTTTCCAAAAATCTTTCAAGTTTATACTCCATGTCATCAATCTTTATTTTTATTGCATTGATATCTTGGTTCCCTTCATTTATAGCAGGAGGTTCTGATTTAGATGCTGAAGCAATAGAGTCCAGAAAAGAAAAAGGGCTTTCTAAACCAGGAGTTTTCTGAGCAGCAGCATCAATTTTTTTATTAGCTTCATCTTCCAGATATTTTTTAATTATTCCTTTTTTTTCAAGAAGCGTGAAATCAATAAAACTAGATTCTTTTTTTTTCAGCAATCTCATTTTTAATATAGGGCGATTGTTTTATTTAAACCTGTTGTTTTGAGAAACCCCTAAATTTAAATAAACCTGCTTCCTTGAAAAATCAAAGAAGATGACTGTAAATATTCATAATTTAATTGCCTCGATAAATCCCGACATTTATTGCGATAGTTCTGTCAGAGAAGAGGTAAAAACGAAAGTAAAGAAAGAGGGTTATTTGAAAGCTGCGGAAAAAGCAAAACCTATAGAAAGTGAGTATCTTGATTTAGAGGAAATCGAATATAAGAGCGCTTTTTCATCGCCAGGATTAAAAAAACCAATTGAAAAGCATTCCCTTGTTTATGATTCATTTGGAGAAAATCTTGAACCTGTTTATTTCTGGATAATTGACAGCATGAAAACCGATATAAAAATGGATGTAAGCAAATTGATAGATAATTTTGTATCTTCTGCAGGCTCAAGCTATTTTTCAGAGATGGGCGGGAGAGCCACAAAAATGCAGGAAGAGGCAATGAAATTAATGGCAACAGCAAACACAGTCGTAAAGTCAATATTAAATATTTTATACGATTTAAAAGAATTCAAAATAAGGCTTTCTCTGTATGGTGAATTAAAATCTAAAGATAAAGAAGTGAAAAATGCAGCTTACCTGTCCCTCAAGCAGATATGGATTGATACAGTTGATTTGAAAAGAGGGAACACAAGCATAAAAATGCTGTCGCAGCAGCTTCAATATATTACAATTATTGACGCATTTATGAGTGTAAACTCATTAAAAGATATTGAAAAGATTGATTTGAATGATAGAGTCAAGAAAATTATTCTTCACAGGTTTTCTGAATTTTCAAAATGGATAGAAGAATCCAATAAAGAACTAAGGAAAAGATACGAGATAGAAAAAATTTATTTAAAAAGCCAGGTGAACAATGCCAAGATTTATTCAAGATGGACAAAGCCTTATCTGAAAGCAGCTCAGCAGCTTCAGCAAAGAGCCACCACAACTGCCTCTATTGTAAATATGTTCAACACGGTTTTGTTTGAGCTTGTATTGCTTGGAGAGTCTGAACATAAACCAGGAGATGATGTAAAAATAGGATTGCTTCCTAAAATATTTGAAAAACATAAAATGAGAAAGTATTATTCAATAGTTATTGTGGAAATTAATTTTAGAAGCGTTCCAGAAAGGTCTGGGCAAGGACATGGTTTCAGGGGAAAATTTGAAGTCGCATTCACAAGCTATGCATTGAATGAAGAGGAGCTTAGAGTGCTTAAAGAAGAAATAGAAAAAGATGATTTAGGAGATGCCTTAAAAATAATTGAGGGGGCAACAGAAGAAAGCCTTGAGCAAATACAAAAAGAAATAGATGAATTTCTTGATGAGGAAAAAAAGAAAGACGCAAAAAAAGATGAAAGTGATGTAAATCCGTTTTTCGCACTTTTCTCAATTTTTAAAAAAGAAGATGAAGAGGAAAAGAATAAAGAGAAAAAAATTAGTATTCCAATAAAGAAAGATTCTGACATGGAAAAGGTCATCCGCTCTCTTGCAATTATTGAAGGCAGAGAAAGCTGCAATAAACTTTATTCTTTATACAAAAAAGCGCATAACATGCCGGTATTTTAATTTTAGTTAATAATGAAAAAAAGAAATAAAAAATTAAAGCTCAAGAAAATAAAGAAAAGAATCAAGATAATAAAAGAAATGAAAATTGAAAAAAATAATTTTAATCTTGAGGCAAGAACAGAGGAAGCGTCAACTGAAACAAAAAAAACATTTAGAAAAAAACTTTTTGAAAATACTTTTAGAGAATCAGTTCCAAATATCTACATGCCTATAAAGGAACAGCCAGCAGAAGAAAAAAATTTTGATTATTCTAGGATAGAAAGAAGGACAGCCAATGCATATGATGTTGGCAGAGGGAAGCAAAACGAAAAAGTAAATTATTATGTAAATAAGGAAAGAACTACTGAGGCGCATAATCTTCTTGAAAGACCAGTGAAATTAAGAGATAGCGATTCATTGAATTTTTTTGAAGACAGAAGGACTGAAGCAATAAGAATAAAAAGTGAAGTAACTGCATACAACATTAAACACAATTCAGAAGACTATGGTTTTACCAGATATAGGGAAAGAAAAGCAGAAGAAATGAAACCAAAAAGAAGAGTAGATTTATAATAGCATAATATGAAGGTTTAAATAAATTGAAAAACTATAATTAAGATGGCTAGCTACAACAATTTTTATGAGGGAAGCAAATATTTCGAAGATAAAGAAAACATATTAGGATATGAACCTGGAAAAGGATACAGCTCATCTGACTTTGGGTTAACATCAAGTCATCCTGAACAAGCAAATCAATTAAAAGAAGTAAGCACAAAATTAAACACAGGAGCTAAGGTAATTGAAATTAATGCAATAATTCCAAGAGTGTTTGAGTCAACTCCAAATCAGCATCTTGACGAACTTAATAGATTAAAAAAATTAGTAGGTGCGGAGCTCACTCTTCATGGCCCTCTTTTAGAGCCTACTGGAATCAGTGACAGAGAAAGAAATTGGAGTGAATCTAATAGAGAACAAGTAGAAAAGCAAATGTTCTCATCAGTAGAAAGAGGGCACAGATTAAGTCCAGATGGAAATATAGTAATTACTTTCCACTCCAGCAACGGACTTCCTGCTCCTGAAACAAAAACTATGGATGAAAAAGGGAATGAAGTAACTACTGGCATGAGTGTAATAAACGAAAGAACCGGGCAGTATGGGGGAATACCTTATCCAAAAAAAAATTATTTTACAGGAAAACAGCCAGATATAAAAGAAGAGCTCAAGAAATTTAATGAAGAAACTTGGTTAAATGATCTTCAGAAAATGGATATTGATGTAATAAGGGCAAAAGAAAATATAGATTCTGCTTTTTTATTAAGATATAAAGATAAAGAAATAGAAGCAGATGAGGAAGCAAAAAAAAATATTTTAAAAGCATATAATTTTTCTGTAAAGGACCCGGCTAAATATGAAAAAGAACTGCAGGAATTAAAAAGTAGCAAAGACGGAGAAATAATGGCAGAAATTACAAAGAGAGCAGTTGACAAGCTTAATTTCTCAAAAATTTTTGTCAGGGACGCATATAGAAATCTGCAGGAGCTTTTCAATCAGGCTTATGATAATGCTGAAAGAGAAAAAAATAAAGAAGATATTGAAAAACTTGAAAAATTTAGAAAGAAAATTGCACCATTAACAGAAAGTTACAAAGATAATCCTGAAAAAATGATAGATATGACTGAAAAGATAAAAGAAGGAATGAATATTCTTGAAGCAATCAAAACTCCTGAGATATATAAACCATTAAGGAATTTTGCAATTGAAAAAGCTTCAGATACTTTTTCTAATGTTGCTTTTAAGGCATATAAGAAATTTAAGGAAACAGCCCCGATAATAAGTATTGAGAACCCTCCTGCCGGAATGGGATTATACAGGGCAGAAGAAATAAAAGAATTAATTGAAAAAACAAGGGAGAAATTTGTGGAAAAAGCAAGAAAAGAAGGAACTTCTGAATCAGAAGCAAAAAAACAGGCAGATAAACTAATAGGTGCAACATGGGACATAGGGCATATCAATATGCTTAGAAAATACGGGTATGAGGAAAAGCATCTTCTTGAGGAAACAAAAAAGCTTGCTAAGGATATAAAACATATTCATCTTTCTGATAATTTCGGTATGGAGCATACTGAACTGCCAATGGGAATGGGGAATGTTCCAACTAAAAAGCATATGGAGCTTATTGAGAAATATGGAAAACAGGCAGAAAAGATTAAAAAAATAATTGAAGCTGGAGATTGGATTCAGCATTTTCAGACAGTTCCTTTTTCAGAAACTTTACAGGCATTTGGCTCTCCAGTATATGCTATGAAAATGGCCCCTTACTGGAACAATACAGCAAACAATATCGGCCAATATTTTTCAGGATACGGGGATAATCCTGATATCCATCAATCAATTTATGGCTCTGGATTTTCAGGACTGCCTGTAGGGCTCGGAGGGCAAATTGCCGGAAAAAGCAGGCTTTCTGGAGCTCCTATTGAGTAAAGATTTAAAAACAATATGCTCCTTCAAAGATAAGTTATGCAGTCAAAAAAGAGTGCGCACGTTTCAGGCGCAAATGCAAAAAAAATTAAGGACAAAAAAATTAATTTTCTAAATGAAAGAGAAGTAGCTATGCATTTTGTAGAGAAAGTTCATGAAAAATTTAATAAGATGGTAAAAGCAAGTATTCTTTTTGGCTCACAGACAAAAAAAACTGCAAAGCCAGGTTCTGATATAGACATAATATTGGTTATAGATGATGCATCAATAGTATGGGACCTTGAACTTATTGCATGGTACAGGGAAGAGCTTGGAAAAATAATAAATTCAGTAAACAAAGAATATAATCGAGAGCTCCACATTAACACAGTAAAGCTTACAACATGGTGGCAAGATATGATTTATGGAGACCCAGTTATTGTAAATATTTTAAGATATGGGGAAGCTTTAATTGACAGTGGAGGATTCTTCAATCCTTTGAAAGCATTGCTTGCGCAAGGCAAAATAAAATCAACTCCTGAAGCAGTTTATAACACTCTTCAAAGAGCGCCTGCGCATCTTATAAAAAGTAAATTAGCTGAGATAGGAGCACTAGAAGGAGTATATTGGTCAATGGTTGATTCAGCTCAAGCAGCATTGATGACTGCTGGAAAAATGCCTCCAAGTCCAGAGCATATTCCTGAAATGCTCAAAGAAACTTTTGTTGATAAAGGAATGCTCAAGATTGATTACATTATTGCAATAAGGGATCTCTATATAACACATAAAGCAATTGCACACAGGGAAATAAACCATATAAAAGGGCAGGATTTAGATATCTGGAGAGAGAAAGCAGAAAAATTTCTTGGAGAAATGACCAGAATAATAAATACTATCTTATCAGAAAAAAAGAGTTAATTTTTCTTTTCCTTTTCATAAATAGAGCTGAATATTTTTCCCATTAAGTATGCAATGCTTCCTTTTTGCATATCTTCAAGACCAGAATATAAGGAGTTAAAGTATTTTCTTTCATTTTCTTTGCTTGCAAAAGATTTTAACAAATCTTGCTGAGATTGTATAAACCTTCTGCCATATAATTCTTTTATTAGATCAGGCTGTTTTCTTATCAAGACAAGAGCTGCCTGCGCAATTATTAGGTCTTTATATTTTTCTTGTATATCCTGATAAAATGCAGAAGGGTTTTCTTGGTATTTAAGAAGTTTATAAGCATTTTTATGCGCATCAAGTATCTTTTTACCAGCTTTTATTTCTTTGTTTGGTTCAATTCCAATTATGATTTCTGAAAGCCCTCCAATGCCTGCATCACTTATTTTATTAAGAACATCATTGAAGTTTTCATTTACTCTTTTAGCAAGAAAGCTTTTGTACATATTATGAATTCTTTCCCCAATTTCTCTGTTTTCAGAAGATGTCAGTTTAGAATAATCTTCTTGATGAAGACCAGACTCTTCAAGATATTTTATAGTTTTTTCTTTCTGAACTCTATCCGCAATTATTGGAACTAAGTTTAATGAAGAATCTCTGTAGAAACTATTCATTATTTCAGCTATTTCACTTTCATTCTTATTATCTTCAAGTATCTGCTCTAAATCTTTCTTTTCCATGACGGCTTAACAATTTTTGAATATTTAAATCTTTCTATATTGTAACTTCTAATAAGTTACAACATTTTTAACTATGGTATTAAAAAAGTTTTGAATCTATGGGAATAGCATCATTAAGAAGAGGAATGTCCTTCTTCTTATGTATATCCCCAGGAGTATATTCAGATTCATTTTCTTCGAGCTCGCTTAAAATTATGTCTTGAATATCCTTATTTTCTTCAAATTTCATGGCTTTTTTAGAAGAATAATCAGCTGAAGATTCTATTTCTGCTACAATTTTGCTTACTTTCTCAGCAGCATCTGCATTTACGGATATGCTGTCAATTCCTTCTTCAAGGAGAAACTTCGCCATTTCTTCTCTGCTTCCTGCCTGCCCGCAAATACTTGTTTGGACCCCATATTTTTTGCATCTTCTTATAACATAGCTTAATACAGAGAGCACTGCAGGATTCATTTCATTATATAATTCTTGAACAGCAGAATTATTTCGGTCAATTGCCAGCATATATTGTGTCAGATCATTTGTTCCAAAGCTGACAAAATTTATTCCTGCTTCACACAATTTATCTATTATCTGCACTGCGGCCGGAGTTTCAATCATCACGCCAAGAGATACATTTTTAGGAATGCTTAGTTCAGATGCTATTTTTTTTGTTTCTTGAAATTCAGAAACAGAAATAACTTGTGGAATCATTATCCCAAATTTTTTGTTTGGAAAATCAGAAGCTAAATTCCTTATTGCTTCGATTTCTGCTTTTATTATTTCCTTATGCTTTAAACTGAATCTTATTCCATGGTCTCCAAGCATAGGATTGCCTTCATGCTCCTGCGGGGCGCTTTCAAGATGCTGATACTCGTCAGAACGTATATCTGAAGTTCTAATCCATATTTCCTCAAAGTTTTTTGATATTTTATTTAATCCTGAATAAAGAACAGTTACATAGTCCCCCATTTTTTTGTTTTTTATATAATAAACAGGGTGTTTGCCTGATGTAGCTATTATTCCTTCAAGTCGCACCAAGCCGACTCCCTTTACTCCTGAAAGTGCAGCTCTATCTGCAAAATCAGGAAGATCAACAATTACTTTTATTTTTGTTTTAGTAGGAACAACCGGCTTTATTTCAAGGAGTTTTGTTTCTCCTTTTCCTTCATAAATTCTACCTGTATTTCCATCAACTGTAACAACATGGCCGTCCTGAAGAGTTGATGTCGCATTTAATGTGCCTACAACTGCAGGAATTCCCATCTCACGCGAGACTATGCTTGCATGGCTTGTAAGCCCTCCTTCATCAGTTATTATTGCTGAAGCTCTCTGCATACTTACAACCATATCAGGATTTGTCATTTCAGTAACCAAAACATCTCCTGCTTGTATTTTCCCAAGTTCTGTTAAATTATGAATAATTTTTACAGTGCCCGATGCAACTCCAGGAGAAGCGCCAAGTCCAGAAAGAATAATTTTTCCAGAAACTTCCTTTATTTTTGAAGAAGAAAAGAAAGTAGTAATCGGCCTTGACTGAACTATATAAATTTCCTTATTTGCTATTGCAAACTCAATGTCTTGAGGTTTTTTGTAATGTTCTTCCAGTTTTTTTGAATATGCAGCAATAGTCTTAATTTCATAAGTGCTTAAGACTTGCATCTTGCTTTTCTCTTCAGAAAGATTTACAGTTTGATTCTTCCCGGAAGAATCTCTCACTATTGCTATTTTTTTCTCTGCTATCTTTGATTCAATTATTTTAAATTCTCCTAAATCTCCATCGATTATGTAATTATCAGGATTAATCATTCCTGACACAATTCCCTCGCCAAGGCCCCAGACAGCTTCAATAATAATTGAATTATCGCTTCTCGTCGGATTTACAGAAAATACAACTCCTGATTTTTCAGAATCTATCATTTTTTGAACAACAACCGCAAGTTTTGACTGCTCATGCTTAAAATTTTTTTTAATTCTGTAATAAATTGCTCTTGGAGTATAAAGAGATGAAAAGCATTCTTTTACTTTTTGGATAAGTTCATAATTTCCTTTTACATTCAGAAAAGAGTCCTGTTGTCCTGCAAAACTCGCTTCTGCTAAATCTTCCGTAGTTGCAGAACTTCTAACTGCAACAAAAACCGACTCATGTGAATTTCTTAGAATATCCAAAGCCCCTTTTCTGGCATTTTCAATATTTTTCTTATCAGCATCAAGTATTTCATACGCTTCAATAATAGATTCTTTAAGATTAACAGGCATCTCTGAGCTTTCAATAAGTTTTCTTATCTCTTTTGAGGACTCATTTAGTTTATTTGTGTCTTCTATATTTAATTTATCCAGAATATTCTTTATTTTTTCCTGTATTCCTGCATTCTCAATGAAATAAGAATATGCCTGTGCTGTAATAACAAAGCCAGGAGGTATTGGAAAATTATTATTATACATTTCAGCAAGGCTCGCTCCTTTTCCTCCAGCAACTGATACTTTTTTATTGCTTAATTCTGAAAACCATCTTATTAAATCTGCCTCTTCTTTCATAAAAATTATAGAGAAAAAGAGTTAATAAAGATTTGTAATATGTTAGTTTATCAAGCTAATTTTTCAAATAAAATTCTTGTTTTGCACGGAACTTTTGATTTAACCATATTAAGAACAGATTTTGCAATATGGGCTGTTTTTTCATCTGCACACGAAACAAATAATATTTCATTTCCCGACCTAACAAGTGCTGCTCTCCCTATTACAACTCCAAAAGATTGAGTCATTCCTGTAGAAATTCTGTCTGCTCCCGCAACTGCTGCCGCGCTTTTATTTTCACGCAGGAAATGATGCGGATGCACTTTCACAGACATAAAATATTGGCCTGTTGCCTGCTCATCAAGTTTTTTAGTCAGCAGCATCCTGCATGCTTCAAGAGCATTGTCCCTGATTTGAGCCCATTCTCCAGCAATAAGCTTCACACTATAAGTGTGTTTTCCTTGTTCATATTCTTTTTGATTTCCAGTATTGAATTTTACAATCTTGCTTGGAGGTATAGTTTTTATATAGGATTTATCTTTCCTTCTTGAATTTCTAGTATATGGTCTTGCATACTTTTTTGAATATGAAAGTGCTTTTCTTAGCCCCATTAATCAGCTCCCTCCTTAAACCCATCGTTATACAAAACAGAATTATTCTCAGGCAGTTCATGGGTTCTAATAATTGAAACACGGAAAGGTGTTCCCTTACTCTGTAAATAACTTCTTAATTCTACCAAATTAAAATTATCTAGGCATTCTCTTGCTTTAGGGGAGATTATTTCAAATGAGTATCTTTTTTCTAGATGAAGCTCACGAACTCTCACAAATTTTCCATTTTTATTCTGCTCATCATAAAGAAAGAATGGCGCATTTCCCATTATCGGGTCATTAAAAATAATATTTTCTATTTCCATTTTTGCATATGACGTATACATTTTACTTATTCCCTCCTTTCTTTTCAGCAGCTTTATCCACTTCAAGAACTTCAATTTCAGTCGTAATTGCCTGTCCAGGAAGGCCTGACTCAAAAATCGCACGAACAAGCCCTTTATTTCCATGCGCATCGCTTATTTTTCCCTTTATAATTTTTCCTGCGCTACTTTTCCAAGAGACATTTTTCCCCGACATTTTTTTCGCATCATCTCTCGATGCCAAGCCTATATCCAAGAGATAATGCCTTTCATTAATTCTATGCCTTCCTCTCCTGAATTGTACAACTATTCCTTTCATAATGCTGGTTGGAGCCAAGGCTTTTTAAAGCTTTTTGATGCAGAAAATTGTTGCACCTGAAGGAGAGAGTTTGAATATCATTTTATCTAAAACTCAAGTTCAAATTTGCCCAAGACCTTTTCAAGAGTTGAAAAAACATCAGCAGATATTTTCGTATGCAGTTTTCCCTTGTTTTCTGCTAAAGATTTTTCAAATTCTTCTTTTGTTGAAGGGGAAAGCCCGCCATTTTCTATCTTCTTTATGCTATTTCCCTCAATAAGAAAGTTTTTATTTCCAAGAAGAACAAGCTCTGCTTTTCTATTTTGATAGGTTATTCTCATTAATCCTTTTTCAGCAGATATTAAATCAGCTCTCTGTCCGTATTCAGTAAGGCTATTAATAAATTCAAAAGCATTTCTTTTGACATTTTCTATCTCTTTCTGGTTAAGCTTGCCAGATTTTACTTTTTTTCTCATAGAAATAATCTCTTTCAAAATTCCTAAGAATTTAGGCTGTATTTTCCCTTTCTTTATCATTTTCGCCTCAAATTCTTTTATAAGCTCGTCTTGTTTTTTATTTCCAAAGAAATTCTTTAGCAGAGTAAAGACACTCTCATAGATTTCCTCTGCTGTTTTTTCATACATTTTTTTCTCAATATTTTCCCTTAATTTCTTAAGCATTTTATTGTATTCCTTTGACTCTTTTAGAAATTCATCAATTTCTTTGCCTGAAAATTCCTTTAACTTTCCATACTCATATTGCTTGAAAAGATGCACTGCTTTTTCCAGAGTTTTAAGGTCTTTTGCAGACATTATTTTCTGCTGCTCAACAAAAACTTTCTTTGCTTCTGCAACAATAGTTTTAGGAACAGGAGGAGCTTCTCCAGCAAGCATCATCATTGCCTGTGTCGGCGTTACAACACCATAATAAATATCTACCATTGCATCTAGAAGACGGCGTTTTGCAAACTCTTCTGTCTGCTCTCCTTGTTTCATATACAAATCTATTGCTTCTGGACTAGGTTTAATTTTTCCCATTTTAAGAAGCAATTTCCACGGAATAAAAGTTCCCCTGTCATAAAGAGGAATTCCATCTCTTATGAATGTAAACATTATGGGATGAGCATCTTTTACAGACTGCCAGAAATCAGTAAGAAGGTAAACCTGAACATTTAAAATATTCTTTACTCCTGCAAGCGCAGTCGCTTCTCTGATAAAATCATAAATTATCCCTCTAAGCTTGTCAAGAAGCTCCATACGGCTCATTCTTTTTACATCAGTATCATCAACAATAATAAAAACATCAACATCGCTGTCTTTTCCAGCAGTTCCCCTGACAAGACTTCCGCCTATGACATAACTTGCAATATATTTGTCAAATTTTCTCAATACAAGAGATTTATGTATATTTGAAATTCTCAGCGCTCCAAGAAATCCGTCGTCATATAATGGAAAGCTTGCCGAAATTGCATCCAAAAACTCAAATTTGCTGTCTAGTCCATAGTTCCATAGGTCTATTTGAGTTTTTATTATCAGCCAGATATTCTCTTTTGTTTCTTTTATCATATTTAAAATATCTGGTTTTATCTTTGGAATGTTTTTGAACTGCTCTTCAGGAATTATCATCAAAAAATAAAGAGGTTTTGAATCAGCAATTTCCTTTGGAATGCCCTCATCTTCTTCAAAAAAAGGAGCAGCCTGCCCAGGAATTATGCTGAGTGAAATTGTAAATTTATATTTTTTCAATATAGATTTTTTGAGAGATTCCATCTTTGATTTTATTCTCTCTAAATTCGCATTTGCCTTAGAATTATCTACAGCATCTTTCTTATCTTCCTTAACTGCTTCATTCTTAGTTGTACTTTCAGCCATTATAAAATCTGTTTTCAAGCATATATAAATTTATCTTGTTGCTCCCAGCAGAAAGTAAAATTTCTTGTAATATAAGACAATTTAAATACAAACATTTCTTTTATAATAAATGCTCGGAAATCTTAAAAAAGAAGAGAGAAAATACCTTCCTGAATTTGTTTATGGAAGCATTGACGGGGTAATCACCACTTTCTCAGTAGTTGCTGGAGCAGTTGGAGCTTCATTAAATTCTTCAATCATATTAATACTTGGATTCGCAAATCTCGTTGCAGACGGATTCTCTATGGCAGTATCAAGTTATTTATCAACAAAATCAAGAACAGAACTGCATAAACATCATGTAGACTATAAATTCTTTAAAAGAGAAAATAAGCATCCTATAAAAACAAGTCTTATTACTTTCTTTTCTTTTCTAGTTATGGGATTCATCCCTTTATTTTCTTTTGTAGTTTCCGCAATATTTCAAAACTTTTCTTTTAACGAGTTCTTGGTTGCAGCACTATTAACTGCTTTAGCTTTAATTTTAGTTGGAGCAGTAAAAGGCGAAATAACTCTAAAGCACTGGATGCGTTCATCCTTTGAGACTTTATGTATAGGCGGAGTAGCAGCTATTCTTGCGTTTATAGTAGGTTATGCTGTAAGGCAATTAATAGGATAAAATAAAAAATCTTTAATTTTGGAAAGATTTTTAAAGAAAATATCTTTTCCCAATATGTCTTAATTAAAGCAATATGTGGTTTCAAAAAAACAGCGAGATTTATAAGTCATATACTTTTTTAGAATCATTATCAATTATCAAAAAACCTTCTTTAGGAAGCGGCGCAGACTTGCTTTCGCATAAAGGAAAAGAATATTTAATTATGTATACAGAATATGGTGAGCCAAGACTCATAGGCATGGTAAAAAAGATTTGCAGAAATAATTCAAATCCATGTAATGTAATTAAAATTTTAGAATATAATAAAATGCCTTCCGAGATACGAGTTGAGATAAATTCCTTACTAGCTCCATTTTGGTCAGATAAGAATCTGGAAGATATTATAAAAAAATCTTTAAATTCTTAAAAATAAAACTTTAAAATGGCCCCAAGCAGAATCGAACTGCCGATTACTCGGTGTAAACGAGTCGTTTTGCCACTAGACTATGGGGCCTAAAAACATCAGTAAAAAACTCTATTTAAAACTTTATGAAATTACATTTAATTAAATAGTCATTTCTGTATATAAAAATATAAATAGATAAATATAAACCATCTCATATGGAAGTATATCTATCTATTGTAGATAAAATTCTTTCTGAAGGAGTTTTAAAAGAAAACAGGACAGGAGTTTCTGCCTATACAATTGCAGGAGAAAAATTTGAGCACGATATGAAAAATGGTTTTCCTTTATTAACTACAAAGAAGATGGCATTTAAGTCAGTATTAATAGAATTAGAGGGTTTTTTGAAAGGCATTACAGATAAAAAATGGTATCGGGAAAAAGGATGCCATATATGGGATGACTGGTGCAATCCAAAGAAAGTTTCTTACGGGCATGACGAAGAGACAAAAAAGAAAATGTTTGAAGAAAGAGATCTTGGACCAATATACGGATGGCAATGGAGGCATTTTGGAGCAGAATATATGGATTATGATATAAATTATACAGAAAAGGGTATTGACCAATTAGGAAATTTAGTGAAACAATTAAAAAATAATCCTGGGGACAGAAGAATGATAGTTTCTGCATGGAATCCAACAGACATGCATCAAATGGCTCTTCCACCATGTCATTACAGCTTTCAAGTTACTGTTGTTGACAAAAAAATTAATCTTCTCTGGAATCAAAGGTCAGTTGATACAATGCTAGGATTGCCATTTAATATTGCGAGCTATGCAACATTGCTTCATCTACTAGCCAAAGAATCAAAACTAGGGGAAGGAAAACTAATAGGATTTTTAGGGGATGTTCATATTTATGAAAATCACTTCGCCGGAGCAAAAGAGCAATTAAAAAGAAAGCCTTATGAATTGCCTAAAGTTGCAACAGAGCCATTTCCAACAATTTTTAATTGGACTTTTGAAAACACAAAGTTTGAGGATTATCAATTTCATCCCAAAATTTCTTTTCCTATAGCAGTATGAATGAAAAAAACTGCTCTGATAATTAAAGATAACACTTAAAAGCCTCGTTTCTTTTTTGTT
>ERZ1292623.2927-Hain-H51-01um-R1-2927-length-14896-cov-6_pt1 | contig 14896 bp, 23 predicted proteins | sample MGYA00564398_ERZ1292623 | MGnify/ENA primary metagenome ERZ1292623 (study PRJEB36523, sample SAMEA6512633) | groundwater metagenome | collected 2019-01-07 | study: AquaDiva: Metagenomics assemblies of 32 groundwater samples
GTGGGCATCTCGATCTCGGCGCGTTGCTTTTGCAGGATCATCGTGTTAACGAATGGGTTCATAGCAGTCCCGCCTCTTTGAGCCGTTTCCGTTCGTGCGCTCGCGCCTTCAACCCCTGCTCCTGCCTACGCCGCGCGCGAGCCTTCGCCCACGGGCGAGCCCGGCTCTTGGAGACGGTTTCGTAGTCTCCTACCGGCGTCTTGCCCTGCTCCTTGCACAGGTGCTTGTAATCCTGGGGAGATTCCACGAGAACTTGGTATCCGCCGTCGCCATCGCCGCGGATTCTGCGTTCCTTGAGATATTTCGCGTGCAGCGCGGGATCGCTCGGGATTAGTGCGTCGGACAGATAGGGCCAGTTCACGGCCTGGGCCTGTGGCGTCGAGAAGGCGTAGACGCGAGCGCGTACCATTCGGTGTTCGCACAGGGGGCAGCGAACGATCGCGGAATCGCATTCCGAGAGCTTGATGAACGCCTCGATCTTGCGACTGTCCTTGGGACAGACGAAATCATAACGCGGCATCAAGGTCCTCCCGGTCTTGTCGGCTTCGCTTCCGTTAAGGCATCTAGAAGGCCCCTATTCTGCGACCGCCGGCCACACCGCAGCAACAGCGCCAGGAATATAGAGGCACTTAGTCAGCCCCCCTCGGAGTAAAGCATTTCATGCAACGGAATTCCTTAGTACGGAAGTTGTGCCATCCGGACGCGCATGACATCCTGCTACAAACCGAACAGACGCCGCTTGCATGAAACCTCTTATTAAGCATTCCGGCAACTTGCACCCACTCACCATCGTAAACGACTTTCCCCCTCATGTCTTTCCCCTGTACCACTCGCTTAGCGACTGTCACTACTCTCCGTCATTCGGCCTGAACGGAACCACATCGAATCCCCTGTCACGCAGGTAATCCGCGCAAATTTCGCATGCCTGGAATCCAGTCCAATCGTCCTGACCGAATACGGAGCAAACAGCCACGCACGGGCATTCCTTGCCCCCGTGTTGTTTCGGACACGATTTAGCGCCGCATTCGCAGAAATAGTCCGCACGCGGCATCTAGAATGCTCCCACTCTGCGTCCGCCGGCCGCGCCCGCGTGCAAACGATCCGAATATTTCGCCACCCATTGTGCCGCATCAGGTCCAAGACCCAAGTATCCATGGAACCATTCCTCGGGCGATTCGCCATATCCATGCAATCGGCCGCGCGGGCGAAAACGGTTCTTTGTTGGCTTGTCGAACTCGTCACTTTCCCCCGAATACGGATCTTGATACACGGCGTCTTCGCTATTCATCTAGAACGCTCCCACCCTGCGACCGCCGGCCGCGCCCGCGCGCAAGCTGCCCAAGGTCGGGGTCCGGTCGGAGAGGCCGCGCGGATTCGCCCCCCCCGCCTCCATGGGACTACCGCCTTTGCGAACGCCTCCCGTCGCCATCATCATGTACTGTTCGTGCTCGTTGCGGTGGACGAGGATGATCTGCTGGAGTTCGGGCGCTAGGGCCGCGAACGCAGGCGTCTGCGCCCATTGATCGAGCACGTTCATGTGCTCGGCGTGATTGAACCAGGGCTGCGTCCGCGCGGGCTGCCCGTTCGTGAGCGCCAGCAATTCCTCGGCCTGGCTCGGTTCCTGGCCTTCGCGTAGGAGCTTGCCGGGATCGGGATAGACATCGGCGAAGTTCTTGAGCAGGCCCCGCGCCAACTCGGTCTGGTTGAAGACGTGGGGCTGCATCGAACCCAGATTGTAGAGGTCGAGCGACAGCTTCTTCCGCACGGGGTCGTTGGGGGCCATCATGCTCGTCAAGTCGATGGAGTACTCGTACCGGCCCCGGATCGAATCCCGGTTCCAGGTCACGAAGGTCATGCCGTCGGGGCCGGCGACGCGCACCATCTCCTCGGTCGTGGCGAAGTGGGTGAGGAGGTTGGCGATGTCCTCCATGCGCGCCACGACGAAGTCCTTGACGATGTCGATTTTCTCCGCGGTGCGGATGTCGATATTCTGCTGGATGATCGCGGTCTCGGTCGCGGACCCGGCCCCGGACACGGCCCCGGATTGGTTCGCGCCCACCCCCGTCACCTCCTGGAAGTCCCGATCCATGAGCCCCTGGTAATTGTAGAAGTCGGCCGAAAGGGGCGCGGCCTGGATGTGGGTAATCGCGGCATTCACATCCGCCGCCGCCGTGAACACGATCTTCTGCGGCTCCGCGCTCTGGAGCTTCTCCATCTCCTTCTCGTCGAACGCGGGCTTGCTGGCGATGTAGGTGGTGGGCTGGCGCTTGACCACTTCCAGGCCGTGGCTGCGGAGGCGGTTGATCTCGTCCTGCTGCGGGAGCGCCTGGTAGCAGTCGCCCCGGGGATAGATGCGATCGGGGTCTTCGGCAAAAATGAGGGGGACGATGCAGTAGTGGCCGAGGACGTTGGATACGATGTCCTCCTCGTGCGCCAGGATCTCCCGATGGCCTTCCGCCAGCGTGAGCACTTGGTAAACGACATTGCCTTCCTCGTCGGCGTCCCGGTAGTGGATTTCCCAGAGTTCGACGAACGATTCGGCTTCCTCGCCCCTGCGTTCGTGCCGGTCGTGGCCTTTGTCCATCGACCTGAGACCGCGCGAACCCTGCAAGTCCTCGGTATTCTTGTACCTGGGATCGCGTTTCACGTCCTCGACGCGACGGAGGCAGCGGTGGACGATGAAGTCGATGTCGTCGTGGCCCCTGGCCCACGACGGCAACCAGATGTCGCGGGGGTGGACGTTGAGCATCCAGGGCTGATCGGCGTGGATGTCGGTCGAAGAGCCGGTGACGGGCGTTTCCTGGAGCGGTTCCTTGCCCTCCTCGGGCTTGAGCTTGCGCGAACGCGCGCGCATCGGGCCTCCGTACTGATGGCCCCACCCCATCTTGGCCCAACCCATGTGCAGGTAGGCATTGCGGATCGTCCGTTTCATCTGGGGCTTGAAGCCCATCACCCTCATCTTCTGTCCCAACACCGCCTTCATCGTGCGCGCGTTCTTCACCACGTCCACGGCCTGACCCCCGGGAACGTCGATCCTGTCAACCAGGGGAGTGACAATGGGCTCGGGATTCTTGAAAAGGAGACGGGGCACGATGGTTTGGGTGGCCGAGTAAATCTTGTTCACGACGACGTGTTCGTAGTTCGCCGTCGCCGTCCCCGTCCACTGGCGTCTGCGCCAGTAGTCTTCGACACGCGAACTCCATTCGAGGAACTCGTCCTCGTGGTAGCGTTTGGCATCCGTTACGCGCGCGATCCAACGCTCATAAACGCCGTCGTCCTTGGCGTTAGGCATTGCGTTCCATCCGATTCGGAACAGGGACTGGGATCGGTTTCCAAGCCTTCACCTTCATCGTTGTTTTCCGCGAATCTAGCCTTCGGATTTGCTTACGTCCTCGCCCCATACTCCTCCTTTCCCGGTTTTGACAACCTGGACGAATTTGCAATCCGTCGCTTTCGAGTGCTTACCACGTCCGAGAACCAACCTAGCGCCGCGAGGGACACGATAGGCGCGCGCATCCAAATCGAACAACGTTCCCGACGAACTGCACAAAATCAAAGACGGATACGGCATTGCCGTGTCGGAAGCGCGCAGTCGAGCTTCCAATTGAGCTACTGCATCTTCCAAACGTTTGATGTGTTCCTGCAAACGTGCGTGAGAACACGTCTGGGTCCAATGTCTTCGCGGATGTCTCCACATCGGCATCTTCCTCTCTTACCAGGCCGGCTGTTCGACCGCGCTATCGTCGGCCCCGATCACGTCCGACTTCTTGCGGGAAGCGTTGACGATCTCCCGGTAGTGCCGGAACGAGCGCGGATCGACTGTGTCCGCCTCGAAGGCGCGGGCGGGTCTGGTCATGATCCATCCGCCCAAGGCGTCGAGGACGTGGTCGTTCTTCTCCGGCAGCTTGTCCTTGATATTCCTACCATCAAGAGGTTGCTCGACGTAGCAGAAATTCTCGAATTCAGCGATCGCATTCGGGCAGGTGTCGAGGATGAAGAGCTTGGGCAGACCCGTCACAATGTCGCACCTGAGATACTCCTGGATGCGCCAGACGCGGGTCTGTCGGTCCCGGTTGTAGCCGAGGGTGCAGTAAATCCCCATTTCGGCAAGCTGCGTGGTGAGGGGGATGCCGGTATCGACGCGCGCGGCCTTGGCCGAGGGGTCGATCACTGTCAGCGCGATCCTCTCTTCCGGCGGTCCCTTCTCGAAGTCCTTCATCAGCTTCACGTGCCAGGACAGGATCTGTCTCCTGGCGTAGGACTCGCGGTAGAGATAGATCGTCCCGTCCGGCCCCACCGTGAGCCAGATAATGGCGAAGGGATCGGCAAACCCGGGGTCCAGGGACCGGTACTTCGGCCATTCCCGCCACCGCGGGGGCAGGCGAGAACCGGAGACGACGTGTACGTTCCTGTCGAAGTCCTTGAACACCTTGCCCGCGAAGTGGACGAACTTGCCCTCGACCTGCTCGGCGAACGTGTCCGCGTCCATCGACTTCCGCAACTGCGCGACCTCGGCGTCGTCGATCATGGGGTTGTTGTAGCTCGGGTACTCGCCCATCCAGTAGTCGGGCTCGCCGCGGAGGGCGGGCTCGTAGAACAGGGGATGGAGGAAATCGTCGATGCCGGCGGGGGTAGTGGGGATGACGAGCCTGCCCTTGCGCGAGGACAGGCGGGCGCGGAGATAGCGTTCCCACACCGGCCTCCGCATTTGCGCGCCCTCGGAGAGGACCATCAGGTCCAACTCCTCGCCCAGGAGGTTGGCCGGATTCATCGACCACGACCGCACCTTCAGCCACGATCCGGCCTCGGTCTCGATCATCATGTCGCCGGAGTGGACGTTGTCGTTGACGCGGCGGAGTGGCACTCCCAGGCCACGCGCTTTGTCCAAGACGTAGCGGAACTCCTTCTCGCCCAAGTCGTAGGTCGGGGCCACGATCCAGGACTGGGTGCCCGGCGTCAGGAGATAGGCGAGCGCCTCCATGGCGGCGGCGTAGGACTTGCCGAAGCGGGAACCGGCGCAAAGGAGACGGAAACGCTCGCGAGCCCGGTGGAACTCGCGCTGTCCCTCGTGCGGACGGTAGCCCACGGACTCGAAGAGGCGATCCTTGTCCACGGCGAGCGCGACGGGGTAATTCACGGGGAGGGTTCATCCAATGGTACGAGAGCGAAAGGCGCTTCGATGAATTCGTTGACGACCCTGTCGGTCCCAGAGATATTCCACGCCGTATCCGTTCTGATGACCCACCAACCAGAGTAGGGATTGGACTTGACGCAGGAACAGGTCGGACAGTGATGGGCTAAATCTCCCTCGGAAACGGCCCCAATCACCGTGGCCGAAAATCCGGTACGGACCTGGAGGACGCGACGGCCGATCGGAGGAGGATCGCCGACGAACCACACAGCCAGGGGCCAATCTTTGCGAATGGCTTCCTTCGTCACTTCTTCCGCCTCCTTCATTCGCCGCTCATGGACTCTGATTCCTCCGGGAACGTGCCCCCCGTCATCTGCCGAATAAGATCATCGAATCTGGCCTCCAGCCTCCGCAACCGCATATCCATCTCCTGCCAATCCCGCTCCGCCTCCGCCAACCGGCGTTCCAGTTCTCGCAGCCGCTTCTCCATTCCCCGTCCTCTTCGCCAGCGCATCCGCCCTGCGGTTGCGTTCCAGAATCAACTCCGTCCGCTTCACCTCAACGGGAGGTCCAACAATTCGAAAGCCTTCGACGCCGTAACGGAAGACGAATACGAGCCGGGACCGGGCGAACCACCCCAACTTCGTCACGACATCGACCTGATTCAGCGCGTGGGGCGCGACCTCCCACACCTGGACCACCATCCGATCCAGTTGCGGCTCGTGGATGTACGTCCACATCACCCGTTTCCTGTCCGGCCGCCACGTCGCCGGGATCATCCTCGATTCCTCGTCCAAGAGCCAGAGACACGAGAAGTCCCGACAACTCTGCGGGCGCTCGGCGTAGATCCGACAGTCCTTGCCCGAATCATGCGCGCACGGCGTCCGCATCGGCTTCGCCAATTCCCTCACGCCCAGCACCGTGCAGCATACCGTGCAGCTCCCGCAGGAACGCTCCTCGGCGATGGGAAGAGGAAGGATCATTGCTTCGCCCCGTCCCGACGCGGGCCGCACGTGCGCACCGGCAAACATACCCGATGAAACTCCTCTTCAGCACGCCGAAGAGACCCCATCATCGCTCATGCTTTGTCAAACTGATAGTGTATGCCGTTGAGCAACCTGGCGATATTCTGCAATTGTGCCGAGTCCGTCAACGCAGCCGCGGTTTTACCCATGGCGCTCCTCCCTCGCCCTCAGCCTCCGCTCCTTCCTCCTCGCGTTGTCCACCTTCGCACTCGCCCTCCCCTTCTCCCGCTTCCGCTCCAGATCCTGCCTCGCAATCTCCTCCTCCGTCACCCCAGCCGCCCTCTGCTCCGCCCTCCACGCCTTCAACTCCGCCTTCACCACCGCCCCCTTCATCGCCCTCTCCCTCGCCTCCCCACTCGTCATCTCACCCCACGGCTTCTTCGATACCCTCCCCACCGCCACTGCCCAATCCCTTCTCACAATCGTCCTCTTGATCAGCCTCTGCCGCCAGTCCGGCAGCCCCCGCGTCAGCTCCAACGCCAGCCGGTACCGCGCCTCCTCATCGACAATCCTGTCCGCCACCATCCCCGCAAACTCCGCATCGCTCATCCCTGCTCCTGCCTGCGATCGCCCATCTTTCACTTCCTCCTTCGACCGAACATCCTCGCTTTGTACGCCCGGTACTCCTCCAGTACCCCCCTCAATATCTCCTGCGCCGCCGCTAACTGGTACGCCAACAACATCACCACTCGCTCCACGTCCCCCTCCCCACTCTCCTCCGCTTCCTCCACCAACTCCTCCGCCCTCCGCCAACGTTCCATCCTCTTCCCTTGCATCCAGGATTCCCTCAAATCGGGGTGAAGGGGCTAGATCAACACTACGAGGCGAGGCGAAACGGGTATCCCCACCCTGGGGGGGCGCTGGCGTGGGGGCGTGTGCGTGCGCAGGGGCGAGCGCTTCTACCTCTATGTGAGTGTCCGTTTCTGGCGGGAGGGGGACACTGGGCACTTGGGGACGGAGCGACTCCATCAGCTTGAGGAAGCGCTCTCTCTGCTCTTGGCCTTCGCTGCCTCTACCATCAAGCAGCCCGGCGCCCTTCCACGCCAGGCGGACGGCGGCGACGGCGTCGGCGTCGGAACCATCGCGAATAATGTGAGCGAGTCTGCGCAGTCCAGCCGCTGCAAGCTTACCCCGGACGCACGCTTCCACCCAGCGTCTGTAGCGAGCACCATTGCGTTCGGATCTAGATGAGTGGCCTGGAGTTAGGATCGAAGTGCCGACGGCTGTTTTCGCGTGCATAGGACTCGGCTCACAACACCGGCTCGATCCAGGCTCCCTCACAGATAGATGCGGGACACGAGAGCGTGCCTGGTACCTGCCCTCGCGGATCGAGCTGATGCGGTGAGCGTGGCAATCGCCGCGCCAGCGGCGTGGTTAGCCCCGAGCAGGGGCGCGCCCTATAGCGTGTTTTTTCCTTGTCGTGTGTTTTACCATGGATTTATACCACGGCCAAATTACGGTGTCAAGGCGTTCTGTGGAATTCGTGGATAATGACGCCTATAGCGTGCTCATCCTCCGCTATAGCGGAAATTGAGGGGGTGGTTGGGATCGACCCTCGTCGTCCAGTCGCGTCCTTGGGCATCGTGGCGCGTCGGGGTTTCAACGGCTTGTGCCGATGTCGTTGATGGCGGATTACCGGTGGGTTACGGGTGTTACCAAAAAGTGTTGCATTTCTCCCCACTTTGTTACCATCTGGTACACATCCTCACTGTGGAGGATTTCCACAGCAACACATATCGTTGTGCCTCAGGCGCTTACGAGCAATCACTGCTGCTGCGAGCTCGGTATACCATATGCTATAGAGTGAGGCCGTGGACACTGAATGAGGAGACAGTCATGGACCCGAACGCGACACTTCGGCAGATCGACGAGTTCCTGTCGCGCCACCGAACTGGCGACGAGGTTGACTTGTGGTGTGAGATTCTGTTCGACTGGCTAGAACGTGGGGGATTTGCTCCAGCATGGAGTGCGCACCCACTCGGCGAGTCTTACTATCGCTGCCGCGAAATCCACATTCGACGTGGGGAACGGATCGCGTAGTCACCCGCCCCGCCGGGCGCGGGCGCGCCCCCGGCCGGATCGCGTCCGGCCGCCCGGCATCGGCCGACCCGGCGGACCCCGGGATGAGCGGAGGATAGAAAGATGAAATATCAGATCGAACACCGTGGATATCCAGGGTCGATCGTGACCCTGGACGAGGAGATGGCAGCAGCCATCCTTGGGGAGGACGTGAGAAACGTGGTGATGGGTGACGAGGACCCGGACGGCTGGGTTCAGTCCTCGGACGGGACGTTCCGCGCGCGGATGGTCGGGGACGAGGTCCCGACCACCCAACCGGGAGACGTGGAGGGGTTGTCGTAGCGCCCCCCCGCCCCGCCCCGCCCGCGCGCGGGGCATCCTGCTACGCAAGCGGGCGCGTAGCAGGGTGACTCGACTGCCCGCGCCGACCCGGCGGACCCGGGATGATGGAGGCTAAAGCGTATGAACCAGCGCGCGAAGTGCGGTTGCTGCTGGGAGACCCGAAGATGCTGGATGACTCCGCAGGGGGAATGGGTGTGCATCCCATGTCTCCGCTATTGGGCGGATGGCGCAGAAAAGGACGATAGCGTCCACGGTGAGCTACAGGACGCTATCGAGGATTGCTCGGACGTACACCTGCGGGTTTTCCGCCGCGACGAGTAGGAGGATAAAGAGCATGAAGAGCATGTGGATTATCCAGCTGCCCCGCCCGCGCGTGGGGAGCAAGGAGGCAGCGTGAAGCACACACCCGGACCGTGGGAACGAGACGCAGATAATGATGTTGTCGTTACGGTATTGGGCCGCGTGCTACGGCTCGCCAAAGTGTCGGGAGGGTCGCCGCAGGAGTGGATCGACAACGCCAATCTAATCGCTGCCTCCCCCGACCTGCTCGCGGCGTTGCGAGACATCGTCGCGAACATCGACAAGGGCGGATGCCCGGTCCGGGGCTCTGTCATGCACGAGACTGGGCGCGCCGCCATCGCCAAGGCGGAGGGCAAGGCATGAGCTGGACCGTGGAAACTCGTCTAGCAGAAAGGATACCTGACATGGCCGACTACGCACACTCCATCCTGCACTCGTGCAGTGAGTGCGGGTGCAGGGTCTTGTCCAGGGATGCCGTCGAAATCCCCGGCTCCGCCTGGCTGTGCCTGGCCTGCTACTACACAGCGCAACACGCAGCAAAGCCCAAATGCGGCTGCGCCGTAGCCGCCACGGAAGCGGATCCATCAACCTACCCATGCCCCTGCGGGGCTCACTGCACAGATCCATCGTGCATTCTCGGTAGGCACCCATAAGGAGGATACCGACATGACCCCCCTCATCATGGTCCGTAGCCGCCGACGCGCGCTCTACCTCATCCGCCTGCGCGTGCAGGCAACCCGAACCCGCGTCGGCGTGTCCGGGTTCGGGCTCGACGAATCCGTGCATCAGTAGCGGGACCGCGTGGGGCTGGGAGTGGACCCGGCCCCATGCTGTTCCCTACTGTCGAGGACTCGCCGATGCCACACGATCCCCACCTGCACACGGTCGTTATCACCCTGCGTCTTCCCCGCGCGCTGTACGCCGACATCGAAGGCGCGCGCTTGAAACGCAACTCCAGTCGCAATGCGTTCTGCGCCGAACTCCTCGATGTCGCCATGGCGCGCTACCTCGCGGTGGAACCCTCCGTCTTCATCGAGGGAGAACCAACGCCATGAAAGGCGACATCCTCACCCCCGACGCCATGGGCACCCTGCGTTCGATCCTGCCCGACCTCGGCCTGCGCGATCGCGTCCTGATCGAGCTTCTCGCGGGCTCGGGTCTGCGCAGGAGCGAAATCATCGCCATGGACGTGGAGCACTTCCGGCCCGGCCCCGACCCCAGCCTCGTTGCGACCAGGCGCAAGAAGCGCGGCCTGGGCGAGCCCGAGGAGGTGCGCATACCCGCGCGCGTCGCCGACCTCCTCACGCTCTACCTGGGCTTGCGCCGGACCGGCCCCCTCATCCTGTCCAGGGAAGGCCGGCTCTCCGGTCGCCAAGTCGCCCGCATCGTGAGCCGCGCCGGCAATCTCGCCGGCCTCACCATCCATCCCCACAGCTTCCGGCACTGGCAGGGGACGGCGTACCAGCACGTCCGCAAAGATCCGATGGCGACCATGCGCAGGCTCGGGCATGAAGACGTGAAGACGACGGGGCAATACATGGACGGATGGGGCTGGGAGGACAGGGCGGCCGTCGAAGCGGTGGATGCGTTGCACGCCGGAAGCAACGTGCCGGTGCAAGCCCTCTCTGCTGCTGCGCCAAACTAGAATCCAAGGTCTTGGGGAACGCGCCAGGATTCGATTCAAGGCGCTTTCGTCCGGCTACCGGGCCGGGCGCTGTATTGCATCGTCCGCTGCGTTCCCGGGGCATCCTGGCGCGCCACAGGGCCATCGTAGACGCAATCGTCAGCGTCAAAACGCTTCCACCGCCGACGCGTCAGGCTTCGATTCCCCTTCCGGCATCCACGCCGACGCCGGCCCCACCCATCGGCACAGCACCTTCCCACTTTATAGGGGTTCTGGGCAGCCTGGCGCGCCACGTAGCGTCTCGAACCGTCCGCACACCCTGCGGAAGAACAACTCGACCACCCCTCGCGGCCCCCGCCTCTGCTTGGCAACGATCGCCTGAATCACCCCGGGCCTGACCTCCGGCTCGTAGTAGTCGTCCCGGTACAGGAGCACGACGGCATCCGCGTCCTGTTCCAGGCCCCCGCTGTCGCGCAGGTCGGCCAGCGTGGGCCGGTGGTCCTTCCTGTGCTCGGTCTCGCGGTTGATCTGATGTAGGGCCATGATCGGCACTCCGCACGACTTAGCGGCCAGCTTGATTCGCCGGCTGATCGCCGACACCTGCTCGTAGCGGGTCCGATAGTCCGGCTCGGACATCACCGCGACCTGGTCCACGACCACAAGCGCCGGCCGTGGCCGCTGCGCCCTGATCCTGCCCATCAAGGCAGCCGGCGTGAGCGCCCCGTCCTCCGCGAACCAAAGCGGAAGCTCGTGCAACGTCCCGCAGGCACGGGCGAACAGGGACCATTCACCCTCGCTCATCCGCGCGGGCTCCGCAAGGGACCGATCGCTCACCCCGGAGAGATTCGAGACCGCCATCCGGGCCATTTCGTTCGCGTCGGACTCCAGGGCGAAGTAGAGCACCGGCTCGCCTCTCTCCGCGATCTCCAGAGCGACGGTGAGGGCGAAGCTCGTCTTGCCCATGCCCGTGCGTCCGGCTACTACCACCATCTGCCCCGGCCGCATCGGCGTCAGGATCGCGTCCAAGTCCGCCAGCCCGGTTGCGACGCCGACCCGTGCCTGGGCCTTACAGGATCGCTCGACCTCGTCCACGACCTCGGCCAGCACGTCGCCCAGCCGCCGCGGGCCTGCCAAGGCCGCCGCCCCCTCCCTGGCCCCTGCCAGCTCGCGCTCGGCCAGCGCAAGCGCATCGGCGAATCCGCAGCCATTCTTCGCGGCCGCCGCGATCCTGGCTGCACTCATCGCCAAGGCGCGCTTACCGGCGGCGTTGACGACGATCGCGGCGTAGTAGTCCGCATTGGCGGACGACGGCACCGAGGCGACCATGGCGGCGATCTGCTCCGTCACTTCCGCACGCGCGCGTGACCACGGTGAGCTAGCGAGCCGATCCGCAACCGTAACCGGATCGAGCGGCTGACCCATCACCGCCATCGCCGCGACCGCCTCCCACACCCGCCCCAGGAATGGGTCTTCGAACGCCCCCGATCCGATCGCGTTCCTGTGGCGACACGCCACGTCCGGCGACAGGAGCGCCGAACCTACCAAGGCCGTTTCCGCCGCCGCGATTCTCTGTGCATCCATGACCGGCTCCTAACCATTCGGGTGCGCGGTTTCCCAGTCGAGGAGAACCTGTGAAGGAACGGGCGGCTCCCTGTCGGCCTCGTACCCGCCCTTCTCGTGGATGGGCTTGTACTGGGGCTCGTCATCATCGGCGGAAGCCGAGTCTGGGGCGGGAGCGTCCTCCCAGCACTTTTGATTCAACCAAGTTGCCGGGTTCTTCCATGGCGGTCGGAAGTCGCCGTTGGCCGCGGTACGCCATCGGACCTGCTCGGCAACCGCGGCAACCATCCGATCCACCAAGGCGTCGTCCGGGTCGATGGTCGCCCACGACTTCTCGGCGGCCCCGCGGCCGACCTTGTTGGGGAAGGTTGAGTACCAGCGGGCGAAGGTGGCTTTCTGTGCCTCCGTCAACTCGCCCTTCCGTTTCGGGGAAGAACAAGCCGGGGGTGCGGGGGCGGTAGCCCCCGGGTCGCATCCCTTCCCCCGTTCCCCCCCCCCCCCCCGCGTCGTGGTCTGTTTGGTTGGTCTGGTCCGGTCCGGTCGGTCTGGTCGGTTGGTCGGTTGGTAGCCCCGTAGACTGCACACACTCTGCACGTAGTCTGCGCGCAGACTGCCTGTAGGCTTGCTTCGCCCTTCTTCGGTTGCGGACGCGGAGTTGCACGAGTCTTCCAGCGTATTCATCCCAGTCGTGGATGTGACCGTTGGCATTTACCAGTTTGGTCTCGTGCAGAGATTTCCAGAGGGTTGCACCGCACTCCGCGGGCAGTCCGACGGCCATTGCAAGCACCGCAGGGTCGTGCTTGGACAGATTTCCGTCCTCGGCGTAGTCGATTGCCCACAGCCAGAGCCGGCAGACATGCCCGAAGCCGGCCGCGGATGAAACCTCAAGCAGGTGTGCGAGCTTGAGAATCTTCGGATGGTTCGGGGCGGACTGATGGAGTTCGATCCAGCTCATTGCACCCTCCGGGGTGACGATCCCAGCCCACCTGGCCCTGGCCCGGCGTCGTTGCTCGACCGACTCCCGGAATGGAGGCGGGCGACGTCAGACGCAGGGCCATGCGGCCTGGGATCATGAAAGGACTCCGGGAGAGATTCGATCGAGCACCCTCCATCCTACCGATCCGCCCCCGGGAGTCAAGGCCAATCGTCACGAAATATTCTGGTCGATCTCCGGCTCCGTCTCGCGCTCCAGGACCATCCCCAACAGCAAATCCCGAAACTCCACCGGCGTTGCTGACCGTTCCCGGTGCGAAAGCCGCTGGCAAGCGCCGGTCCTCACCGCCCTCCTGCGTTCATCCGCACTGTGAAACGAATTTCCATCCCATGGCATCTTGCCTTCCGCCTTCCCCCACCGCAACTCGGGGTAGGTCGGAAGAACGGCGTACAGCCACGTCGCCTTCCGCGCCCTATGGCCGTAATGCCCTTGCTCCACGCAGCAGGTCATCCCCGGATGAAACAACCCTGCCCTCACCCACCCACCGCCTCGCGGCGGCCTCACGATCTGAAAGGCTTCCCAAGCGTGACTGTTGCACGGATGCTCCAGCACCCCTCCCCACTTCTCCACCGCCACCAAGGCCGCCGCGAAACAGCCGCCATCGTCCCCCATCTTCTTCCTCGGCCTCCTGCTCGCCACCCATGCGGGGCCGCCGGACCAGTAGCTCCCCCACCGCGCGCAGGGAGGATGCACTATCACCGGCCATGGTCCCTCGTACTTCCTCGCGTCCTCCGCCTCGCCCCATGGTTCCACATTCGGGAGTCCGTAGTACACCCCGCCTTTCATCACGTACAAGGCCGCGACTTTCACGCTTCCGTCTCCGGCTCCGTCTCGCGCTCCAGGTGCGCCTTCGTCCTCCGGCGCAGTTCTGTCCGTTCCGGGGGCTCGTACTCCCGCTCCGTGGCGCGGAGCCAATCGAGTAGCAAGCCGTTGGCCTCGGCGAGTCGATCACGGTCGGTCACGGCAGCACCTCCACCTTGCTGAACATCGGATTTTCGTCCCTCGGCTGAATGTCCACGACGTTCGGCGTTTAGAATAAAGATAACTGACTTGATGAATTGCAAAAAGGACTCATCCATAGCCGCTCACGACGCGAGTTCTTGCGCCCGTTGCTCGACTCCTCTGTGCCCTCCAGCCCATAGCCTCCGTCGGCCTTCCACACGTGGACGCGCCATGCCGCGGGCATGTCGTGCTCGCCATCGTACCCGCACAGGACGATCCGCATGTCCGGTTTTCCGCCCTGTGCGATGGCCCACTCTCGCGCCGCGTGTGCGACCTTCCCGCAGTCCTTAGCGTACAAACCATCTGTGCGTTCGGCCTCGTCGGAGTAGGGAGGATCGAGGAACACCCCCGTGATGCCGTGGCGGAACGTGACGGACGGGCCGCAAACGCGCGTCCAATCTCCGCAACAGACCCGCACGTTGCGCAGACGGTCGGCGAAGCCGCGCAAGTAGCCGACGAGCCACTCGCGGCGACGCGTGCATTCGCCCTTTCCCGGGTCGCCGAGGTGTGGGAGCTGGCGGTTCACGCCCTGCCCCGGGTCGCCGAGGTGTGGGAGCTGGCGGTTCACGCCCTGCCCCGGGACAAGGTCGTCGCGCAACACCATCTCGCCGTCCGCGTTCGCTGTCCACGGGCCGTTCCCGCTCATCCATCCCGATCCAATCCAGCAATTCAGCCCCCAGCACCAGTACCCTGCGGCCTTCACGTCGAAGAAGTCTGCGTCCCCGCACAGGCGATCCGTAACGCGCTCTCGCTGTCCGAGGAGCCACAGGTGACGGGCATGAAGGTCGCACTCGTTCACCGGATTGTCGGCGTGTTCCGCGACGCTTTCAGGATCACGTTGGAGCGCGCGCCAGAAGTTCGCCAGCATCCCGTCCTCGTCGTTTACCCTCACGATATGG
>ERZ1292623.2929-Hain-H51-01um-R1-2929-length-14889-cov-4_pt1 | contig 14889 bp, 16 predicted proteins | sample MGYA00564398_ERZ1292623 | MGnify/ENA primary metagenome ERZ1292623 (study PRJEB36523, sample SAMEA6512633) | groundwater metagenome | collected 2019-01-07 | study: AquaDiva: Metagenomics assemblies of 32 groundwater samples
AGAATCGCTTTCTTGTCCGCTTTGCTCTCCGCCTGTGTAATCATGGTTTCATTAAGCGAATCGGCTCCGGCCTCGTTGGCCTCGAGCATTTGCACGGCGACTTCGGGCGAGCTTCGGAGCATGACCCAGCGGCGTGCACGCTCGGCAAGTGTTTCGTTGTACGTGCCAGGGTCCGAGCCGAGATCCTTGAGGCGCTGGGCCCAGCGGACGGCGTGTTTGTCTTCCGCCTCCGCCATCTTGATGAGAATGGCTTTCCGGTCCTTGTTTCTTTCCCGCTCCGCGAGTCTGCGGTAGTTCAAAGCGCTCATCATTTCATCGCGCCAGGCTTGCTTGAGATTCTGGATGTAGGAGTTGGTGCTCATATTATTGCCGGGACCTGAAAACCTTCCGAAGGTCATGTTTCAGACTTCCGAAGTCTACCCCGGAACTCTCAAGAGACTTCGGAAGTCTCACCCTGCAACCTTCGGAAGGTCGGGATTGCATCATTTCTTACACCAACAAATGAAGCTTTCTGTCCACAACTTTGAAGAATTCTTTGCTTCGATCTGGCGAACGATGCGGATCGTTTCACGAATTATTTTCCACAAGAATGTCCTGAGTTTTCCTTCAATCGTATCGGGCACTGGACCCGTTTCCGAAAAATGGACGTCCCGGAAGCCGGCGAGCGTTAAAATGTGCTCGAGGGAATCCTGCGCGAAAATCGTCATATGCGTCAGGTCGCCATGGATCACTTGTCCCGGAAACAGCCCCTGTCCGTTCGGCGTTTGAAGAAGCAATAACCCGTCTTTCCGGAGCGCAGAATGAATCATGGGGAACAGTGAAAGCAATTCTTTTTTTGTGAAATGTTCGACGAAATCGACGGCGATAATGGCGCTGTACTGTTTCTTCTGCCTGCGAAGAAACTGAAAAACGTCGGCAACGGATGCACGCAGCCCCCGCGATTTCGCCACGCCCACTTGCTCTTTGGAAATGTCGATGCCCTGCACGTTTTGGAATCCCTGTGCAGCAAGGAATTCGAGAATGTAGCCGGGTCCGCAGCCGAGCTCGAGGATGGGCTCGTCCTTGCCGAGGCGGCTGAGGACAGGGAGATACCTGAAACTGCACCAGCTCCAGTACTCGCGCAAACGCCGCTCGTCGCGTTGCGTGTGGCTCGTCTTAAACTTTGAGACATATTGCTTATACAACTGTTTTCGAACGTCTTCCACTTTTCTCGCTGTTTTTTTTGCTTGTAAACCTTCCGAAGGTCATGTTCAGACTTCCGAAGTCTACCCCAGAACTCTCAAGAGACTTCGGAAGTCTCACCCTGCAACCTTCGGAAGGTCGTCAGGCTTTCATCTCGTCATACAGTTTCCGGAACATCTGCACATCCTCCCAGCATGGGCGCTTCCAGTTCGGGTTGCGCAGCAATGCTGCCGGGTGGTATGTGACCATCAGCTTGATGCCGTGATATTCGTGTACTTTGCCGCGGAGCTGACCAAGTGAGACATTCGTCTTCATGAGCACATGTGCTGCGATGCGGCCCAGGCACAGGATCATTTTCGGTTTCAGGATCTCCAGCTGCTTCCACAAGTGCGGCTCGCAGGCGTCGATTTCCTCCGGCTGCGGGTCCCGGTTGTTCGGCGGACGGCATTTCAGAATATTGCAAATGTAAACTTCATCGCGCTTGAAGCGAATCGCTTCCAGAATCTTGTTCAGCAATTGTCCCGCCCGCCCGACGAACGGCTCGCCCTGAGCGTCTTCCTCCGCTCCCGGCGCTTCACCAACAATCACGATTTCTGCTCTTGGATTCCCCACGCCGAACACAAAGTTCGTACGCGTGTAACCGAGCGGACACTTCGTGCAGGTGCAGATCATGCGATTCAGGTCCGCCAGCGTCTGCGCACCCACCCACGGGTCGTTCGGGTACTTGTATTGCACCGTTGACTCCTGAACTCCTTTGACCGGAGCCGTAACCGGTTTTCCAAACAAGTCGGTTTCCGGCCGGAGGGGAGATGGCGGAGACGAATTCATGCCGGTCTGATTCCTTTCGACATACAGCGTATCGCCGAAGAGCTCTTGCTCTTGTTTGAGATACGCTTCAGTTTTCGACAGAATTTCTTTGAATTCTTCCTGCGGGGTGGGCATGAGAAGCAGTTAGAAGGGCAGGTCGGCATTAATGCCGCCCTACGGATTTACGAGAGAACCTTCCGAAGGTCAGTCGAGACTTCCGAAGTCTGCCTCAGAACTCTGGTGAGACTTCGGAAGTCCTTTCCGGAAAACCTTCGGAAGGTCTCGGTTACAACAACGTTTTTACTCGATCTAAAATTTTATTCGCTACATCAAACTTCGACATCTTCGGCAGCTTTTGGACTTTGCCCTTCCTGTCAATCAACGTGACCACATTCGTATCCGAGCCAAATACCGCAGCTTCCTTGAGCGAATTCATCACGATAAAGTCCAGGTTCTTCTTCTGGAGCTTCTCTTTTGCATGCTTCAGCTCGTCATGCGTTTCGAGCGCAAAACCGACAAGCACCTGGCCATTCTTCTTTTTTCCGAGCGAGGCAAGGATGTCGGCGGTGGAGATAAGTTTTAACTGCGGCACAGAAGCAGCTCCGTTCTTTTTGATCTTTTCTTTTGAGATTTTTTCGGGAGTAAAATCGGCCACGGCTGCGGCCATGATGACCACATCCATTTTTTTGGCGTGTTCAGCAACGGTGTCCTGCATCTGCTTTGCCGATTCCACGTCGATGCGCTTGACGTTGCGTGGAGTCTCCAGCGCCACCGGCCCACTCACCAGTATGACCTGCGCACCTCTGAGCGCGGCTGCATTTGCGATCGCAAACCCCATCTTGCCCGATGAGCGATTGCCGATAAACCTCACCGGGTCGATGGCTTCGTACGTCGGACCGGCTGTCACAAGAATCTTTTTTTTCTTGAGATCTTGATGCGATTTTTCCAGCACATCTTCGACAAACTTGATGATGGGCCCGATGTCCGGCAGCCGGCCGGGACCTTTGAGTCCGCTCGCGTGCTCACCCTTGTCCGGAGGAATCACAAAGTAGCCCCGCTCTCTCAGGAGCGTGAGGTTCTTCTGCGTTGATTCGTTCAGGAACATGTCGGCATCCATCGTTGGTGCAAGGATGATGGGTCGCGTGCAGGCGAGCGCCAGGACTGTCAGGAAATTATCGGCCAGGCCTTGCGTAAGCTTCGCGATGGTGTGGGCGGAAGCGGGGGCAATCAGAAACACGTCGGCCCAGTTCGCCAAATCGACGTGCCGCGTGCCGATGTCGCTTTTCGTATCCTGGTTGGCCATCCACAGGTCGGCGTAGACATCATGGCCGGACAACGCGGAGAATGTGAGCGGGGTGACGAACTTTGCCGCGGAGCTGGTCATGACAACCTTGACCTCCGCGCCCGCACGTTTCATCTCGCGCACGAGATAGCACGACTTGTATGCCGCGATCCCGCCGGTCACTCCAAGCACTATGTGCTTGCCGCTCAACACGGTTACTCCGCCTCAGCTTCCTTCGGCTTCTCCGGCTCGGGCTCCTTGTAGCGCCATTCGATGTTTTCGTGAGTCAGGTCGTCGAGGGCGACGTCGGTGGACTTTGGGCGTTTCTCGAACTCGAGAGAAATCTTGAGCTGGTCGGGGTTCACGGCCATCTCCATCTCGTCTTCCGCCTCGGTCGTGGTGGAGAGCTGGTTAAGCGTCTCAATCCGTTGCCGCAACTCGATTTTGATCTGGTCGTGAACTTGTCGCGCACGCTTCGAAGCGATGGCGATTGCCTCGTAGATGTTCGTGACATTCGAGATGAATTTTTCCATGTCAACAGGTTTCAGTGGCACTGCTTCCTCCTGGTAAGTTGAGAGTTTAAAGTTGGATCGTTTCGAGTTCTGTGTGCTTCTTGATAATGCCGTCGACTTCGTTGATTGCTTTCGGCAGGTCGTCGTTCACAACCTGATAGTCAAACTGCTTTCCTTTCTCCATTTCCATCGGCATCCGGTCTAATCGTCGTTGTACGGTCGCCTCGTCCTCGGTTTTTCTGTTGAGCAATCGATTCTTCAGGACTTCAAAACTCGGGGCCGTGATGAAGATCAGCACGGCATCGCTGCCGTATTTCTTTTTGATCGACAAGGCGCCCTTTACATCGACGTCGAACAGCATCACCTTGCCATGGTTGAGCGCTCTGTCCACCTCACTTGTGAGCGTCCCGTAGTAGTTACCGTGGGTTTCGTTCGGATAGGCCTCCCACTCCACGAGATTCTCCGCCTTGATTCTTTTTTGAAACTCTTCCTTGCTCAGGAAGAAATAATCTTTTCCTTCTACTTCGCCGCTGCGCATCGTGCGTGTCGTGGCGGAAACGGAAAACAGCATGGCCGGATATTTCTGCATGATAGCTTTTGCGATCGTGGTCTTGCCACAGCCGCTCGGAGCCGAGATGACGATGAGCTTGCCTCTGGACATTGGTGATTGGCGAATGGGAATGTTTCTAATTAACGAATGAACCAGTCCACCAACCTCTTACTCCAGGTTCTGAAGTTGCTCTCTTATCTTTTCCAACTCTTCCTTCAGCTTCACCACCACGTGAGCCAAAGCGGCCTCGTTAGCTTTGGAGCCGATCGTGTTCGCCTCTCGGTTCATCTCCTGCACAAGAAAATTCAGTTTCCGCCCTGCCGAATCCTTACCCTTTAGCGCCTCAAGAAAAAATTTGTTGTGACTCCGGTAGCGGACGCATTCTTCTGTCACGTCGAGCTTATCCGCCAGCAGCGCGACTTCGAGTTCAAGCCTGTTCTGGTCGATGACGCTTTTGTCTGCAAGAAGCTGGGTGACGCGTTCCTGAAGCCGCTTTTTCTCCTCCGGGACACGGTCAGCAGACATTTTCTCGATCTGATTAATGGTTTCATCCATCCAACGAACGCGCTTTTCAAGGTCTTTGGAAAGCTCCTGGCCTTCTTTCCGACGCATCTCGTCCAGTTGTTTCAGGGCTTCCTGTAGCGCTTCCTCAACGACGCTCCATTCCTGCTCGTCGCTTCCCGGTTCCTCCCCGGCTTCCAGGACCTCGGAAAAATTCAACAGATGTTCCAGTTTCACTTTCTCTTTCAGCTTGACGGCTTTGCGGAGGTCGTTGAGAAGCCTGAAGTAGGATTTTGCGGCAGAGGTGTTTACTTTCAACGGAGCTGTTCCGTTCAGGTTTTTCTCGACTTTCACCGTCACGTTCAGGCTGCCCCGGTTCAACCGTGCGCGGACGACATCCTTGACGTCTTTTTCCCGTTGCGCCAGGGAGCGGGGAAGCCGCGTTCCCACTTCCAGAAATCGGCTGTTCACGCTGCGGACTTCGACCATGGCGGAAATCCCCTGCTTCGTAACCTCCGCGCGACCGAATCCTGTCATGCTTGCGATCATTCTTTTCGACCCGTTTTTTCCATTCTGAAGATGTAATGTAGTGAAAAATTGAGTGAATTTGTAACTCAAAGCAGCGGCATCTTTTGAACATTCTCTTCACTGCGTTGTTCACCGGTTATCCACCGTCGTTCATTGCTTTTCCCTGCTTTTTTGCGGAAGTTTTCAAAACACTGTGCATAACTTCCATGGTCTCCAACTACTATACACTTCTGCATGTCGCCCGCAACCTTGACAAACGATTAAGCGGGAAGCGTCTTCACGCGGCATTTTCGCAGAACAAGAATGAGGTGGTCATTCACTGTGAAGGCGACTTGTTTGTCCTTGCCAATTGCGAACCCCATGCGAACTCGATATTCCAGAAAACATTATTCTCCAGGACGAAGAAAAATTCCGTCGGGTTCTTTGAGACGCTGCATGGTCAAACGATCGACGGAGTGGACATCAACCCCTCCGACCGGGAGGTCATATTTCGTTTTCCAGCCCATCGCGTGATTGCACAGCTTTTTGGTTCAAAAGCCAACGTGCTCCTCGTCGACAACAAGAATGCGATTCTTGAATCATTCCTGAAACCGAAGGATTTCGTAGGCAAGAATTACACATCCAGGGAAAGAAAAGAGATCCAAAGCGCGGAAGCCCTCTATGAACAACTGAAGCAGTTCCGCGGCGACACGCTTCTGTCGGCGGTCAAGAAGTCCTTCACGCAACTCGGCGCCGGGCTGGTTCGGGAGGTTCTTGTTCGAGCCCGTCTTGCATCGGATCAAAAAACCACGGACGTGACGCAGGCGGATTCGATCGCTCTTTATGCATCGTATGAAATCTTACTACATGAGGTTACAACGAACCCTTCGCCGCTCGTTTATTTTGACGGCGAACAAGCAAGAGCTTTTTGCATTGTGCCCTTGAAGGAATTTCAAGGATTGTCTCCGAAATCGTTTGAATCGATCCACGATGCATTGAGGATGTTCATTTCCCGTTCTCATCGCGACCAGAATCTCGCTGACGAGAAGGGACTTCTCGTTCATCGACTGAGCCAGGAAGTCGAACGGGCCCGCAGAACCCTTGGCAAGATGGACAATGAAACTGAAGCCCTTGAAAGGGCCGAGTCATACGAGCGTCATGGCAAGGTCATTCTTGCAAACCTGGCCGACCTGAAAAAAGGAATGAAATCCGTGACCTTGTCCGATCCCGCCGATGGGCCGGTCAGCCTTTTGCTCGATCCGTCCCTTACGCCTGCAAGGAATGCTGAAAAATACTTTGATAAGTCAAAGAAAGCGCGCGCATCGATTGCCGAAGCGGCGGGTTACAGGAAGGAACTCCAACGCAAACTCGCTTTTGCCCAGGACCTTCTGGAGAAGCTCGAAGGAATAGAGAGTCCTGAAGCGTTTGGGGAGTTTGCCGGACAGAACGTGGAACCCTTGAGCACTCTCGGCATCAAGCTTGACAAACGCGGTAAAAGCGTGGAAGACAAGATTCCCTTCCGCGTATTCACAGTTGCGGGCGGGTTCCAGGTGTGGGCGGGCAAGAGCGGAGAAAACAACGACCTGCTGACGCTGAAACATGCCAAGCCGAATGACTTCTGGTTTCATGCCCGCGGGTCGGGCGGTTCACACGTTGTGCTTAAAGTTGGAACAGGAAAAGGCGAACCGAGCAGGCAAGCGATGGAGCAGGCCGCCGCCATCGCCGCTTACTACAGCAAAATGAAAAACTCCAGAATGGTGCCCGTTGCGATGACGCAAAAAAAATACGTTCGAAAGCCCCGGGGCGTACCGGCGGGAACGGTGACGATTGAAAGAGAAAAGGTGTTTTTCGTAGAACCGCGCCTCCCTCAACAAGAGGAAGGCAAGTGAGGACATCCCTGAAACCTCTTCAACAAAAAAACATGCATTGTGCATTCTTGACTTTCCCGCGTGCTTTGGCTACTTTTTTCCAGCCGTGATTGCATGCTGAAACGATTCTCATTCATTCTTCTTGCCCTTTTCCCCGCGGCGATACATCTTTCCGGCCAAACTCCGTCCGACTACACGATCGATCCCGCTAAATCGATCTCGCAGTACATCCATTCCGTTTGGCAAACGGAAGATGGGCTTCCGCAGAACACCGTGACGTCGGTCCTGCAGACACAGGACGGCTATCTATGGCTTGCGACCCTGGAAGGTCTGGTCCGCTTCGACGGCGCCGTTTTTACCGTGTTCAACAAACGATCCATTCCAACATTGAAGAGCAACCGTGTCTGGTGTCTCCTGGAAGACCGAAACTCAAATCTGTGGATTGGAACGGAGAACGGCGGACTCACGAAATACCACGACAACAAATTTGTCACTTTCGATACTACACACGGACTCCTGTCGAATACCGTGTATAGTCTGTACGAAGATCGTCGCGGGATCTTGTGGATCGGCACTTCTGAGGGCCTGAACGTTGAGCGGGATGGAAACTTCCACAGACCAACCACTCGCAACGAGTTTCCCAAGGAAGAAGTATGGGTCATGCACGAAGATTTTCAGGGAACGATGTGGATCGGATCCCGGGGGCTCTATTCTTTGCAGAAGGATCGATTCGACAAAATCTCTTCGGGCCGGTTCAACATATCGACTGTTTGGGCTTTACAGTCCGATTCGAAAAACAACCTCTGGATCGGATGCAATGCAGGGTTACTGACGTTTAAAAAAGGCGTCCTTGACGAATTCGTGCTTTCACAAAAAACCCGCCCTCTCGGCGTACGCAGTTTATTGCTCGGCCGGGCAGGAAGCATTTTTATTGGCACGGAAGGGGAAGGGCTGTATCGATGGAACTCAGGCAAGCTCGAGTCCTATAATATATCTCATGGACTGTCGAATAACAGTGTTTACTCGCTCTATCAAGACCGTGAGGGAAGCATGTGGGCGGGGACAAACGGTGGCGGCTTGAACCAATTCCGCGACGGCAAGTTCACGGTCTACGGGACCACCGAAGGACTCTCCCACGACTTCTCCTGGACAGTATTTGAAGACCGAAAAAGGAACATTTGGATTGGCACGTACGACGGGTTGAACCGGATGTCCAGCCGCGGTATAAAGACCTATTCGGCGCGGGAAGGGATGAAAAACACCTTTGTATGGTCGGTTTTCCAGGACCGCGAAGGATTCTACTGGATCGGCACGAATGGCGGCCTGACGAGGTTCGACGGCAACAGGTTTACGACATTTCAGGTGAACCCAAAGGGATCTGAAAACACGGTTCGTGCGGTTTTTCAAGACAGGAAAGGGAACCTGTGGGCCGGGTTTTCCAATTACGGACTCTGTTTGTTCCGCGACGGGAAGTTTAAATCCTATACGACCGATGACGGACTCGCCAGCAACAACGTCAGAGTTATTATTGAGGACGGAGAAGGGAACCTGTGGGTTGGAACGCCCGGCGGGCTCTCGAAATTCAGAAACGGCGTGGTCAAAACATATACGGAACGTGACGGGCTTTCGAGCGGCATTGTCAGGTCGCTGTATCTGGATTCCGACGGAACTCTTTGGATTGGAACCGAGGGAGGCGGTTTGAATAGGTTGAAAAACGAACGGGTCATTCCGATTACGGAATCAAACGGATTGTATGATAACGTCGTGTCGACCATCCTGGAGGATGGCCAGGGCAATCTCTGGATGAGCTGCAACCGGGGAGTCTTCTGTGTGTCCCGGAAGGATCTCAACGACTTTGCAGACGGAACCCTGCCTCAGATAAAGTGCGTGGCATACGGAACAGCGCACGGAATGAAGAGCGCCGAGTGCAATGGCGGTTCGCAGCCCGCGGGCTGGAAATCAAAAGACGGACGTCTCTGGTTCCCCACGGTAAAAGGTGTTGCCGTCATCGACCCCAAAAGCATTCGCATGAACAGGCAACCCCCTCCGGTTGTGATTGAGAAGGTCGTTGTCGATACCGTGACGTACAAAAACCAGAATGAGCTGACCCTTCCGCCCGGGCAGCAACGGTTTGAATTTCACTATACGGCCTTGAGTTTCATCGCACCGGAAAAAATGCAGTTCCGGTACAAACTCGAAGGCCACGACCGTGAATGGGTGAGTGCAGGCAACCGTCGGGTGGCCTATTACACGAATATTCCACCCGGCGAACACATTTTCAGGGTCATTGCTGCCAACGCCGACGGCGTCTGGAACCTCCGTGGCGCATCGACGAGGTTCGTTCTCGAGCCGTTCTTTACTCAAACGAGGACGTTTCAACTGGTCATTGCCGTCGTTCTGGGTGTCCTTGCGATCGGAGCGTTCCAGTATCGTGTTCGAAGCTTGAGAGCGCGAGAGCGTGTTCTCAAGAATCTGGTCGAAGAGCGTACCAAGGATCTTCTCGAGCAGACGAAGATTGCGCAGAAAGCCAGCACATTCAAGTCGCAGTTGTTGAGCCTTGCGGCCCACGACCTGAAGAGTCCTTTGATTTCTGTGCGCGGGTTTGTGCGTCTTCTCCTTGAGGAAATCAGCAACCTTCCCCGCTCGGCCGAGAAAGCCGACCACATCCAGCGGCTCTCGCAGAACATGCTGACCCTCATTAATGAGTTGCTCGAGTCTGCCGAGCTGGAAAGCGGAAAAATCAGTCTGGCCAGGAAACCTGTGGATATCTCACTGTTGGCTCTCACCGTGACAGAGTTGAACAAACACCTGGCAGGCCGGAAAAAGCAACGCCTGGTCCTGTCTGTCGACTGGTCGACTCCATGTATTGTCGAGGCCGATGAGGGGAGGTTGCAACAGGCTATGGAAAACCTCGTGACCAATGCCATGAAATATTCCCCGGCCGGCAAGGAGATTTTCATACAGGTTCGGAAGGAGAGCTCTTCCGTCCAGTTTGTAGTGCGCGATGAGGGCCCCGGGTTGACCGAGGAGGATAAACCGAAACTCTTCGAACGATTCCAGCGCCTTTCTGCCCGTCCAACAGGCGACGAGTCTTCCACCGGGCTGGGCCTGTTCATCGTTAAGCAGATTGTCGAACTCCATGGCGGGACGGTGCGGGCAGAGGGCGAACCCGGCAAAGGAAGCACGTTTACTATTGACCTCTCTGTGACGAGAAGCAACCCGTAGTTTGCAGTTGATTGAAAATCTTCTAACTTATTCTGGCCGCCATGAAAAAACTGCAAGACTTTGCCGCCTTCGTCGTTCTGGTTCATTGCCTCATTTTCGGGCTGGACTTCTACGCTCACCAGCGTGTTGACCTGGCCGTCGCGGTGACGTTCAACATCTTCTCTTTTGCCACCATCGGTTTGCCATCCGTCATCGCCGGTTTTCTTCTCTGGACGAATTATCAACGCTGGGGAGCCATCGTCCTCTTCGCCGGAATGGCGCTCGCATTCATCCTCAACGTGTATTCCCGGTTCATCGAGGTTCGTTACATCATACATCCTTTCGATTACGAACCGGTTTGGGATACTGTGTTTCAGGTATCGACCGTCCTTCTTCTTGCCGTCGAAATTCTTGGCTGTTATCTCGGGTTCAGACTCCTGCGAACCCTTGCAAGTCCCGCGACCTCATCGTCAACCGCCTGAACCCCCGGCGGGCCAGAGAGAGCGTTGTTCTCTGTAAAACGTGATCCCCGCTCGTCAATGTGAACCCAAACGTGCATTTCGATGGCAGTAAAATCTGGACAATCGCCGAGGCAAACCATTTCGGTCGAAAAGTACCTTGAGGAATTCCCGAAGGATATTCAGGCAATCGCAAGCAAGGTGCGTGCATTGATTCTCCGGGCTTTCCCTGATGTCCTCGAACGTGTCTATCCGGGCTGGAAACTCGTTGGCTACCGAGTATTGCAAGATTCCAAGAGTTACTATTTCGGATTTGTCGCCCCTTTTGCCGACAAGGTGGTTCTCGGGTTTGAATACGGCCGTCTTCTTTCGGACTCGCATCAAATCCTCAAGGGGAAAGGCACTCAAGTCCGCCACATTACGTTTGCGAAGGCATCGCAGATCAAACCGAACATCCTCGTTCCGATGATTCTCGAAGCTGCATCCATCGCCATGAAAAAGAAGCTCTAACGTGCCGGCAAAGAACAGGTGCCCGTGGAGTGTAAATGACCCGATCTACATTGTGTATCACGACCGTGAGTGGGGCGTGCCCCTTCACAGCGACAAGAAACTCTTCGAATTCTTGACCCTCGAGGGCATGCAGGCCGGTCTCAGCTGGCTTACGATCCTCAAGAAGCGGGAAAACTTCAGAAAAGCGTTCGGCAATTTCGACCCGAAGAAAGTTGCACGGTTTGATTCGCTCAAGGTTAGACGCCTGCTGAGAGACAAGGGCATCATTCGTAACAGGCTCAAGATCAAAGCGGCGATTCAAAACGCAAGGGCTTTTCTTCAGATTCAGAAGGAGTTTGGCTCATTCAATAAGTATATCTGGCAGTTTGTCGGAGGAGAGCCGAGAATGAACCGGTGGAAATCGCTCAAAGAAATTCCCGCCAAAACGAAGGAATCGGACCTGATGAGCGAGGACCTGAAGAAGCGTGGATTCAGCTTTGTGGGTTCAACGATTTGTTATGCGCACATGCAGGCCACCGGGATGGTCAACGATCATCTCGTATCCTGTTTCCGTTACAAGGAGGTTTCCCCATGATGAAGAAACTTACCGCGAATCTCATGGTCGACAGCGTCAACTCCACGGTAGAGTTTTACAAGAATCATCTCGGGTTTGAACTTGTGATGACCGTGCCCGATTCGAGTCAATTCGATTGGGCGATGATGAAATCGGGCAACGTTGAAATCATGTTTCAGGCTATGGCAAGTCTCGGGAACGACCTTCCAGACATGAAAGGCAGCAAGGTTGGTGGGACTTTTCTTTTGTATGTTGACGTTGAGGACATCAAAACATTCCGTTCAAGCTTGAAAAGCGGCGTCTCCATTATCAAAGACCTGCAAAGGACTTTCTACGGAACGGAAGAGTTCACCATCCGAGATATCAACGGATATTATCTGACATTTGCCAGTGGAGGCCAGTAATTTATGGCGCGTGGAAAGGAATCGGCCATCAAAGAGCTTCAGGAAATACCGGGCGTCGGAAAGAGCATTGCCAATGACTTGTACGAGCTCGGCATCCGAACCGTAAAAGACTTGAAAGGCAAAGATCCCGAACGGCTCTATCTCAAACGGTGTTCTCAACAAGGGACTCAAATCGATAGATGCCTGCTGTATGTCTTCCGATGTGCCATATATTTTGCCTCTCACAAGCGCCACGATGAAGAGCGTCTGAAGTGGTGGAATTGGAAGGACTGACTGATGCAGATAGTGTTTCTCTCCCAAAGTTCTTGCTGTTCTTGACATTTTTCCTGAAACTCCTTATCTTGAGTGCCGTAGTAATTAGTTGAGTTTCCGATATTCGAATCAGACAGAAGCAGCCTCTTTTGGCTGCTTATTTTATGTCCTTGCGGAAACTTAAAATACTGAATTCGTTTCCACGTCTTAGTAGGAGGTCGAAACAATGTCAGACCAAGAAATCAAAAAGCGCATCATGGAAACCGCGTCGGAGTGGTTTTATCGCCATGGGTTCTCTCGTGTCACCATGGATGAGCTTGCAGACAAGATGGGGATGAGCAAGAAAACCCTCTACAAGTATTTTTCCAGCAAGGATGACCTCCTGGATGAAATGGTCGAAGTAACCATGAAAGAAACGGTGAGTCGGTGCGCTTCCATTTTTGATGACCACTCTGTCGATTTGGTAACTCGGCTGAAACAAACCATGACTATTGTTGCGATGGAGTATTCAAAGATCGGGAAATTGCTTCTCGAAGATATCCAACGAAATGCGCCGCACATTTGGAAAAAAATTGATTCCGCTCGGCGGGAGCACATCTTGACAAACTTCGCAAAAATGCTGCGCGAGGGCTGCGATTTGGGCATTTTCAGAAAAGACATCGATCAACAACTGATGCTCCTGATCTACACGAACACCATCCAGAACATTATCAACCCGGATGTTCTTGTCCAGGTCCCCTTCTCCGCCGCCCAGGTCTTTGAAGGAGTTATCAAGATTTTCTACGAAGGCATTATGACGCCGGAAGGGCGGGCAAAGTATCTCCATAACAAACCTACCGAAACGGTAGAGGCGGCAACAGTATGAAGACGAAGATTTTTTCTTTCCTGACCGGCATTTTTCTTTTCCATACCGTCAACTCTCAGGAAGTACGGTTAACGGTCGAAGAGGCCGTTCGCATGGGTCTTGAAAAGAGCAAGGCAATTCACGCTTCCATGATGAGGGTTCAGTATGCCGACGCGCGAGCAAGCGAAGCCAGCGCGCTCATGCTTCCTTCCTTGAAGCTCTCCGGCGGCTATACGCGCCTGAGCGACATCCCGCCGTCCATCTTGAACACGCCGTTTGGCCTGGTGGAAATTTCTCCGACGGTGTTGAACAACTATAATGTACGGCTGTCTCTTCAGCAGCCCCTTTTTACCGGCTTCCGCCTTCAGAGAAATTCGGATATCGCTGACTACAACTCGCAGGCGACTCAAAAGGAATTTGAGAAAGACAAGAGCGAACTCGTTTACAGCATCAAAGCGGCTTACTGGAGCCTGTTCAAAGCGCTGGACATCCAAAAAGTTGTCAACGAGAATGTTGACCAGGTCAAAACGCATTTGAAAGACGTGGAGAACTGGCAGAAGCAGGGAATCGCGACAACAAACGACATCCTGAAGGTTCAAGTCCAGTTCTCCGATGCCCGGTTGCGGCAAATCGATGCGAACAATGGCGTTCAACTCGCAAGAATTGTCCTGAACAATGCTATCGGCATACCGCTGGAGACCGAAGTGGCAATCGGGTCCGGCATCCAACAGGACGCTAGGCATTTCCCCGACTTGAGTGCCCTGATTTCCCAGGCGCTCCAGAAACGGCCGGATCTCCAGTCGATGGAGTTGCGTGTGAAAGCCGGAGACGCAGCCGTATCCCTTGCGCAGGCAAGCTGGTGGCCACAGGTGTTCTTGACGGGGAACTACATGACCGCCAGGCCGAACCAGCGGATTTTCCCGATTCAGGATGTCTTCAAGGATACCTGGGATGTCGGTGTCGGCATTTCGTTCGACGTCTGGAACTGGGGAACCACGGTCCATCAAACCGACCAGGCACGCGCCCAGCTTGCCCAGGTACAGAATGGCTACGGCCAACTGCGCGACGCAGCTGTTCTGGACGTCACCAGAAATTATTTGAATCTCGGCCGGGCCAGGGAACGTATCACGGTTGCCGAGCAGGGAGTTCAACAGGCCGAAGAGAGCTATCGCGTCACCAATTCAAAATTCAAGCAAGGACTGGGAATGAATTCAGATTTACTGGATGCCGAAGTCGCTCTTTTGCAGGCTAAAACCAATTACACGCAGGCGCTTGTCGATTTCGGACTTGCAGGAGCGGCGCTTGAACGGGCAATTGGTGAATAACAAGTTCACACGAATCATTGAATGAAGCTAACAGAACAACCCGTATGAAGAAACTTATCAAACAAATGTTTTTCTTGTCGCTGGCTGCCGGATTGGCGACGGCGCAGGATTCCGGTACACCGGTCATGCT
>ERZ1292623.2931-Hain-H51-01um-R1-2931-length-14887-cov-7_pt1 | contig 14887 bp, 29 predicted proteins | sample MGYA00564398_ERZ1292623 | MGnify/ENA primary metagenome ERZ1292623 (study PRJEB36523, sample SAMEA6512633) | groundwater metagenome | collected 2019-01-07 | study: AquaDiva: Metagenomics assemblies of 32 groundwater samples
TATCTTTTTGGGGATTGTTTCATTGCCCGGGCTTTTTGTGCATGGCCGTATTTGCGCCTCTCTTTTACCCGAGGGTCACGAGTCAAAAGTCCTGCTTTTTTAAGAGATGGCCTAAGACTTTCATCTGCTTTAATTAACGCTCTTGAAATTCCATGAATAACTGCTCCCAGTTGAGAAGAAAAACCTCCACCTTCAACTTTTATTGATCCGGAGTATTTTCCAGAAACTGCAGCTACTTCAAATGGTTTTTGATAGAATTTTTGGTTAACCGGACCAGAAAAATACTCATGAATCAGTTTACCATTAACAATAATCGGACTTTTGCCCTCCAAAAGTCTTACCCTTGCAATAGCTTCTTTTCTGCGCCCAACTGCACTATATCTTTTCTCCATATTAATTAGCCTCCCCTGCAAAAACTTTCAGTTTTTTAAACATCGCTCTTCCTAGTTTACCCTTAGGAAGCATTCCCTTAATTGCATGTTCTAAAACTTTTTCAGGATGTTTTTTCATCCGATCATCTAAAGATTCAAGCTTCAAACCTCCAGGGTAACCTGAGAAACTTGAATATTTTTTCTGATCTAGCTTTTTACCAGTCAGCTTTATTTTTGAAGCGTTTGTGACAGTAACGAAATCTCCTACATCAAGGTAGGGAACAAATAAGGGTTTGTGTTTTCCCATAAGGAATCTTGCCACATCAACCGAAAGCCTACCCAAAACTTGATCTGACGCGTCGATTGTATGTTTTTCTCTTTTTATATTTTTAGCAGACAAGACATTCGTACTCATATAGTTTTTACCTCCTTTTTCTTACTAGCTTTCTTTTCCTGTTTTGGCTCCTCCATGAGTAAGCTCATCCTTACCATCATTGCCCCATCCCCTAACCTTGGGCCAAGTTTTATTATCGAGGTATATCCTGAATTTCTTCCACTTAAACCAGGAACTACTTCCTGTAGAAGTTTCTCTTCAATAGATCTTTGGGTTAAAAACTGCTCAACTAATCTTTTAGTATTTTTCCCTTTTGCCTGATTGATAATTTTATCCGTTAGAGCTTTTATAGCTTTGGATTTTGCCTCAGTAGTTTGAATTGAGCCATGAAGAATTAAAGACCCAATTAGATTTTTAAAAAGTGAGGCCCTTTCATTTTTAGTTCTACCCAAATGTTTGCCATAAACTCTATGCCTCACTCAAGGTCAACCCCCTCTCCGAAAGTTTTTCCGAAATCAAGCTGATTGATTTTGTACCCAGGTTCTTAGCTTTTAAAAGAGTTTGTTTTGGAACATTAATTAAATCTTCTACTATATTTATATCAATTACCTTAAGTGCATTAGTAATTCTAACAGGCAAATCAAGTTCTTCTACAGTCATTTTTAAAGTCTCATCTGAGATTGCAGTAGTTTGATTAGGTAAATCTTCTTCCAGAACTGGCTCGTAAATTTGTTTAAAAGTAGCTGATAAAATCTTAGCCGTTTCTTCCAAAGCTTTCTTAGGGGTAATAGTTCCATCCGTTACTACTTCCAAACTTAATTTATCAAAATCAGTTTTTCGACCAACGCGAGTTGGCTCAACATTGTAGTTCACTGATACAACCGGTGAGAATATTGCATCAACGACAATAACCCCTATCTCATTAGATTTTCTCTCTTCTGCAGTGGAAAAACCCCGGCCCTTCTCAACGACAAGTTCCATGTTCAGTTTTGACCGTGGAGTAGTTAATGTAGCAATATGTACATCAGGATTTACCACTTCCCCATCTCCTAAAACTTCTAAATCTTTAGCCACTACCTCTTTTTTACCCGAAGCATTAAGTTTTAATTTAATTGATTTTTCCCCATAAACACTAACCCTAACTTTTTTAAGGTTCAATATTATCTCAATAACATCCTCAATCACTCCTTCAATGGTTGAGAATTGGTGGGCAACTCCGTCAATTTTAACTTGAGTTATAGCGCAACCTTCAAGAGAGGTTAAAAGAACACGCCTTAGTGCATTTCCCAAAGTATGGCCAAGCCCGGCCTCCAAAGGCTCAATTGCAAATTTTGTTAAGTTATCTTTTTCGAGTTCCGATATAACTTTAAAATTCATACAAATTTCAATCTATCGACTGTAGTATTCAACGATTAATTGTTCGTTAATGCTTTGTTCCATCTCATCCCTCTCGGGTAACCTTAAAACCTTGCCTACTAAAGCTTGTTTTTTAAGCCAAGCAGGCAAGGTTTTTTCTTCTTCCAAATTTTTCTTAACCTGTATATTATCTACAAATTTAGGCCCAATTGCAACTGTCTGGTTAATATTAACAGAACATGACGGGATATTATTCTTTTTACCATCAACTAGAATATGTCCATGACTAACCATTTGCCTGGCCTGCATCCTACTTTTTGCAAAACCTAGCCTAAAAACTAAATTGTCAAGTCTTGTTTCCAAAAGTCGCAAAAAACTTAAACCTATCTCACCCCTTTTTTTGGAAGCCCTACTTAAATAATTTTTAAACTGTCTCTCTAAAACCCCAAAAAGTCTTTTTGCTTTTTGCTTTTCCCGTAGCTGTAAACCATATTCAGAAAGTCTCTTTTTTCTTCTTACACCCCTTTGACCAGGTGGCATTGCTCCTTTTCGCTCAAGATATTTTTCATCTTTACCGAAAAGGGGGATGCCTTCTCTTCTACTTAACCTTCGTTTTGGACCAGTGTATCTAGCCATTTAGACCCTTCTCCTTTTCTTAGCCCTTGGGCCATTGTGTGGCATCGGTGTTACATCTGCAATCATAGTAATGTTTACTCCTGCACCCCGCAAAGATCTAATAGCTGAATCCCTACCCGGACCAGGACCCTTGATATAAACCTCAACCGAGGTTATTCCGAGCTCTTTTATTTTTGAAGCTACATTATCTACAGCTGAAATACCAGCAAATGGAGTTGCTTTTCTTGCTCCTTTAAAACCCGAGGCTCCGGCAGAGGACCAGCCTAAAGTATTTCCAACATGATCGGTTAAAGTCACAACTGTATTGTTAAAAGTAGCAGTTACATAAACTCTGCCTGAGGTTATGTTTTTCGGAGTTACACTTTTTTGTTTTTTTGTAATCATCTTCTTAGCCATATTTTTTATTTAACCCCCTTGACTTCAGTTTTTACCGGAGCTGTTACTCCCATTGTCGCTCTGGTTTCTTTCTTCATTGCTCCCACTGTTCTTCTTTTTCCCCTTCTTGTTCGAGCATTAGATCTAGTTCTCTGCCCCCGAACAGGTAAACCTCTTCTATGACGCAAGCCTCTGTAAGCTCCAATTTCCTCCAGTCGTTTTATATTTTGAGCAATCTCTGAATGCAAGTCCCCTTCCACTTTAAATTTATCAACTGATTTTTGCAGTTTATTTACCTCTTCATCGGTTAAATCTTTAACTCTTTTGCCTGCATCCACACCTGCGTCTTTAATAACTTTAATCACGTTGGACCTGCCTATACCAAAAATATAGGTTAACCCAATATCCACTCTTTTCTGTTCAGGCAAATCAACTCCTGCAATCCTAGCCATATATTTTATCCTTGTCTTTGTTTATGCCTAGGGTTTCTAGGACAAATCACAAACAACATACCCTCGCGTTTTACGACTCTACAAAACTTACATCTTGTTTTAATACTAGCTTGTACTTTCATCTTATTGTTTTAACCTAAAAGTTATTCTTCCTTTTTCCAAATCATATTTTGGACTCATCTCAATTCTTACCCTATCCCCAACCATCAGTTTTATATAATGTATCCTCATCTTACCTGATAAATGACACAAAATGATTCTACCCACAAGTTCAGGTAGATCAGCACTTTTTTCAATTTCAATTCTAAATAAAGTATTAGGTAAAACTTCAACTACTTTACCCTCAACTTCAATCGTGTCATCCATTTTACAACCTTAGAATTCTACCAGATTATAGATTATAGGTCAATACTTCAGCTTTTTTACTTCCCACGACAACCGTCATTTCAAAAAGCCCTGCTAGCGATCCGTCAGCGCTGGAAACTGTCCAACCATCTTTTTCCAAAATAACTTCTGGTTTACCCATTGTATAAATTACCTCAATCGCTAGACTCATCCCTTTTTGTAATACTAAACCTGTTCCCTTCTTTCCATATCCCGGGACTGCCGGTTCCTCATGCAAATTCTTCCCAACTCCATGACCAACTAAACTCCGAACAACTGAATAACCTGCTCTCTCAACCTTATTTTGAATAGACTCTGAAATATCTCCAATAGTATTTCCATCAATAGCTTGCTCAATCCCCAACCACAAGGCTTCTTTCCCAACCTTCAAAAACTCATTGATTCGTTGCTCCGTTGATCTACCGACTAAAACTGACCATGCCGCATCGCTGTGCCAACCTTTATATATAACTCCCAAATCTATACTAACTATATCCCCAGCCTCTAGCTTCCTTTTGGTTGGTATCCCATGCACAACCTGTTCATTAATTGTTATACAACTTGCCCAAATATATCCTTTTACTGTTGTAAAAGAAAATTTTCCTCTTAAGTCTTTAATCTCATCTTCGGCAATTTTATTTAGCTCCAATCCTGAAATTCCAACTCTAACATTTTCCAAAACTTTCTTTAGTGCTTCTCCGGTAATCCGACCGCTTTCTCTCATCAACTTCAGCTCTTTTTCACTCCTTGGCTTAACCATTAGCTTTTTCCCTTATCCTAGCTTGAATATCATCAATTTCACCCAAACCATCAATCCGCTCCAAAATTCCCAAAGTTTTGAAATAACTTAAAATCGGCTCAGTCATCTCATGATAAATGCGTAACCGTTGCGCAATAACCTCCGGCGTATCGTCTTCCCTTTCTCTTTTTATTAGCCGCTGAAGCACTTCCTTATCTGAAATATCAATATAAAAAACTTTATCAAATTTCAGATCAAGAAGCTCAATTTGATGAAGAGACCTAGGATACCCATCTGTTACAAAACCCCCTTGGCAGTCAGATTTACTTAGTCTTTCTTCAACAATTCCTGCGGCGATAACATCATCAACTAATTTACCTTTATCCAAAACCTCTTTAATTTTTTTACCCAACTTAGTATTTTTTTTTGATAGCGCCCTCAAAACATCTCCTGTACCTATTAAAGGCACAGCCAAATATTCAGCAAGTAACTTGGCTTGAGTTGTTTTTCCAGAACCTTGCGGTCCAGTCACCAAAATTTTCATTTTCTTAAAAACCCTTCATAACTTCGCTCAACCAGTTTACTTTCAAAGTGTTTAGCAGTATCCATGATTACTGATACAACTATTAAAAGTCCTGTACCTCCTACAATTAAGGTTGTAATTCCTGTTATTTGTGAAACTACTGATGGTAGAATCGCAACAGTTCCTAAAAATAGTGCTCCTGCTACTGTAATCCTGACAAGAATATAATTTAAATAAGAGGCAGTTGCACTACCAGGCCTTATCCCGGGAATAAACGCCCCATTTTTTTTTATTTCATCCGCTATTTTTTGAGGATTAAAAATAACAGCTGTATAAAAGTAAGTAAAACCTACAACTAAAAGAAAATATAAAAGATTATAAATTATACCGTTTGGGTCAAAATTAGAAGTTAGGAAACGACCAAAAAAAGCAAGCTGCGGATTTGGGAGCTGGCGCAAATACTCTCCGGCAAAGGTGGGGACTAAAACTAAAGACACTGCAAAAATAATTGGTATTACCCCCGCTTGATTAACTCGCAAAGGTAAATAAGTTTGCGCTCCCCCAGTTTCTCTACCTCCAGCAAATCTTCTGGCATATTGGATAGTAATTTGTCTTCTTGCCTCATTTATAAAAACTATTCCAAAAACAACCGAAAGACCCAGGCCTGAAAATATTAACAGATTAAATATCTGAAGTTGATCAAATATGCTTGCTGTTTGGGTCAAAACCACAGGAAGTCTTGATACAATACCTGCGAAAATTAAAAGCGAAATCCCATTACCTATTCCGTATTCAGTAATAAGCTCTCCAATCCACATTAGAAAAATAGTTCCGGCAACCATCCCAACAATAATTGAAACCATTTGGATTGGATTATTTGGCAAGATAATCCCCTGATTTTTAAGGAGCGTAAACATGGCAAAAGCTTGAATGAAAGATAACGGTAGTGTCAAAATTCTGGTATATTGAGTAATTTTTTGCCTGCCGTATTCACCTTCTTTTGACAGCTCTTCAAGTTTTGGATAAATTAAAGTTAAAAGTTGTATTACGATAGAGGCATTAATATAGGGATTAAGCCCTAGTGATATTATTGAAAAATTGGCCAAAGTACCGCCTGAGAAAATATCCAAAAGTCCTAAAAATTGATTTCCGGAAAATAAAGCTCTCAAAGCTTGCAAATCCACTCCGCCTACAGGAATATGAGCAATTATTCTAAAAATGACAATTAAAATACAAGTAATTAAGATTTTCCGTCTGAGCTCTTCAATCTTAAAAGCATTAATAATAGGCAAGAATATATTAAACATTTAAAATTTTTCCCCCAGCTTTTTCTATTTTTTCTTTAGCTTTTTTGGAAATAGGTATTTTAATATTCAGCGCTTTTTTAATTTCCCCGGATCCCAAAATTTTTATACCTATCTTTAAATCTTTCTTGCTTATAATCCCGCCGTCCGCAAGAGCCTGTATATCAATAGTATCTTTTTGTTTAAATACTTCAAGCCTTTGCAAATTTATTCCCCTTGGTTTCTTAAAAATTCTTGGATTTCTCAAGCCTCTTCTTAAAGGCAGTTTTTTATAAAATGGTAAACCTCCTCCGGTAAATCCTATTTTTACCTTTCCTCTTGCTCCCTGACCCTTTGTTCCCCTACCCGAAGTTTTACCTCTTCCAGAACCAAGACCACGTCCAAGGCGCTTCTTTGGATTTGCTACTCCTTTTGTTAACTCATACATTCTCATCTGTTTACCCTCTTTAATCTTTTCAACGCTTCAAGCGTTGCATAAACATTAGACGCTTGATTATTTGTGCCTATTATCTTTCCTACGATATCATGTATTCCTGCTGCTTCAACTACCACTCTAACAGCTCCCCCGGCAATAACTCCTCGGCCAAGGCTGGCAGGTTTTAATAAAACCTGTGCTGCTCCTCTTTTTATTCGTACTTGATGGGGAATAGTTCTACCTCGAAGTGATACTTCAATCATATGTTTTTTTGCATAAGTTGTAGCTTTGGAAACAGCTGATTGTACATCAGAAGCTTTACCCAGTCCCACCCCAACCCTACCTTTTTTATCACCAACAACCACTATAACTGAAAGAGACCTTTTATCTCCACCTTTTGTTTTTTTAGAAACCCTGTTTACCTGGGCTACTTTTTCATAATATTCCTGTTCTTGGCTTTCTTCCATTAAAACTCTAACCCTCCCTCCCTTGCACCTTTGGCAAGCTCTGCTACTCTTCCATGATACAAAAATCCACCCCGATCAAAAAATATTCTTTTAATTTTTTTCTTTGCCGCAATTTTAGCCAACTTTTTACCAACAAGATAAGCATTTTCGGTTTTCTTCCCCTTTTCAATTTGCAAATCAGATTCTGCTGCTAAAGTTACACCATTTTTATCATCAATAATTTGAGCATAGATGTGTTTACTAGAGCGAAAAACGGATAATCTTAGTTTTTTATTTTGCATAACTTTATCCTCCTACTCCTCCTACCTTCCCAGTCTTCCCTGCCTTTCTTCTAATATATTCTCCCTCGTATCTTATCCCCTTTCCTTTATATGGTTCTGGAGGTTTTATAGCTCTTATCTTTGCAGCCACTTGACCAACCAGCTGTTTATCTATTCCCAAAATTTTAATTTTAGTATTGTCACTAACTTCAAATTGAATACCTGGTAGAGCTTTAATTTCTACTGAATGAGAAAAACCAACAGTTAAGCTTAAGTTACCATCCGAACTTTGAGCTCTAAATCCAACCCCAACCAGTTCCAAAGTTTTTGACCAACCATCCGTAACTCCTTTAATCATATTGGCTAAAATTGCTCTAAATAAACCATGTAGCGCCTTAGTTGCCTTTTGATCATTTTTTCTTTTTACAAAAATATTTAAACCGTCAATCAAAACTCCTATTTTAGGATCCAGGTTCAAATTCAATTCTCCTTTTGGTCCTTTGACCACGACTAACCTGCCAGCTTTCTCAACTGTTACACCATCAGGTATTAATATCGGTAAATTTCCAATTCTACTCATCTACCAAACCTCCGCCATTACTTCACCCCCCAGCTTTGCGCTGCGGGCTTCTTTTTCAGTCATTAATCCTTTTGGTGTAGAAATTATGGCAATACCAAATCCATTTAAAACTCTTGGAAGTTCTCTCGCCCCTTTATAAACCCTAAGACCCGGTTTAGAAATTCTTTTTACATCTGTTAACCTTGGAGTTTTACCATCGTAGCGCAAAGTAACCCTAATCCATCTTTCACTCATCTCACAAGTTGCCAAAAACCCCTCCTTAACCAAAAGTTTGCAAAGATTAAATACTAAATTGGAAAATGGTATCATCACTTCCTTTTTAGAAGCTAAATATCCATTCTTTATGCGAATGACAGCATCACCAACTGAATCTATTACCATGTTGCTTTTTTCACTCCTGGCAAAATCCCAAGGTGCGCTAACTCCCTAAAACAAAGTCTGCAAAGCCCAAATTTTCTAAGATAGGCACGTGAACGCCCACACCTCAAACAGCGATTTACTCTTTGTACCTCAAACTTAAACTTTTTCTTTACTAGGTTACTTGTTTTAGCCATTAAGTTTCCTTTCGAAAAGGCATCCCCATATATTCCAAAAGTAATCTAGAGCTTTCCCTATCTTTAGCTGTTGTTACAATAGTCACCGCCAAACCTCTTACCTTATCCACCAGTTTATAATCTACTTCAGGAAAAATGAGTTGCTCTGAAAGACCGATCGTAAAATTTCCTTCTCCATCGAACCCTGAAGTTGCAATTCCTCTAAAATCCCGCAGTTTAGGAAAAACAACATTAAATAATTTCTCCAAAAATGAATACATCCTGGTCCCTCGAAGTGTTACCATCATTCCAACAGGAGCACCTTTAACTAGCTTAAAACCAGAAATTGATTTTTTAGCTTTTGTTACAACTGGTTTTTGTCCTGAAAGCGCTATTAAATAGCTTTCAACTTTTTGAATTACAGATGAGTCATCTTTTGCCTCACCCAAACCAATACTAATCACAACCTTTGCCAAACTTGGCAGCGCCATTTTGTTTTTTATCCCCAACTTTTCCTGTAATTTAGGGCTTATCTCATCCGCTAATTTTTGCTTTAATCCATTCATTTTCTTATCTCCTTTTCAGTTATTTCCTTTCTACACTTTTTACATACTCTAGCTTTCTCCTTACCTGCAATTTTAAAACTCACTCTTGTTGGCTTTTTGCAATTCGGACAAATTAAGGCAACATTGGAAATATCAATAGGCTTTGGAATCTCCAAAATAGTTCCCTCACTGCCTGTAACTTTTTTCCCAATATGCCTTTTAACTTTGTTTACTCCTTCAACCAAAACTCTATTTTCTTTAGTTAAAACGCGCAATACTACCCCGGATTTTCCCTGATCCTTACCAAGTAAAACTAGTACATTATCACCTCTTTTAATTCTTTTCACAGTGAGTAGTCTAACTACCAAACCTCCGGTGCCAAAGACACTATTTTACTAAAACCCTTTTCTCTTACTTCTCTTGCAATTGGACCAAAAACTCTAGTTGCTCTTAAATTTCCGTCGTTATCAATTATCACAGCTCCATTATCATCAAATTTTATATACGATCCATCATCTCGTCTTTTTTCCTTTTTAGTTCTAACAATCAAGGCTTTGATAATCTCTCCATCTTTAACCTGACCATTAGGATCAGCCAGCTTAACCACTCCAACTACAATCTCTCCCAAGGTGGCTTTTCTTTTACCCGATCCACCCAATGGTTGTATTACTTGTACAATCTTTGCTCCAGAATTATCTGCAACTTTTAACATACTACGGTGTTGTACCATCGTTTTCCTCCTTCTCTTCCGGCATTACCTGCTTGCCGGCCCGCTTCGCCGGAGCTTCAGCGAGGCGAGCAGGCACGACTTCCTCAATTGCCTCTTCTGCTTCTTCTTTAAGTTGCTCTTCAATAATTTCCTCCATATTTTTTCCTATCACTTTTATAATCCGCCAATGTTTTCTTTTAGAAACTGGCCTTATTTTTTCAATTTCCACAATATCCCCAATACTAACCCCTAATAGATCCTCAGCCAAATACTTTTTATGCCGAATAAAGGATTTACCATATATTGGATGAATCTTTTTATTCTCAACCAAAACAGTAGCAGTTTTTTGCATTTTTGTTGAAACCACTAAACCCTTCATATCTGCTCCTTCCTTAATTTTTCTAAAAGTTGTTTTTGTCTTAGAATTGTCAATATCTGTGCAATATCTTTTCTTTTTTTATCAACTGCTTTTACATCTTTTAATTTTTTCATATTTTTATCCATAATAAGGTCAGCCAACTCATCTTTGGCTTTCTTTACACGAACATTTATTACTTTTATCTCTAGACCCTTTATCTCTTTTAGTTCGTTTCTTTTCATTAAGCTTCCCCCTTACTGATAAATCTGGTTTTTAAAGGGAGTTTATGCGAGGCCAACCTCATTGCCTCCTGAGCAACTACTTCCGTCACAGCTCCCATTTCAAAAATTAAAGTACCTGGTTTTACTACTGCTACATACCCCTCTACATCACCCTTACCAGATCCCATACGACTCTCTGCCGGATGTTTGGTTATTGGTTTATCCGGAAAAACTCTAATCCAAATTCTTCCGCCTCTTTTTGTATAATTGGTCATGGCTCTGCGGGCAGATTCTATTTGATTAGCTTTAAGCCAACCTGCCTCTAAGGCTTTTAAACCAAATTGACCAAAGTCTAGTTGGTTAGCTCTTTTGGCAATACCACTCATTTTGCCTCTAAATTGCTTCCTATATTTAGTTCTTCTTGGTTGTAATAAAGCCATAATTTTTTATATTTCAACTTCCCCTTTATTTATCCAAACTTTTACCCCAACATATCCTGATTTTGTTAATGCCGGGTAGCTGGCAAAATCTATGTTCTGGCGAAGAGTATGCAGAGGCATTGCTCCTTTTTGTTTCCTTTCTCTTCTGGCAATCTCCGCCCCACCAATTCTTCCTGATAAAACCACTCGCACACCTTTACCCCCAGCTCTCATAACCCTTTCAATTGCCTGGTTCATAATTCGCTGGGCTGGCATTCTTTTAGCTAAAGTTTCAGCAACAGATTGTGCCACAAGATAAGCAGATAAATCCGCTACTCCTACATCTTGAGGTACAATTTCCAGTGCATTTTCAGCTTTAATTTTTAAATTTTGCATTAAGTACTTTTTTAGCTCAGTTAAACCTCCTCCACCCCGCCCAATTAATATCCCTGGCCTCGCCACAAAAATTATAATTTTTAGCTTGTTTATTGACCTTTCAATTTCAATATTGGCTATCCCCGCCGGCTTTAATTTTTTCATTAATAAATCCCTTATTTTTAAATCTTCGGCTAAATTCTCCCGATATTTTTTATCGTCAGCAAACCACCTTGCTTTCCAAGGCGCACTTATTCCGATTCTAAATCCAATTGGATGAATTTTTTGTCCCACTACTTTTCTCCTTTCTCATCTGTTAGGACGATCTTTATATGACTCATTCTTCTCTTATAAGGCTTTCCTCTTCCTCTTGCTCCAGCTCTCATTCTCTTAAGTCTTGGTCCCTCATTTATTTCCAGGGATTTAAAACTTGTATTATCCATCCCTTTTTGCTTTGCTGCTGCAATAGCAGAGTGTATTGCTTTGGATAAATCCAGGGCAGCAGCTTTTTGAGTAAAGCGCAAAATTTCCAAAGCCTTATTTGGCTCAACTCCCCTTACCATATCAGCCACCAGGCGGAGTTTCCGGGGACTGGTATGCATATATCTTTGTATAGTTTTAGCTTCCATCACGTTTTCTCCATAGTCCTTTTTGTTACCTGTCCATGTCCTCTGAATGTTCTTGTTGGGGCAAATTCACCTAACCTGTGCCCGACCATAGACTCTGTTATAAATACACTGACAAAATTTTTCCCCTGATGAACCAAAAATGTATGGCCCACAAATTCAGGAGGAATCTGGCAGCGACGAGCCCAGGTCTTAATAGGCACCTTAACCCCGCCCTCTTTCTGAGCCAAAACTTTTTTAAGCAGTTTTTCATCTACGTATGGTCCTTTTTTACTAGAACGTCCCATTATTTCCTCCTCTTGATTATGTATCGATTGCTCGATTTTTTCTTATTTCTGGTTTTTCCAACAGCAGGCCTTCCATAAACAGTCATCGGTTTCTTCCTACCAATTCCCGAGCGTCCTTCTCCTCCTCCATGTGGGTGAGAATCAGGATCTTGAGCCACACCCCGCACAGTTGGCCTTATACCCATCCAACGTGAGCGTCCGGCTTTTCCTATAACTTCCTGCTTAACACCCTCATTTCCTAAAACTCCAATTGAAGCCATTGCCTCAAGGGGTATCATTCTAACCTCACCTGAGGGCATTTTCAAATGGGCAAAACCTGCTTCTTTAGCTGAAAGCTGTATTCCCACTCCAGCTGAGCGAGCAAGCTGCCCGCCCATACCTGGAAAAAGTTCAACATTATGAACTATTGTACCAATTGGCACATTTTTTAATTTCATGGCATTACCTGTTTTTACCTCAACCTTTTCACCTGATACTATCTTTTCCCCAATCTTTAATCCTTTGGCCCCCAAAATATATCGATACTCACCATCTGAATATTTAACTAAAGCAATTTCTATATTTCTATTTGGATCATATTCGAATGAAGTTATTTCACCTTCTACTCCAAATTTATCTCTTTTAAAATCAATTTCCCTGTAATATCTTTTGTGCCTTCCGCCCTGATGACGGACAGTCAATACACCCCTGGATCTGCCGGAGTGTTTTTTTAATATTTTTTTAAGTTTTTTCATTTACCTGTAATCACCTTTCTCTGTATTGTTGGCGCAGCCTCGGTAGCTCCCTTTTCCACTCTTATTTTTGTTCTTCTTAAGATATCTTTTCTTTCTTTCAAAACTTGTGGCTCACCTTCTGCCGTGGTAACCACTGCCTCTCCTTTTGGAGTCTCAAAAATGGCAATCTTATCTCCCTTTTTAACTTGTACAAAAGCCTTTTTAAATCCGCCTGTTTTATAAAGTTTTCTAACTCTTCTTTGTGATTTTATCTCTCCTTTAATATTGAGGGTTTTTACCTTTAAAACCCCAACCCCGAATTTTTCAGCTACTAATTTTCCAATTTGGGGTTTGGTTGCATCTTTACTTACCTCAAAAACATATAAACCTCCCTCAGCCAATTTCATACTCTTTTCAGTAATAATCGGTCTTTTTAAAAAAATCATTTTAATTTAACTAAAGCCTCCTTGCTAATCACTAAAAACTGATGTCTTAAAACCTCATAAGCATTTATCTGATTCGCAGGTAAAACATCTACACCCGGAATATTTCTAACTCCACGGACTATCATTTCTTGCTTTTCTCCGGTAACAATCAAAGCGCTTTTCCCAACCTTTTCCAGAAACTTCACAATCTCTTTTGTCCTACCTGTTGCTTTCTCCAGACCGGAAACTCCAACTATTTCCTTATCAGACATTTTTGCAGATAAAGCAGAAAGCAGCGCTGCTTTTTTCATTTTTTTAGGAAGCTCCAATCTAACCTTTCTTGGTTTGGGTCCGAACACAATCCCTCCACCCACAAAAATAGGCGCTCTGATGCTGCCGTGTCTTGCTCTACCTGTTCCTTTTTGTCTGAAGATTTTGGCAGTTGAACCCCTGACTTCTCCTCGGGTTTTGGTCGAAGCGGTAAAGATTTTTTGATTAGTTGTATAAACTCTAACAGCCTGTGCCAAAAGAATTTTGTTTGACTTTACCCCAAAAATCTCTTTAGGTAAATTCATGGTACCAGCTGCACGTCCGGTTAATGAGTACACAGACACTGACAAACCTGTTTGTTTTTTAGCTCTTGGCATTTTCTTCCTCCTTCACTTCTTCTACTTTCTCTTCTACTTTTTCCTCCGGCGGAGGGGTATAACCTTTTATTCTTCCAAGCTTCGTTACTACAACCAAACCCCCTGTTGCCCCCGGCACTGCTCCTTTAATTGTTAATAAATTCTTTTCTTTATCTATCCCCACCACTTCCAAACCTCTGGTTGATACTTGTACTGCTCCCATATGTCCTGCCATTTTTTTACCTTTATAAACTCGCCCCGGAGTTGTCCCTGAACCTATTGAACCCGGGGCGCGGTGTCTATCGGATTGTCCGTGAGTTTTTGGTCCTCCGTGAAAGCCATGTCTTTTTACAACCCCTGCAAATCCTTTTCCTTTTGAGGTGCCCATAACTTTCAGCGCATCACCTATTGAAAAAACCTGGTCCAGTTTAATCTCCGTTCCAGGCTTTAAGTCTTCTGATTCTGTCTTAACCTCCCTAAACCATCTAATCTTTTGGTCAAGACCGGCTTTTTTAGCATGTCCAATTTGGGGTTTTTTAACTGATTTTTTGCTGCCCATTCCAAGCTGGACTGAATGGGGGTTAAGCTGGGTAATAAAATTGGGGCCTATTTCCAAAATAGTAGCCCCAACTCTTCTGCCACGAGAGTCATATGTTGATGTCATATTCTTTTTGATGCCTAATAAACTGTTTATCATATTTTTTGCATAAAAAAGAGTGATCTCCTTCGACTTTGCTCAGGATGATCACTCAGTAAAACGCTTAAATCGCCGTATCTCTCGACGCGCGATCTACTGAAAATTATCTTAAGTTAACCTTAAGAAGTATTATTCATGCTCTAAAAGGATTTTAACA
>ERZ1292623.2932-Hain-H51-01um-R1-2932-length-14879-cov-6_pt1 | contig 14879 bp, 20 predicted proteins | sample MGYA00564398_ERZ1292623 | MGnify/ENA primary metagenome ERZ1292623 (study PRJEB36523, sample SAMEA6512633) | groundwater metagenome | collected 2019-01-07 | study: AquaDiva: Metagenomics assemblies of 32 groundwater samples
TCTGCGCGTGGCCACGGCCACTGGCCAATCTTGCCGATAGACTCATCATCTATTGCAATGATTACAATCTCATCAGTAGTGCCAATGGGGTTAATAAGCTGATCACCCAAGAAGTACTCAAACCCGACGAAGAGGCCCGCGCTACTGGCACCGATAGCAACAGCCGCTACGCCAGAAGCTAGAATAACTGGGGCGAACCTTGCCCAGATTTTCCTCATAACCTCATTCTATCATTTCTCCATCGCATATGGCACAAAATGCTAAACCCCCGGCCCCTTAAGATTTGTATTGATCTTTTTCATAGTTCTAATTCTACCTCTTCTACTCCAACTTGTTTAAGAATAGTGTGCAGGGTTCCTTTCGGCAATGGTTTGTTATGTATCGATATCGAAGTGCAACGTCCACCCCGTTCTATAAAAACATGGCTTCCTTTTTGACGTTTGATGGTAAACCCATGTTTTAGGAGAACACCAAGAAGGTCTTTTGGTTTGACCTGTTTTGGTTTCATTGAGCTAATAGGTGCGCCTTGCTGGGTAAAGGTATATTGATTGATGTGATAACACTTGTAAAATCACGCTCGAAGGGGATGGGTCGGTCTAGTTGTTCCAATGTTTCAATATGGAATTGAATGAGTTTTTTAATATTAACGATAGCCTCGTCTAGGGTACTTCCGAAATCAGCCAAACCGAGTGTTGGGCATGAGGCATTGTAGGCAATCTTTTTGCCGATTTTTTCTTGATCAATGTGAATTCTATAATTTAAGATTTTACGTTCCATTGACATACAATACCATAATATTTGTTCCAGATCAATTCGCCGCGCATACTTGACTAGCCGCGTTCGTCTATTGGGGTAACTGCGCCTATTACAGTTATTATTTCACTTTTACCAGAGAATTCTTTACCAGATTCGGATTTGTAGCTGGCTGTCACGGCACCGAAGGCTGTGCCAATTTCAGATACGTCAGCCCCCAATGCCGCTTGGAAGATGCCGGGCTTGATAAGCTTGCCGATAGATCCCACTACTTGCCAAGAAACCAGATCAGTTACTATTTTCTTTGTGCCGTCACTTAATACTGCTATCGCTTCGAATTCTATCGTTGTGCCTTCTGTCACTTTCAGGCCCAGGGCCCGAGTTCTCACTTCAAGTGAAATAACTGCGGGTTTGGGGGTTACGTCCGTTTGGGTTGTCTCTATTGTTCCTGTGCGCATTTCAAGTTTTGTTTCAATTCGTGTGTCCAGTTCTTGTCTAATCTCATCTTCAGGCAAACCGGTCTTTTCAGAAATCTCTTCTACGCGGGCCTGGAATTCCGGCTCTAATTCTGTCTTAATCACTTCACGCAATTCTTCACGCAGAGCGGGACCTTCTAATCCTTCGGCTTTCAATTCTTCTATCCTCTCTCTAATTAACCCATCGTGCTCTTCGTTGCGCTCTATCCAGCCGCGCAAGGGGTGATCTTCTCCGCGCAACTGCCTTGCCAATAGTCTTGTGACCTTCTCTTTACGCTCCTCTGGTGTTAGGTTTTTAATTTGTTCAACTATTTCTTTGCGGATAGCCAGAGTCTCTTTTTCGCCCACCGTCACTTTCGCATCCGCCAATTCCTCGCCCGTTTCTTCGTCAATGGGCGTCACAAACACATCATGTTCGGAACCTATTATTTCAGTTTGCCCGTCTGCCGTCACTTCCGTGCCGAAGGCCGAGCCACGAACAGTCGCGACTGCCGTGCCCGTGCGCACCTCCCAGAGACTGTCGGGCGTGGCTAAGGCTGTGATCTTAGACCAAACCTTACCCACCGATAGCGCCACTCTAACCTTTAAACTTCCTGAATCATCATCAAATTCTGCTTCTGTAATCTTGACCGTAGTATTGGGATCAATTCGAAGATTAGAACCGTCAGAAAAATAAACCGTACCTGCTCCTGTCGCGTCAGTCTTGATTATCATGCCGGAATCCAGTAAGTCTCCACTCTTAAACATGCCCAGTACAGATCCCTGTTCGTCAACCTTGTTTACATTATTGTTATCTACCTCTATCCAGGGTTTGCTACCCACGGTAACAGTTTCCTCAACCTTCGACGAAAGAGCGAAATAACCTATGAATATAACTGCTAATATAACTATAAATGCGATTATCTTTTTCATGATAACCGCATTATAGCACAAACTAATTTGTGTCGAAAATAGCCTAGATAGAATTCAATTTGGCGCGCGTCATTGGACCTACGAGGCCGATAGCTTCAATGCCGTATTTAGCCTGGAATTTCATGACTGCTTTCTCTGTAAGAGAGCCAAAATAATCTGTCTCCATCCCAGCTGAACCTACCCCCTCGCTCGCTACGGCAGTTTCTGGATCTTTATTTAAGATCTGTTGGAGGATTTTGACTTGGGCGTGAGTCATCCCCCTTTTGAGCATTACTGTGATTGAACCGGATGAGATGACAGCAGAACCACTTGTGGTGAGCGAAGTCGAACCATAAACGCTCACGAACTTAGCTCGCGTGGTGGGACCGAAAACTCCATAGCCCTGGCTGCCCACAGATGCAATACTGTGACGCTCTTGGAATCTCTGTACAGCCTTTTGGGTAAGTCTACCAAAGTAGCCACTCAAATTGGCTTCGGGATAGAGAGTAGGATCGAGAGCAAGCACACGTTGCAATTCTTTAACGTCCGTACCCGATAGACCAAGATAAAGAGAGCGAGTGAAAGTGAAAGAAGTAACAGCACTCGATGTTTGAATGGAAACTGGTGTGGGTGTCTGGCCTGTTAGGGCTATCAAGGAAGTGGCTACTAAAAGCGAATTCGTAGTGGTTGTCGCCGGATTGGTTGGCGTTACTGCAGGAATATAACCGCCTCCCCCGCCACCACCTATAATTCCACCTCCCCCGCCACCACCGCCAGTTGAGCTTGTACCGCAAGTATCGGAAGCGATCGCGATCGTGACTGTCACGCTACCAGCGTCGTTATTGGTAAGAGTAAGCACCGAGCGATCAGCCGTACAATCATTTGTAACAGTCAGAGTATTGGCTGTGGTTGAGTGAGTGATACGACGCAAACTGGCCGCGTTGGCCACTATAGTGGAACCTGTGGGCATCGTTACTTCGAAGTCGTTGGCGTTGACTGTAACAGCAGAGGCCTGTGAGCCACTTACTGTCAAAGTCACACTGTCTATGCTAATTTCTGTGCCGGAATTCAATACAACATCGTTGTTAGCCGCCAAAACCGGCGTGGCAAGTAGTAGTCCCAACGTCACCGCAACTATTATGCGCTTATTCATAATCTTATTAATTTAAATTACGAATTAGCGCGTAGCCCAGAAGAAGAGCGTGGCTGGGCCGGCAGTTGTGTCGTTAACGCCTAACCCTGTGTTGAAGAGCCTAATGTTGATACTTTCTGTTGCTGAAGATGATGCGGCTTGGATCATGAAGTTCTGTTCAAGGCCGCTTGTAGCCGTCAAGAATATTCTATCTCCCGCGCGTACTCCTGTGGCGCTAGTACAATCAACGTGACCCGTAGATGAAGCGGCAATGGTGCGCTGAACGAAGCTACAGGTACCGCTAACTAGTGCGGCTAGAGTTGTCTCGCTACCCACTACTAAGTTGGTGGTGCTGGCTGTACCAACTACCTCAAATGCCGTGTTTGGAGCGGCGGTTAGAATGCCTACTCTATTTGAATTAGGGTCTATAACGAAGGTGCTGGAGTCAAAGTTAAGACCAGCTGTGGCAAAACCGACAGTACTAGTGGCTGACTCGCTGAACCACACATCGCCCGCTAAGGTAGTGCTAGCCGAATGAGTGACTGCCCCAGTGAGAGTACTTGCGCCTGTCACAGAGAGTGTGCCTCCCGTACTTATATCGGTGCTAATAGTCGTTGCCGCTGAAACAAACCCTACTACCGAAAGACATATTGCAATGGCCCCGGCGTATTTGAATACTTCATTCTTATTCATGTTTTATAATACAAAAATTACTAGAGCTAATAATCTAGTCTATAAGTGTACTCTTGAATGCAAGTACTTGACAGTTACTAGTGTGGATAAACTTCTAAATCAGGAATCAAGTATACCCCTAAGAACTTCCTCAACCCCTTTTTCTTCTTCGGCTCCAAGATGATTTTCAAGAGTGAGACTAGCGAAAGCAGGTATAGTTTTCACTCTGTTATCATCAAAAGTAATCTCAAAATCACCGTTTTGATTAAGGCGCAAGCGAGAATCGGCAATTTTGGCAACAAATTCTTGGGCCTTTTCCGGGGTCAAGTGTGATTCTGCGTCTAATTCTGGACTTGAACCTGTTTCTTTTAGCATATTTAGTATATATGATAACAAGTTAACCACCGAAGAGCAAAGAAGTTATCAAGGCGAAACACATACCCAAAATTGCAAAAATTTTCCCAAGAAAACCTTTAATAATAGGGAGTAAAAATAGATAAATAATAAACAAAACGGCTAGAGTCTCGAGCACGATGACTCTGATGTCCTTCAAGGTTAGCGCCAAAGCTTTGCCAAACTTCTTAACAGTCTTTTTACTCATAAAATAAATTTAAGCAGGCTTAGTATCTCCCCCTTCACCCCCTCTTACTGACAAGAGGGGGTTGAGAGAAGTGCTGACTGATTTGTTTGATAACATTTTCAACATTCTCTATAACCTCTTTGTTCCAGAAACGTATTGTTTTTATGTCTAAAGCAAGTAGATACGAATCGCGATCACTATCATACAACTTCTCCGTAGCATCAGCATGTTGATCACCATCCAATTCCACGGCAAGTCTTACTCTTGGTGCATAGAAATCTAATATGTACGGCCCGACACTATATTGTCTCCAAAAACGAACACCCAACTTTTTGTTTCTCAAAAACTCCCACACTATTCCCTCCACTTTTGTTTGATTGCTTCTAAGCTCTCGCCTGCGATCTTTATATACGGGATGATTGTAAGTAATTCTCATGTTGTTTTTTTGTTCTCCCCCCCTCTTTGAGAAAGAGGGGGTAGGGGGAGATACTCAAAACCTAACCGGTATCTCAAAAGCATCGTCATGTTCGGGCAGACCTGATGGATTCTCTTTCTGGAAAATAATCGCGCCACGATCGTATGGGGTGTCTGTTGCATATGTGAATTCTATTTTACCTTCGAAGGGTACGTAGTCTTCTGTCATCCAATTATCTTGGGCTTGAGCATACCCTTCTCCAATTATTAACCCATCCCAATTTACGATTGTAATTGGGAATGAAGCCTCGAAGTACCAAGTGCCTCTCGCTTCGCCCCGCACTATCACAGGACTTGAAATGGTATCGCCTGCCCTTGGTGATTCTAGTCTAATCAAGTCTTTATAAACCGTGCTCTCTTTGTCTAAACCCCCATACGCAATACCCGCTAGAATAATTAGGACTAGTGCTATTAATATTGTTTTATTTGTCTTCATTTACTTGTACTTGTATAATACCCACATGGAACGCGAACCGCAATTTGAACCGGAAGGCGATAATGAGATCGAGAATATTACCCTAGATCTTCCCGAGTATAAGCGACTGGAAGAACCTCTAGACAGACCGGATTACACGGCCGAGGATTTGAGCGAAATGCAAACCAGAGTGGTAGAGGGCGAGAATTTTCCCAAAGGCGCGCCCAAACTGGAAATAACAGCAGATGATATCCCCGAAGAAACAATTCTCGAACATAAACAAGAACAGATTGAACAGGCGCAGAGGATAAATAAAAAGAACAGTCGCCTTCTGAACCTCTGGTCGCGTATCTGGCGTAAATAAGTTATCTAACTATTTATCTCACTAACCCAGTGACGAGATTAGCGAAAGGCTTGAGGAAAATGAGGAAAATAATAGTCGAGAGAATATTGAATATAAAGTGCGCGTTGGCCACTTGCAGAGCCGTGCTCCCGCCCAGAGATTGAACGAAGTCGGAGAAGATTGAGAGGAAGGGTAGTATTATGATCATGCCAATTAAGTTAAATAAAAAGTGAGCCACGGCCGTGCGCCGCGCCCCGGTGCCCATGACGAACATCACAATGAGCGCGGTAGAGGTTGTGCCCACATTGGCACCCAAGACAATCCCTAGTGCCTGATCGAACGTGAGCAAACCTTGGCCGGCGAGAATAATAGCGAGTCCGGAAGTAATGCTCGATGATTGGAAAGCAATCGTAATTAGAGCACCCACAAGTATGGCTACGTACATACTATCTATGTGAGAGAGGAGATTTAAAATTGTGGGGTTAGTTTGCAGTGGCTCGATATATAGCGAGATAAGCGAGAGACAGAAAAAGATTAAGCCGAAATAGAAAATGGCCTTGCCGAACTTCTGATACCTAATTTTGAGATGATCAAGCAGAAAACCGGCCAGAACGACATAACCCGCTATAAATGTGAGTTTAAAAGCAATTAGTTGCGATGTAAGAGTTGTTCCAATATTGGCTCCGAAAACTACACCCAGACTTGACGTGAAAGATAAGAGACCTGCGTCAACTAAAGACTGTGTTGTAACAATGGTGGCAGTGCTCGATTGGATAAGTGCAGTAAAAAGTGTGCCCAGGACTACTCCCCTAACTGGCGTACTGGTGAGAGTGGCGAGTATAGACTTGAACTTCTCCCCGGCCGCGTGCTCGACAGAGCGGGCGAACTTGTGAACAGCAAAAAGGAATAGGGTGATAGTGGCGAAAACCGTAACAATAGTATTGATAATTCCCATCAAAGACCAAAGATGCTTTTTAGAGCTTTTTTAATATTTTTCATCTGCCCAGACTCGATAATACCTAGCTCGCCCAGAACAATTTTCTTATCCAGTGTTGCCATTTTGGAACATTTTATAAATGAGTTTATCTTTAATCCGTTTCTTTCACTAGCTTTAATCTTAACATCAAACTTTCCCGCTCCCGATTTAGAAGTAATAAAAACTACAACCACGTCATCGCCAGGCAAGTTTTGTGAAATAATGACAGCTGGCCTAATTTTCGACCCAGTCAAATCAGTAAATGGAAATGGCACTAAGACTATGACACCATTTTTATACATATCGCTTTTTTAAGTCACTCACAGAATAGATATCGGGTTCATTTTCAAGAAAATCAAAACTACTTGAATAAGCATTCACATTTGTAATATCAGATAGTCTAGAGTTAAACTTGGAAGGAAACTTCATCATCAAAACTTCTATTTCAGAGCGTCTACCTATGGCGATTACTTCACCCGTTTCTCTAACCTCATCTATAAGATCGCTTATATACTTTCGTACATTTGTTGTTGAAATAGTTTTCATATCGAGAATTGTACACTTTGTACAAATCAAGTCAAGCCAACTTTCTTAGAAACTTTCCAAATTACTTCGAACTGTGCTTTTTGCAAATTAGTGAAATCTTGTGATTGGACGATGAAAGCAAATTGCTCTTTGCGCGATGAAATAAATGCTACTTTGTCGCCGTATATTGCGTAGCCCATTTGCCAAGTCATATTCTTGGGCGCGAATTTAACTTTTTCGTCTGGATATGACTTCTTGGGTGAAAAGTGCGGGTGAATAGATCTGACTCTGATTCCCTCTTGCACCCTACGATTTGTAAAATCTTGCAAGTATTCTTCGCCAATCAAATCTGTCATTTCCCCATACGGCCAGAGGAACAGCGCTTCCCCCGTTTCAGATCTTATGATGTCTGCCAGTACCACAATAAATCCTTCACTTCCAGAATAAAATTTAATTCTTGGTTCACTACTTCCCAAACTCTTTACTAAATCAGGTAAGGCCTTTTGAAATTCTTTCTTTCCAGTCTCAAGTTCCCGAATTCTCTTTTCTAAAAGCGCTTTTATATTGCGCGGATCGTCTGGCCGGAAAACTTTTTTATTATTCACATCAAGCTCTACAACCAAGCCCATTTTACTCAACTCGCTCAAATAATCGTAAACGCTAGTTCTAGGTAAGCCTGACAGTAGAGCCAAGCGTTTAGCAGAAGCCTCTTTCTGTGTAATCAAACTCGCATAAACCCGAATAGCTCCGCCAGATAGACCTAATTTAGATAAAGTTTCTTCAATCCCCATTCCAAAATACTAGCATATCGGTTAGATAATATTCTTAAGTAACTGGGTTAGCTCATGACTGTCAGCATGCTTGGCCACACCCAAATATGAATTGATATTTTTCTCATTTACTTTTTTGATCATTCGCTCTTTGGTCTTAGTACGCACTAGGACCGCCCATGGTTTGTGAACATACCCCACGAAGTCAATCCCTTGTCGCCAGCTTCTGACCACAACCTTTTTAGGATGTAGCTCAAGTTTGAGCGCGTCCTTCAAAAAGTTGCGCAACTTTGGAACGAGATTCAGAAGTTTGGCTCGATCGTGGCTTAAAATAATAAAGTCATCACAATAGCGTAAGTAGTACTTTTCTCTTAGTTCGTGCTTTATAAAACGATCCAATTCATTGAGATAAACGTTTGCAAACAACTGACTTGATAGGTTCCCCAGAGGAATGCCCCTGCCAGGTGTCTTTTCGAAACTTTTAATTATGTGCTCGATTATTTGCAGAACTCCAGGGCTGATTATCCGTCGTTTGAGTAATCGCAAGAGAATCTCGTGATTTATAGTATCGAAGAACTTCCTAACATCACATTTCAAACCATACACGCTCCGTGTGTTACTCCTGCTTGCTTTCTGTAACAATCGCCGTAGGCGATATGAGGCCTTATGTATCCCTTTGCCTATCCTACATGCGTAACTATCGTATATATAGCAAGTTTCAAAAGTGAACTTTATTACGTTATCCAAAGCTTGATGAACTACGCGGTCGCAAACTGGAGCCGCACTGATGACACGCTCCTTAGGGTCACGAATTAATCGTGTATCGTATAACGAGTGCTTATAAGTGCCTGTTTTTATCTTTTCCTGTAATTCGAAAAGGTTGCGTTCTAAATTACGCTCGAAAATCATTACATCTGATTTCTTGCGTTTGCCACCCCTAATAAACTTCTGCCAAGCTAGAAAAATATTCTCCATGGAGACCAGTTGCTCAAAGGGTGCGTCAATGATAAGCTCTTGCTCATGCAACAAATTAGAACACAAGATATTCCTAGAGTGCCCCCCCCCCGACGTTCCGATCGTCCAAGTTACCTACGATGTCTACCGACTTTGGCATAAACGTATTATAAAGTTTCCAAAAGCAGAGCGCTATTCCCTCGGTGCAGTGACAGGTCAAACCATCCTCGACCTACTCAAGCAAATCCTAATAGCCACTGCCACTCGAGACAAGGTTACAAAGCTCAGACATTTACAGAACGCTAGCGCCCTACTAGATCTGGCAAAACTTTTGGTAAGATTATCAAAAGATTGTGATTGTCTTGTGAACGAGCATTATCTTGAACTAGAATCTCAATTACATACAGCGGGTAACATGCTGGGAGGGTGGATCAGGTCACTCTCATAAGAAAACACTCCTTCAAAAGGAGTGTTTTCTGCAGTGAGCGTTCCCGGAACGCCGGCGAGGCATAGTTCCTGTTGCGATTGTCGACATGCTTGCCGTTCAACTGCAACTTGCGGTTGTCGCGATCGTAGTTCACGATCGGGGCGATCGACCACGGATCATAACCGGACACATTCCTGCGTTCTGTCCATCCACTTATAGAGCGCGGGCGCACCCACGCTTTGATTATTTTGCGGGATGCAGTCTGCTAAGTAGTTGAGCTGACTCATCCCAAGACGGAACACGGAGTGCTCACCAGCAATGACTGCACGCTCCCGAAAACTTTACAAGAATAGTCGGGACTCTGGCAGTTCTGCCATTGTGGCGAAGATTTCGGCGACGCACGAATCTAAAACTTCCAAACGTGTACGTTCATGAGCCTACTCTCATTATCAGTATAGCAAACGAAAAGCCCTTGGTCCCCGATCCGAAGACCAGAAACCAAGGGCCGAAACCAAAAACCAACAGGACCGAGCACTCAGTACCTAGCCCTACTGGCACTCCCGGAACGCCGGCGAGGCACAGCACCTGCTGCGACCGTCGACACGCCCGCCGTCCAACCGCAACCCGCGGCGGGCGCGAACGTAGTACACGACCGGGGCGAACGACCACGGCCCATAACCGGACACATTGGCTTCGAGGCCAGCGAGATCGAGGTACGGCATCTTGCCACCGTTTACGACTCCACCGTCCATGGCCTGACCAAGTGCGGGAGCGAGAGCCATGAGGGCGAGGATCTCCACGCCCGGCATGGGCGCGTTCTCCTTCGTCCGATTCTCCTCGACCGTCGTACCGTCCTTCGGATCGCAGTGGGCCAGGAGGTCGAGACCGACCATGCGCACTGTCCCAGCTGGCCACTCGAACTTCTTCTCGTTCGGTGACCAAACCCGCAGAGAGTTGGGTCCGAAACCGAGCTCGGGCCAACGCCAGAAGGCCGGGTAGCGTCGCTTCAGCACCTCGACGTAGTATTCCACGGTGCGCTTCAGGTTCTCCATGTAAGCGACCGGGAGAACGACTGGGAAGTTGCCCACCAGCGGGCGCGAGATAGTGAGCGAGTCGAACTGCTCGACTTCGAAGCCACGCTCACCGGCGAGCTGGCCCCGCAAGTCAGCAATCATGTGCGCGACCGGTGGCACGAGCCGGGCGAGGTCCATACTAACGGGGACCACATGCTCCGCCTTCCCGTCGATCGCGAACTGTGCTACCCGCGCGAGGTAGGCCGCGTCGGTGTTGATGCGCTTGGCCACCACGTCGGCCTGATCGCCGATCGCAGGCCAAAACCGCTTGTTGGCTCCATCGATGATGCCTGCGGGGACTTCCGTCCATTCGGGCATGTATTCCTCCTTGCCGCTGGTCCCTCTCGGAACGATTGGCTATTGGGTTAGGGGTTTTCAGTTTGGCGCACTTTCGCGCACCGCTTATCTGGGGTCAATTATATCATAGTTTGGCAGAGAATGCAAGCTTTTGGTTAAAACCGTCTCAACTGGGTTGTGAATATTTTTGAATGATCAGCTTGAGTGCAGGGATATCAACTGCCGCTGTTTGCCAAACTTCTTCAAGATCCACTCCAAAGTACTCGTGGATTAGCATGTCGCGCATACCGGTTATATCCTGCCATGGCACATCTTTATTTTGCTCCCGTAACTCAACTGACAAATTTTTGGTGGCTTCACCCACAATCTCAATTTGTCTTATGATGGCACTTTGGATAAGTTTATCTGAAATAAATTTATCGTGATTAATGCCCCGCAAAAATTCCTCAATGTTGGCAATAGCCTCCAAAATATGTTCGATATATAAACTATCTTTGGCCATAGATAGGTTGTACTTCTTTTAGTATTTCATCTTTTATGTGGGGACTTAATGAACGTTCTGTAACTAGATCAACTGGTATGCCCAGTCCTGCGGAGATCTGCCTCTGAAATGAAGCTAGCCGCAATAACCCTTGTGGTCGCTTGAATCTTACAAGTAAGTCCAGGTCACTCCCGACGTGGGCCTCTCCGCGCGCCCTGGAACCGAAAATGCCCGCAAACTCGAGCTCGCTGTTTGACTGAAGAATACCCAATATGGTGGTTACGTCTGTATCTTGCATGCCCTGATTATAGCATGTTTCTGATTACCAACATCAGTTTGATTGTAATGACAGGCTGTCGCAGTGCGTGTTGTCGGTTGTCGACGACATTTTTACTACTTTACACTAATGCAATACTCTATGGCAAGAAGGTAACAGGTCGATTTCGACAGGTTGCCATGCACACTCACATTGTAGATCGAGGCAGATTTAAGGAACCCGATCAAGAAGGGTAGACAACTCATGCCTACGCCCTGCACCGTCACTCCCACTCCTCGCATCACAGTCCCCTCTGATCTCGAAGGGGCCGACAAGCTCCTGGGGATCTTGCGTGAGGCCCAGGCTCGCATCGATCGCGAGGCTGCCTTCACGGAGGAAGATATCGCTCGGGCAAACGAACATCTGCGTGAGGTCACAGCAGAAGATCGCGAGATCGTCTCGAAAGTGGTGGACAAGCTCCAGAAGTTCGCAATCGCAAAGCGCTCGCTCATCGATACGGGTGAGGGCAAGTCGGTTGTGATGGGCAACGGTTCGCTCGCCTTGCGCGATTGCCCTCCTGCCACCAACTGCCGTGACGACGAGAAGGTCATCGAGGTGCTCCATGAGATGGGCCTATCGCGCTACGTGCGTACTCGCGAAGAGCTCGATCGCGAATCACTGCTCGCTCGGCGCGAGGATCTGCCTCGCATCGAAGGCCTCTCGTTCGTTCAGCGGGAAGTGCTCACCATCTCCCCTACGGGAGCGAAGGTCATCACCAAGACTCGCACCATCAAGCTGTAAGTCCCGGACAGTTCGTCGAGATTGTAGACCCCACGCAACCCCCACTCGGAAACGAGTTGGGGTTGTTTTTTATATCTTAGCTTTCCTTAGAAGTAACGCGTTAATTGCCACAATGACAGTGGATAACGACATGAGGATTGCGGCCACAGCGGGCTTGAGTATGATGCCCTTCGTGGCCAAAACACCGGCCGCCAAAGGCAGAGCCACGATGTTATAACCGGCGGCCCACCAAAGATTTTGTATCATTTTGGAATATGTCATACGCGATAAGTGGATAATCTTGGGAATATCGCGAGGATCAGATCGCATCAAAATGATACCAGCCGACTCGATGGCTACGTTCGTCCCGGCGCCGATGGCAATGCCGACATCAGCTTGCATGAGTGCAGGCGCGTCGTTGATCCCATCGCCGACAACCCCGACGTAAAGTCGGGGCCCCGACCGCAGCGTCGGGGACGCATTCCTATTTTGGTACTTTTTCACAATTTCCGCTTTTTGTCCCGGCATCACACGAGCATGATACGTATCAATGCCCAGTTCTTGCGATACTTGTTTTGCCACTTCTTCGGAATCTCCAGTAACCATGGCAAGTTTTAATCCCATTTCTTTGAGTTGCGCGAGCGCTTCTTTTGCTTCAGGGCGAATTTTATCAGCACATTGAATGGTGCCGATTTGTTTACCATCAACTTCTATTATGATATCCGCTCCCCCACGATGACCGACGAAAACTTTTCTATTGTTGACTTCCGCTTCGCCCCCGATGCCGGGGATGCGTCTAAAGTTTTTTGATTCTTGAATTTCTAAATTTCTTTTTTTAGCTTCAGAGACAATCCCGCGAGCAATCGGATGCTCTGAATGTGCGTCTACCGAAGCGGCGAGTGTGAGTGCCTCTTCTGATGAAAATGATGTGACACCGAAGGCTCCTTCCGTGAGTGTGCCGGTTTTGTCAAAGAGCACTACGTCTATGTTACGCGCAGCTTCGAGTGCAAGGCGCTGTTTAACAAGAAAGCCATTTTTGGCCGCCTTGGTAGTTGAGATCGAGGCCACAAGTGGCACGGCAAGTCCGAGGGCATGCGGACAGGCGATAACGAGCACCGCCACGACAAAAGACATAATAGTAGCGACGGTGGCGCCGGCAATTGCCCAAGCAATCGCAGTAATTATGGCAGCTCCAACAGCAACAAACGTCAGATACAGAGCCGCGCGATCAGAGAGCATCTGCAAACGCGACTTGCTCGCTTGTGCCTCACGCACCAAGCGCATCACGCCCGCCAGGAACGTGTGCTCCCCCACCTCGGTGATCTTCACTTTAAGCGACCCGTCGCCATTGATGGATCCCGCGATGACTTTTGCACCGGGCTGTTTGGCTACCGGCACAGACTCTCCCGTTATCATGGACTCATTGATCTCAGATTGTCCTTCCAAAACCAGCCCGTCACCCGGCACTCTGCCTCCCGGTTTGATCATCACTACATCTCCTTCGCTGACTTTTTCATCGGGTAAAAGTTTTGAAAGTTCTTTGAGAGCGCCCTGTGCTCCCGAAACCGCCCGCATTTCGATCCAATGACCCAGAAGCATAATAGTGATGAGCGTAGTGAGCTCCCAATAGAGTGGCATCTCTCCCGACCCACTCAAAGTGACGTAAACGCTATAGCTATATGCTGAAATAATAGCGAGAGCTATGAGTGTCATCATGCCAGGCAATCGCGCGCGCAGTTCCCGCCAAGCACTTGCCAAAAACACCCAACCGCAATACCAAAAAACAATAGACCCAAGCACAAACGTAATCCATCTTTCATCTCTCCAAATCACTACCGGCACGGTGAGCACCAAACTAATCCAAAATTTCTTCAAAAAATCTTCGGTGTGATGCCCGGCATGCTTATCATGTTCTGCGTTCTTCTGCGTGTGTTCCGCATCGTTCCGCGCTCGCACGAGACTCATCCCGCACTCCGGGCACATGCCGGGCGTCTCCTGCTTAATATTCGGATGCATGGGGCAAATGTAGGTCATGGTTGGTTTTGAATAACGTGTTTTGAGGTCCTACTCACCAAGTAGTACATGACACCGAGCCAAGCATATCGAAGGAAAAAGTGGAATGACAAACCAAACGATTTCCATATCAATGAAAAAAGAAGTGTAGTCAACAGTAAACCACATGCAAGCACAATTAAAACGCGACGCATAAAGCGATGCACAGACGATGCCTGTGGTTTGATCAGAAGAATAAGGGCGGATATTCCGAGAATCAGAAAGGCAATTGCGTACAATCCCCAAGAGAAATTTGAATCCACCACCAAAGTCTTGCCTATATTCGTCAACCCACCCCACCCGACATTGTAATAATTTTCAATTCCCCATGCGTAAAAAACAAAATTCGCCAGACTAAATACTACAGTGATAATTGACAGCACAAGTATGATGGTAGCTCCTGTTCGTATCATGATGTTTTAAGTTCGAGAGATGGAATAGATTGGATGAGGCGAAGCATTGTCTCGGTATCGGCCACATCAGTAAGGCGCATTTTTCCGTCTGGAGCAAGCATTTTCAAACCGTGACATTTTGTCACGGTTTCATTTCCGC
>ERZ1292623.2933-Hain-H51-01um-R1-2933-length-14877-cov-5_pt1 | contig 14877 bp, 16 predicted proteins | sample MGYA00564398_ERZ1292623 | MGnify/ENA primary metagenome ERZ1292623 (study PRJEB36523, sample SAMEA6512633) | groundwater metagenome | collected 2019-01-07 | study: AquaDiva: Metagenomics assemblies of 32 groundwater samples
TACCATCTTGATTTCTAAGGGTCAGAAAACTGATTTCTTGATCCGACAAAAAAGGAGCTTCTGATGAAAACGATTAAACCGGAATTGTTGGGTGGATTTCAGGATTTTCTGCCGAGCAACATGATCGCGCGGCAAAAGATGATCTCTACCATCCAGCGCGTGTACGAGCTGTATGGTTTTCTACCACTGGACACTCCCTGCATGGAGCGGTGGGATGTTTTAACTGGCGGTTCGGCGGATTTCAGCAAAAGTATCTTCGTCTCCAAGATCGTTCGCGGGGAGGAAGATAAGAATGAAGTCTTTGACGAACAAGACTTCGCTTTGCGCTTTGACCTGACAGTTTCCTTGGCCCGCGTCATTGCGGCCTATCCGCAACTGTCTAAGCCCTTCAAGCGTTACCAGATCGGCAAGGTTTGGCGTGGCGAGAGCCCCCAACATGGCCGGTACCGCGAGTTTATGCAGTTTGATATCGATACCATCGGTTCGCGCTCCATGCTCGCTGATACCGAGATTATCCAGGTAATGTACGAAGTCATGCGAGCTCTCGGCATCGATAAATTCCTGATCCGGTTTAACAATCGCAAGATCCTGAATAGCGTGGCGGAAATGGTTGACTGTGGCCAGCGTTCCAAGGATCTTTACCGAATTATCGATAAGCTCGACCGGATCGGCAAGAATGGAGTTCTTGCAGAACTCTGCCGTCCTCCAGACAACAAGTATGATGAATCGGCATTAGCCCTTTCCCCCGAACAGGCGGAATTAATCAGTCGGTTTCTCGATATTCGGAGTCTGGATAGCAATGCCACTCTTTCGGTGTTGGAAGATTTTTTCGGCAGCGATCAGGCAACTGGTCGGGATGGTATCCTGGAACTCCGACAGATAGTCAGGAATCTGAAAGAATTGGCTATCCCGGAAGATAAGTGGACGATTGATCTGTCGGTCGCCCGCGGGCTTGATTACTATACCGGTCCGGTCTTCGAAACTACCCTCCTGGATTGCCCGGAAATCGGTAGCGTATTCTCCGGTGGCCGGTTCGACGGGCTGACCAACCGCTTTCTTTCCGGTAGCAATATACCAGGAGTCGGCGCGTCTGTCGGTGTTGATCGCTTGGTTGCGGCTCTTGAAAAGCTTGGCAAGTTGGAGAAGCAGGAAACGGTGGCAAAAGTGTTAGTGACGGTCTTCGGTCCGGATTTAATGCCTGCCTCCCTTCGCTTCGCCAAAAGTCTGCGCCAAGCGGACATTAAGACCGAATTGTATATCTCCGAAGAACCATTTAAGGCCCAGATCGCCTACGCAGTGAAACAGGAGATACCTTTTGTGGTAATCATCGGCCCCGACGAAGAAGCCAAGGGTTTGGTCTCGCTTAAGGATATGAAGGAGCGGTACCAGGTCACATTGACAAAGGACGATTGCCTTGCTAGATTGAGGATATCGTTGTGAAAATGGTCTTTCCCCAGGGTGGGTACGTAGCTCAATTGGTTAGAGCACTGGTCTGTGGAACCAGGTGTTACGGGTTCGAGCCCCGTCGTGCCCACCACCCTCTTTCGAGGGAAATATTCATAACTCAAAGAGCGCCCATCGCGGACGCTCTTTTTCTTTTTTTGCGGGTATGTTGTTAATAGATCATCTGATCAATAGGTACTGTCAGTATACCGGTCGCCCCGATTTTTTTCAGTTTCTCAATAATTCTCCAGATATCTTTAGCGTCAACAACCGAGTGAACCGCAATCATTCCCTTTTTCGATAGTTTCATAATTGTTGGCGCGCTTAAGCCGGGAGCAATCTTTTTAATCTCCGGCAATAGTTCTTCGCGAGCATTCATCATCAGATACTTCTTTTGGTTGGCAGTTAAGACACTCTCAATCCGAATGGAAATCGTATCAATTTTATCTCTCTCTTTTTCCAAACTTTCCTTGTTGCCGATCAAGACCGCTTCTGATTCCAAGACTGTTTCCAAAACCTTGAGCCGGTTCATTTTAAGTGAACTGCCGGAAGAGCTAAGATCGGCAATGGCATCAGCCAATCCGAGTTCTGGAGTGATTTCCACCGCCCCCTTAACTTCAATGATCTCTGCCTTGACCTTATTTTTAGCCAAGTATTTTTTAGTGAGATGGGCAAAAGAGGTAGCGATTTTCTTTCCGTTCAAATCCCCCACTTTTTTGATATTAGATTGCTCCGGTACGGCTATAACAAGATCGGTGTGGCCAAAATGTAATTTACGCAACAGACTGACTTCCGCCTCCCTCTCGCAAACTAGGTCATAGCCGGTAATCCCCAGGTCCACAATGCCATCCTGTACATATTCTGGGATATTCGGAGCAGAGGCATACAATATTTCTAGATCAAAATTACTGACCAGCGAAGATAGCTTCCGTTCGTCTAGGTCAAATTCCAACCCGATATTGCGCAATAAATCAATCGTCGGCTGATAGAGCCGACCCTTATTCGGAACTGCAATACGAAATTTATTATTTTGTTTCATTGGATTTGAATCGCTTAGCTAACTCCTGATAAATATCTTCCGGCTGCATATTGCTTGCCGCCAATAATACCAGGCAGTGATACCAAAGGTCAGCCATTTCATAGGCCAGCTCATTTTTATTTTGCTTTAGGCCGGCAATAACCGTTTCCACACTTTCTTCTCCTATTTTTTGGCAGATACGATCCAGGCCTGATTTTATCAACTCGGCAGTATATGAACCGGCCGACATTGTCTCTTGTCGATCTTTAATTGTCACAAATAAATCATTTAATGTATCCATAATATTTTTATGACCTTAATATATTAATTGCTTCGGCTCTGGTTACCAGCTTTTGTTCGCCAGTGGCCAGATCTTTGATAGTGACGGTTCCTTGTTTTTCTTCCTCTTCGCCGATGACCGCGACAAAGGGAATGCCAAGATCGTTGGCATAATCGAACTTCTTCTTCATTTTAGCGTCTGCTAAATAAGTTTCGGTATTGATCCCCGCTCCTCTCAAGATCGCGGTAAAAGTAATGGCCGTTTTAAGGTTGGCTGGAGCCAGCGGAATAACAACCACTCGGGAAGGTGTTGCTTGCTCGGCTTTGGTTAAGCCAACTTCTCTTAGTTGATAAAAGAGTCTGGTTAAGCCAATAGACACACCCACACCAGGCATCGGTGTGTCGGTATAGTATTCCGTCAGGTTATCATAACGACCGCCAGAGCAAATACTGCCAATCTGGGGATAGTCGTTCAAATTAGTTTCATAGACTGTCCCGGTATAATAATCAAGACCACGAGAGATCGTTAAGTCAATTACTAAGTTTTCTTTCGGAACACCAAAGTCCGCAGCGTAGGCAAGAACTTTCCCGAGTTCATTTAATCCTGTCTGAAATACTTCACTCTTCACTCCTAAGTTGGCAAGGCGGTCTAAAATCGTCTTGCTACTACCTTTAATCAAAGTAAGCTCGGAAATTTTACTCACTATTTGGGCGTTATTCATTAAAGCGGTCAACTCACTTTGCACTGTCGGGAGTCCAATCTTATCCAACTTATCAATAATGCGTAAAACTTCGGCGGCTTGGGCCGGTTCGAGACCAAGCGAACTAAAGAAACCGTTCAGAATTTTTCGGTTATTGATCTTAATGGTGAAGCTCTTGAATCCTAAGGCTGTGAGCGTCCCATAAATGATAGCTGGCATTTCAGCATCATATATGATGTCTAGAGAACCATTACCGATAATATCCACATCACATTGATAAAATTCACGGAAACGGCCTTTTTGCGGTTTTTCGCCCCGATAGACTTTACCAATATGATACCGGCGGAAAGGGAACTTCAAGTCTGGTTTATGCTCGGCCACATAACGAGACAAAGGGACGGTCAAATCAAAACGCAGAGCGATGTCGTTATCGCCTTTTAGAAAACGGTAGATCTGCTTCTCGGTTTCTCCGCCAGCTTTAGCTAGCAAAACTTCCGCTTTTTCTATAACCGGCGTATCAACCGGAATAAAACCAAAACGCTCGTAGTTTTGACGAATTATATCTAACATACCGTTAAATAACATCTGATCTTTAGGCAAAAGTTCCAAAAAACCGGGTAAAATAGAAGGGATAGTTTTATTTTTATTGTTCATTGAATCGTTTTAATTAATTTAATATATACTAACAAACTAGCACTAAAAAAGCCTCTGTTTGAGGCCTTCTAGATTTTTGCTTACGAAATGAAATGGGGAGAAACAAGCAATACTAAACAAGCCTCGTTAAAGGATAGTGGCCATGATGGTGGATCTTGTTTGTTTGCTCTTTCGTCATTATCCTTGTATATTACCGAATGATACCTACAGTGTCAACAGATCTCTTGGCTTTAACCGGTGAAGTGCTAAAATTTAAGGGCCTGTCCACTATCTAATGTCCGATCAGACAGTCCAAATTTAGTGCGAAAATAATGAATTGTGAGGAGGCATAGTGAACTCTGGCGACGAGCAATTCGTTATTTGCAGCCGAAATTTGGACTGTCTGACGGGCAAGCCAATATATTTGCTTTATAATTAGCGGTTAGATAGTGGACAGGCTCTAACATATGCAAAAAATTATTTTTTCATTGCCGGCTTATCGGGCATTTGCCGAAGATTTTTTAAAGCACAAGCAATTTGAACTCGGAGAATACAGGGAACAGCGTTTTAGTGACGGTACGCTGTTTGTGTCCCCTAACTCCGATGTCCGCGACAAAGAATGTATTATCATTGGCGGAATTACGCCCCACGAAGATCTAACCGAGATTTTACTTTTGGCGCACACTCTTAAAAAAGAAGGTGCGCGGAAAATAATTGCCGTATTTCCCTATCTGGGATATGCGCGGCAGGATAGAGACAAGCCAGCTGAAAGCTGGGGTATAAAATGGCTCGGCGAAATTTGTGCCGCTTCTGGAATTGATCAAGTAGTTACAGTTGATGTCCACAGTCCAGCCGCTATGGATAACTTTAAAATTCCGCTTATTTCTTTATCGGCCGTAGAAACATTGGCCAAAGAGCTAGCGCCGGAGTTTGAAAAAACTACTATTTGTATTGCTCCGGATGAAGGAGCAGTAGAAGATTGCGCCCAGTTTTGTTCCTACAATACGACCAATGAAATTTCGCACTTTAAAAAGGAGCGGCAGGATACCGGCGTAAGACTTTTAGATTTTTATGGCGAGATAGCCGATAAAGTAATTTTGGTAGACGATGTTTTAGACACCGGCGGAACTCTTCTGTTAGCCTGTAGTAGACTGCAAGAAATGGGGGCCAAAGAAATTATTATTGTTGTGACTCACGGATTATTCAGCACTCCATCTTGGACAAAACTATGGGATGTTGGTGTGAAGCGTATTTATTGCACTGATTCAAATCCGTTAATCAACAATGCCAGTTCTTCTAGCCTCGTCATTATTTCGATCAAGGATTTGATTGTGAAATATTTTTTGATACCCTAATTTATTCAAATATGGCTCAATCTCGGTATATTTTTTGCCACAAAGCATTCCGCCGGTAAACAATCAATAACCCCGCGGCAAGCCGACGGGGAAATCGCTACGCGTATTTTACCAAATATATTTTTTCCAGTTCGATTTCGGTCATAAATTAACCTCTGACATTCTAGAAATCAGCAAAAATTTTATTTTTAGAAGCATTAATTTTTATTGTCTTTCCGTGGGGTAAGCATATCTGGGGGTTGGTGTGTCCAAAATCTAGATTTTGGACAATGGGAATATCTTTATTGTATGTCCTCACTATATTAAGGATGGTTTCTCTTTGCTTCTCTCGATACTTATCTTTTTCTTCCGCATTATTCTGTTTATCAAATTCCCAAGCTTTTGGACGGCCAACCAAGACACCTTTGATCCGTTCTAATATCCCTCTTTCACCCAGGGCGCGATATACTCGAAAAACATAGTCCGCTGGCGGAATTTCTTCAGAGGTTTCAGTAAAAAGGATTATATTTTCAAATTGCTTAAGCGACGGCATTTTTATTCTGTGCCGTAAAATTTCATCTATGGATTCAAGACACCCACCCCAACTTATTCCCTCACTGCTCCTACTTCCATCCCAAAACCAACCATCATTTTTTTCGTAAACCCTATCCTGAGTTAGAGTTTGAGGATCATTCCAATTGAGTCCAATATCGTTATAAACTTCGCTGGCTTCTAATTCCGTCTCCCCCTCTTCAAATAAAGCTTCTTTTAGATATTTTATAGTGAAGTCGTCCATTTTTCCTTCCAGCGCAAACTGCGTAAATAAAGCTCCTCCGTAATACGAAGGAATATTATTTAGCCACAAAAAGTTTTCCAAATGAGTATTATCGCTGTACCCAAAAAATGGCTTAGGATTATTAACAAATACCTCGCTCGGTAAATTTTTTATATAGGTAACCTGGTCATTTCCACCTAATGTTGAGATAATCGCCTTAATATCTGGATTACTAAAAGAATCAATCAGATCCTTGGATCTTTCACCTTTTGTTGAACCAATCTTTCTTGTGGTTGGATACTCAACAGGGACTAGCCCGAATATTTCCACGATACGCTTCAAGCCCAATTCATGCACATGAGGCCATTTCCTAGAAGCGGCAAAGGAGGGCGAAAAAATGGCAACCTTATCTCCTTGCTTTAATTTTGTTAGTTTTGAAAATCCCATATTTATTGTCCCCACCGGTTGTCCTAAATTATATGCGATTTTTGATAAAAAGAAAGGCAAAACCCTAGACGATCGTGAACATGAGTTATTTGACTTTCTCCCCAAATAATGTACTATTATCAACAGGGGATATTTAGCAAATCACAATATCTGTGTAAAATTAGAGGAGGAAACTGATTATGTCTAAACACGGGAAAAATGGAAAAGAGACAAAAAAGGTACCTCTTCCCAAAAAAGTGGTGAGGTCAAAACCCCAAGGTCTTTTTGAGAGGATTATTGAGAATGAGAAAAACGGGTTGGGGTTGTCAACACAACGAAAAGAGCAAGAACCTGCCCGTGTCACAAAATTGTATCTTTTACACACAACCCCGAGGAAACTCAAGAAACAATAGTATCTCATCAGGTTGGAACCATAACCATTAAAAGGCCACCCCACAGTGGCCTTTTCGCATGAAGTTTTTATAAAAGAAAGATCTTACTCTTCTAGCCATACCCGAACCGGGCAGTGGGCATCAGACTTCAAAACATCAACCGTTACCTTTAGACTTTTTAGTGGAAGACTTTTTTTAACCTCCTGAAAAATCCAATTAACCAAATCTTCAACCGTAATTTTCCGTGTGCAATATTTGTCTATCTGATCGCCTACATCTACAAATTCTAATGTCATCTCTTTGGCGGGACAATATTCAATTACGACCTCACCGCTAAATTCCTTGTCGGTTACAGAGCAAGTAGCATGAAAGGGAGCAGAGATTTTTGTTCCCGAAATTGAAAAATTTAAAATAATTGTTTTCATAAAATATTATTAAAATATTAACTCACAAATTGTTATTTGGGCATACATCTTAGTAAAATTTTTTTAATGGGTAAGTCCTTGAGTTTGTCTATTGGTGTTTTTAATATAATTAAAGGTACATTTTTCTCAAAAAAGTGCCAATTTTTTACACCCATATGTAACAATAACTGCTTCAAGCCATACTCATACTCGCGAGACTGAAACTTATCAGACAAATAAACTTGGTCAATAATTTGCTTATAATAGGTGAACCTTCTTGTTGCGGTGGACAATGGAATTGAATCAAAATAACTGATTCCTTGTGGATATATTTGACCGGGAAATTTTTCCAAGAGATTTAGAATTGTTTCTATCTGATAAGGAAATTGCCACAAACTTTGATATTTTACTACGGCTTTCGCGGCAAGCGTATTATACAATTTAGCCGCACGATTTGTATCTAAAATATTCGCTAAACCTAAGGTTGGGAGCAATTTTTGCAGGATAGCAATATAAAGTCTGCCCCTAATGTCTCGTAAGTGTCCAATAATGGCGAGAGAGTCTTTTTGTCTGCGAGAACCAATTACAGCAACAGCGTTATTTGCATAATACTTTTTTAATAACAGGCCCAGTAGTTCGGGATGGATAGAAAGATCGGCATCTGTATCTAAAAAGAGATTTTTCTCTTGCTCATTAGTATTACAATCTAAAATTGTTTTCAGAGCGTAATGAATTGACGCTCCCTTGATACTGCCGTTGATTGCATTTTTGGGAGGATAAAGACCTTTCCGGATCGCATCTTTGAGATATAAAATATGATATTTATTTCCAAATTGATTGGGGAAGTTTTTCTTAATTATTTGTTCTGCTAGTTTACCCGATCTTTCTGGACAAGCATCGTCCACAATCCAAAATTTGATACTCAGCTTATTGCTGGAAAGAAGCTCGAGTTGGTTAAAAATTTTTATCTTTTCTAAGATAGTATTTTCACCAAAAGGATTTTCTTTACTGTGCGGACTCATCCTGGCCCTTTCTTGATAAACGGGATTTATAATATTAATACAAATAGGTCTGTCGGGTAAGCCATGCTCTATAAATCTTCTGGCCAGGTTAATTTTAACGGCTAATCCAAGTGAAAAAACTTTTGAGTCTAGTTTAATACTACATAGTTTTTTGTCGGCTATCTCTAACTGCTTATCAGAACATTGAGAAAATCTCTCGCCAACCAAATCTATAAATTGGTTGTATTTTTTCTGGACCGTGTCATTGGGACATTTGATAACAATCGCATTTGAAAGGAGCTCGGAAATAATTTTATCAAGATGGGACATAGTTTTAATAAAAGACATTAACTAAAAACCTCTACCTTTTTACATGAGGAATCATGCTTTCCGGCTCTGAACATATTTAAGCCGGTAGCCATGTTTAAATAATCTCGCTGTGCCATTTGTGATGCATAGCACTTGATGGCTTCCTCTTTTTCAGCAGATACGCTGTCAATACCGACAAAATTTTTTATTTTCGGCATTGGTGTCCAAACTTCATAATATCGTATTTCATTTTGCTTTGCCGGTTGCTCAGTGGAAATAATAGACGGCAATTGAGCCAGCCAAGCGGCTTCTTTACCCATTTCACAAACCAGTCTATGATCTCTATCACTTTCGTCTTTATGCGGTAAATAGATTATGTCTGGATTATATTTACGGATTACTGAAATGAATTTTTGCATATTATCTTTGCAAAATTCCAGCATGTGATCGGGAAGATGCATAAAGCTAATTTCTTTGATACCCAGAACATCTCCGGCTGCAATACTTTCCTTCTCCCTAATTTTAATCGCGTTCTCATTGTCAGTGTTCAAGACACCGGTATATCCGGAAGTAACAACAACTTCAAAAATACTACATTCATTGTTGGTAAGTAACCTTATCGTCCCACCCATACCGAGCGATTCATCGTCGTGGTGTGGCGAAAAAATTAAGATGCTTTTGTTTTTATCCATAGTTTTCCTAAATTTTTAGAGTTAATAAAATAAAAATATCCTGCAAAATAGAACGCCTTCCAAATTAGTAAATATATGGTTACTAATAATCCATAATGTTTTAGAGAAAGTCTTATGTGCCGATACCTGTCTAAAATAATACTATAAAATAGATTGGTTGCACCCATTAGGAATGAAATGCTATCTTTATAATCTCTTATTCTTTTTCCTCTTCCTATTCTAACTGCAATTTTTAGGTCATGCCAAACCGATTCTGGCAGATGTACAATCTCTTCTTCCATAAAAAGGAAAGACAATTGAGCTTTGTATATACGCCTAGATAAATCGGAATCTTCTCCCCATCCCATATCTTCATCAAATAAATATCCTCCAACTTTTTCAATGATCCTCTTATTAAAGGCCATGCCTGGTCCAAAAATATTTTTTTGGTTGTTAAAGATATGACTGTATAAATATCTAACTTTGGCGACAAGCGACTCTGAAAAAGTATTATGCAAAAAAGATAAGCGAGCTTTAACAACATCAAATCTGTCTAAGTTAAAATTAATTTTACTCAGTATCTTATTCGGAAAGACGCAATCTGAATTCATTATCACGATCTTCTCGTTTTTTGCTTTTTGCACACCAATATTTATAACTTGGGCTAAATTGCACCCCTTTGCGGTTAAAAACACAGGAATGCACCGCTTATCTTCTTTTGTGGTGTCTATTACTTCTTTTGAGGGATTGTTATTTAGAACAACGATAATTTCTGGATTACCCTCGACGCTACTTAAGCACTTCTTAATTTTTATGTCGTTGGATACCGGGATGATTACAGAGAGAGGAATTGATTCCATATGTTTATTATTTTAGTTTTACATTTGATATCTCCATCTTCCTTCTAGAAATGGCTTTCAGTGTCTGCCATGACAAATTATCATAATGTTTCAATAGATGGGGAGGTAAAATGTCCTTACATTTTTCCATTGCAATATAAAAATCCAACCGGCCCGTTCTGGATATTTTACCGGCAGCAATTTCAGGAAGCCAAATATCCTTAATAAAATTGATTGTATCTGTTAAGGGGTGAACTTGTAAGTTATCGTCAACTTCATATCCAGCTGCTAATAAAGCCACGGCCCTCCGAAAACAAGCCCGACATTTGCCGCAGGCTCCAGCCGAATCATAATAACAAGTTGATGTATTGTGTGGTGATATGCCGTACTTTTTCTCCCAGTGGTGTTTCCACCAATATAAGACCTCCGCTTTTGAGTATTTTTCAAATGGCGAACAAAGTTTAATGTTTTTACCCGAGTCTTTAGAAAAAAGCTGTGACGATATATTAAAGAAATATTTGCTTTTATCCCGATTCTTCCACTTTTTCATTTCCTCTTTTACGGCACAAAGGAAAATCACCCCTTTTGTGTTATTGGAGTATTTAAAAATAGAATTGGATATAGCTGCAAAGATAAAATTTCTAGCAGGAACAATAAAATCCCAATCTTTCCACCCATTTAATATTTGCTTCTCTAAATCAATACTAACCTCTAGGGATTTTTTATGTAATTTTTTTAATACACTAATTGAAGCTTCTTTCTCTGCCTCTTTATTTTTTTGACCAAAATCAACCCATAATGGCAAGACACTCAGACCATTATCTAAACAGTACAGCAGTCCCGCTGTTGAATCAATACCTCCACTGAAACTCAGAATTACATCATAAGAAGTATCCTGTTTCACACTAGCCTTCAACTTCTCATCGGAATTTTGTTCGATTCTGAATTTAAATTCTTTTGGGGCATTGGGATGATTGACCACATACGACATAAAGTTACTTAGAAATCTCAAGTCTATTTTCCTGTCAAACTTGTCATCTACATAAATATAATCGGTCTTTTTATAAGCCGCAAGAGTAGCGAGAATGGAAAGTTTTGTATAATTATCAAGTGTGTTCTTGGGTTTGATCTCAATATCATCGGTGGTTATTAAATGTGAGTTTTTGTTAGCAATCTTACCAATATTCATAGAATTATTTTCTTACTATTATATTTTCCATAACCAGACAATCCAATCCTGAAGAATAGAATGTTTTAAGCGCATCAATGGGACTGCAGACAATAGGTTCTTTGTTGTAGTTGAATGAAGTATTTATCAAAGCTGGTACACCAGTCAACTTATAGTATTCCATTAGGAGTTTATATAAATTGGGATTTTGTATTTTTGAAACGGTCTGCGGTCTTGTTGAAAAATCTGTGTGAATTGCAGCTTTCACTTTTTTACGCCACCCTCTTTTAACTATAAAACTTTTTAACATAAAGGGGGACAGTGAGAAACTCTCTAATATTTCTTGAGCCTCTTCTTCTAATATGCTCAAGCCAAAAGGACGCCACAATTCTCTCCCTTTGGTATTGTTCAATCTGCCTTTCATTTTTTCATTCCTTGGGTCAGCGAGAATACTTCTATTACCAAGCGCTCTGGGGCCACACTCCATTCTTCCTTGGAACCAGCCCACAATTTTACCTTCCGCAATCATTTTTGCCGTTGTTAATTCCACGTCCTTTTCTTTGGAGTAGGATATTTTAAGCGTTTTTAATAATTTTGTAATCTCTTTGGAATTATAATTTGGACCCTGGTAAGGAGAAAACGGTTCAGTGGGTCGTTTTTTAGATACATAAAAAGCTGCTCCGAGGGCCGAACCGGAATCTTCGCATACCGGTTGAATAAAAATATTTTTAAAGATCTTCTTTATCTCAATGTTACTGTTTGCAAGACAATTTAGAGCCACCCCACCCGCTAAGCATAAGTTATCAGATTTCGTTATATATTTGATTTCCTTAGCGTAATCTAGGATTTTTTCCTCTAAAAATTTCTGCACAGAAGCAGCCAAATCCATATGGACTTTTTTAATACTAGGATTTTTTAAAATTGTGCTTCTTTGGGTATTAAAGCTGATTATTTGTTCAACTTTCTTGAATCCACGTTTTTCCAATAAATCAGTTGTTTTTAGGATAAATTCATCTTGTGCATCGGGATTTCTATCTATAATATTAATACCATCAAACACCTCCCGCACCTCCTTAACATATCGTGGGTTACCATAAGCAGATAATCCCATCAATTTGCCAGCGCCAAAAACTCCTAAGCCGCAGAAAACAGAAAATGCCGAATATAAAAACCCCAGCGACTGATTAATGGGGTAATCTTTTTTGAGATCTAATTTCTTATCTGATCCGAAGTATAATGACGTCGCCTTATCTTCACCCTGCCCGTCTAATACTAAAATCGCAGCCTGTTGCATTTTAGAGGCATAAAAAACACTAGCGGCATGCGCAAGATGGTGATTTACAAAATAAATTGGGACCTTTTCTTTTACCTTAAAAATATCCCCAGGAAGAATCTCTTATACAATATTTTTATCTTGAACGGGACCAGAAATATTTTCAGCGTTAAAGCCAATGGCGATAGCATCAATATCTCTAGCATCAAGTTTGGCTAGATCCAGGCAAAGCTTGATAGAATTGATTGGTTTTTTATCAAAAGCTCTTTTTTGTCTGATTAATCTTTCCTCCTCAACCATAGCGAGAATCTCTCCGTCTTTTACTATACAAGCGGAAGTGTCATGACTTCGCTTATGATATCCATTTATTCCTAATACAACCATGATCTTTTTGTAAATAGTATTTACCTAACTCTTTGGTTTACACTGATTAGCCTCCTAACAAGCGAACTGATTTCGTTATTAGACAATTCTTGCAGACGTTTACTCAGGATGCCTTGGGATATATGTAAGGATAATGGGACAATTTTATCTGGATGGTTTCTTAAATCAGATTTGGACATCCTGGGACCAAATTGGTTAATGATATTATTAACCAATATATTTACTCTTTGACCCGCGTTTTTAGAGAAAGCATTAGATATGTGTCTCATTATCGAATTGCCTCTTCCGCCAACTGAAAGGAGTTTCATAATCACCGCAATCTCTCTTGATTTTGGAAAAAAAACCTCCTTTTCTAATTTTCTTAATACAGATGATTTAAAATGCGCCTGCGTAAAAAGGCTGGTCTTAGTAAAATCACCAGATCCGGGTTCAGCAACCGATCGTCTGTAGTATTTTTCTCCTATGGCCAACACAATTTGTTCAACATCTAAATCAGAGAGTTTTTGTATCATCGGTTCCAGAATGCTAAACGGAGGGTTGGCAACTATTTTATTGAAGGCCGGAAGTTCTAATTCTAAAAAGTCTCCCATTATAATATCGGTATTTGGATGTCTACTTTGCAAATCATCAAGTATGGGTTTAAATCTAGGATCAACTTCAACAGCATAAACATGCCCCGCCCTTTCGGCCAATTTTTCCGTAATATTTCCTGGACCGCTTCCAATTTCCAGTACTACATCATCTGGAGAAATCTCCGCAAAAGAAACCATATCTTCAATCACTTCAGGATCAACGATCAAATGCTGGTCTTTTCTGTCAGGATCTAACTCAATACCAAAACTCTCTATTTTTTCTAGTAAATCTGTCTTGTATTTTTCTTTTCTCATGCGTATTTCTTCCTGCGGCGAATTAAAATCAAATTGTTCAGTCATAACAATTAGTTTATTCAATCCTGTAATTTAAATGGATTATAATTAACTCCCCGATCGTAAACGTTGATACCTTCAAGTCGTTTAAGCTTCCCAACAATTAAGTATGTAACAGGGGTTACTAATACCTCATAAATGACCTTTATAATGTAAATGGATACTGCCATAGCAATGAGGCCACTTAGGGAAATATTTTCAATGAAAGCAATAAACACAAACAAAAAACTATCAACAGCTTCTCCGACAACAGTAGAACCAATTGTTCGAGTCCAAAGATATCGGCCATTGGTCCAAATTTTCATTTTTGATAACACATAAGAGTTACTGAATTCACCAGCAAAATATCCAACAATAGATCCGAGGACTATCCGAGGGACAACCCCTAAAATAAGTTCATACGCCTGTTGGTCATGCCAAAAAGGAGCTGCTGGCAACAGCTGAACTAGCCAATAAATTAGTGACATAAAAATCAGCGCTAAAAACCCTACCCAGATTACTTTTCGGGAGGCTTTATAGCCGTAGACTTCTGTTAAGATGTCTCCAAAAATATAACTTATCGGAAAAATGAAAGTTGCCCCAGTCAAAGAAAACTTACCAATTTGTACTATCTTTACAGCGACAGTATTAGAAATCAGAAGAACAGTCACAAAACAAATTGCTATGTATAAAAAGAGATTATTATTTTTCCGTTCCAGTTGTATATTTGACATATGTTAAATAGTGATGCATTAAACATCCATCAAATGCTACCATAAATAGTGCATATTGGTCAACACGTCTATTTTTCTGTAACAGGATTGCTCAAGGCAACTTGCGGGACTGGTTGGGTGGTTTGGTTAGTGATTTGTTCCTGTTGCATAATCGCCATCAGGTTTTTGCCGCCATCAATGGTGAGGTC
>ERZ1292623.365-Hain-H51-01um-R1-365-length-49372-cov-8_pt2 | contig 14875 bp, 12 predicted proteins | sample MGYA00564398_ERZ1292623 | MGnify/ENA primary metagenome ERZ1292623 (study PRJEB36523, sample SAMEA6512633) | groundwater metagenome | collected 2019-01-07 | study: AquaDiva: Metagenomics assemblies of 32 groundwater samples
ATGATTATGATAAAAGCAGATATTTAAAATCTTTTTAATCTTTTTTAAACTCCGCAACTAATTCCTGCATTACATTTTTTGCATCGCCAAAAAGCATTCTTGTTTGCGGTAAATAAAAAAGTGGATTTTCAATTCCAGCAAAACCCGAAGCCATCGAGCGTTTCATTACAATTACAGTGCGAGATTTATCAACATCAATTATTGGCATACCATAAATTGGGCTTGATTTTTCACTGCGTGCCGCAGGATTTACAACATCATTCGCTCCGACGACAACGCAAACATCAACAGTATCCATTGTCGGATTTATGATTTCCATTTCTAAAAGTTGGTCGTACGGTACATTTGCTTCGGCAAGTAAAACATTCATGTGGCCGGGCATTCTTCCAGCGACAGGATGAATTGCGTAACTAACTTTAATATTTCTTTTTTCGAGTTCCTCGCCGAGTTCGCGAATTGCATGTTGAGCTTGTGCGACAGCCATTCCGTAACCCGGAACAAAAACTACCGAACTTGCATTTTCTAAAATAAATTTTGCATCATCAATCGTGTAACGAATAATTGGTTTTTCTTCTGCAGATTTTTTTACATCAGTTGAGGTTGAACCAACTGCGCCAAATAAAACATTTGCAAAAGAACGATTCATTGCTTTACTCATCAAGATTGAAAGAAAAAATCCCGATGCGCCGTCAAGTGCGCCAGCAATTATTAAAACTTTATTGTTGATTGCAAAACCTGTTGCCGCGGCGGCAAGTCCCGCGTAAGAATTTAAAAGTGAAAGTACAACCGGCATATCTGCTCCACCAATCGGCAAGACAATTAAAATTCCAATTACTAATCCAAGTGCAATTATTAAATAAAAAGCAAAAATATTTGTCGGATTAAAAATTAGAAAAATATAAAGTGCAATAATCAAAAAGAACAAAGTAACATTCGAAACATTTTGAAATTTATAAGTTATCGGAACGCCAGTAATTATTTCTTGTAATTTTCCGAAAGCAATTAAACTTCCAGTAACTGTCAATGCGCCAAAGAGAACTTCGAAACCAAGTGCAACCATCAAACCAGATGAGATTTCATTTCCGTGTTTATTAAATTCAACAATGCCAACAAGCACAGCGGCAACCGCACCGAATGAGTGAGAAATTGCAGTTCGTTGTGGGACTGCAGTCATCGGCATAAAAATTGCCATCAACGCACCAGCAACCGAACCAATTATTATTCCAGCAATTATCCATTCGTAAGTTACAATTTCGGCTTTCATCAAAGTGCCGACGATTGCAAAAAGCATTCCGGCTTCGGCTAAAAACATTCCGCGTCGCGCAGACTGAGGCGAGCTTAATCCTTTTAAACCGAGAATAAAAAATACACCAGCGAGAATATAAATCGCTTCAAGAAGGATTTCTTGTGTCATGATTTTTTCTCCTTCTTTTTAAACATTTTGAGCATTCGGTCGGTAATCATAAATCCGCCGACAACATTTGTAGTTGCTGCAATTACCGCAATAAAGCCAAGTATTGTGCTTGTAAAATCGTGGTTACTGCCAGCCGCAACAAGCGAGCCGACAAGCGAAATGCCAGAAATTGCGTTTGTTGCCGACATCAGTGGAGTGTGAAGTGTTGGCGCGACTCTGCGGATAACTTCGAAACCGACGAAGCCTGCCAAAACTAAAATGTAAATTGAATCAATTAAATTCATTTTAAGTTTCCTTTTTTTTAATGTGATGTGATACTTACTTTTTTTACTCGACCAAGCGAAGTGCCTAAAAATTTTTCACCGATTGCAGTGAATTTTTCTGGAGAGTCGCTTACAAAAAATTGTAACCGAGCTTTGAGTCTACTTTTGTTTAATAAATTTTCTTTTTTTAAAACTTCAAAAACTTCTTTTGCGGCGGCTTCGCCCGAATCGATTAAATTTATTTCGTTGTTCGTTACTTCTCTTAAAATATTTTTTAAGAGTGGATAATGTGTGCAACCTAAAATTAAAGTATCAATTTTTTTTGCGATGAGTGGAAAAAGATATTCTTTCGCAAGTAGTTCAGTTGCTTTGTGATTAATTAATCCCTCTTCAACAAGCGGAACAAAAAGTGGACAAGCTTTTCCAAACGATAAAATATCTTTTTCATTCTGTCTGATTGCATTCTCGTAAGCTTTGCTTAAAATTGTTCCAGTAGTTCCGATGATGCCGATTTTTTTATTTTTTGTTGAAGCGACTGCTAATTTTGCACCGGGAATAATTACACCAACTACAGGAATACGAGAAATATTTTGCACAACATCAAGCGCAACTGCCGAAACTGTGTTGCAGGCAATCACAATCATTTTAACATTTTGCTTAATTAAAAATTCTGCATCATCTCGCGCGTACTCTCGAACAACTTGCGGAGATTTTGTTCCGTAAGGCACGCGGGCAGTATCGCCAAAATAAATTATATTTTCGTGCGGAAGAATTTGTTGCAAAGCGTGTACGACTGTTAAACCACCAATCCCAGAATCAAACACGCCGATAGGAAATTCTGCTTTTATGTTCACAATTTGTACGACAAAATTAGCAAAAATTATGCGCTACTGCAATTTTCTATCGTTGATTTTGGAACGAAATTATTTTAAATTGGTAAAAATCAACAAAGGAAAATGATGTCAACTTTAATAGAAAATATAATTGCAAGAGAAATTCTTGATTCACGCGGCAACCCAACAGTTGAAGCAGATGTTTTTTTAAATGATGGTTCGTTTGGACGAGCCGCTGTGCCAAGTGGCGCATCAACTGGTGAGCACGAAGCGAATGAACTTCGCGACGGAGATGAAAATAGATATTTCGGAAAAGGTGTTTTGAAGGCTGTCGAAAATATCAACACAAAAATTGCCGATGAATTAATTGGCTTTGATTCGCGAGAACAAGTTTCAATCGATAGAATGATGATAGATTTAGATGGGACTGACAACAAATCAAATCTTGGTGCAAATGCAATATTGGCTGTTTCGCTCGCAACTGCAAAAGCGGCTGCAAACTCGATGAAACTTCCGCTTTATCGATATCTTGGCGGAACAAATGCAAAAATTCTTCCAACTCCGATGATGAATATTATTAATGGCGGACGACATGCGGATAACAATGTTGACTTCCAAGAATTTATGATTGTGCCAGTTGGCGCAGAAACTTTTGCTGAAGCGTTACGAATGGGAACAGAAGTTTTTCACACACTGAAAAATGTTTTACGAAAAAAAGGATACAACACTTCGGTTGGAGATGAAGGTGGATTTGCGCCAAGTTTAAAATCAAACGAAGAAGCGCTTGAAGTAATTATGGAAGCAATCGCAAAAGCAAATTACAAAGCCGGAAGCGATATTTATATTGCGCTTGATCCCGCAACAAGCGAGATGTATCAAAAAGAAGATGGAACATATTTATTTTACAAATCATCGCAAAAGAAAATTACAAAAGAAGAGATGGTTGACTACTGGGCGAATTGGGTAAAAAATTATCCAATCATTTCGATTGAAGATGGAATGGCAGAAGATGATTGGGATGGATGGAAATTAATGACAGAAAAACTTGGAAACGAAATCCAACTTGTTGGAGATGATTTGTTTGTAACAAATACAAAAAGATTAAGTCGAGGAATTGAAGAAGGAATTGCAAATTCGATTTTGATAAAAGTAAATCAGATTGGAACATTGACTGAAACATTAAATGCAATTGAAATGGCGAAGCGTGCAAGTTACACATCAATAATTTCTCATCGCTCGGGCGAAACGGAAGATGCAACAATTGCTGACATTGCTGTTGCAACAAACTCTGGTCAAATAAAAACTGGAAGCGCAAGCCGAACTGATAGAATTGCAAAATACAATCAACTTTTAAGAATTGAAGAAGAGTTGGGCGATGATGCAAACTACGCTGGCTTTGGCGCATTTAATATTTCTATTTAAAAAACTATGGCACATATAAAATTCGGAACAGATGGATGGCGCGGTGTAATCGCAGATGATTTTACTTTTGAAGAATTAAGAAAAGTTTCCTTAGCAACGGCGCAATATTTTTCAAAACATAAAAAAGCAAAAAATGGAATTGTAATTGGTTACGATGCGCGATTTCTTTCGAAAGAATTTGCCGAGGTTGCCGCTCAAACAATCGCAAGCGCAGGCGTAAAAGTTTTACTCGCCGACCACATCGCAACTACGCCAATGGTTTCGCTCGGAGTAGTTCGGCTAAGTGCCGCAGGCGGAGTTGTAATTACAGCAAGTCATAACCCTGCAAAATATAATGGTTTTAAGATAAAAGGAGATTTTGGCGGACCTGCACATCCTGAAATGATTGATGAGGTTGAAAAATTTTTAGCGCCAATCCAAACGATGAAAGAGTTGCCGATAAAACTTTTACCATTTAATGAATTGTTGAAAAAGAAAAAAATTGAATTGGTAAATTACACAGCAATTTATTTAAACGATTTGCAATCAAAAATTGAATTTGATTTAATTAAGAATGAACATTTAAAAATTGTATTCGATGCGATGTACGGAGCTGGGCAAGGTGTTGCGCAATTATTTTATCCGCAATTAATTACTTTGCGAAATTCTTTCAATCCGAGTTTTGGTGGAGCGCACCCAGAACCACTTGCGCAAAATTTGCAAGAGTTGATGCTCGATGTAAGATTGAACAACGCACATATTGGTTTTGCAACCGATGGAGATGCAGATAGAGTTGGCGCAGTAGATGAAAATGGAAATTTTGTTGATTCGCACAGAATTTTTGCAATCCTTTTAAAATATTTAGTTGAACATAGATTGTACAAAGGCGAAGTTGTAAAATCACTTTCTGTTAGTGAGTTGATAAATAAAATGTGCGCGAAGTACAAAATTAAATTACACGAAACTGCAGTTGGCTTCAAACATCTTTGCAGATTGATGACAGAAAAAAAAATAATTATTGCTGGAGAAGAGAGTGGTGGAATTGGCGTGATGGGACATTTACCCGAACGAGATGGAATTTTTATCGGTTTTTTATTAGCCGAAGTTATGTCTGTTCGTAGAATGAAATTAAGCGAACTTGTAAAAGAATTGTTTGATGAATTCGGCGAGCATCATTATAATAGAGTTGACAAACTTTTAACAACAAAAGATAAAGATAGAATAATAAAAATTTGCAAATCAAATCCAAAAAAAATAGGCGAATTTAAAATTACAAAAATTGACTCAACTGATGGATTTAAATTTTATACAAAAGATGGATGGCTTTTAGTTCGCGCTTCGGGTACAGAGCCACTTCTTCGTTTTTATGCTGAATCGGATTCTCCGAAAAAAGTATCTGCAATGTTAAAAGCCGTGATGGCTCTTTAAAAAACTGGAGAAAATCTTGAATCAAATTCCAATTTTACATTTAAACTTAATTCAAACCTTAGGGCTTGCGGCAATAATTTATTCGATTGGAATTTTCATCAGAAAAAAAATTCCATTTTTAGATAGATTAAATATTCCTTCGGTTGTAATTGGTGGTTTATTGTTTGCAAACATAAATCTTTTTTTACGCGACAGAATTATAAATATCACTTTTGATACCGCAATACAACAACTTTTAATGATTGCATTTTTTACCACAATCGGAATGAGTGCAAGCGTGCCGCTTTTAAAAAAAGGGGGTAAGCAGGTAATTTTATTTTTATTTGTTTCGACAATTTTTTGTTTTATTCAAAATTTTATTGGAATTGGAGTTGCAAATTTTTTTGGTGTCAATCCGTTACTTGGTGTAATTGCTGGCTCGGTAACTTTGGTTGGAGGACCAGCGACAGGTTTGGCGTTTGCTCCACTTTTTGAAACTGCAGGAGTTGTTGGTGCAAGTACAATTGCAATTACAGCGGCAACATTTGGAATAATTTGCGGTGGAATTATTGGTGGACCAATCGGCACACGACTGATTTCAAAATATAAACTTGCAACTAAAAAGGATCATTTATCAAAAGAAGCAAAAGAAGAATTAGATGAACACGAATCATATTTTAAAGTTGAGAGCGAACAGGAAGATTCATCTTTACTTAAAACAATTTTAATTATTTTTGTAACAATGGGTGTTGGAAGTTTAGTTAGTAATTATTTTCAATCTCTCAGTTGGACATTGCCAGCATATATCGGTGCAATGTTGATTGCATCGGTTGTTAGAAATTTTGATGACTCAACTAAAATTTTAAAAATCAACCACAAAGGAATGGATATTGTGGGGACAATAAGTTTAAATATTTTTCTTGTTGTTGCGTTAATGGATTTAAAATTATGGGAGTTGGTACATTTGGCATTACCACTTGCAGTGATTTTATTTTTCCAAGCAATTGTAGTTGCACTATTTGTATTTTTTATTTTGTATAAAATAATGGGGCACGATTATGATGCGGCGGTAATTTCAAGTGGATTTATTGGTTTTGTTTTAGGGACAACTGCCAACGCAGTTGCAAACATGAAAACAATTGTTGCAAAATATGGCGCAAGCCCAAAAGCATTTTTAATTGTTCCGATGGTTGGTGCATTTTTTATCGATTTCACAAATGCAATAATTATAACTTTCTTTTTAAACTTATTTAAATAATTTTTTGGAGGACAAAATGAAACAAAAATATTTTATACTTTTTATCGTTCTAATTTCATTTTTATTTTCGGGTTGCATGATGTTAGCGATGCGTGGAGATAGAAAAATGGGAATGATAGAAAAAAACTCTCACGCTTCTCACGAAAATAATGGGCTTGAAAAACATCGCGCTCATTACGATAAGGAAATACGCGAGGTTTTAACCGAACAAGTAAGAAATTGGAACGAAGGAAGCATTGAAGGATATATGAATACTTACGAAAAAAGCGATTCAATTTTATTTGCAAGTGGAGGGAATATAACTTTCGGCTGGCAAACTCTTTTTGAAAGATTTCAAAAAAAATATCCGAACAAAGAAGCGATGGGAGTTTTAACTTTTTCTGATTTAAGAGTTGAAGTTGTGTCGGAAAATTTTGCTGTAGCTTTTGGTAGATGGAATATTGCAAGAAACGAAAATCCACCAAACGGACTTTTTACTTTGTATGTTAAAAAAATCAATGGCAATTGGAAAGTAGTGCACGATCATTCTTCGGTTGCAGAATAAATAAAAACCAAAAAAGGAAAAAAATGAAAAAACTTATTTTATTCACGGCTATACTATTTGTTTTTACAAATACTTACTCACAAAAAAAAGGATCAACAAAATTGAAAACAGAAAAAGATAAAATGGCTTACGCGGTAGGTTACGATATTGGGAAAAGAGTTTTTGGCGATTTAAAAAAAATTGAAATCTCAAAAGAATTATTTTTAAATGGACTAGCTGACGGAGTCAACAGTAAAACTTCTGCTCTAAGCGATACAGATGCAATGGAAGTTTTAAATAAACTTCAACAAATGTTTAACGAAATAAATCAAAAAGAAATTGCAAAAGAGGGCGAATCAAATTTAATGCAGGAAAAAATATTTTTCGAAGCGAATTCGAAAAAAGAAGGAGTCGTAACTTTACCAAGTGGACTTCAATATAAAGTCATCACGCAAGGCGCTGGTAAAATTCCAAAAGCAACCGATACAGTTGTAACGCATTATCGCGGAACAGTAATTGATGGAACTGAATTTGATAATTCTTATACGCGCGGTGAGCCAGCAAGTTTCCCAGTGAACAAAGTTATTAAAGGTTGGACAGAAGCATTGCAATTAATGAATGTCGGATCGAAGTGGGAACTTTATATTCCGTCAGCACTCGCTTACGGAAATCAACAACGAAGTGAAGTGATAAAACCAAACTCAGTTTTAATTTTCACAATCGAACTACTTGATGTAAAATAATGTTTTCTCGCGGGGAAAGATTTGCAGTTGAAATTATTTCAACTGGGTTTGAGGGAAAAAGCATTGCAAAACATAACGATATTGTAATTTTTGTTGATGGTGGAGTTGAAGGAGATTTTGCAGAGATTGAAATTACAAAAACGAAAAAAAAATATGCCGAAGCAAAAATTATTGATTTAAAAAATCCTTCCGTAAATCGCATCGAGCCGAAGTGTAAACATTTTGGCTCTTGTGGTGGCTGTAAATACCAGCATGTAAATTATTCCGAGCAATTAAAATTTAAACGCCAACATGTTTTGGACTCACTTGAGAGGATTGGAAATTTAAAAAATGTACAGGTGTTTGAAACTTTGCCTTCGCCTGAAATTTATTTTTATCGAAACAAAATGGAATTTTCTTTTGGGCTCGATAGATGGTTGACTGCGGAAGAAATTCTCACCGATATAAAACGCGCAGGATTTTATTTAGGATTTCACGCGCCACAACGATACAACAGGATTATTGATGTGGTTGAGTGCCATCTCGAATCCGATTTAAGTAATAAAATATTAAATTTTGTAAAAAATTATTCGCAGGATAATAATTTAGAAATTTATAATTCAGAAACTCAAACTGGATATTTGAGAAATCTTGTAATTCGCGAGGGAAAAAACACAGGCGATGTAATGGTGAACTTGGTAACATTTCTCGACTTGCCTGATGTGATGAAAAAATTTTGCGACGCGCTCGTAAAAAATTTTCGAGAAGTTACAACGGTAATTAATAATATAAATTCCAGACGAGCGCAAATTGCTGTTGGCGATAGAGAAAAAATATATTTTGGAAGTGGAACAATATCTGAAAAACTAAATGGAATTAATTTTCAAATCTCGGCAAATTCTTTTTTCCAAACCAACACTCATCAATCTGAAATTTTATTTAATGTTGTTAAAGATTTTGCCGAACTAAAAAAAGAAGATGTTGTGTACGATTTATATTGCGGAACCGGTTCAATCGCTTTAACAATTGCCAAAAATGTTAAAGAGGTAATTGGAATTGAACTGATTGAAAGCTCAATTGAAAATGCAAAAAAAAATCAACAAGCAAACGGAATTACAAATTGCACTTTCATTGCAAGCGATTTAAAAGATTTGTTGACAAAAAATTTTTCCGAAATTGAACATTTTGGTTTACCAAGTTGCATAATTCTCGATCCACCACGAAACGGTCTTCATCAAAAAATAATTGAAGAAATTTGTAAATTTAAAACACCGAAAATTATTTATGTAAGTTGCAATCCCGCAACGCTTGCAAGAGATTTAAAATTGTTTGCCGAGTTTGGATACGAAATTACAAAAGTTCAACCAGTGGATATGTTTCCGCATACTTATCATATTGAGTCGGTAGCGCAATTACAATTAACTTTTAGCAATTGACATTTATCATTTTACAATTATCAATAAATAATCTTTGTAACAACTTAGAGTCTTAGTGGTTATTTTTTTTGTCACAAAGATGCACTAAGTTTTTTTTCTCAAAACAAAAGTCTCTCTCCTTTTTTAAGGAGAGAGGTGAGGTTGAAGACTTTCCAAGTTTTTACTTGTCCGCTTCAGGCGGAAAACTTGGAAAGTCTTTCCGTCACTCTTCGACAGGTCACGCAAAGCCTGCAAGGCAGGCAAAGCGTGATGGCGCCAAAGGCGCTCACTCAGAGTGACAGTTTTATTTTTATATATATCTTCTATTAGTAATTAGTAACCCCAGACTTTAGTCTGGGGAAAAGTCTCATCAAATTCTCTCGGACTTTAGTCCAAAACAATGTGAAGCGATTTTTATTTATATTCTCTAAAATAATTTTATAAATGCCCTTTAAATTAATTTCAGATTTCAAACCCGATGGCGATCAACCCGAAGCAATAAAACAGCTTTCGGAGGGAATTATTCGTGGTGAAAAATATCAAACATTGCTCGGCGTAACTGGTAGCGGAAAAACTTTTACAATCGCAAATGTAATTGAAAAAGTTCAAATGCCAACTTTGGTAATGTCGCACAATAAAACTTTAGCGGCGCAACTTTTTGCGGAGCTCAAAAATTTTTTTCCAAATAATAAAGTTGAGTTTTTCATCAGCTATTACGATTACTATCAACCCGAAGCGTATCTGCCCGTTACCGATACTTACATTGCAAAAGATTCTTCGGTGAACGAAGAGATTGATAGATTGCGATTGAGAGCAACGAGCGCACTTTTAAGTGGCGACCCAAATGTAATTGTAGTTGCATCAGTTAGCGCGATTTATGGAATTGGTTCGCCCGAGGAATGGAATCGGCAAATTGTTACTATTCAAAAAGGAGAACAAATCGAGCGAAATGTTTTGCTGAAAAAATTTCTCAACATTCATTACAGCAGAAATGATTATGAATTTACTCGCGGAACTTTTCGTGTTCGTGGCGATGTTGTTGAATTAATTCCCGCAAGCGAAAATGAAGAGGCGCTTCGTATTCAATTTTTCGGAGATGAAATCGAGCGAATTTCTATCATAAATAGAATTGATGGAAATATAATTGCCGATTCGCCAACTGAAACAATTTATCCATCGAAACATTTTTTAACATCTCCCGAAAATTTAGAGCATGCAATTAAATCCATCGACATCGAACTTGAAGAGCGAGTAGAATATTTTAAAGAGGTTGGAAAATATCTCGAAGCGCAAAGAATAAATCAACGAACAAAATTTGATATTGAAATGCTTCGCGAAGTTGGATATTGTCAAGGCGTTGAAAATTATTCGCGACATCTTGCTCGGCGTGAAGCTGGTTCGCGTCCATTTTGTTTGTTCGATTATTTTCCGAAAAATTTTCTTTGTGTGATTGATGAGTCGCATGCAACAGTTCCGCAAATAAAAGGAATGCAACATGGCGATCGAGCGCGAAAAGATACTTTAGTTGAACATGGATTTCGTTTGCCATCCGCGCTTGATAATCGTCCGTTAAAATTTGAAGAGTGGGAAGAAATTTTAAATCAAGTAATTTTTGTAAGCGCAACTCCAACTGATTATGAATTTAAAAAATCTGGCGGCACTTTTGTCGAACAAGTAATTCGTCCAACAGGTTTGCTCGATCCCGAAGTAATTGTTCGACCTTTAAAAAATCAAATCGATGATTTGATTGAAGAAATTCGCAAACGGATTTTGCAAAAAGATCGAGTGCTCGTTACGACTTTAACAAAACAAATGGCTGAGGATCTTTCGGAATATTTATCAAATTTAAATATTCGTGTAAATTATATTCACTCAAGTATTGAAACTTTAGAGCGAGTTGAAATTTTGCGAAATCTTCGGCTTGGCAATTTTGATGTTTTGGTTGGAGTAAATCTTTTGCGCGAAGGGCTTGATTTACCAGAGGTTTCGCTTGTTGCAATTTTGGATGCCGATAAAGAAGGATTTCTGCGTTCGGAGCGATCGTTGATTCAAACCGCTGGCAGAACCGCACGCAATGTCAATGGACTTGTAATTCTTTACGCAGATAAAATTACAAACTCGATGAAAAAAATGCTTGATGAAACTACACGAAGAAGAGAGAAACAAATTAAGTACAATAAAAAAAATAAAATAGTTCCCAAAACAATTTTAAAAAGTAAAGAAGAAATATTTTCTTCAACCTCTATTGCTGATATGAAAGCAACTGGCGATATAAAAAAACAAATTGTGTTTGAGCAAATGCAAGATGCAATTGTAAAAAAATTAACCAGCGAACAAAAAGAAGATTTGATTCAAGAGTTGATGGATGAAATGGCTCGTGCTTCGAGTGATTTGGAATTTGAATCTGCCGCGCATTTAAGAGATGAGATTGAAAGAATAAAAAAAATGAAATGAAATTATTTTCGTCTATAATAAAAAATATTATTATCCCTATTCGGGAATTTATTTTTCCGCCACTTTGTTTTTCTTGCGGAGAATTTTTGCTTGACAACGAAAGAAGAATTTGCGAGAAATGTTGGTCATCATTAAAAGAGGTAAATCAAAATGATTACACAGTAAAAATATTAAAATCGAGATTTGAAAAGACAAAATTAATTGATGAATTTTTTACTCATTGTTATTTTGAGAGTGGTGGCGTTTTGCAAACACTCGCTCATCATCTTAAATACGAGGAGATGACAATTTTCGGATTTGAACTTGGGAAAAAATTGGCTGGGCAAATCCCAATAAATATTTTAGAAAAAGTTGATGGACTTATTCCAATTCCGCTTCATAAAATCAAGGAAAGAGAAAGGGGATATAATCAATCTTTTTTTATTGCAAAGGGAATTGTTTCGGAATTTAAAATCCCAATTTACAAAGATTTAATTATCCGAAAAAAATATACTACCTCTCAAACAAAATTGAATTTAATGGAGAGAAAACAAAATGTTTCTGATGCGTTTTCAATAAATCCAAAATTTACAAATTTTGTTAAAGGAAAAAATTTTATTATTGTAGATGATATAATTACAACTGGTGCAACAATTGAAGCAGTTGCATCTGTGTTGAAAAATTTTGGAGTGGAAAAAATTTATGTGGCATCAAGTGCGATTGCAAAATTGGATAAAAATGAAAATCCCCCAGATATTTCTGAGGGATTAGTAGTAGCGGGGGCAGGACTTGAACCTACAACCTTCGGGTTATGAGCCCGACGAGCTACCAATTGCTCCACCCCGCGATGTGTTTAACAAATATAGGAAATAAAAAACTTTAATCAAAAAATAAATTTATGAACAAACCAACAATACTAATTTCGAATGATGATGGAATTGATTCAAGAGGAATCATTTCGCTTGTAACAGAATTAAAAAAAGTTTCAAATGTTTTTGTTGTCGCACCAAGCCGACAACAAAGCGCAGTCGGTCATGCAATAACAATGTCAAGTCCGATACGAATGCAAAAATATGAACGCGATGGAATTTTTTTTGGTTACGCAGTTGATGGCACACCAGCAGATTGCGTTAAACTTGCAGTTCGATCTTTGTTAAAAATAAAACCAGATTTAATTGTTTCAGGAATTAATCACGGATCGAATACTGCGATTAGCGTAATTTATTCTGGAACAGTTTCTGCCGCAACCGAAGGAACAATTTTAGGAATTCCATCAATTGCATTTTCACTCACAACTTATGATGAAGCAGATTTTTCTTACGCAGCAGAGTTTGCAAAAAATTTATCTTTGCTTGTAATTAAAAATGGATTACCAAAAGGAACTTTGTTGAATGTAAATATTCCACCAATTCCAAAAAATGAAATCAAAGGAGTTTTAATTACTCGACAAGGAAAATCAATTTGGAATGATGAATTTGAAACTCGTCGCGATCCAAGTAATCGAGAATATTTTTGGTTGAAAGGTGAATTATTAGAATTAGACATTGAAGATGATATTGATCAAAAAGCAATTATAGAAAATAAAATTTCAATCACTCCGCTTCAATTTGATTTAACAGATTACAAAGCCATCGAACAATTAAAAAATTGGGAGATTGATTCTCTGCTTTAATTTTTTTAAAAAATAAAAATATATACTATTTTTTTAACACAAAGTATTGACTTGGTAGTATTGTTTTACTATATTTGTAACCCCACCAAAAGTGGGTTTAGTTCTTTGAAATTTTGTGTGTAAAGCTAACGTTCAATTTTTTTTAAGTAATCAACTTTGGCAATTATAAAGCCAAATTAAACTCAAAGTTTTTACAACGGAGAGTTTGATCCTGGCTCAGGACGAACGCTGGCGGCGTGCCTAACACATGCAAGTCAGGGATAACAAGGTAGCAATATCTTGTTGTACCGGCGCACGGGTGAGTAATATATAGGCAATCTCCCTCTTGATTGGGAACAACCTCGCGAAAGCAAGGCTAATACCGAATAATACAACAATTCCGCATGGAAATGTTGTTAAAGCCTTCGGGCGTCAAGAGATGAGCCTTTATCCCATTAGATAGTTGGCGAGGTAATGGCTCACCAAGTCTACGATGGGTAGCTGATCTGAGAGGATGATCAGCCACACTGGAACTGAGACACGGTCCAGACTCCTACGGGAGGCAGCAGTGAGGAATATTGCGCAATGCCCGAAAGGGTGACGCAGCGACGCCGCGTGAAGGATGAAGGCCCTATGGGTTGTAAACTTCTGTAGAGAGGAAAGAATATTTCGCTATACGCGGAATTGACGGTACCTCTAAAGTAAGGATCGGCCAACTACGTGCCAGCAGCCGCGGTAATACGTAGGATCCAAGCGTTGTCCGGATTTACTGGGTGTAAAGGGAGCGCAGGCGGACTTTCAAGTCGGTGGTGAAATCTCGAGGCTCAACCTCGAAACTGCCTCCGATACTGTTAGTCTTGAATCTAGAAGAGGGCGATGGAATTCATGGTGTAGCAGTGAAATGCGTAGATATCATGAAGAACACCAGCGGCGAAGGCGGTCGCCTAGTCTAGTATTAACGCTCAGGCTCGAAAGTGTGGGTAGCAAACAGGATTAGATACCCTGGTAGTCCACACCCTAAACGATGAATACTCGATGTTGGAATTTTTCAGCATCTGAGCTAACGCATTAAGTATTCCACCTGGGGAGTACGATCGCAAGGTTGAAACTCAAAGGAATTGACGGGGGCCCGCACAAGCAGTGGAGCATGTGGTTTAATTCGATGCAACGCGAAGAACCTTACCTGGGTTTGAAAGGCAAGTGACAACCGATGAAAGTCGGTCTCCCCGCAAGGGGCACTTGTACAGGTGCTGCATGGCTGTCGTCAGCTCGTGCCGTGAGGTGTTAGGTTAAGTCCTGCAACGAGCGCAACCCCTACACTTAGTTGCCATCAGGTAATGCTGGGAACTCTAAGTGAACTGCCTACGCAAGTAGTGAGGAAGGTGGGGATGACGTCAAGTCCTCATGGCCCTTACACCCAGGGCTACACACGTGCTACAATGGCCGCTACAATGGGTCGCAAGAGCGCAAGCTGGAGCCAATCCCACAAAAGCGGTCTCAGTTCGGATTGAGGGCTGCAACTCGCCCTCATGAAGCTGGAATTGCTAGTAATCGC
>ERZ1292623.2936-Hain-H51-01um-R1-2936-length-14872-cov-10_pt1 | contig 14872 bp, 15 predicted proteins | sample MGYA00564398_ERZ1292623 | MGnify/ENA primary metagenome ERZ1292623 (study PRJEB36523, sample SAMEA6512633) | groundwater metagenome | collected 2019-01-07 | study: AquaDiva: Metagenomics assemblies of 32 groundwater samples
ACTATTGTACCGAAAAACCCCACAGAAATGTGGGGTTTTTCGTGCAACAAAGCCGATTCGGGAGTGAAATGTAGTAGCTCTTTGGTTTTAACATTCAACTAATAAGGAATAATCTAATGGATTCGCAAGAGGCAATTCGTGTCTCGCTCATAGGATGCTCGACGATCTCAGAAAAAAGTCTTTCGATTAATGGTGCCAATTATGTTGATACCAAAGTCATTCCAATTCCTCCCAGTCTTCTTGAAACAATGGGTTGGCCAAATGATTTGGTTTTACGATTGGTGCATGCAGATCACACTGATCGTAAAAACGGCGATTATCACACATATGTCGGTATTCTTTCAAGGTTGAATAAACAGCTTGGAGTGAGAGACATTTCGAATCGTTTCTGTTTGGAGGTAAAGATTGTTGCGAATAGGGGTGAAAGTAGTTGGGCTAAATTTGGCGGGAACTTTAATTGCAGACCGTTTGAGGATTTTGACGAAGTTGGTCCGATTGGTTGGGACGGTTTTACCCTCTTGATGTTTTGGAAAGCAATCGATCGGGAGTGACACCTCTCAAACACAACACACAAGGGCGACCCATCACAACGGGCCGCTCTTTTTTATTTTCTAAATTATGACGAATCAACCCTACCTCTTTTCCGCCAGAAGTCCGTCAATCAGTTGCTTCATGCCTTCGAAGGGAATGGCGCCTTGGAGCGCAATTTTCTTGCCGTCGGGAGTGATGACTACGGGGAAGGGGGTGCCGTTACCGCCGGCGGCCACCGCATCTTGGTATTGAGCGTCAACGACTGAAGCCGTCGCTCCGTTGTTTTGACATTTGATAAAATCCGCCTCATCAAGACCCATGCTTGAAGCAATAACTGGCAATTGGGCGAGATCAAGACCATTATTGGACGGGGTTATCTCAAAAACTTTATTAATGTAAGTCCAGAATTGATCATTCCCGCCGAGCTTGAAGGCACACTCCGCGGCCTCGGCTTCTTTCCGCGCTTTCGAGTGAAGTTGGTCGAGCGGGAAGTGCCGATAAACCCAAGCCACTTGCCCCTTCGCGCCATATTCTTGCATTACTTGAAGCATTGTTTTGTGAAAGGTTTTGCAGAAAGGGCATTCGAGGTCGGAGAATTCGACAATTTTAATCGGGGCCTGCGGATCACCAAGGAGGTGATCGGCGGCCGAAATCGGTTTCAAATTCTCCAGTTTTGCATTAGCCGCGATACTCGGAGCCGCCACCTGACCGGCGGATGGCGCGCTACCACTGCCTTGAGAGTAAATCGCCCCCGCAATAATCAAACCGGCAATCACGATGGCCCCGGGGACTGTATAAGATGCTGACGAAACTTTATTCTCTGTCTTATTTTCTTCCATAAAAATTATTTTGATTACTCATAATAATATTCAGAGCTTAGCAGGTGTTTCCCTTTTAGGCAAATGAACACCCATTAAAAAATAATCTTAAACCGTTGGAGAGAGGTGGTCGGTGAGATATTTGATTGTACCGCCAACTTTTTTACCCGGGTTAAAAATGTTTTGCGGATCGAAAATGGTTTTGGTTTGACGAAAGAGTTCACAAATCTCGGGACCGTAGAGTTTTTCTAGATAAGGCGTTCGGACAATCCCGTCATTATGTTCGGCGGTGATTGACCCGCCGTAAGACACCACGAGATCGTAGACGAGCGAAGAAATTTCCGTAATTACTTTCGTGTCGCGTAATTCTTCCGGACCCATGAGCGGAATGATATGGAAATTGCCATCGCCGACATGCCCGGCAATCGTGTACCACAAATGGTAGCGATCAAGGATCGCCGTCAGTTTAGGTAAGAATTCCGGTAAGAATTCCGGTCGGACGATAATGTCATCAATGAAGGGCGCCGTGCGCTTGCCCTTCACATGGTGCCGAAGCAGATTGAAACTCTCCCGCCGAATGGTCCAATATTTTGAGGCCTCTTCCGGTGTCTTCGTCACGCGGTGCTGCAAGCCAAGTTTGGCCGCTCGCTTGGCCGACTCAATGAGCGCATCATTAATTGCCGTTTCGTTATCACCGGAAAATTCCGCCAACACCACAAGTTTAGGCAAGCCACCGCGGATAAGAAAAGAAACTTCCGGCAAAAAACTAGCCAGCAAACGGAAAAATCTTTTCGCCTTCATTGACTTCATGATTCCCCGCCAAAAACGCAACGCAAGTTTGATGGTATTATCATCGTACGATTCAATACTCTCCGGCTTGAGTGGCAGAAGTTCATTAACCAAACGAGCGACCGGTGTCAAATCTTTCAAAAAAACGACGAGTAATTTAGATATTGGTTTGATCGGCACGAGGCGAAAGGTAATCTCTGTCACAATGCCGAGCGTTCCCTGGGAACCAACGATCAGTTTGGCCAAATTGAAAGTTTGTCCATCCCAAACATTCCAAAGATAATAACCGGCCGAGTTTTTAGTCACTTTGGGCTTGGCCGCTGCCAGCTCGGTTTCGTGTTCGGTAATTAATTTAAAAAGTTGGCGGTAAAGATCTCCTTCAAAATCTGATTGCGCCATCTTCGTCTCGAGCGCCGCGCGGTCAAGTGGCTTGACCAGATATTCGTGCCCGTCACTAAAAATTATTTTAAGCGATTCGATGTAATCTTCAGTTTTTCCATAAGCGAGCGTCTTCTCGCCACCGGCGTTGTTACCCACCAGGCCGCCCAAAGCGCAGAGCTCGCGCGAGGCCGGATACGACGGCATGATTCGGCCGTGTTTCAGAGTCTCTTGTTCGAAATCACGGTAGAAGGTGCCCGGGAGCGCGGTTGCTGATTCATCACTCACTCGACTCACTCCATGCATAAATTTCGTTACATCGAGAATGATGGACTCGTTGAGTGAACCACCGGACATACAGGTACCCGCGGCCCGGACGGTGATCGAGAGTTCGGGGTGGAGTGGCTTCTCGCGCTTCACAAATTCGACCAAGCGCGCGATATCTATGGCATCGCGGGGGAAGAGCACCAGCGCCGGCCGCACCTTGAAGAGACTGGCGTCGCGGCTATAAGTGTCGAGGGTCGCGGCTTCGGTATGCACTTCGCCGCGGAAAAAAGTTTTAATTGCTCGCGCTAATTCCTCAGTCAGCATGGTGGAAATTGAAGAGTTTGAGTTTTTGACTCACCACGCGCTCGACCGCCTGCATCGCGGGTCGAAGAATTTTGTACGGCGCCACTTCTTCGGGATTTTCCTGGAGGGATTGCTTCAGGGCGTCGCGGTAAGCAACGCGGATTTCGGTGTTGACATGAACGATCGCTGCCCCCGATTTAATCGCCCCTTGAATGTCAGCATCCGTGTTACCCGAGGCCCCGTGGAGGACAAGTGGCACTCGCGCGGCTTCACGCACGCGGCGAATGAGATCGAGGTGGAGCGCCGGGTCACCACCAACTTTAAACATGCCGTGGATATTGCCGACCGCCGGGGCGAGGAGATCGACACCGGTCTCTCTCACAAACTGCGCGGCGGCCTCGGGCGTCGGTAAATTTTTCTCTTCCAGGGAGACACCCGTCGGCAAAGCGTCTAAAATTTTTGACGATGTGCCAATGTAACCAATCTCGCCTTCGACCAACACCCCATGGCCACTCGTTCGGGCATAGTCCACACAGCGTTTGGTGACGGCCATATTCTCCTCCATCGGCAATTTACTACCATCGAAAATTACTGCATCATAACCCGCGTCAATCGCCTCTTTCACTCGATCGAAGGAATAGGTGTGATCAGCGTTTAAAAAAATGGGCAAGCTAGATTCAGCACGCACGCTCGCGACTAGCGCCGCGGCTTGTCGAACTCCAATGAAATCGCGTTCGCCTTCCGACACCCCGATAATCACTGGCACGGCAAGGGCACGCGCGGCGCGGATAATTCCCCAAAAACCCTCAAGATTCGAAATATTAAAATGCCCAATCGCTACCCCCCTTTCCCCAGCTTCCTTAATGTACTCCCGCAAAGTTTTCATAGGGTTATTCTAGCATACCAATCAACATCTTGATATAATCGTCGGATGAAGAATCAACAAGAGCAACAATTTGATTTCGTCGGAATTGGGGATATTGTGACCGATGCCTTCATTCGGTTGAAAAATGCCGAGCTTCATTGCAGTGTGAATCACGAGCATTGTGAAATTTGCATGGCTTTCGGAGCAAAAATTCCTTATGAGTCGATGACGGTGGTCCCGGCTGTTGGCAATAGTCCCAACGCCGCCGTCGCTGCCGCGCGCTTGGGGTTACAGACGGCGCTAGTCACTGATCTAGGGACGGATTACCACGGCGATGAAGCGGTCACCACTTTAATTAAAGAAAAAGTTGAGCCGCGTTTTGTCCGCCGCCACGCTGGCAAAAAAACTAATTATCATTATGTCTTGTGGTATCAAGATGACCGGACAATTCTCATCAAGCATGAAGAATATTCGTATTCATTACCGGAGATAGGGAAACCAAAATGGATTTATCTAAGTTCGCTCGGTGAACACTCGCTTACTTATCACGGAATGATTGAGAGATATTTGCAGGAAAACCAGACAGTGAAATTGGCCTTCCAACCCGGCACATTTCAAATTAACTTGGGCCCCGAAAAATTGAAGGGGATTTACGAACGGACGGAAATTTTCTTTTGCAATGTGAGTGAAGCGCAAAAAATTCTAAAATTAGAAAACGCAAAACCTGATATCAAGGATTTATTGGCTGGGGTCAAAAAACTCGGTCCTAGAATTGCTGTCATTACCGATGGCCCGAAGGGGGCTTATGTTTCTTATGGCGAGCAATCATGGTTTATACCACCTTATCCTGACCCGCAAGCGCCGCTTGAACGCACTGGCGCGGGCGACGCTTTCTCCTCCACCTTTGTCACCGCGGTCGCGCTTGGCAAATCTATTCCCGAAGCTCTCGCTTGGGCGCCGATTAATTCCATGTCCGTTGTCCAAAGGGTTGGCGCCCAAGCTGGTCTCCTAACGCGCGAAGCGCTTGAGCAATATCTCGCTCAAGCGCCCGCCAACTACCAACCGAAAATTATTTAACTTTTAACTAAAACCAGCCACTAGTTACTCGTCGGCGTCCCCATACCAGTCGCCTCGCACTTCTTGCACAACGCCTTGTGGTTGAAAATCTCCACGATTGCCGCGAGACCAACCAAAACATAAATCACCTTAGTAATCATCGAGCCCTCCGCGAAGAGATTTCCAATCCCCCAACCGAAGGCGGTCAGAAGCCAATTCAAGCCGCCGATAATAAGTAGAATGAACGCAATACCATGCAATCCTTTCATAAAATATAAAGTTAGCTAATAATAATAATGTCGGCGAAGTTAGTAAACTGACCGACCTCTCCAGTTTACCACAATTTGGTCAAGTACTTATCCCCGTCGCGCCAGCACTCGCTTGATCGCGGCTGTAATTCCAGTTACTCCCAAATTGTAATGTTCCACCAGCTCGGCTGGTGTCCCCGATTGACCGAATTCGTCACGCACGCCGACGAACTCGATCGGCGCTAGATAATTAGCGGCGAGTAACTCGGCCACTGCCCCACCTAAGCCGCCGATTTGCTGATGCTCTTCCACCGTCACCACCGCTCCGGCCCGCTTCACTTCCGTCAGGATTGTCTCCTTATCAAGCGGCTTCACGGTGTGGCAATTAATTACCGTCACCATGGTCTTCTCCCGCGCGAGAAGCCGAGCGGCGACGAGGGCATTATAAACTAATGGTCCGCAAGCAATGATCACGACGGTCGTTTTCTCGGGACTAATTAAAACATTGGCTTGACCAATGATAAACGGCGAATCGTCGGTTGTTATTACCGGCGTTTTCTCGCGGGCAAGGCGAAGGTAAGCAGGACCGTCATGTTTAGCAATCGCCATGGTCGCCCGCTTGGCCTCGAGCGCGTCCGCCGGCACCACGACCGTCATCCGCGGAATCACCCGCATAATAGCGATGTCTTCAATCGCTTGATGCGTCCCGCCGTCGGGACCAACCGACACACCAGCGTGGGAGCCGACAATCTTCACATTGCGGTTGTTGTAGCAAATCGTCGTTCGGATCTGCTCCCAATTCCGGCCGGGACTAAACATCGCATAGGAAGAGAGGAAAGGGATCTTACCCATCGCCGCAAGGCCGGAAGCGACTCCGGCTAAATTCTGCTCGGCGACCCCAATCTCGACAAACCGTTGGGGAAACTTATTTTTAAACAAATGCATCTGCGTGGACTCGGTCAAATCCGCGCACAAACCAACAATGCGCTCATCTTGCTCGGCTGCGGCCACCAATCCCTCGCCGAAGCCCTTCCGAATTGGCGCCTGCTCGACATTCAGATCGAAGACTTTCGGATTAAGTTTTTGCGCGGGGTTGAGCATAAATTTAGTCTACAAAGAAAAAAAGGAAAATACGAGTATTAAATGGAGTACGCTTAGAATGGTTGCTAAAAGTATTTTTGTTGACTTCTTTTGCCTTAAAATTGATCCAAGACCATAAACCGCGATAAAAATTGATGAAAAAAACCAAACAAATCTTGAAGTGATGTTAATCCACGGAAAAGCAGTAGTGTAGTCTCCATGAGGTGTCACACCAATAAAAATGAATATTGGAATACAAACTAAGTAGGTCAAAGATAAAATCCTTAGCCATTTGTAAGATTCATTACTAGAATTCACCGATAGATTATTTTCACTCATATTCACTTTGGGTATAATTTTACCACTTGTATTATTTTTTAACAGTTAGCTCCAAACCTAGACCATGCGTCACTTTGTTTAAAAATACCAGTGACGGATTAACTCGTCCGGATTCAAAACGAGCTAAAGCGGGCTGGGCGACACCAATCTTTTTAGCCAATGCCTTCTGAGTAAGATTGCTTTGAATCCGCGCGCCAATCAAAGAGTCAATAATCTTGTATTCAAATTCTAGATCATCATAAGCCTTCTTGTACCCGGGATTTTTCATCCACTTATTGTGCAGGCTGTGGAATGACTTCAATTTTATTTTTTGCTTTTTCATACTAATAAATATAACATATCTGTTATTGAGAATGCAAGAAGTTTAATCTCTGTCGAGCTGTGGATAAATCTTTATATTTCAGTTTTTGAGATTTTTTGTGAATTGCGTACAGAAGAATAGCTCGGCCATCAAAAAAAGTATAGAAAATTCTTATATTCTCAATGCTTCTAATTCTTAATTCATACAAATCTTTTTCTAATCTCTTACTGTCAGGCATTGTCAGTTCGTATGCCCTTTTAGAGAGTAACTGTACACTCCTATCAACCCTCGCCCGCGTTATTTTATCCAGAGAAGTAAGGAAATTTTCAATGTCCCGATGAAAATAATTTACTTCCATAATTCGCCGAAGCCCTTCCGAATTGGCGCCTGCTCGACATTCAGATCGAAGACTTTCGGATTAAGTTTTTGCGCCGGGTTGAGCATAATTAAGGACCTATATGACAATCACCCTTAATGGAATCAATATCAAGAATTGATAGCGACACCCCCCTCACTAAGAAAAAAATAATCACCAATGAAATAATTATTAAAAAAAAGCGCAACAAAGATGGTAAATTATTTTTAGGGAACAAAATTATACTCGTTACGATGGACCATATCGCTAAAATTGGCTGAATAAGTAAGTTAAAACCCATCCCAGCACACAAACCTCCGCCGTTACTCCTTATATACACTATCAATAAAAGTAGAAGGGTTACAAAAACTATAGTAAAAATAAGATAGTTCCGTATTTTTTTACTCATGTTCTTTTATTCACAATCTTACCACATTCAAACCTCCCCACCGCCGCGCCTAGTGCATAACCAAATTATTTTAACTTGGTGAAAACATCTACCTCGGTGAGATTAGTGTCGGCGGTGAGGTATTTGGTAATAAAGGTTTCGTAGCGGCGGTCAATGACGCGGGCGTAGCCGGTGCCCCAGGGAATGTGCTGTTGGAGGAATTCGCCGGCGGCATTAGTGGTGGTGTTGGTGGAAGCATTAACGCCACTGACTACGACACCGGCCGGGATAATTCCGTCAATCACCTTCACTCGGCCGGCGACCGAGCCATTGGTGTAAACATTCGCCACATCACTCACCTTCACGCGCGAGAGGCCACTGCCGTTGAAAAAGTAGATGCCGCCTGACGCATCAGAGGTACCGAGCGTCACTTCGTAGGTGGCGTTATTGGTGAGACCGCCAACGGTGGCATTCGAGGTCGTGGTCGTCGCCGTCACATTCGCTCCCGACCAAGTACTACTGCCTTCGAGTCGCCACATAAGGGCAACTTTATTTAAGTTAGGATCAAACTTGACCGGCCACCGCCAAGTGATCGCCGGCGTGCCGGTATTCGCAACATTCTTGTAAGCGACATAGTAGAGCGGGAGTCCCGGCCGATTACTAGGGTCAGCCGTGTAAGTGAACGCCTCTTCATAATACGAACCGGGCTGAATCACTCCATCCTCTCCCTCGACGAATAATCGGAACGACACCTCGCCTTGGAAATTCCTAGTGCTGCTTATCCCCACCTCGAGATCAAGAGTTGCCCCGGCGTTGATGACCAAATGATTTTCTTCGAAATCAAATGAAGCGAAATGGTAATCGTCGGTAATGATGTGTAAATCACCGGTATCAATCGCCGCAGTGCCCGGATTAGTGAGTCGAATATTGAAAATGGTTACCGCCCCGGTCTGAAAATTAGAAGTCGGAATAATATCGGAGATCAAGAGGCCGGTGGGCGCCGCATTAACCGCCAGCGCCTTAATCACCTTCGCCGTGGTGTAAAGGTCGTGGCGGAGACTGCCGTCCGTCTCTTGCTCCCGCTCGAAATAGGCCATCGCCTCGGCGTCGTAGATCGGACTGGCTCCCGATGCTTTAATCGCGTGATAAGCCAGTGCCGTGTTAAGCAGATTGTTGCCCCACGAACCACCACGACTTTGGGCACCAATAAGCGCCGTGACCGCCGGATTAAGCGTGTCATCAATGGCTGTCGCCCCCAGCGTCCGATGTTTCCAGAGGAGCAAGGCCTCAATCACTTCGCTCGTCACGGGTAGCGAAGTGACACCACCCTCGAATGCGGCCCAACGCTGGTCGACTTGCTTAGTATTAATGAGATACCGAAGCCCTAGCGAAGCGGTGGCATTTGGCTCATCACCCCAATCACGGAAGTTGGCGGCGTGAAGGGCTTGGATCGCTTTGGCCGTCGTCAAGGGATCGGGTTCATACTCGCGATTGAATTTGAAGCCGCCCCGATCTTCGTCGAGTCCATTCACCAACATTTCCACGGTCGAAGTCCCAACCCCAGCCCGCGCCCAAACCTTGAGTTGCTCGGCGAGATAATCATTATTCTCGGGAATATAATATTCGAGCCAGCCGAGACCTTGATCCACCACCTCTCCCGTCACACCGTGCGCCTGCAAAGCCTCCAAAACCGCGATGGTCGTAATAAATTTCGTGGCTGCCTTACCCCCCCACGAACCATCTTTATTTTGCTCGGCAATCAAATAATCAATCGCCCGGTCACTCACTGTGGGATCGGAAGCCGTGGCGCGGGAAGGTGCTGGATTCACCGATGTCACAACTTTCACTCCCATAATCTTGGCCACTGGCTCGGCCGGGGTTAACTCACTCGGACTCAAAGTCACCACCTCCCCCGCCCCAATTTCCACCGCCGATTCCCCTGCCACCACCACCACCTCGCCCAAGACAAAAGACGGTAAGACTAAAATAATCGCCATCAATATCATCAACGCCCGATTCATAAAATTATTTAACGATCTTAAACCTATTTGACCCCAAAAGCAAGCGCGAGTTTGTGTCTAATTTTTAGGCAAAAGAAAAGACCCTTGATGTGATCGCTGGGTCTTTTTTTACAAAACGGTTTGGCTACTAGGGTCGGCCAATACCGTCGCACCATTCAGAATCCGGACGCCGATAAGATTGTGTAGATTGTTTCTCCAGCACATCCGACAAGTTAACAATCGACGAACAAACATGAATTCCGTACCGTTCCCGCAAAATCTTTTCCATTCGTTCGGCGTTGTCTCCACACTCTTGGGTGTAGATGGTGTTGAGATCAACGCCCTCGACAATCGTGGCCACTGAACCCAAACACCAAGTCCGAAACATGCGAACTGCGTCCAGAAGCGTTTCCAGCCGCTTGGGATAGCACACGAACGGCGTACCGGTTTTCGTCGATCGGTGAATGTGTAACTTGTTCGATTTAAAGAATTCCTCACCCGGTTCTACAATTTCAATTTCCTGATGAGGCAAACCGGGAATCGATCCTCCCCATTTTTGGTAAAACTCCATTGGATCCAGATGTAAACTTTCCAGATTAATGGATTCGTGGATCGAAGCGACAAAGCGATGCTGATCCTCTTTAGATTGAACCCCTATTGAAACTCGAGTCATTTCCTTTACCTTTCAAAAGACCTGTTTAACTACTACCTATGTCCGCCATTCCACCTTTGACCCTAACATGACTTATGTCTCTTTGTCAACTTTACACCCACACTTCGCTTGGCAACGGAGAATACAGCGTCGCCACTACGACAAATAATTTTTAAGCAAACGAAAACCCCAAACTAAGACTTGGGGTCTTCGCTTGGGGTTCGGATGAACCTCAACTTACTTTTCGAGAGTCCTCGGCGCGGATCTCGGCCATAGCCTGATCAATCTGGTCTCCGAGTTTTTTTATTTGCCCCCTAAACTTTCGAGCCAGAGATCCAACGAACCGCATTGGGTCACGCAACTCGCCGGCAACAGTAACTGAAAAAATATAGTTGGCGACCTTGCCTCCACTTGACGGTTCTCCGACCGGCTCCCACATGGTCACCGCATCCCCGAATACACGCACAATATCCGTATAGGTAGAACCAGTAACGGGGCCATAGTCATCAGTACTAGTAAGCAGTAGCTGAACATGAGTAGCAGTAACAACAAGAACGCCGTCGATAGGTGACAAGACCCTCCTGACACCCAGGATACCCAACTTCAAACCGTTATCAATTTGTGTCTGCGGAAGGTGCATGACCTTCTCCTTTCGTTATGAGGTTCTCAAAGAACCAAAACTATCGTATGTTTCCAGAGCCCGATTTGTTGGCTCCCCGAGGATTAACAACCTCGATTTACTGGCCCTATTCTACACCCAACACCACACACTTGTCAAGTGGTCAAGCCGAGTTTTGTCAAATGTGCCTACCCGACCGCAAGGCAGGGCTATAAATAAGGGTACTTTGGTTAGTCAGTTTTCAAAACAAGGTCGGCCTTCTGTTCCGGCTGATATTTCCTTCGGTATTGCTTGAGGGCGAGGGTTATTTGTCTGAAGTGTGAATCGGGATGAGTCTCGGGAAAATATTTATCACCCCAACGCGCCTTTTCCCGCGCAACCCGTCGCTTATCAATCTCTTCGGTATCACCGTCAAGGTAAATTCGTTTGTCCCAGAGGTGATTTAACAACTTCGGATGAAACATCCGAACGCCGTCTATGATTAAAATTCTTTTCGAGAAATCGTAAATGATTGGTATATCAACTTCGCCAGAATCGGGATTAAAGATTTTAGTCTGATAGGGTTCGGAGGAAATTCTGAAAGCGTTTACTAATTTCTCAATTTCGTGATAGTTTATAAAATTGTATCCCAACTCAAAATCTATTTCTTCCCTAACTTCTTTACGCGGATAGAGAAAATCATCAAAATGGACCGGCAAGATGTCATTATTTATCTTAACCAAATTCTCCAAAAGCGTGGTCTTCCCCACCCCCACATAACCATCAATCGCCACCACTATTTTATCTTTACCCACCAACCATTCACTAATTTTCCGATTAGCTTCTTGAGCTAGTTGGTCTGTGCTCATTTTATAAAATACTTTTAACAACAAAATGTTGAGGATGCAAAAGTCGGTATTTGAGACTCAAATTCGGGATCAAGAAAACCACCCAACTCACTATATGGTACGGTTACAACTGGATTTCCTTGTGCGTAACTGGCCACTTGATAATCGCTGAAGAAAAATTCAACCCCATTTTCTTTGAGAATAAAATTGGAAAAGTTTTTTTCATCTAGTCCACCACCACTTTGTATCTGCTCGTCATTTGTGTTCGCCCCCATTTGATTTTTGAGATCAGAAATTACCTTGGCTGATATTATAGAAAGATAACCTGAATTGGGTTTAAAGAAATCGCGCAGCAACATCCTTTCACCATTCTGGAGGTTGTAGTGTAAACTACGAGCACTATGATATGGATGTACTGACATAATACCCATTCCATAAACGCCAAAAGCCACACTTAGATAGCGAGAATTCAATACTGAAACCTGGCCATGTATATCATATGTACCCAAACAAGAAGCGGGTGGATAATCACCACTACATACTGATTGTGCATGTTTAATTTCAATCAAGTCTGGTTTGGCTGCTTCAAGTTCCTGATCTATAAAATTTTTAATATCCTCATTCACCTTCTTTTGTTTGCTTTCGCTGGGCAGTCGTTGAATTTGGGGGTAGCTAGCACCAAGAGTGAAAAACTTACTTCTTAAATCTACTTCCTGGACGATATAAGCGGGGGAATTGTCAGACAACATCGATTCGGTAGAAGTGACCATCCGCATTTGTGAACTCCAGTCTAGTACATCTTCGGATAAGATAAAATTATCCATTTGAGTTGTCGCTTGAGTTGATGTTGCATTCTGAACATCATTGGTAGCTATTGGCGGTTTAGAATTAGAGGGCAGGAAGAATAAAATTCCAGAAATAAAGCACAGACCCAAAATGAGGAGGGTGTATTTAAGATATTTGTTTTTCATGGTAACCGTTTGGTCAATCACTTAAACAACTCCTTAAATTCCGGTGATGATTCGGCTACTTCTTTCCAGAGAGAATATTCGGAGCCGTTCCATTTGTAGATTTGAGTATATTGGCGACCTTTGTCGATCATATCCGGTGAGGTCGGAATCAGATCGAAATTTTCTAGAGCTGGGTTAATAAGTATTATTTCTGGAATTCCATCATTGTCTTTGTCTTGGAAGAGATCGGGGAATTCGTCATAGCGTTTCATTAAAAAATAAAATCTATTCCAGACCTTATTTGGATATTTATGAGAGAAATCAAAATCTCTAACTAAATTTTTTTCTTCATCCACTATTTGATTTAGTACTTTGTATGTTTTACTTTTAGGGTTGAGGGAGATTACCCAAAATTCTCTATCGTTATATTCTTCTTCTATGTTTCTGTATAAGACTCCCCCTTCTGAGTATATAATTAACTCTTTCAATCCATTATTATTAATATCCCTAACTTCTTTTATGGATAGTTCAGGCTTCCACAAAAAAGGAGATTTTATTTCCCAATAAATACTAAATTGGCCGTCACTAAGTTTTTTCAACATAATAATACCACCATTCGCACCATAATCCTCGGCTTTGTAAATTCCAATAATGACTTTGGTAGATAGATCGTTGTCATCTAGAAAGTATGATTGGTTCTTTTCATAAGAATCCCGCTCAGTTTCTGTCATATTTTTCAATAGACGATATCGATTATCTCGCTTTTCTTTGGGCACATTTGATAGGTCAACGATTTCTTCTCTAATAGGTAGTAGCTTTTCTTCTCGCTTCGCATATCCAAGAATAATCACCGCGATTAAAATTAACAAGATAATTACCCGTTTTTTTATTTTTTGTTTATTCATTGTTGTGGATTCTGTTCGTGATACACCCCGCAGACCTTATTTGTGTGTTGTATTGTAGACGGTGCTCTACCATTATAAAAACGAACAGCCCACCATAAACGATCTTTATTATCATCCAGTAATTGCGTTATTGACTGCCATCGTGGGGTATTATTACGGTAATCTAGTTTTAGAGCTTCAACCCAATCATCTCCGTAAGTGTTGATGAAATATTGGTTATCGTGAGGTTTAACCTTGCAATCATTGCTTACATACCCTCGACCTTCTGAAGTGGCAATTTGATATTTCCCTTTCAAATGATCCACCGCGTATTGAAGGTTCACACTCGGATAAAATAACTCCCAAGGATTCCTAGGGGGATCGAAAGGATCGTCTGTATCTAGGTTTTGGTTGAATCCCTCAAGAATTGCACTCCGGTAAAGCATTTGGGCTGGGCCATAACTCGTAGCTATCAAAAATTGTGCTGGGTAGTTTCCATTTTCCTTGGTGACGGCATGGCAATACCAGTAAAAATTCTTATTATCATTCCAGACATCATAAACAGTCGGGGTGGTAGTCGCTGACATCTTGAAACTTGAGAGACTGTACTCCTCTATCATTTTTTTGGGAGAATAATGCTGGGGATTATTCCGAGCAAAATCCATGGCACCGGTGCCAGTGGCCATACCACCACCGCCTATTACCCAGTAAGAATAAGGGGTAGAAGTGCTGTTGTACAAACCATCTTCTTTGTAACCAATATCTTCACACGGTTCATATCTAGTGGAATAAAAATCATTTGAACTTTCAATCCTGATCATGGCTTTTAAAACCCCGGGTGGAAAACCCGCTGCTGTCATGTATTGGTTGACGAGTTGATCAATGGTGGAAGTATTATTACCTCCCGCTCCCGGCGTGCCAATTTCCGAACCTGTTATCCCCACCACCACACTCGCCCCCGCCCCATACCCGGCTTGCAGAGTGTTGGGGCCAAGATCGGTATGAGTGGTATCGAGGGAGAGATCTTCGATCCAGTGAGTGACGAGGGCGGGAATTTGGTAATTGACGCGCCAGTGGATCCGTTGACCTTTCTGGAACGAGGCGTTATTGGTTGGCGAAATGATTTGGGCGGTGACGATCGCAAGATGCCCCCAATCACGGAACAAATTCCTCAACCCATTCGGCCAACTTTCCACCACCGTGTAGCCACCGTTCAAACCTT
>ERZ1292623.2939-Hain-H51-01um-R1-2939-length-14871-cov-7_pt1 | contig 14871 bp, 20 predicted proteins | sample MGYA00564398_ERZ1292623 | MGnify/ENA primary metagenome ERZ1292623 (study PRJEB36523, sample SAMEA6512633) | groundwater metagenome | collected 2019-01-07 | study: AquaDiva: Metagenomics assemblies of 32 groundwater samples
TTTGATATAACTAAAATCATTGAAACAGAAATTGAGAATGCTGTTGATTCTGTCTTGGCATTAACTGGAAGAGCCTAAGTCAATTAAAGTTTAATTTTTAAATAACTGATAACTAACTTACCAAAAAAAGTTAATTTCTTTAGATTCCATTCTTTTACCATTTTCGGTCTCCACTTACTACTAAAGCACCAAGCTATCCAACTTATGTTATTTTTTTTACAATAATTCAATATTGATTTTCCATATTTATCATTAGAAACATAGTATTGGCTTAATTTTTTGTCTGTATCAAATCCCCACTCTGTTATAATTATTGGTAATTTATTTGCCTTGTTTAATAGTTCTTTCCATTTTTCATTATTCTTCGTAGGATAGGTATGGAATGAATAAGCGATGTTCTCATCATCTATTGGGTCTTTTGCTGATAGATTGATATGATGTGTCCAATATGGTGAACTCACAATTATGATATTATTGCTATTTTCTCTTATAATTCTAATTATTTCATTTAATGACTTTTTCCATTTTTTCCATGGTAATGGTGATAACCCTAATCTAGGTATTTCTTTTTCTCCTGGTGCTGGTTCATTAAAAACTTCAAATAATATATGATTTCTTTTACCAAACAACTGAACTAAATCTTTTAAACCTTTCTTCGCAACATCTAAATCCGCAAGATACCAATAGATTATTTTATCTTTATTTTTATGAAAATACTCCTGAAGTCTGGTTTGATTATATAAAGGATTTCCTATAGCGTGCCAGTCAAGTATACAATACAATCCTTTTTTTTCAAGATAATCAACAACAGGTAATATCTTATTTTTCAGATAGTTTGGATAATAAATAAAATGACCTGGCAAAATCGGAACCCGAACACAATTAAATCCTAAATCTTTAATCCAATCAATAACTAAAAAAATGTCTTGATGCTCAACTCCCTCAAGATAAACAATATCAGGAATGCTAACTCCCCTAAAAACAAAATCAGAGTCTCCGCATATTAACCTGTTAGTTTTAACCTTTAGACTCATCATAACTACTTCAGGGGTTAAAAAAATATTTAAATCTTCCTTTTTTCCAAGTACGGCAATTGTTTGAAAATTGTGATTAGATATATTTAAAAATTTACACTATTTTTAACAGTTATGATTAAACTTATCATATTTGATGCAGGAGAATTATTGTTTCCCTTGCCAAGAAAACTTTGGGCAGAAAAATTAGATAAGCTTGAAAAAAAGTATGGCATTCCTAAAGGAAGTTGCAATAGGGTATGGTACGAGGTTAAACCTTTAATTATGTCTGGAGAAATGGATTACCTGGAGGCTCAAGAGCTAATTTTTAAAAAAGCGGGGTTTGGAGATCATGCAAGAAAAGTTACACGAGAATGGATTAAAGCAGACAAAGAATTTCGTAATAAACTACGCCCTTTTAAAGGAGTCAAAGAAACTCTCTTATGGTTAAAACAAAAATATAAGATTGCAGTACTATCAGATACGCATAAAACTGAAAGTGAAAAACGAGAAGGACTCAAACATATGGGTATTGATATTTTTGATAAAGTGTTTTGTTCACATGATTTAGGAGTCAGCAAACCAAAACCCGAAGCATATCAGAAAGTTCTTGATCATTTTTATGTGAAATCTAATGAAGCAGTTTTTGTGGCTCATGACGCTAAAGAACTAGAAGGAGCAAAACAAGTAGGTCTCATAACTATAAGTGTAAAAATAGATTGTTCTACTGATTTCTATGCTAGGAAATTTTCAGATATTATATCATTTCTCAGAAATAGAGAAAAGGAATAGTTACCTTCTGGTGCTTTGATTAGTTAGCTTTTGAAGAAAGTGCTTTTAACTTCAATTTAAAAAAACAAAAAGTAGGCATTTTGGAAGTTAATTCATACTTTGATGGATTTATCTTTTTTGAATATTTTATTGGTCTTGCATCCAGGTAATCAACCAACTCAAAATTGTTTTTTAAAAACATTTTAATTATAGTTTCATATGTTCTTGGATATAATTTCACAAGTTTTCCTTTTCCTAAATCTGTCTCTCTTAGAGATTCGTCAAAATAATTCCCGTAGATCTCTCGCTTAAATTCGCTAATTTTTTTAACACCTAATATATATTCATATTTTCCTTCAACTTTTCTTTTTATCGCAGAATCAAAAACGGGATTTCCTGTTGAAAAAATAAATAGTCCGTTATTTTTTAGGACCCGACTAACTTCCCTAAATAACCCATCTAGGTTTTTAATATAACTTATAGTTAAACTAGAGGTTATAATATCAAAAGAATCTTTTGGAAATGGAAGTTTGTTATTCAAATCACATACTTTAAAAGAGGTTCTTTCTATATTTCTATTTTTAGTCATTTTGATTAATTCTTTGCTAATATCTAAACCAATTACTTCCTTGGCTCCATTTTCTATATATTTTTTTGCATGATCTCCAAAACCACAGCCTAAATCTAGAATTCTTTTGTCTTTTATATTTCCAACAAATTTTATCATATTTGGTATTTCTATAAAATTATTATAATTGAATAATTTCTTATTTTTTCTTTCACTAAGATATTTACTTGCAATCTGATCGTATTGGGCCATTTTATTTAACTTATTATATAGATAATTTATTGACTATTAATAAATCTTTCTTTGATTTGGGGGTATTCAACTATTTTAAGTATTTTGTAGATGCATTATGACAAAACGATAGATTTTTAAAGTATATACTAGAGTATATATATCGATAAAAATGAACAGAAGACAATTTTTACAAAAAGGAGTTTTAGGGTTAGCTGGAATAGTTGGAATAGCTACTGGTTGTTTTTATGATCATCAACAGGAATTTGAATTTAATCAACTAATGGAAGCTAGAAAAAATAAAGAGGGTGCCAGAGCATGGATGGGCAGGAATCAAACTATACTTTATGTATCAGATCCAGAAGGAATAGAAAAGATAGAAGTTTATGATGATAATCATAGCCTAGTTCATATATCTAACTTTAAAAAATCAGTTTTCCCAGTAACAGAAAAAATACTAAAGTTAGATTCACAATACAGTTTAGCAGAAGTAAAAATTTATGGCTTGAAGGGCAATATTAAAACAACTAGACCTAGTCACTGGTTCCACTACTGATTTGATTGATTATGGACAATTTACCTTGGTGGCTTTAGGTGGGTTTTGACTTGTACACTTCCAACATTCCCAATTACCCTTAGTGCAATATAACTCACCCTGATCATAGATAGAGCCGAATCCTACATCACTAAATTCTACATCAGATTTACTTACCTTCATTACTGAACCAGGTAATGCTTGAACACAAAAATTGTTTACTATCTTTGGTGCATCAAAAAATAAGGTTTTAGATTGACCAACCTTACAGGAAATCATCTCAGCAAAACCATCCTTACAAAGCAAAGCGCCAAAACTTCCTCCACTATCTATTAATGTTCCTCTAGAATCACTATGCGTTGCCACTAACAAATATTTGAATCTACCAATATGACTAACTCGAGTATCTATATTATAAACTATATTATCAACTTGTTCCATATCTGTCGCCCTAATCCCAAAAGTACATTCACCATTCTTTTCCTTAGTTTCATAATATTTACTTAGTTCATAATTTAAAAAATTATAACTTTGTGGAAGTACCATAGTAGCATCTCCAAAAATAACCAAAGCAGAATTCTCACATTTACACTCCTCGGGCATTGGATCATTCAGATTTAACCATCTTATTCCTAAGCCAGATTCATACCAACTTAATACTTTTCTATAATTACACTGCTTGACTTTAGAACTACATTCTCTTAATCTATAATTTTCTAATTTATCACAACACCACGAGTTTCCGCTAGATTCACAAGTTAACTGAGTTTCTTTATTACACTTATGTAAACATCTACCTTCTGTGCATGAATAATCATCTAGGCAGGTTAATTCTTCAAATCCTATTAGTTCATCATTACTAATCCCTCTATCTTTCTTACAATAAACTTCTTCTATCTTGCTAATATCTTCTGTATTACATTTGTCATAGTGGAAATTAGCTGAACCTGCTGCATAGTTTAGTATAGTTATTCCATCTTTAGTTGATGTAGAAGAATCTGAGATATCACTTAACGATCTTCCAACACAATCTATATTTGGTTTAGGAAATATTGAGTTTATTATTGATACAAAAAAATTACTTATCTTTTCTAGAAATGATTTTATTAAATCAAAAAACCATTTAAAAATACCTTCTAATCCTTTAGCTATATCTCTTTGTTGTTCTGCTGTGAAACCTATATTATTAGATTCTGTTGGAGTTTGTGTTGTAGTTTCTAGAATGGGTTCAGTTGATATTGGTATATCCCAACTTCTTGTTGTAGGACAGTTTCCATTTCTATCTGGTGGTTGAAACTGGCTAATAAAAGGATTAATCTCATTTAACACTATTGGATCATTTTCTATACCTAATCCCGAAGGAAAGGTTGGTATTTCATTATCATCTTTGTCATATGGGATACAAGTACATTGTGTTGCTTGAGGTACAAAAAATCCACATTTAACTTCAATATGCACAATTTCTTGAGTAATTGCTCTTCTTTCAGTTTTATCAATATAACAAATTTCATTTAATATCTTTGGTTCTGTAACATATTCTTTATTTTGATAAGTAAATCTGTAGATATTATCATTTGATATTTCAGTTAATGCTACAATTTGTGCTTGACCTATATCTCCTTCTGAACCTAAAGGATAAAGAGAAATCATAACGTTGTTAGATTGTGTTATTCTTAATATTACTTTGATAACATCTGAATCTGATTTTGCATCTGTACTACATTGATCTAGAATTGATTGTTCTCTAAGAACAGGATTATTTACCTGGGAAAATACAATATTAGAATTTATCGTAATCATTAATATTAAAAATATAGTTACTCTTTTTTTCATTAATAAAATGCTAATATTCTAGTTATTTAAATATTAGTATCGGTTAGGATTTAGCTAGATTGTTAATATATATAAAACTTATATGTCTACATTAAAGATTAAACATAAATCTCTGTGGACATAAATTTATTTATAATTGTTTTGAGTAAACTTTATAAGTTGAAACTCTTGGATTTTAATCGGCCGGGTAGCTTAGAAGAGCCTTTTAGAAAAAGCCTCGGGAAAAACGAGATAAAAGGGCTGAGCAACTTGGCTGGAGCACTCGATAAGCTTTTCTTGGGAAGAAAACCTCGGAAAAGAATCTTAAGTGAAACTGATATCCAGCTCAGAGATCGAGAGGTCGAGAGTTCGAATCTCTCCCCGGCCATTTATTTTTAGAATGTTTTGATACTTTATTCTTCTCCTATACTACAGTTTTCCAGCCTTTTTTTCTTAACTTTTCAAAATCAATACCCCCTTCATAATGATATTCAATTTCAAATTTATGTAAAAAATATAATAAAAAAACTGCATTTGAAACATCGGGTAAAAAACTTAACTCATCAACCACATTAAACATTTTGGATGTTGTTTTGGCTGAGAAAGTTTTGCTTTCCTCAGAAATATTCTGCATATAATCAATATCTTCTCTTAATTGATCATATTTGCTGAAAAATTTATCAAAATCTTCAAAATACGAATAAAGATTTTCTTCATCTATTTTCCTTAGACTGAATATTAATTTTAAATTCCTTACCAAAAATATTCCGTACCATCCCATTTTAGTTATTTTAAACTTTTACTTATTTTTACCTTTAATTTTTTTCCATAATATTTTTCTTCATATTCTTTTAATTTCTTTTTTAAATAATTCATCTGTGAATTTTTGAACCTTGGAGTAAAATCGCCTTTTTGGTTCCATTGCTCCAAACAATACATTATTTCCTCTATTTCTGCGATATCTAATTCTTCATCGCTCCAACCACAGACCAATTTGTCTTTAGGGTAAAAATATTTACTATAATCATCATGAAAATTACCACATTCAGCACAATATAACAATAAACCAACTTCTCTTAAGATGTATTGTGGTTCTCTTTCTTTATGAATTACCTTTATATCCCACAAATTACTCTCTTCCACAATGCCAAGTTCTTTTAAAAAATAGAATAAAGGAGATTTGCAATAATAACATAAAACAATTCCATCTTTTTGTGCCAAACTCCAACCTCTTTTAGATTCTATGCTGTCTGCTGTCAATACCGACTTATTTATTCTTTCAGTTTCTTTCATTTTTTATTACACTTTACTTTTTAACTAATATAGTCTGGATTCTCAGCAATATTCATTATTTCTGGCGGTTTGTTATGGTGAAATCCTATAGCGATTGTATTACTTTTTTTGCAATAGGGGCATTAAAATAGAATCTTACTTCATTCAGCAAACAATCTAATAGGCTATAAGCGGTTCTATTTTTTCTTGCACCGAAACTTAATTTGGGCTCTATCCAGTACTTCTTGTGACATTTTTTACATATAATATTCATACCCCTTAACATTTTTTGTAATTACTAATGGCTTTTTAAGAAAAATATAGTTTATTTGATCCTTAACCTATGATCTTTAATCAGTAAACCTTGATCTTTAATCTTTAAGGCAGACTTTATCAGGGTCACCTGTAGCGCGTAGCATTTATTTTAGCAAGTAAAACTTGAAAAATAAATATTACACTACCATACTTACTCTCAAAGCCACTAGTAATCTTACCTATTGAAAATAGATAAGATCAGTCAATTAATTCTGTTGTCCAATTAGTTACTTGTATTTTATTGTCTAACTGGACTTTTTCTGTTTTTAATTCTTCTATTTTGTTTTCTATTTCCTGTTGCTCTAATTGGGGGATCATTTCTTTTGTTTCTTTTTCTCTAAATAAATAACTTTTTTCTCTTTCAAATAAATTACTTAAATCAGATATTTTACTTCTAAAATCATTAACTTTGATTATTGCTTCAGCCAGAGAAATATTTTCTTCTTTTATCTTGGTGCTCAAATTTGTTTTTTGTATCTTAATTTTTAATTTTCTTATATCTTCTATTTTTTTATCTATATCTTCTGATAATTTTTTCGAATTAAAATTTGTTTTTTTACCTTCTTCAACATAAAGGTTATCCCTTCTTAAAGAAATTAATCTAGATAAACTCCCTTGTTCTTTTTTCAATAAACTTAACGCTTCACCTAGCTTCATTTTTATTTCCCCGCGGGATAAGATTTTTATGATTTACCTATTTAAATAAGTGTAGTGTATGTTCTTGTGGGTGCAGAAATGTGGGTTTATTGTTTTATTTCTTTGTTATCTAGATATGTAATCATAACTGGTCTTTTGTTTTTATCTTTAGCGAGATATGAGAATAATGTTTGGCCTTTTTCTAAACTAGAACCAATAGCTACTAACTTGTTAATTGAAATGCTAAAAGTGGATCTTTTTTGTGTTATTTTGCTTTTCCAACCTATGTTCTGAAAATTTATTTCCATAAGGTTTACATCTAATTATATTGTGAACTTGTGAAACCAATACCCAATTCAAAATTTAGTTAGAAACCACTTCTAGTGGAATCCGAATATTCATTTCTATTTCATCATAGATTGTGACAGGCACTAAGCCCAAATCGCTTTTTTTAAGTTCTATTAGTCCAACAGATTCAAGCAGTTTTACATCATCATAAACATTCTTAAAATCTCTATTAATTTCAATAGATAATGCTTTAATCGTCTTTGGTTTTTTTGATTTAATAAACTTTAATAATTCTAATCGTTTAGGGGTTAATATTTTCTTGTATATATCAAAATTCTCAAAATTGATTGTTGGGGTATGTTTTTTTATTATGCCTTTATCTAGATTAGAAAAGAACTTTTTATCTTCTCTAAAAGACTTTTCTAATTTTCCCATAGTTATTTTAATTTTTTTAATTGCCATATAATTTTCTCCTTAATTTTTTTACATCATTTTCGAAATCATCTAGTAACTTAACAAAATCTATAAACTGATAAAGTTCTTCAATTTGATAATAATGCCTGTGATGTCCTTTCCCTTGTTCATTGTCGTATCCTAATATTCTCTTATTGTTGTGCACATACACTAAGGAATACTTTATACCTTGAGGAAAGTTGTTACCTTTATCAATTTTCCATACTTTTCTTTCAATTATATCTCCTTCTTTTGTAATGTCTTTTTTATGATGTAAGAGTATGGACATTTAGTATTCCTATGGTATATTATACCATATATAAACTTTACTTTTAGTTTATAACCATAGCTGGTAACTAATGTAGGGAATAATAAATATATAAACTTTTCGGTACTTGACTATGGTAATATGTATCCGGTAAAAAAAGAAAAAATAATACATGATAAGATCGTTGAATTCTTAGGCAATAATCCTAAAGGGCTTACTATGAGCGAGGTAGTTAGAGGTACTGGCTTTTCAAGGAAGGCCATTGAGAAGCATTTACAAGTATTAATATTGGAGAATGAGATTTATATGAAGCAATTTGGGGTTACTAAAGTATATTATCCAAATCATAGGATACATCACTTTGATTTTGAGAAATTGGATTATAATAATAGGACAATATGGTTTGATATATTAGAAAGCGAATTTGGAAAATATTTGCTAATACAGAAGAAAAAGAAAGTTGGAAATGAGTGGGTACATGAGCATTCAATTACAATACCTTTAGAGTATGTTGAACAATTTTCTAAAGTTTTGAACAAAGTATTAATTTCTGGAAGAATGAAAGAATTACTTAAAAAATGATTATATGGTATATGGAAAAATTCGGTGATTTTTGGGATAGAGGGCTTGCTGGGGCGGTTTATTATTCAAGAATACTTTTGATATCATCTAGATCAAAACAATAAACTTTTTTTTCATTAAACTCCTTTATTTTTTTATCAAAAGATTTTGCAAAAATAGCATAACTTTCTTTTCTAGTTTCATTATACCAATTAACATATTTTGATTTTTCTGCTAATTCTTTAATAATCTCAACAATATTAACTTTCTCTTTCCATTTACATTCACAAAATAAAATTTCTTTATTTTTCTCGTTTAAAGCAACAACATCTATTTCAATTGCTTTTCTTTCTTTATTTTCTTTTTTATGCCCCCACCATTTTCCGATTTTTTGAATTTCAATGACATTTATTAATGGTAAAACCTCATTTTTTATTAATCTTTCAAACTTTTTTCCAACAAAAGCTGAAAACTCTATTTTAATTTTTTCTTCTATGCTTTTTATTTCGCCTATTTCTATTTTTGATTTATTTGGTTCCAGGAATAAAAAAGAAAAATTGAAGAAATTATCATCTATTAAATAAATGCTTTTTTTGCTTTTTACTTCTGTCACCGGATTTTCTTTTTTTATTATCCCAAGCCGAATCAAGGTTTTTAAATATTTGTCTATATCTTGAACCTTTATTCTAGACCCATTTGCTATTTCTACTACTTTTGTCTTTCCAGAAGCTATGGCGTCTAAGATCGTCTTATAAATATCTGGTTCTCTCAGCTCTTCTTTCAATAAAAAATCTATTTCTTCATAAAATTGACCTTTTTTGATTAACATTTGTTCATTTATATTCCTAGGCAAACTTTTTTTATCGTTGAACTTTTCAAGATAAAAGGGGATTCCATCTAAAATTGAGTAAAATTCAATGTTTTTCTCTATTTCATTTAAAGGAAAAAATTCTTTAAAATACTTAAATTTAATAGGAAGGAGTTTTATATGGGCGGTTTTTCTACCATAAAGAGGGCTTTTCTGGCTTAAGACCCCTTCTTCCATCATACTTATGCTAGAGCCGCAGAGAATTAGAAAAATGTTTTTCTTCTTTAATATTTCATCGCATATAACTTGGAATACCGATGAAATGGCAGAATCTTTTTCTGTTAAATATGAAAATTCATCAAATACTATTATAATCTTATCTTTGACTTTTTCTGTTAAATATGAAAAGATTTCCTCTAAGTCATTACTCTCTATAATTGGCTCTTTCAAGAATTCTGCTATGCTTTTTTTAAATCTGCGAGCATTTCTTTCTGTGCCGCTTTTATCACAAAGAAAATAAATATGTTCTTTACCTTTCAGGAAAGTTTTGATGAGCTCTGTTTTACCAACTCTCCTTCTGCCATAAATTACAAAAAATTCAAAATTTTTGTTTTTATATCTTTCTTCTAAAAAATTCAATTCTTCTTTTCTATTAACAAACTTCTGTATCATGATGATTAGGATTGTGTTCCTATATTTAAATCTTTCTGTTCTTTTTTAGATGTTGAATTTTACAAAATATTTGGTGCCTTTATCTGTAATCCAACAGCAAACCGATAAATTTATTGTTATTTTCTGAAACTAAAATATTGTCTTTTAGAATCTGTTGATGGAGTGGTTCTTTTATTCTTTTTTTAAAATCTGAATATGTTTCAATTTTTATGCTTACTTCTATGTCCAAACTTACTAAAATCTCTCTAATTTTTTCTGTATCCGTAACTTTTCCGACTATTAAGATATCTAGGTCGCTATCTTCATCAGCAGCCAATCTTGCATAGCTACCATAAACTAAAAAAAAGTCTGTTTTCTTTATATTTTCTATAATTTGGTTAAATACCGGCCTAAATTTCTGATATTTTCTAAAAAAATTTTCTTTTTGCTCTTCTTTTATTAAACTAAAAAGATTCTTTGTTAAATTTGATTTAAAATTAAGAAAAAATCTTCTTAAGTAGACTCTTTGTTTTTCAAATTTTTCCTCTGTTACTATCTCTTTTTTAATCAAAAGATTAATATATTCAGAAACAAAATTAGGGGACAGGCCTGTTCTTTGTATTAAGGTACGAAGGTTTATTCCTGGATTTTTAAAAACTTCTTCTATTATCCTTGTTTGCGAATTATTTATTAATTTAAGCATTTTCAACAAAGGAGATTAGTTTCTTAGCTATAGAAATTATTAATGCGGCTTCCTTTTCCGTTATATTTTCCCATTCATTCACATCATATTGGCCTAATTTTCTTAATTGAAAAGTTAGATCTAACCCGAGTATATCAGAAAGAGATTCATGTAAATCTGAAAGTTCTTTAAAAAAATCGTCATTAATTAAGTTATGGTATTTTAAGGATATTATTAAACATGAGTGATCCTTACAAAAAAATCCTTTTTTTCTCAATAATAAGGAATTTGCTGTATGATGAATAGAATAATAGGCTTTTATTACAGTCCAATCCCAGCATTTATCTTCGTATTCTCTCTCTGCGCGGTATAAATCATGTTTTGCTTTTTTAAGATGTTTTTTATGGTTTTCTTTGTCTATAGCTACAAATTTTTTTCTTTTTTCACAATTTCCATAGAATTTCCCAATACTCTTCTTTTCCTTTGGAAGTTTTATTTTTAAATCCTTTATTTCCATTTTTGGATTGTTATTAATTTAGGTAACTCCTGTTATTATTTAAGGTATTACTAATATTTAAACCTTTTTGTTTGATTTTGGTATTATTACCATGGACCCAGTTAAAAATTACAAACTATTGGGTGCTGAATTTTATATGGAAAATTCGGTACTTTTTGTGCTATAAGGCTTGCTGAAGCGGTTTATTGAGGTTCTAGAATCGCGATAATCTTATGGAGATATTTTGCCGTTCGTTTATAAAAATGGTAAGTAAATTAGGAAAAATTGATAGATATGCTAACGGAGTTTAAGACAAGTAGAGATTATTGATTAATTAAGGAGTCAAGAAAATATAATTCTTTTAGTTTGTTCTAAACAATCTTTGCATAACTTAATATTCTTTTCAATTTCTTCTTTATTTTCTACTGATATTGTTGTACCATAAGTATAAAATTCTCTTTCTTCAATGATTCTGGATTCAATTTTTTCCTTTTCACTTTCAAGAGCCTCTATGAATCTATTATTTATCTCTATTTTCTTTTGTTCTTTAAGGTATTTTATTAGTGCAATAGTGCATTCTTGATTCTGGCTTTCATAACTGTGTTTAGATAAAATTGCAAGAAAACATTGTTATATACAATAAAAAGATGCATTAATACTCCAATCTGAAAATCCTCCCCTATCAAAATAGGTTATTGCAGAAAGATTATGCTCTGCTTTTTTCAGGTGTTTTTTTGCCTTGTCTAAATCTGGTGCGGAATTAACTAAGCCTCTGTGTTTTCTCCCTACTTTTAGCTCTTTTTCTGCTTTCTTTAAACACCAATCAACCTTATTTTTTGCATGAGTCATTTCAAATTAATACCTCTCTTATTTCGTCTTGTCCAAAGAGAATAATACCTGTCTTAATTATCTCAAGTATTATTTTATTTCTGGAGGCAATATCCCTTTTAAAATCTTCATAGGTTTGAAGAAGAAGGTGTATCTCCTTTGTTAAGATATTATTTTTTTCTTTTATTATTTTTTTTATTTCATTAAATTCGCATTCATCGGCAATAACTAATAAGTCGATGTCTTTTGCAGATTTTTCATCTTTTATTATCGAACCAAATAAGATTACAAATTTCACTTTATCTTCTATACTTCTGAATTCTTCAATCCATCTTAAATAATTTTGGGCTTCAAGTGTTAAAGCCAGTTCAATTTCTCTCCAGGCTACTTGGTTTTTTTTGTTTAAAGAGTATATAACTGCTTTTCCAATCCTTGTTGGTTCTGTTATATTCCTTTTTTCTAACTTTTTTAATATTTTAAATGCGCCGGCATGACTCATTCCAATTATCTTACTAATATTTCTGCTATTATATGGTGTTAGAAAGTCTTTAAATAATAATTTAATAATCTCCTGTTCTTTAGTTAGTTTTTGCATCTTATAGTTTTCCTTTTTGTTAATATATGTTAACTTTTTGTTAATATATAAGCTTTTCTGTTCTTTTTTAGATGCGGAATATTACAAACAGCTAGGTGCTGAGTTTTAATAGAAATATTGGAAATCTACCACAAAATAATACTTTGTTGGGATTTTTAATGATAAAAAGATCAAGATTGGAAATGAGTGAAAATTCTAAATTGATAGCTGGAGGCTTGACTAATTTTCATGATGAGGACTTTGGGTTTTTATTTACTCATATCTATCATGTTTTTGGCATCATAAATGATTATCCCTTTGTATATTTCTCTATCTTTATTTTTTACAACAAAAAACTTTTTACAATCAATACTTTTTGTTTTTTCTATAAAATTATCTAAATCATTAATATTATATTTACCCCATTTAACTTCACCAATAGCAACAATCTTATTCCTTGAATTAATTATGATATCTACCTCTTTATCTGAGGATATTGAATACTCTTTTCTGCCATTTAGATGCTCTGCAAAAAAATCCGCTACGAAGTTTTGAACTGCAAAATTTTTTATTTTATCTAAAGTTGGCAATGCTTCGCTAAATGATACTTCTTTATCCTCGAAATTGTATCTATCACATAGATAATAGAAAGCCTCCATTATTGCTGATTTTAATTTATACATCTTTTTCTTAGAATTATATATGTCAAGGTGCTCTACTAAACTCATTTTTTGCAAATTTTTAATATAGGGCAGAACAAGGGAACTGTCAGATCTTTCGATCAATTTTCTTCCGCTGAGGAAATCTGCAACCGTCTTGTAATTCCATTCTCCTGAACCAAGAATCCTCAAAATTGCCTCGTATATTTTAGTTAATTCTCTTTCTTCTTCAATAAAAATCTCACCAATTAATGAAGGTATTGTTAATTTAGAATAATTTAGTAAATTATATAGTTCTTTGACCGTTTCTTCACCTTTAAAAAAAGATAAGGTCCATGGATCTCTGAAATAAGAAGCGAATTCTATTGTTTTAACAGAATCTAGGTGTTTTGAAAGTTCCCTTAAGATATTTTTAGGTTTAATCAAATTTAGTTCATATTGCAGAACCATACCTAAAAGAGGAGATTGATTACTAAAAATTTTTTTTAATATTTTGAAACTAGAGCCAGAAAATATAATTTTTCCTTTTGGATGCAGATTAGAAAATTCGTCAAATACAAATTCAGGGAGTCTCTGAAATTCATCTATAATAACTGTTTTGTTTTCATTTAATAAGTCTGAAATAAGCTTTAAGAAATCTTGTATGTTGTTTATTTCTTTAGGCAAGGTTTTTTCAGCTAAAATCTTGCCGTCTCTTCTAACGAGGAAGTAAGCATCATAATCTAGGAAGTTTTTTATCAAAAAAGTTTTTCCAGTTTTTCTTCTACCATAAATAATAAGCCATCCATTGAGTTTTTTTATTTCCTCTGCTTCGTCACGTTTCAATATTATATTCTGAACCATGGTTCATGAATGGTGGTTCATATATTTAAACCTTTCTATTTTTTTGAGTATTATGTGGGTTTATTGTGATCTTAGTGTATTGGGGGAAAGTTTTTAGTTAGGTCTCATAAATATTCTTTCTATGCCCCACTTTTAAAATATGTAAGATCTGATTTGTTTTATCAACATCAATTATCACCCTATAATCTCCAACTCTTAATTTAAAACCTTTTATTTCTTCAAGATGCTCAAGATAGTGAAATGGATTCAGTTTACATTGCTGTAGTTTATCCCAAATTCTCTCTTTTATATCTTTCTCGAGCTTATTCAGAAAGTCTGTTGCTTTCTTGTCAAATTTAAGTTTATACATCTTGTTTATAAGCCAAGAATCTTCTTAGCTTCATCTTCTGTATAGAATTCGCCTTTCTTAATTCTTTCTCTTGCTTCTTTTATTTCAAGAATAGTTTTTTGGCTAAGCAGCGGCTCTTTTTCACATATTTTTACAATATAAATAAGCTTTCTTAGAAGCTCGTCATAGCTCTCACTTTTGTATTGTTTGAAAGCATCTAATTCTGCTTTTGTTGTTTGATTTAGTCTTATTGTTGTTTCCATATACAATTGTATACAT
>ERZ1292623.2940-Hain-H51-01um-R1-2940-length-14870-cov-8_pt1 | contig 14870 bp, 15 predicted proteins | sample MGYA00564398_ERZ1292623 | MGnify/ENA primary metagenome ERZ1292623 (study PRJEB36523, sample SAMEA6512633) | groundwater metagenome | collected 2019-01-07 | study: AquaDiva: Metagenomics assemblies of 32 groundwater samples
CGTTTTTCTCAACCAATTCTTTGAAATTGAAGTTATTGGTAATGTTTTGGAGGCCTCTAACCTTTTAACTAATATACAGTAAAATAATATGAAACAATGGACTACAAAACCAGATTGGTTTGAAATTATAGTATATTTTTTACTTTTAGCGATGTTATTTTCTATTATATTTCTTATGATTCTTTCATCGGGTAAGAAAAGAGTAAAAGAGTATTCTGTCCCTACCCCCCAAGATTTCCAAAACAATCATAAAATAATTTATTGGGACTCACCAGAACAGTTTTTTGAAGCCCAAGAAGATAAATGGAAACACAAGAAGCCCCAGACAACAGGCAAAGCAAGTTGGTATGATTACTCACTGAAGGGCTATCCAAACTACTCTAAAGACCACTACACAGCTGCTAGCAGGGATTATCTTAAGGGGACGATGTTGAGGGTGTGTAGAATAGAAATAAATGTTACGGAATTAGAAAGCGGAAGTTGGCAGAGTTGGCCTTGTGTAGATGTTCGTGTAAATGATTATGTCAAAGAGCCGAATGTAATCATCGACTTATCCAGCGCGGCATTTCAAAAACTGGCTCCGTTGAGTCGGGGGATTATAGATGTTGAGATAATTGAATTATAAATATGGCTAGGATTTGTAAAACTCTACCAACTTCCGCTTTCTAAGAGCGGTCTGGCAGTCGGCTTACAACAAAGGTTTAGAAGACGGGAAAGGAGAAAACCAATGCTGAAGAGAATAGTGAAATGGGGAGCCAGTCTGTGCGGCCTGAAACCTCAGTCTTTTGGAGAGGTTGAAGAGATTTAATAAAAATTAATAACAAAATTGTTTATTTGGCTTATAAGAGCTTTTTTAGCCCAAAACAGTCATTATATAGCCTATTATGCTTAAAAGGTCTTAAAAGGGCTGTTTTTTAGTCAAATAAAGGCATTCTGGAGCCCTATTTAAGCTAAATAGGGCTCTTTTTAGCTACTTATGTATAGGGGGCTATTTACAAGTTGCTTGTTATGTGATATGATAGATATGTACTTAGGTTGTGGGCAACTTGCCTATATCGGGTACATAAAGGTCGTAAGGTAAAACATCAGAATCATTCTGATGTAAAATCAAGTCAACAAAACAATATGAAAAAGAAAACAACAAAAAAAATTAAGAAGAGTACAATTCGCTTCTTTAAAACATTCGGCTTCAAGTTCTTAAACAGATTACTTGAAACAGCAGCACTTATAGCAGTCGGCTATATGTTAGGACTTAAATTAGTTAAATATTAAATATATGCCAACACAACAAGCACCAGACACAAAAAAGAAAATCCAACTTGAGATAGTTCGTCAAGACGGAAAAACCTACTTCAGTTTCAACATTGACCAAAAGATTGAGAACTTATATAAGCAGCAGTCAGAAGAGCTAAGAACTTCAACCTCATGGCCAGAACTAAAGTTCTATTCCATTCCAGAGTTATTGGAAAATGATAACTATCGCAGAATGCTTAACAACTATAGGCTCTATGATGATTACGGAAGTGGGATAACTTCTAATGGAAGATTTAACATTGCATGGTTAAGAACAGTTGGTGGAAAAGGAAAGATTAAAGTTACTTCAACACTTACAATCGCAGAATTATCCACCCTAGTCCAAAATACCACAGCATTCATTAAAGAATACTTTGAAGGTTACTTCAAAAACTGTGTTATCAAGGGCAGTGTAAATATAGAAATCTAACAATCAGCTATGGGGCAAACCCCATAGCAGGAAGTCAAAAATAGTATGATACAAACAAAACCAATTAAAATAGGAATAGAGATAGAGGGAGAATTTAGCCAACGGGCTGGGGACTTTGGAAGAAAGTTCGGGGAAATGAAAGGCGATGGAAGTATTAGTAATTGTGATGATAATGAATATAAAGTAAATTCAAAAAACTTTTATCACTCAGTTCCTAATAATCTTCAAAGAATGGAATTTGCTTCTAATGTAATAGACTTAGTGGAAGCTGGAGAGAAAAGATTACCAACATATCATAATGCGGTTAAAATCTTTAAGGGTTTAAACTCATTATATAAGAAAGGGCACTTTCATTATAATGAGAGTTGCGGGTTTCATATCCACCTTAGTTTCAACCGCCCAAAATTCCCACCAGAGTTATTCAGCATTGAATTCTGTAATTACTTCTACAAAAGGCTTAAAAAGCATTTTCCTGAAGTTTGGAATTTAAGAAAGAATAACAGATTTTGTCGGCCTAATAATACTGAACATGAAATTGCTAATCATGATACTGAACGTTATAAAGGAATCAACTTATGGGCTGCAAGAGAAAAGCACGGGACTATTGAATTCAGAATATTCCCAAGTGACGAACCGTTAAAAATGCAAAAATATCTGCAATTCACCCTTACTACTGTCAAAAAGTTTCTAGCTTATGGGATAGAGATTAAAAAAGAAGCTGAATTAAGCGACATGGACGAACCAACAATAATTAACTATGATGACGAAGAAGCAAATATTAAAGAAACAAATGCGGAATTCGTAGAAAGTATAAATTTATATGTGTAAACTAATTACAGCAATCAACAATTCAACAGGACAAAACGACTCAGACTTTAAGAATGCTATTGCTCTGCAATATGAAATCTTAAAGAAAGAACCACATGGAATAGCCGGTTTGGTAATTACCAAAGACAATAAATTACATCTATTCAGAGAGTACAAGGACTATGATAAGATACTAATTGAAGTAGACAAATTGATTAAGGACGCGAAATTCCTTATCCTTCATACCAGAATGTCCACTGGTGGGAGTCAGACAATAGATAATGTCCACTTATTTGAGGACGAAAATTACTTGTTTGCCCATAATGGCTGGGTACCAAAGTATGCAGCGCCAGCATTTGGCTTTCAATCTGGATTTAAGTATGCCCAAGAAGGATTAAATAGTTACTCTGATGATTATACAAGTGATATTCCTTATGATAAAGAAAATGTTGCTTCTGACACAATCTTATCACGGGCGTTAGAACCAAAACACAAGAAAAAAGAAAAGCATAAGAATAAAATGTGTGATAGCTTTAAATTCTTACAAGCGTTGCCAAAGCCTATAACAATAGAAGCAATTAAGAAAGAAGTCAAAGCGAGTAATTTTTATGGGACTGGGATTATAATCAACAAGAAAACATTTGAGGCGTTTCTGATTGTCAAGAAAGATACTACTGTTATCACTGATAGTAAAGATTGGGGCGTATTCTACTCCTTTGACCCTGAAACAGAAATTACTTATGAGACATATAAGAATATGTTTGGGGTAAATGTGCTAAGTGCTGAAGAAACTATCAAGGTCGTAGCAGAACAAAAAGAAGTTGTAAAGGGAATCTACAAGCTTGAAATTCAAGCTTAAAGAATAATTATATGAATAAAGAAATAGAATACTATATCAGACAAATATATGGTAAAGATACAATGTACATTGCAGACTTAAAAACAAGACAATGTATTAGTGATTTAACAGGTGAAAAATCACTAACTGAAAATGCAAAACAATGTTTAGAAGAACTTGGATTTGCTTTCAAAAAAGTATTACAGCCAACAGTTAGTATTACTTGGAAAGTGTTTGATATTAATGAAAAAATATAAGTAGCTTGTCTACTTATTGCAAGCGCATAACACATGGCCAAGGCTTTCATGGGCATACCATGATAGTGAATGAGATAATATCAATAAGTCAGTGGGAAGCGAGTGATGATGTTATGCCTTGCAATGAGTAGATGAGATAAATACTACCTACTTAAAACAAACTCCCCACGGGAGACCGTGGTGAGTCGGAAAAGGCCATAAAGGGTCGTAATATGTACTTTTAAGCTTAAAAGTGCTATAATATATTAGGATTATAATCCTAATACAAAGCAGGGTTAACTGCTAATAAGAATAAAAATATGGACAAAATAGACATAAAAGGGTTAGTAAGGTTTGAGCATAAAATCTATTGGATTGAACGCGGAGATGATGGGGGATTTCCTAAAAATGTAGAAATATTAGATAATGGAAAATGGAGAAATGCTTTAACAAAAGAAATTTATCTTATGGATTTGTTAATGTATGGAATGAGATTAGATGGAACTAAAGAAGATTATATGCAAACATTATGAAAATTGTAGGAATAGTAACGTTTAAAAATAAGATGTATTGGCTTGATAATGAAGGAAGCGGGCTACCCGGTGTAGATATATTAGATAATGGTAAATGGAGAGATGCACTAACAATAGAAGTTGACTTATTTGACTTGCTAGAAAGAGGCCACAAACGAGAAGGCACAAAAGAAGATTATACTGAAAATCCATTTGAAAACTAAGTTCTAATATCAAACTGAAAAGACAACCTTAATTGGTTGTCTTTTTTATTATAGAATCTACATATTTAATTTTAACGGGGTCTGGAGGTATAATCCCATTATATATATCATTTGAGGTTTTTACATCCTTTTTAAATTGTGATTGTAATTCTTTTGGAATTTTATTGTATGCTTCTTCAAAATCTTTAGCACCTTCAATAAACTTCCTATATCTTTCATAATAAATATGGGCTGTTTCCTTTTTATACAAACCTTGTTTAGTATGTATTTGTATTTCACCGACCTGCCCGCTAGGCAACTCATAATCCATGTGAATACCTTTATACCCAAGATAAGTTGGTGTTTCATTAAAGTTATCTATTTTTTTAACTCCGTATTTTGTTTTTGCTTTTGCAATTACTATATCAGGTTTATCAGTAATAATAGTTGACCCGAATACGTCGTCCATTTGTCCTAATGTAAATTCCTCTGGACGTCTTTCTATTTTATCTGCAATTGTTTCTTTCATTCGGTACGTGTACTCACCGCCAACATCAGAAGCTAAGTCCTCTGTAGTTTCTATAAACTTCGGTTCTGATTTCTTCACTTCAGCAACAAACCTTTTTAACTCAGGTTTATAATTTGTTTTATTGAAATTGTTTTTTTCTAAGTATGCTTGTCTTTTGGGAGATACTGTTTGACCCACAGCTGGGTTACTTAAATTTGGTGGTTTACCACCCGATACATCTTTAATAGATAGGCCAGCTTTATCTTTAAGAAATTCATTTGCTCTTGAAATAGGACTAGAACCAGCGGAAACCTTTCCTGCTTCGTCCAATACCTCAAACGCTTTTTTAATAAAGCGATTAGGATTATTAACCCATTTAAACCACTCTTTAAATGCAAACCCAGTTGCACCTCTTGCAAATTGTGCTGGGTTTTGTGATATAGCCCCAACAATCAAATCAGCGCCGGTGAATATGTCTGTCATATCAATTAACCCACGAGGATTTTTTCTTGCTTCAACTGCTACTTGCCTAGCGAGGTCGTCTTCTACTGTTTTAAGGGCTTTATACTCATTTTTGAGCGCTTGGTACTCAGCACCAGTAGTATTTTCAATTAAATCACCCAACTCTTTTCGCATTAAAGCGGCTACCGAGGCGTCAATTTGAGCTTTAGCTTTTGTTACGCGACCATCATAATATCCCGCTAAACTAGCATTTAAATCTTGAATACGAGCTTCAATTACTTCAGGCGCCTCATTAGCTAATTCCTCAATTTCCACTTTAACAGATTCAGCATATTTTCTAACTTCGGGATTATATTTTTTATCTACAGCAATACTATCCAAATTATCAAGTACGCTTTGTGGATTATATTTTGCCCCTTCCTCACCGGCGTCTACTGCTATCTGGTGATATGCTTTATAAATTTGCTTTTTTGTTCCCCCTAAAGCCTCCAGCATTTCTGCTCTATTCTCTGGATTTCTAATTTCTTTTGTTCCTTCATCAATATTAGTAATCTCTGGTTCATATTTTTTAATTGTTCTAAAAGCGTTTTCCGCGTCTGCATAATATCTCTCTCTAATATCAGGTGTTTTGGTTGATTTAAAATATGGCTTAATACCTTTTTCAATAGCATCTCTTAATACCCCTTTTACTTTAGCTTCAATTGGTTGAATAAGTTTTTGTACTCCTTTAACAGCTAGTGGAGTTGCAGCACCAAGTACTCCACCCAATCCCAATCCGGTAACCGCGCCAATACCTGTATTTATTGCAATATCACCAGCTGATTCTAAATCTCTTGCTGACCTACCACCCATTGCTAAAGCTCCGCCTGTTGCGCCATATTTAGCGCCTTCTGCTAACCCTTTTATAACTTTTCCCTTTAATGTTTGTTTAACAACTTGTTTTGCCCCGCCGCCACCCACAAACCATGACCCAATTTCAGCGCCAGTGCCAACTATTTTTTTAGTTCCCTCACTAAAAGTATCTGTTGCCTTAAAAGTAGGTTCTATTTTTTCTCCTTCCATAAAATCACCGATTACTCCACCCGGAATTGTTCGTGATTTATCTAATTCAGCGCTTGCAACTTCAGCACCCTTTCCTGTAACCAAAGCTTTTGTTGCCGCTCCAACATTATAAGCGCTTGCTAAGGGTTTTGCAAATGTTCGTATTGTGTCTTTTGCTAAAGACTTAAAAAACCCCTCCTCTTTAGGAGTTACTTGATTTTTTAAGTCAGTATAATTAACTTCTTGTGAATTTAATAAAAATGGATTTGCCATACTAGTAGTTTTTATTTTTGGGATTTTTTAAATAAGAAAAATTTGCGTTAAAATCCGCTTCTGTTTTTCCTTTACTTGTCCATTGGGCTTTTAATCTTCCCCAATTTTCAGGAGAAATAAATCCATCTGCTCCTTGTAATTTATCGGTGGCTATTGCTTGTTTCACTTGGCCAACCATGTCGCCTTGCTCAAATACATTACCATAAGTGTCAAGTGGATTAACAAATGAGTTTAATGCTTGGACAGATTTAGCCTTCATTATTTCTTTAATTTGCAATAGCCTTTGTTTTAATTCGGGTGGACTATATTTAGTAGAACCAAACAAAGCTTGATATTCATCGTCCTCTTGCTCCCCCCAAGCCGCGCCCGTGATGGAATTACGATAGGGTTGGATAGCAGAAATTAAATATCCATTTATTTTTGCTAGATTAGGGTCAAAGTCCTTTCCAGCTAAATTAAATACGTATTGTTTACCGGCTTGGATTACACCGGTTTTTGTTTGTTCATTTAACAGAGCCAAAGCGTTGTCTATTTGCTTTACCCCAAAAGTTTGATTATTAAAATCATTCTTAATTTCAGCAGATTGCCCCTTTAGGACTTGCGAAGCGACGAGGGAAATTCTGTCAGCATCATTTCTTGCCCTATTAAGTTGTGTTTGGAATTGTTGTTGACCAAATTTTGTAGAGATAGTAGAAAGTGTCGCCCCTATAATCGCGTCTAAATCTGTTTTGTACTTTCCATCTCTATCGCCTCCTAAGCCCACGCCCCCAATAGAAACTTTTTCTGCCCTAGCCTTTTCTTTAATCCACTGTAAAAAACTACCTTTAAACTCACTTCGTTTGGTAGCGTTTTGCCATTCCGTTTCTGCATTAGAAAGACCGGCATTCAAGGCTTCTACTTCTGCTTTTTTTAAATCCAAATCTCTCTTTCTGTCTTCTTGGCTTAACTTACTTAAATCGTAGGCTTTCTTTCGTACCGCGCCAACAATCTGTTCATAGTTATATCCTGTTTGTTCGGCAAACTTCTGAATTTGCTCTGGGCTTGCCATTGAAACTTCTCCGTTTTCTCCAACCTCAACAAATCCAGAGGCATAAGAGTCAAGATTGTTGGTAATAACATCTTGGGAAAGTTTCTGCATTTCAAGTTTTGTTTTTGAGTTTTCAAGCACAGCTTTTTCTGCTTCTCTTGCCCTTTTCTCCATATCTATCAATGCCTGATTTTTTTCTTTGCGTAAATCAGAAATCTTAGACATATAGTCATTAAGTTTGGTAAATCTGTCATTGGCTCCGCTTTTTAGCACTTCTTTTGCCTTAGAAATTGTCCCAGCCATTTCAGAGTTTAACCCAGAAATGCGCCCCATTCCAGCAGAAAGTTCGGCGGAGATATTTCCACTCGCCAACTCCGGCGCGAACCTAGCTCTTCCACTTCTAAATTGCGCAGTTTGAACATTTCCCAGAATTCCTTTGTTCTGAATCTCTTGATTCTTTATCAATTTATCAAAAGTGGCTTTAAGGTTCTGAATTACCGGGTGCATCTCACTATCAATAGTAGCCATTTCAGCGTCTAACTTGCTTTTATTAGATTGAAGACTAGCAATTTCTTCGTCAATAGCGGCGTTTTGTTCTGTGTAGCCAGTGTCGGTTGCCCCACCCCCGCCGCTTTCGCTTTTTTTCTTTATAGGTGTTTCCGCCCAATCTCCATACTCTGTTTCAGTCCATTCATATCCGGGTAAATTCTCTTTGACTGGTTTTTCAACTTTAACAGTGGGGGCAAATTCAACCCCACCTGCCGCCAAATCCTTATATCTTTGCGAATCAGGAAGAATATCCTCGCTATGAGCATACTGTCCGGGTGCTTCTGTTGTAAACCGATAATTCATTGCCATAAAATTATACTACGATATTTAAACGATTTCCCGTAAGTCGTTCTAACTCTCTTAAATTCTCACGAGTTTTCTTCCGTACCCTTGATGTGGTCATAAAATTAGACCGAAATGGAGACACTTCTTCCGTAATCTCACTCGGTACTTTGGCGGTTTCTTCTAAATAGTCTTGAATTTTATCCATATTAGTTAAGTAAAAGAATAATAGTTACTAGCCCCAGCGCAACCAGCCAAAACTTCAAATTACTATAATGCTTTGTATCAAATCCTTTGTAACGCATATATTTAATTTCTTTTCTCGCCCCTCATAAAAGAGGCGAGGAAAAAATCAAATTACCACATCTGCCACTCTACCCAAAATCTAGTTATTGTGCCGCCAGCACCAGTTTCATACGCGGCATAATAATAAAGCGGGGGGACAAAAAATATAATCGGAATATCAGCTTCTACACTACCTCCGGTATTTGTGAATACCTGGCCGGCGACATTAGCAGGAGTAGAAGTCGGTCCGGTGCGAACAATTACTTCAGACACAGCAGTCAGGTGAAAAGTTATTACTACCATTAAAGTTTTACCGGTTAAATTCTGATGTACAACTTCAAGCTGTTTGGTGCTGGATACTGTGCTGGTTACATTGAAAGAATCCCAGTATGCCCCGGTGCTTGTACTACGCAAGAAATTGCCATTTACACTAGAAGTTGCTATCCAAGTTTCAGAGATAGTAGAACTGGCGGAGCGAGAAAGAGGAATGCTGTTATATCCCGGTGAAGTCGTAGCGCTCGCAGGATTCTGCACCACCGTACTCGTAGCGTTGAGAGTGGCTAGAGAAGAGGTTGTGCCACCAAATGATGAATGAAGCGTGCCAGTGGCGTTTAAACGTATATATTTTCCCGCGTCAGCCGCTCCGGCCGATGTAGTTACGCTTTGGCTAGCATCGTGTACCAAGTACGCTCCGGTTGTGCCGGTGGCCGAGAAAGAGGAAGTGGCCGCCATTTCTACCAAGCCTTTTACCGCCAGTCCGGCGTTGGGCGCGCCAGAGGTGGCTACAGAGTTTACATATTGAATAGAAGCCAAGGAAGATGTTTGAGTAGAAAGCTGGGTTAGGGTTGTAGTAACTCTTGGAGCTAAATCATTAAAAGTCCACAGTCCTTCTATGCTTTCATTATTATATTTGTTGGTTAGGTCGTTATAAAATCCAGCAGTGTTAGATAAACGGAATAATGAACCGATAGAATGTGAACGAGTTAAACCAGAGGTTTCAGTATAAGGGTAGCGGGATAGGATAGTTCTTACCCCTGTCAAAGTTTTTGTACCATCAGAATTGGTGGTAATTCCGGTAAAAGTAATAGATTCAGAAACTCCGTCGGGGTTTATGCGCCCATATCCTTTATTCCCCAAGAAATCCATATTTATCTCGGCTCCGTAAATATCTTCCAAATCATCTAAGGTTAAAGTTGTATCTCCAGTCGCCGCCCCGTTGAAAAGTTGCCAATCAGGCGCTTCTACGTACATTCTGTTCGCCGAAGAAGTAGGAGTGGGTGTAGTACCAAGGAAATCTTCATTATCTTCATTTACTACAAGACCAACCGGAAGTTTACGGGGGTCGGAAATACCATACTTAGCCAGCTCTGCTCGCCAATTCTTACCCCAGAGTTTCAAAGGATAATCCCCCGGCCTTACGGTATAGGCTAAAGCTGAACCAGTTAAGAAGAGACTGCCTAGTAGAATTGCTAGAAACTTTTTCATATTGCTGAAATCTTTAATAAATTATTTATGCTTGGGATTATTGAAATATTTAAACCAAGACTGCACACTTCCCACCTTGCCCCCGCTTGTTCGGATTGTAAAGAAATCTGTAATTCATAAAATGGTCTTTCAGGAACCGGAAAAAATCCTCTAAATCTTCGTAAGCCCGTAGCGGTCAAAGTTTGGCCAGTACCGCCAAGTGAACGATTGCCTAGTGAATAATAACCAAGCCCTCCGCCTGTTTGCACTAAGACCACATTGTCATCTGTGCCGTGCAAAGTTCTCTTTAAAGTCTTCTTACCAAAATCATAGGAAAAGATTATATCTAAATTAGTATTAGCTCGTATATACCCATCTATCCAACAGAGATTAAATTTCTTTTCATTAAACGGTTCTCCGTAGTCATAATGGGAAGAATACCATTTAGCGGCAATCGGAGCTTGATTTGTCGCCGACACATAATTATCTGCGTAGTTTGTGTCAAAAAGTAGATAGGTATTCAAGGTGGAAGGGTCGTGAGCATAAAAATCTCCATTATATTCAAAGAGTAAAGAAGCCGGAATAGTCCAAGGGGCTTCCCAAACCCCCAAGCGTAAATTACGGGTTAAAATTCTATTATTAGCGGTATCGGCACTTTCTTCCCGTAAAGTAGTGTAAAAATTGTTTTTGTAGTAGGCGTTAGAAGAAGTAGTAACCCCAGCAGTGTCCATCAGTCCTTTAATATCATCGGAAAGAGCCACGCTTTGCGGAGTATCAATGTTCTCTACTCGTCCAAGGTTATCAATAGTCGGCTCGCCGGAAGTATAAACCGTAAAATTCTTCATATTCGTTATAGCCAATTCATTGGTCGCGCCTTCAAGTGGAGAGGTTTTTAACGGTCGTATTATAATTTCTTCGGCGGCTTGGGTTGAGCTTGAGTTAAATACGAACTGATACCATTGATTTTTAGTAGAGATATAAAAAGCATCCCCGTCAGCTTGAGTTATACAACCCTTAGGAGTTTCGTCTAGGTTGAAAGAAGCCGCCTCTCCCACTACTCTTGGCACAGTCGGAGCGGTATAAGTGGTATAGTTAGTGTTTTGGCTCATCTGTATCGTATTTCGCTCTTTGTCAAAGACGAACAAGTAGTTTAAGTAGACTCCGAGAAAATCATTAGAAAGTCCCGAGGCCGGAGCATTAGAATTAGTGATTATTTTTTGCAAGATAGGCTGACCAGCCGAAATAGTAAAACCAGTTAAATCAGTTGTTCCTGTTAATGTTGTAGTTCCTTCTCCGCCAGTATAGGTGGCTTCACGCCAAGTTCCTCCATCATCTAATACGCGAATAGTGCGAGTGCCATAGGTATTCGTGGTTAAGAAACGATTTTCCGCCCAAGTAGCTGTGCCTTGAAGTGTAATTGTTGTAGCAGTCGCAGAAGCAAAAGTGGCAGTTCCACCAGACCACATAAATATGTCATCAGAACCGTCTACGAATAAGAGTAAGTCTTGGACTTCAGTGGTTGACCACCAGCCTGTTAGCACTCCGGCTCCGCGATTAAGAAACTTAGCCCCTTGTACTGCGAGAGCAGAAGTCATATTGCGCCAAGTAGAGCCTATATACACTTCTACTACCCCGTTAGTGCCGTCAGAATAGGAACGAATAGGAAGTTCGGTGGCAGTGCTGGTTTTCCAACTGCCTCCATCAATAATTCCATAGCGGTTGGAAGAACGAGCGCCGAGATACGAAAAACCGGGACGAACACCAATTTTAGTGTCATCAATAATCTGGACATTTTGCGAACCAGCTACAGCTACTCCGGGCTCTTCAACAGTAACGTCTCTCTTACTTTTAAAGCCACGTCCAAAACTACTAATTTTCCAGAATTTTTCTGACATACTAATAATAACTTTTTTCTCTTTTTCTTAAACTAGGAAACTTGCGTCTATAATTTGTCCGGGCTTCCAAGTAATCCTCTTTAATCCTTTTAATATCATTTTCACCCATTGGAATTCGTTTAGCCACTTCATAAGCACAACGCTTAGCAATTACTTTAAATTCTTCTTGGTCTACGTTTAAAAGGTCGGAGTCAGAAGCAGAAGTTTCTTGCCAAACTCCGGCAGTTGTTCGCCAACCATAAACCGAATTGTACACCAAATCGTACCCCTCACCTTTTACAAAGAATAGCTGGTCAAAGATTATTATGTCGGTAGAGGCTGAAGAGTAAGTAGCGGTTGATCTAACATAATCAATCTCGTCTTCATTGGGAGTCCCGGTAGAGGTCTCTCCGCTTCGGGCAAAACCCAACAGGTTCCAGCCTGCTATGAATGAGTCTAAATTCCAAGGAGCAGTGATTGAAACAGAGAAGTAGTTAGAGGAAGAAGAGCCATAGTTTAAGGTAAATCCTGTTAAATTGGTCGTGGTTGGGAGATAAACCCAAACAAAACCGTAGGTAGTGTCTGAGATATCTACCTGAGTCATTGTAGAGTTCACGATTGAATTTGAAGTTCCGCTATTGGTGATTTGAATAGCATTGTCGCCAGAGATAAAATTTGTTGCGTTCAGAACTATCGCAGTGCCGGAGTCAGCGGCTGTCCAAGTGCCATTTTCAGTCAGAGAATTCATTGTATGGAGTTCTATGGCAGACTCGGCGGTTGAGAAGTTAGATAAAAGCCATTTTAGCCCTTGGTCATAGTCAAAAGCAAAGGTGTCTTTTTCTTTGTTGGAAAACCATTTGCGCAAACTAACCTTGCGAGAATTTATATTGCTGGCTTCATCTAAATACTTAAACTTCTGAAAATCAATCAAAGCCTCGTCAGCCATATCCGAAGGCAAGGGATAGCGAAATACATCAGAAAACATCGCTCTAAAAGTACGGGTGTGCCTTTGTAGAGAACGATAATCAAAATCAGTTACTTCTTCTCGCACCGCGTCATTTATCACAGTACGTAAAGAGGGCGAAACAGAGTCGCTTTGGTTACGGACTTCGCCATCCAAGTAATTTTTTAAATTTACATAACTATAAGCCATACTTTATTTTTTAAATTTACGTATAATTCCCCAAACTACCAAACAAGCTCCAACTGCTCCAAATACCGCATTTACCAATTCAGCCAAAACTTCAGCATTCACCCATTTAGACAAAAGCAGAGAAAGAACTGGGAGCAGGGCAACTACAAACCCCTTTACAGTTAAACTTAATTCCTCTGGTGATTGACTAGAACCAAGTAGAGGATATTTTGCCACCAATTTTTGCTCTAAACTCATATAAATAAATTACTGAATTAGTGTAACTGTTCCTCTTTCCTCACCGCCGTCAATGTTAAAATCGTGCATAAAAGTGTATTTTACTATATATCCTTCATCAGTTCTGGCCATATTAGAGGGAAGTTTCATTACTTCAACCCGTTTTACATCTCTGTACTCGCCCATCAATGCCTTATAAACTTCCCCATTTTCATATCCTAAATAGTTTCCTTTCCAATTACCTGCCTTTGCCAAAAAGTAGATGCCACCGTTGCAACCAATTATTTGGTGAGAAAGCACGGAAGTTTTTTTTTGAGCGAAAATTATTTTAGGTGTTCTAAACTTGTAATTCAAAGAAAAGTTTTTTAAGAACTCGGGATAGCTATCACAAACTTTAACAAAATCAGATTTGCCGTATGGAGTTATGGCGTGGTTATAATTGTAAACCGAAGGGGGAACAACTACATTGCCATTGAAATTATAAGGAGAAGCCACGGCCGCTTGAATAGCGCCGTGAGTGAACAGTTCAGGAGTAATCTCGTCTATGTCTTCGTGGAATAAATCGCATAACTCAAGGAATTTCTTAGCTTGGGCATAAGTTCCAGCCGGCAGATTAAAGAATTCCCATTGCGTCATTCCGGGCAGGGTAGAACAGAACTTTTCGGATACCAAGCCGTATTTGCGGGCTGTTTCTGCTACTTTATATTGGCTATTACCTCGGCCGGGAACTGTGCCAGACATTACTGCCAAAGCTCGTTGAGAGATATTAACGTGGCCGTTTTCATCATAGAAGCCCAAATCTTCCAAGCCTTTTTTAATTTCAAGGTCTAGCTTAGCTAGAGCTTCCAGTTGTATCTGGATAACCCGACAGTATGAGTTTGAAACACAAGTCCAGAAGTCTTTAGCGGTTATGGCCTGACTTTCCATTGTGCCTAAATCGCTTTCCTGAACACCATTTGGAAAATATGTGGGGCGTTCTATCTTGCCTCCAAGAGGTTTATTCTTATCGTAAACCCATTGTTTCTTATTGCGTTTTCTTTCCAATACACCATTTCCCTTAATCACATACGACAAACTTTTCAACAAGACAAAGCGGGCTAGGTTTTTTAGAACTTCACCAGCTGTTCTTTGAATTCTTTCACCTTTGTAAAAGTAGTTTGGCATATTGTTAAAGTTATGTTTCTCCTTATTTTTATAGGCGAGGCGTTTTTATAGCGGTGCCTCATCCGCTAATTCCTAGCCTTTTTCAGGTAGATTCGGCCACAACGTGGGCATTTGAATCTAAGATACATTTGAAAAATGTCTATCAGCACTAGCTCAAAGCCATCTTTTGTGCAACGCATTTTTACCTCCCAAATCCCAGACAGATGTTTTATGGGTATAGACGTTGGCAATGTCGTCATTACCAAAGGGCCCA